>Ga0058701_10004884_pt1 | contig 10979 bp, 7 predicted proteins | sample AgamicOrMae_FD_97039 | JGI IMG/M metagenome (GOLD analysis project Ga0058701, IMG submission 97039) | Agave microbial communities from Guanajuato, Mexico - Or.Ma.e | ecosystem: Host-associated > Plants > Phyllosphere > Phylloplane/Leaf | place: Guanajuato, Mexico | collected 2012-06-04 | reverse complement strand
TGGGGCTGGGGCGGGGGGGCCGGTGCATTCGCGGCGGGGGGGGGGGGGGCGAATCAAGCGTACCTCTGGCAACTCCACCCCGTGCGAATTTGTGGCCCGCCCCTCCTTTCTCCTAATAGTGGGCCGGTGGGGGGGCAGACGATCTGGCTCGGACAGGCGAGGGGCCATCTAACATCTCTCTCCCCTTTAAAGAGCTCAACTTCAAGCTTTGAGCAAAAAATCTCATTTTGAGCGTTTAGTGTTTATTCTCTTTAGGGGCAAAACAGAATAGGGTTTAACCAGTTGTCGGGTGAAACGCTATTAGGGTGAAACGATTAGGGATAATTCTTTTCGTATCTGAGGGTTAAGGGTCAAAATTTTAGGGCCAGAAGTCTTTGAATCAGCGTAACTTCACTTGCCTCACAGATTTTCTTAGCTCATATCAAAGTCGCGATTTTATTTTTAAAAAAAGCTTTTTGTGGTATATTAAGTTTCAATTCAAGTGACAGTGTAACTTTTGATGAAAGAAATCAGGTTTTGTTTCAATTGCTATTTCACGCTTCAAACGTTTTCATTCTGTTTATTTTTTTTAAATTCATTTTTTACTCAGAAAGGTTTTTGATTTTAGGCTATAGGCCATGTTTATGAAACGTCTAATACTTACAGAATAACGAAAACTTGTGAACTATTTTAGGACCGTTCCAGATGCTTGACGAGAGGGTGAGACTCATATAAGCATAATTAATAAATCAATACGTAGCTCAATTCTGGGAATTTCGGACAGAGTTAAGGTTTTGCGCGATCGGCATAAAATATTCGATAACTCCATCTCACTAACCGCTATTTTTAACAGAGTCCAAAATAAGGGCACTTCTGTTTCGAACTAAAATTTTTATCCATCGGGTTTTAGTTACATTGAAAACGCCCTCAACCTTTCATGTTCTTGACATCTGAAGGCAATCATATTTGTTTTTCGGACCATAAGCGAAGTGCCAATTTCTTCTTATCTCGATTGTTTAGCATAGGATGGCTGCAGGCAGATGACGTATTACTCGGATATGTCAAGACGCGATTTAAATTCGACCCCTCCTTTGGGCTTGTTGAGCTCTCCCTCCTATGCACTTCCGCTACCTGAACCGTCATTTGTCGCCTCCGCTTATTCAATATTTAGGGGAAGCAATCTTATGGGGAGGAGAAAAAAACTCTGCCGCCGCCAGGGTTCGAACCCTTCACGTCCTCTAAACCGAAAGTCAGGCGCTTATTCAGTTCTTAGTTTAAAAAATGACGGCGGTAAGTGTTTAATGCGCAGAAACGTCAGTTGTTAAATCGACAAAGAGGACTACTTTGAAAAACAATGGCGGGAAGAATAATGGTAGTAGCCATAAGCCAAAGCCGCCTCGGTGGGGGGTGGGGGAAGCCGACAGATGAGGGATTTTCGGTCCAAATAAGCAATTGAAAGGCCTCTTGGCTGAAAGAAGAGGGGAGCTTGACCTCTGACGTGGGCGAAAGCGAGACAGACAATAAATGATGTGGGATCGAATGTGGAAGAAATTGATGAAAGATGAAACAAATACAAATAAATGGCTTTGTTATTCGAGGCCAGTAAACCTTTAAGCCAGAAAAACCCTGTTGTAAACCCTCTTATTTGGAATCCAACGCTTCTCCTTTTTCAGTAAGTACGGTACTGACTTTTTGCGTTGGCATTGTAGCTACAAATTTTATTTTCCGTTTATTTTGTTGCTTATGTTACTTATGTTGCGTTTAACACCGCCTGACTCAAAACACAATCCTTTCGAAACTATTCCAATATCAATTAAACTTTTTTGAGTAAACCCTTTTTCCCCATGCCGCATTTCATCCTACCCCCAACAATTTCTTTTTGCGATAAGCCAAATTTTCGAAAAATAGACACATTGAACCTTGTTTTTCCTGGATCGTAATGAAATGAATAATGGCCTGCACAGCGACGAAATGTAATTAGCCAAATAACAAAGACCTCCGATGAAATTTTTTATCAATATTTTACCTGAATTATTTTCTGTCATTTATTTCCATTGAAGGCAGACAACTCGAATGATGCGTTTGTTTTTGCGAATCCCGTTATCTCCGACCGCGTTTCGTCGATCTCTTTTTTGCGGGCGTTTCATTCAGCCTTTTTCTCCGTCGCACCTCATTATTTGACTAATCATTTGAATCTCGTGGTATCTTTAAAAAACCGAATACCACCGAATGTATTATCGTTTCTACCACCCGCTGTTCATTTGACCTGACAAGGATATCTGTTGTTGTTAACATACGATGTTCCCTGTAAACAACGGGTCCTGCTGTCAACGAAAGGTTTCACCCTGTATGTCCTCGAGTTAGCAAAGGAATCGCAGTTCTTTTTCGCCTCGTGTTTCCAATTGGTTTCCTGTACTTTGAGATCAGGACGAGTTCTTAGAAAACACAAACAAGACGTTGTAGTACTTACATCCCAGGTGTCACAATTCCAGGAACAAGTCAACGGCGTCTGGAAAGCGTCGCATGGCCAATTTGAAAGGCGGATTTTTCCACCTTTGAATTCCACCTTGGAGAGTCGATCTCCATGATTCCACCTTTTGCTTAGCAACAAAACCGAGCGGGGAGTGGATAAAGGCACAACCTAACCTAGGTTAACCTGGTATCAGGATTGGTGTCATAAAAACGGTCGCAAAGAGGATCAAAGCACTTAACCTAATCTTGATTTGGTGACGAAGTAAGGTTATGCCATTTGTCTAGTTGTAATCGCGCACTGTTCGAACGTTGTTCCTTGCTCTTTATACACAGTGTAATTCTCTAAGTGACGAATTGCATTGATTTGATGTCACTTTTCAGTCTTATGCAATAAAACTGCGACGTTCTTGCGGCAAATTTGACGATATTCGACCGGTTACCTAATTCTGATGAAGTGCTTTAATCTTCGTCGTTTCGATTCAGCGAATCACAGTCCCAACTCAATCGCTTTAATGGGAACGAGACGACGAAAATAAGTCAGCCTAGCTTAGTTTGAAGTAGCTTAGATTAAGTTCCGCCTTTCTTGGAAGATTTCTATTATCGAGAAACCATTGAGCAACGCAAACGAGGGTTAATAACCTGAAACATTTTCGAACTCCGAACCGAATTGGCATCGCGAAATCTGAGAACGGCAAAGTTTACGAAATGGAAAGCCTACGCCTTGTATATTTTGACGCTTGCTTTGACCTCTTACGTTCTGCCACTGGCGCTCAAACCTTGTTTCAACTCACTGTGAAGACGAAAAAATTTAGTAAAGTTACGTAATATAGGTTACCCTTTTGAGGTACCTTGTTTTCTTTGTGAGGACGAAAGAATTAAGTCTGGTTACTTAATATAGGTTAGGTTCACCTTGTTTAGGTACCCTGTATTCTTTCGCTACACTGTTGCCAAGCTTTCCGTTCATTGCTCGGCGGTGGACAGCTGTTTTCGACGAAGGTTAGGTTAGCATCAGGTTAGGTTAACTTTTGTTAGGTTTAGTTCCTTGTTCATCGTGCCACTCCACACGTCTCGACAACGAAAGATGAAAAACGAATAAAGAACGCAATCTTTTATAGTGCGAGTATTTTTATCCATAGAAGACGCGCAGTGGAGTTTGAAGGTGACCTAGAAAATCGGGAATACATGGCGTTGCTAAGCCGACGGTTTTTCAATGTTCGTCCCCAGCACAATTTGGCGCGTTGCACGAGTTCAGAAAGAACGTCAGAATCACGCGATTGGACAAAAGGAGAGCCACAATGCGCGGCTTAAGAACTCGAAAGCATCCTCGATACGTTGCGGGCAGGCGTTGCGGGTAGGCGTTGCGGCAGGTGGTGCGGGCAGGTGATGAGGGTGGATGGAATATGCGTGATATTTCTGTCGCAGCAGCTTGAAAAATGGACCATTTGCATAGAGATACACTCTACACTTGAATCAGTGAGATTCTGAGATACAGTGAAAATTCATACTGAATTTCAAGTGAATATAGCATCACTGAAAAAATTCAATGGTGCTGTATCAACTGAAATTCAGTGAATTTTCATTGAATCTCAGAGACACTGATTAAAATGTAGAGTGACGCTGCTGTCCCTAGAAAGAAGATACCTTACCAAACCCTTAAATGGAATGTGCGATTTCCCATGTTTGTGTCTCTTTGTGGTACAATATTTCATTACAAACGATCAACGACAACCGCCTAGGTTTGACGAACTTAAGTTAACTTAGGTTAGCCAAAGTTAACCAAGTAGTTAGGTTAACTTAGTAGCTGTGTCTACTTAGATTAGGTGCCTTGTGCCTCGCTTCGCTAGCAGACAAAAAATAGAGCGCATTTGAGGTAAAACATGCTTATTTTCAAATTCACAGTGTATGGCACACGGTCACAGATAAAATAACCGAATCGGAACCAGGCAGTAAAAAAAGTTTCATTAACGAAGTATCGAGGCGTGGCATGGTCCGCAAGTGGCATTGGCTTGCTATCTGTGGACCCCCCGCAGAGCAGCACATTGCCGTGCCTCGACTGGACCGCAAGGCGGAGAGGGGAAAGGGGGGCAAAGCTCTCCACACTTACTGTTATTCCACTGAGAGCGTTCAAGTGGCTCTCTGCGCTGCTCACGAATTCGTTCAACAAATGACGAATCGCGCGACTGCTAATTATCGGGCGGCCGACGTTAATGAGGTAAGGCCCGTTTCCTTGTTGACTCTCCAATCAGGGGGATACTTTCCCTAAACGATTTTTTTCGGAGCAAACGTGTTTCAAGTATAGAAATCAAATGGATGATCAAAAATGAAGATCCATGAAAAGTTACCGAAATCATAGTGATTTGGAAGTAGAGCACGAAATGATGAGTGCGGGCATCATCACAGCATGCAAATCAGCTCTTAACTTTGATTCTCCGAAGATGCGGCTTCTGCGAAGATGGGCCAATGACATGATAAAGACGTTCGCCATTATGAAAGGCAACTGTTTTGCCAGCCGCTTCTTTCGTTGTTTGGGTGGGCGCATCGAATGATTCCACTTCGTTGAACGAAAGACGGAGAACTTTGGGAAGACTTCGACCCACGGAGTCTACTGACGCCGCGCCGGTGGGAGCATCGGCATGTTTTGGAATGCGAGCGACACCTGACCAGTCCAAAATACGGATTCCCTTTGATCCTACACGATTGGAATGCTGCTACGAAATACGTATCCGTGACGTGAGTTTGGTCCCCATAATCATCTGCGTTGCGAACTGAGCAACATTCCTTGCTCATAGTATTGCTTTGAGAAAACAAAGTCTGTTTGGTTTAAGGTTGCATTTTTGATCTCTTGCTCGCGATGTGCGATGGTTTACCTACTCCATAAGGATTGGCGATGTGCATATGTGTGGGATAGGCTAGTTGGTTGAGTTCCCTTGTGTATCGCTGCGGGGGGCATTCGATAGCGCCAAAAACCACAAGCGCCAACGCCGCAAGCGCCAGTCCGTAACCGCCAAACGAGGAAAGTCGCAAACGCCAAAGTTCGTATAGGTTAGTTTAGGTCAAGTTAGGTTAGGTTAAGTTAGATTAGGTTAAGTGAGGTTAAGTTAGGTTAGGCAAGGTTAGTATTGCGGTTAAGACCTTTGGCGTTTGCGACTTTTCTCGTTTGACGGTTACGGATTGGCGCTTGCCGCGTTGGCACTTGTGGTTTTTGGCGCTTATGACAGCTACCCTATCGCTGCGCTGTGCGCTGTCACTCCGCTATCGCCTCGCCATGACTGGTGCGGCTTCATTTCTGACGGTAGGCTGATGTCGCCATGGTTATTTTGTGGCACTTTCGTGGATGTTTTGTGGCACTTCTGTGGCTTTTTCGTGGCTGTTTTTTTCCACTGGCGTGGCTTTTTCGTGGCTGTTTTTTTTCCACTGTCGTCGCTTTTTCATAGCTGTTTTTTGGCACTTTCGAGGCACATTCGTGGCACTTTCGTGGCAACGGAAATCCTCGCGCTTATCACGCAGGACGTGCTCGCCATACTAAGGCGAATATCGAAGCTCTCATAAATCACAATAACTAATTTGAGATGAATCTCTCTCGTTGCCAAAAAAGTGCACGCAACGCGCGGCGCGGCGCGAGGCAGCCGTTTATTTTCCTAAAAATATCGATGTAAGCCTAGGCCGTCATTGGCTGTTTTTCCACAAGAGGGAGATTACTTTTCAGCGCTGTTGTTCGCAGGCCGAAGCAGAGCCGGAGCAAGGCTTGGTACCCCTTCCCGGAGACGAGCAAATTTATTCTTATAAACAGAATTTCAAAGAGGAGTTCAATCGGCAGTGCCGAGTTAATGAGGTCTGACGTTTTTTGCAGAATAATTGGCCCTCCTGGAAGATTAGCCGACAGGATAGGAAACTTCAAACGTTTGGAAACTCGCGTTGATACCAAATATTTTCGTCATACTCGTCCACTCATTAGAGGTCTCATTTTTTCTTTTTATTTTGAGCGGATTTTCGAGTCACTCAGACAACTTGCGTGCCATTCAATAGAAAAATATTCGTCGCAGAAGAGTACCCGTCGCAGGGAGAAAGTCGAACGCAGTTTGATTAGGCCTCTAATTGTGCTGTTTCTTCGATACTTATAGTTGGCATTACCGACTAATGATAAAATTATGTTTTGAAAATGAAGGAGATCGCAAAGACCCCAAAGGGATGCTCCACGTTCCCATTGCTTTCGACAAAGACCGCCAACTATTGCATTTCAAAGCCAACCCATGATAGAACCGTTACGGCTATAATTCAGGTCCTGCACGACGCTAGTGTGGGCCAAGGTTACCTCTTCGAATGCGGCATTCCTCATTCGAATGTTCTCCGGATGAAATGAGCAAAAGACGGCTTAAGATGCTGTTTCGTTATTCTCACGGCAACTTCATTTATTTTTTTAATCATTTTCTTTGACTACCTGGAATTGAGATTTCCTCGGCATGAACGAAATGTGTTTTTTATTCTATTCTTGTTCCTAGACTTTGCGTTAGAGGATAGAGATGCTCTTAATGACTCCATCCATCCACTACATCTATTGCTTTCTTTTAATCTTGCTAATTGTTCTTGAGTAGGAATAGGAAGAACCTATTTTTCAAGTTTGTATACTTAAAAAAGTGATTTCCTTTAAACTTATTATTTTTGAAGTTATCATTTTTTTCGGCCAAGTTTAAGTGAGGCCACGTTTCTGCAGGACGTCCCGGTGCCCAGATAAAATAGGAGAAAAGTTTTGGTATGGGCTGTATTTGCTGGCGGAGTACACTCGCCCGAACCAGTTATTTCAACTTCTTAAATATAAACAACTTTGCTCCGCTCGCTCGAAACATAAATATTTTTGCAAAAGTTCGTCCAAAAGAAGGTTCAGTCTACTTGTTGACTTCTCCACAAAGTATAGGCAAAAAGGAAATCAAATTCCCACGCAGACAACTGCTGATGTCATTTGTGCGTTTCTACGCCTTCAACAGCGCCCAACACCCTGGATCGAGAATCCATAGCAAGTCAATGCATGGATATCCATAGAAATCCGATGATATCCAAATCGATATCTATAGAAGCATGGATAATTGAAGACTGATATCCACACAACCATGGATATCCATTTATGGATATTTATTGTTTACGGATATCCATTATTGCGAAATGTCCTTGCATGGATATCCGTGCTTGGATATTCATGTGGATATCCACGCTTGTATGGATAATTGAAGACTGACATCCAAAAATCATGGATATCCATGTTGATATCCGTGGATTTTTTGGAAATCCATGCATGGATTTACTATGGATTCTCGGACCAGGGCAGCCTTCAGCAAGCCCTCAGCGAGTCTTCAGCGAGCCTTCACAACCTCTTGAGTTGAGATGACTTAGGTTAAGTTACCTTACCTGATAATAGCCAAAGCAATCGCAAGAACAATAAATTATCCCACGAGTCGAGACTAACAAGACGTCGCACAAGATGATATGAAGTGCTCCGGAAGGAAAGAGAAAAAGAGCGTTTTCTGCTCTTTTGAAGGAGTGCGATGCGAGGGCAGTTTGCGGCGAGTCGATTGGATGGGGCTTGAAAACAATGGCTTGAAAGGTCAGAAGGGAAGTCTTGAAGTACCCAGTGAAAGTTTTACACGAAGATTGGAAATTCGACCTCTGAAATTTTGTACTTCGCTTGAAATTTCAAAGGCGGAATTTTCGACCTCGTGTTCTACTGCGGTGTTTCCGGCAGTAATATTCATGCCGCGTCGGACGGGGGGATATTGAGGATGACTTATCTATACACCCCCAACTCCGTTTCTCATAGCCTCATAAACCTCGCCAAAGGCATTCCTGGAATTCTCGCCTGCTCCGCTCCGCAGCCTCTCCATCGCCATCTTTTATCTCGTTCTGGCCGTAATATGAGTCATCTTTTTGCTCGCTTTCGCTTTTGTAAACAAGCGAACATCGTTTTGGCGACGCTCTATATCTTTCTCCGTCTCCGTTTACAGCCGATACTTCATTAGCTAGTGTTTGCTAGCCATCTCTTTCTAAAATTCTGTTTATGATAGGCTCTCTGGGCCATCGATTACCGGATGTGAATGCTGCAACAAGTGTCGCGGGCAAATGGGGTAATCGCATCACTCCGTTAGCGATGGTGACAATAGCTTAATAGCTTTGGGATTTCCTCCTTAAACACACGCTCCCGTCACTTTAGGTTTTAAAGGTCACGTTTTCTCTTGTTATGGCTTAACCTTCGCAATCGTGGTAGGAAGTAGCGGAAATGACGTACTCTTGAGACTAAAAGTGCCCGTGATGAATGGAGATAGGGAACTTTGATCATGGGCGCTCGGCGGCGAAGTGGACGGAGTAAAAATAACCTAAATTCGAGGAACCCTTTTATGAATGACTCGTTACCTCTTGACACAGAGAAGTGCGACTCGCATTTCTGGTGCCCTCTTATCTTTGGGAGTGGACTGAGTGTGGTGCCCATTCATTAGTCAATGTACGGTTTTTGCGATTCTAACACCATCTTCTGCGCGTTTGTTTCATCCGTTCTGACCATTATCTAAAAAAAAAAATTAGCTTGTTTTTCTCCTTTTTTCTTAAATAAACTTATGTTTGTCTGCTACTCCCCAATCTACGCTCAAAGTTTTCTGTTTATCACAAAGGACAGACAGAACACACGGACAAGTGCGGAATTTCGGAACAAAGTATTGCGGGACCATAATTGTATCTGACATTTCTTGGACTTTGTACTTACCGCGCCGACAGTTCGCAAGTTGCGAAAATTTAACTCCTCTTGATAAGTCGAAACTTAGATTTTAGATTAACGCCCATCAAAAATGAGCTCAAAGTAGACGGTCTCTTTCCCGTAATCACCTGGGCCGTGTTTGCAGCAGCGCTCGGAAAAGCGCAGAGTGCTTTGAAAGTCCAGGTCCCAAAACACAAGCGGAGAGCAAAAGCGCAGCTTTTGTCACTTCTCCTTTTGTTAAACACTCTTGGTTATGAGTCAACAAGAGACGTCTTAATTTGTGTTTCCGCATTGTGTGCCAGTCTTCTTATCTTAACAACACCTACTATAGTCACGCCTACTGAAAGAGTTTGCGAAAAACCAAAAGACATAGTATTTGTTTCGACAAAGTATTCAATGGTAAACTTAATTGGGACGATTGTTTTGCCTATAATTATTTAATTTACAGGATATTTATATCATTTGATTCGACGGATCCATCTTAATTTACTTGTTACATCATGGAGGTACCTGACCGATCTACCCGCGTGCGGTATGGATACCTACGTAACAGTTGAAGCCCTGTCGGTTGAGGGAGAGAGCAAATTGATTACCTTCGGAAAATGGACTTGAGCAGAACAGTATTATCGTCTTGAGCTGCAGTCGAAGCGCAGTGTACGAATATTTGAATGATGAAACAGCGAATCGGCAAAGATTAAAATAGCCTACAGCTGTATCGTATTCTAGCATTCGCGTCCTGGAAGACTTAAGGAAGGCGGTGCTACCGGTACTGACAAGACAAGGTCCAGCAACTTTGCGCATCTATTATACATGATATCTTAGACGGAGATGCTGTACGTGTAACTGTCTAAAGGTACAAATTCGGAAATGGTTCTCGGAAATGGCTATTTGAGCAATTTTTGGAGTCTTTCTTTTAGCTAACCCATAAGATCCAAGATGGTAGTTTTGGGCTTAAGTGTCCATTATAGAACGGAAAGCTTGGTTTCGCTCTATTGGTTTTGTGCTCTGTACAAAAAAAAACAACCTTTATTTGGCCTACAAATAAAAAAGAATTCTCACTCGAAAAATGGTGTCCCACTAAATTTTACAGTTATTAACTTTAAAGAAAGGAAAAGGGGAAAATTTTGAGTACTGGTTTCTCAGAAATTGTGCGCTCGTCGACCGATGTAAACTCTTGTTTAGCTTGCTGTAATATTGTGGACAGTATAGTGTATGACTTGAATAGGATGTCAATGTGAAGGTTGCGGTCCAAATTATCACGATCAGAAGAAGATTGGCAATCGGTCGGGCTAATAAGGGTTGGCTCACCATGACCTCCAACCAACAATTATCAAGCAATCATGGCGTGAGACATCTCGACCCACGCTCTTTGCTCCCGACCCAACGCCTGCGACGAACTGCGTTTATCGGATTACGCCGATACCCATCCCATCCCGACCCGTTCCGACCCGCAAATTCTTTCCGGCGTATCGCATGGTGCGTTTGATAGTGCGGCGAATTGCAGTCTCAATTTTGATGGCGGTTGTTGCCCTGGCTAGCCGAGTTGAGCTGCTTCGCTCATTTTGAGGTCTGCGTTGCGCTGCAAGTGCCTCTTTATCGGCCATTGATGCAACACTAAAACTGGCTTCACAAGCGCGCATTTGCGCTTTGGATTAAACACCAAACATTAACATTCCCGACGGGGGGCATTCGATAGCGCCAAAAACCACAAGCGCCAACGCCGCAAGCGCCAGTCCGTAACCGCCAAACGAGAAAAGTCGCAAACGCTAAAGTTCGTATAGGTTAGGTTAGG
>Ga0058701_10004883_pt1 | contig 10981 bp, 3 predicted proteins | sample AgamicOrMae_FD_97039 | JGI IMG/M metagenome (GOLD analysis project Ga0058701, IMG submission 97039) | Agave microbial communities from Guanajuato, Mexico - Or.Ma.e | ecosystem: Host-associated > Plants > Phyllosphere > Phylloplane/Leaf | place: Guanajuato, Mexico | collected 2012-06-04 | reverse complement strand
GACCGCAAAGTGCGGTTGCATCACTTAACGTGCCTAAAAATAGTAGGCCAAATAATATTGTGCCACATTGATCTGCCTTTTTTTCTAAACTTTAATTTACCTTTTCTTAACTTCAGATCACTTATTCCCTTTTGAGTATTTTTTTTTCTTCATTTTATCAGCTAGCATGGAAAGTCTACCTCTAAATTTGAATCAGTGAGAGTCTCTGAGGTTCAGGGAAAATGCTTTAAATCTCAGACTCTGATTCTTTAGAGTGTAGGAAAGGGCATTCTCAAGGGGCGCAATGTTGCCAAATTTCGCATATAGCGTAGGGTCGTTAACGTTTCCGGTGGATAAACACCCTGTAAAATATAACAGGGTACTACCCTCAATATTTGGAAAACTAAAAACAAGATCGTCACAACTACTGAACTTGTTCCGCCTTTTTTTTCCTCTCTCTCCTCTGAGTGAGGAGTTGCATGGAGATAATTGTCGTTACAGCAATTTAGGTTAAGAAGCCGTTATGTGCGACAACCTCCCATCATATGACAGCTTTTTGCTCTTATTTCTGTTTACCTTCAGCAGAGATTTAATGCCTGTGATTTTCTTTCGCGTTTATTTCCGCATAAAATTATAGTGAGCGAGCAAAAATGACAAAAAGAGGACATTCCAGATGAAGGAAATCCCTGATTTTGACAGCCGTGTACCTGTTTAGGGTTGCAACGAGTAAAACTGGAATTTCGGTAAATTTTAAATTAAGTCCATGAATTGCCTGCTCTCAATAGCTGTCAACAAGGCTTCTCCATTCATACAGCTAATGAGGTATTACATGTACACAAATGTCATTGTGTCATTGAACTAAATGTTAGTGCGATTTTTAAAACTAAAAGGCTTTACGTATTTTAAGGTGCACGAGCCTGCGTAAGTACGCTAACCTGAGTGAAAATACTTAGTCGGTTCCTGAACTCGGCTGTTTTATTTATACCTCGCTGTACGGTAATTATCTGAGAAAAACGTTTGGCTTGTGAGAGTTTTTCATGAAAATAATTGTGCGAAAATCTGACGTGGTTGCGGAGGGGGTGGGGCGGAAGTGATGGTTATCTTTAACACTATAGCGACTGTTAATGTATTCGTGGGACTAACGCCAAATCTTAGCGGACCAAAGTTACTTTAACCGCAAATGATTTTCGTATCGTTGACAAAAAATTCCTCATGAGGGCAACTTATGAGGTTTTTACGAACGTGAATTAAATATTTCAGAGGGGGAATTTTCTTCCTTTTCAAAGTTCCTATTTCGTAAGTTAAGTACTATCGACATTTTAATGTTCACGGTCAAATCCCGTGAATCCTCCATATCTATCTTAAACAGGTTGAATCATGATGGAGGAAAATCCAGCCAATCAATCCGAGAAAAAATAGTCCATTCCTCGGGGGATTTTCGATCGCGGACGCACCTGCGAACATATTACCTGTTTTTAATTTACCTGTCCCTGATTAGGAAATGTCAGAGTCATGGATATATGCAGTACTTTGGATAGCTACTAGTTACAAAAATGAGTCTATTGACCAGACTGCCTCATTTAAAATGTATTAGGTTGAGTTCCGTGCGTTCAAGTCACCTCCCATTCAAAATGCTTTAGGCTGGTTTACGTGCGTTCAAGTCTTCCTGTATTAATGCATGTCGGGTCAATAGCATCACCCAAAAATAAAAGGCTCTCCCTTGATATTTCCATTTAGAGGGCTGATATGTTAGGAAAGTAGCTCACCAAAATACTTGCGTTTAAATTATGGAAGTTGACAACTGCCTCGAAGGGCAATATCTTTTTATCGGCGGCTAGACGATTGTCCTAGTGGAATTTGTCGTATAAAAAACTTCCTTCAAAAGTGGCTGAATAGCGTCTTATTCCCACCGTCATGGCTGGTGGACTGCTTTAAAGTAACTCGACTTAACCTACAGTTATCTGAGATCGATTTTGCATTGGTTATAGGTTATGTATCCGAAGCTTACTTTCGCCCGGACGAGGAGTAAGCGGCATCACGCTTATGAACGACACGTTAGGTTACCCGCAACAGCTTGAACGAGCCGCTTATTGGGCTCGTTTGAACGAAAATTAGCCCTTTTGAATAGCGACCACAGATTTTTCCTCCGTTTCGTTAGACAAGCATTGCACCCCGCACAAGCTGTGGAATAGCTTAAGAAATAATTTTATTTCAGGAGGCTTATTTAACATGCGATTTGTGGGAAAATGTCCACGTTTCTCAGGCGCAGCGCCTCGTTGTTTCTGTCTCAGGCAATCCTGGCCGAGAGCCTGGGGAGAGCCTGGCGAGAGCATAATGAAATAAATCCCACGTCTGAGTAGAAGGTGTCAGCGGCCGGCCGAACTGGGGGCTCATGTCGCCATGGCCTCCAACGGAGCTCGAGCACTTGGTCGCCGCTCACTTTACTTGTTTTGGCCGGGCAGATGTGCAATCCCAGCGCACTTAAGAGAAGTACGCTCTGATTAGTGCTGGAGCGACGTGTGTTACATCAACACGGAAGAGCGAAACACGAATCACTGGACCACTGCACTTGAACACTGAAGGCTGCGCCGGCGCAGCGTCGGCGCTGGCCGTCCGTCGAACCGTGCGCTCAAGTCGCCGCACGGGGCAGGGCAGGTCGCCGTCCTCCGTCCTCCGGCCGCGAGATTCTCACCTGGATTTGAGCACGTTTCACTTCGATATGAACCCAGTTGTCGGTGCCAAAGGCGATGGCCAACAAAGCTGTAGACACTACGGCCGTGATGGTCGCGAGCGACAACGTCACGGCTGAACACGGCATTTTTAGGGGTGCGCTATCACGTGAGCATTTCGTGTGGTGCCCGGGCAGAGATCGGCGGCGCACTGCCTTGGCGGACGGCGGCGACGACGGCGCGGGCCTCCTTCGGCGCCGTCCGCCGCTCTTCGGCCGCCTTCGGCCCGGGAGCCCCTCCACCTGTGCGGCATTCCATTCCAGCGATGCCGCCACGCCGCCTTCCACTCAAGGTGAAATTCACCTGGTGAAGGGGAGGGGGAGGTATCGGACACCGCTATCCGACGCGAACGCCTGCGTTGCCGATTCGCTGCGTTTTGGAATTTGTGGAAGCCGAAGTCAATTCTGCCTGCTGCCCTGTCACGCCGCCGTCGTGGGTCTTGCGCTTTGTTTTTGAGTTGCCGTTAAGCGGGGCGGCGAACTGTCGCGACCTTGCTCATCTCATCTCATCTCATCCTGATTTTCTCCTACCGGCCCTAATTATTCCTGGACCGGTGCGCATCTTATACAATGCAAACCGGACTGGGCTCTCCACCGAGGGGCGGAACATACCTCCGGGAGAACTCCTCCTAGGCCGGTTTCCGCTCCATACAAGTGTTTCGACCTGTAACCTATGCCCGAATAAACGCACATGCTTTCGGAAGCTAGCTAGGAGAATCTCCCTGTTAGAGACCTGGAAATTTCCACCTGTAATCCTCCTTTCGAAAGATCGCATTGCATCCCACCTGTCGCGTGGTTTTTTGCTGGAGTCACCCCTAAACCAACTTCATGTGGTACATGAGGCTAAGTTACTTTATTCCTGGCGATTGTCGTTGTAGGTCACCCACCGTGCTTGAATGTCTCGCTCGATACCTGTTGATGTCCTGCAGCAGGAAGCCCAGTCACGTCGCCGCCGTGGAGAAAAGGGTTGATCCTGTTTGTCTCTCTCCTTATGAGGTGCAGTCTACGAGCCGCCGGCATGCCATCCTTATCCACACGCCAGTCTTGGCGGTTTCCTTCCAGTCCTGGCCGCAGTGTTTGACTCCTGTCCTGCTGTGACCACTTGTCCGTCGACATACTTGACCCATAAGGAATAGAACCTTGGACCTTTAACACTTTCTCCGTGTGCGGTTTCCTTTGCGCGTTTTCCAGGATCCCCTTTCTCTCGTGTCCATCATTTCCTCGCCTCTATTTTTGACGGTTCCGCTCTTCCAATATTTTCATTTTTTTGTAAGAATTTTTGGAATATTTCAAGATGAAATCAATAGGCCCTATAATAGTGCTCGATAATCTTGGAAGTTGGCATTTTCTACCACCAGTTTTCACCTTGGCTTCACCTTGGTTTAGCCTAGCATACTTGAGTTTAACGATGTACAAGTCCAGGTTGGAAAGCACGTCGTGGTTTGTACTTAGTGCTTCGCTGTATCGTTTCACTCGGCTATTTCGTCAGAATCCCTGGTATCGGCTATTGCATTTATTAGTAGGGAACCAAACTGTTCCATCATGCAGCAGTGACTTTGCCTTTGGTAAAATACATCCATGAATGGACATTCAAGTAGAAACGTCAAATTTCAATTTCAATCAAGGATGCCTCAATACTTGCGAATTGTCGCCACACACTACCGATTTCGTACTATTTCATAATTCTGCAAATACGCCTCTGACACATATTCTTGCCAAAGACAACTCTTGCGTCACTCCCTTCAATGGTCGATCATAGATTAATTATTATTTTTTAGGTTTGTATTTCCGTATGCCTGGTCTCTTTAAGACCTGCTCCACTAATATACTTTCTCTCTCCAAGTAACCGTGGTTACATGCGACGATAAATAGGTTTCAATATGATGTGCTCCTGCGGTTACTCAAGAGATGTACCTGACAGCGAACTCTATGATTGTGTTATGTGTCAGTCAGCGGTCTCGCCGAATTCGGCTGTTACTTCAATCTGTGTGCACTTGAAAGGCATGGGGGTTGCTTTGAAGGCGTGGGTAAAGATGCAAGTTTATTTGGTGGGCGTCAACACCGACAGCAAGTATTGTTAAGAACGCGACACCTTGGGCCTATTTCCATTGTTCATGATAATACATAAACGATCTTTTCGAATTTATTAGATACATTTTGACTAGCTTCTCACCGACGAAGTTTCAGATGTCGACGTTGGCTGATGTTAATTAAATCTGGCTGAAAGAGTTAAGTCTGAATAGGCGTTTGTCCAGACGGCTTTTTCTCTCTTTTTCTTCTTCTTTTTTTTCAAGCAGCGTTTGTCTGCAGGACTTTTGTCTAAACGCGCCGAGATGCGCTATTTTCACGCTGTTGGTGGTTGCGAATAACTTTTTCTGTCTTTGACAGGCGTAATTGACTGCTTTCTTTCCGTAGGCATTGACTGGCAGCGACAGATGAGCGGACGCATAGCAGAGCTAGGCATAGAGCAACTAACTACTCTAAATTTGAATCAATGAGAGTCTCTGAGATTCAGTGAAAATTCACGAGGGTAAAATGTCAAATTTTCAGTATCAACGTGTTAATGCTGTTTTGAGAGTGTTTATTGACCCGACTGCCTCGTCTAAAATATATTAGGTTAGGCTCCATGCGTTCAAGTCATCTCTTATTTAAATGCATTAGGTTGGGTTACCTGCGTTCAAATCTCCTTCTTTTAATGCATGACGGGTCAAAAGCAATACCCTACTGTTTTCGTAGTACACTCATAATCGAGATTTGCAAACTTCGATTAATTTTCCGCGAAGAATGCGCTCTTCCTCCATCGAGTACGTAACCCTTTCACTAATTTATGGCGAAATGCCTGCGGCGTTTTAATCGTTTTACACGAGCAGTAAGCTTACGAGCCCCAATATGAAAGCCTCCGATAGCCATTCGGTTTAGTAGATGCTCCTGCAGCGATTTACACGGTAGTCTAGAGGCAGCCGTGCATTCCGTAATCGGCAATACGAGTTGCAAGCTTCAAACAGTTTCCCAATACTTCCTAGTAGAAGTAGAACCATCGCCAGTAAAACGTGAATTGCACCCCGTAAGCTGTTTCCCACCTTCTTGGACGCGTGACCACCATATCACAAGCCCTTGCCAAACGTTATAACACATCTCACACCAGTCATAGAGGTACAGTCGTAATCAAAAAGGAGTTGACAGCATCCTAATTAGACATTATTTTTGTCAGTACTGATCCGATAAGTGCGTCGCGCAAATAAGACAAGTGTTTTTCAGATGGATAACAGTAGAAACAAAACACCTGTTTTAGGGTATGCTTTACCTGTTTTGTGAGTGAAACTAAAACGGGGGTAGTACGTAATTTGGATTTTTTTTTCAACATAGACCTATCTTCAGCTCCATCAATGGCAAGCTCTCGCCGAGATCTTTTGAATGATATGGCTGAACATAGGCCTATCTCGAAAAATAACCAAAATACGCCTCACTCGTTGTTCCACACCCAAAACAGGTATAGAACTCCCTAAAACAGGTGTTATTCCGTTTTTACTGTGATAGATAACATCTTACTCGAATAGGGAATGACTCTCGAATTTTGTAGGCCCATTGGGAAGATGCAGAAAAAGGACATGTTTTCGCGCGCGTTAAAAACATCGCGTATGCACTAATAGGTTAGCGGCTACGCTGCCAATAGAAAGCCGCTACTTAAACAAGTAGTCGAAGCAAGTCAAGATGCGTCGCAGGCAGGGAAATCGAATTTGGCACATTTGACGATCCGTTTTAGCGGCTTCATCTCGGAGGAATAACGCTGGGTAAAACCGAGGAGGTTATAATTTTCGTGTTATCAGGAAGTCTTAAAATTCTTAGACCATGTGCTTTGAATGTCCTAACAAATATATACAATACTCGGAACGGAACGCGCAGTCCACATTGAGAAATAAATAGCGCGAATGAAAGCTGGAAGGAGACGCGGAAAAAGGTGAGACGGGTCAATGTTCCCCAGTTGTCTATACTCCGTTAAGTCTCATATCCGGTCCACGTATTCTGCACGTAGTAAGCAGGCGTCACTCGGGAAGAGGTAGCGGCGACGGCGGCCGGCGCGGCGCCGCCAGCCGAGCAGCGAGCTTGCCAATGTCGCAATCATCTTGGCAGCGTTCGACCAGCTCGCACCCCCCCCCGGGGGGGGGGTAAGCACATCTGGAATTCCTAGCATGTAAACAAGTATTCCCTTCAAACATAAAATCAATTTTTAAGTGTGGGCAGTACACAGTAAAAAATAATTCCTGCTTTACGTAGTCTCATACCTACTTTGGGTGTGAAGGTGGGGGGGCATTCGATAGCGCCAAAAACCACAAGCGCCAACGCCGCAAGCGCCAGTCCGTAACCGCCAAACGAGCAAAGTAGCAAACGCCAAAGTTCGTATAGGTTAGGTTAGATCAAGTTAGGCGAGGCTAAGTTAAGTTAGGTTAAGTTAGGTAAGGTTAGTATTGCGGTTCAGACCTTTGGCGTTTGCGACTTTTCTCGTTTGGCGGTTACGGATTGGCGCTTACGGCGTTAGCGCTGATGGTTTTTGGCGTTTATGACAGCTACCCTGAAGGTGAAGGGACTAGCTAAAACAGGAAAAAAAATACTTTGTGAATAAGTAATAATGCAAAAATGAAACTTTTCCGCGCATAGTCTTAATAATTTTGACTACAATTTGCCTAAAGCGTTATTTTTTAGAATGTTAAGCTAGGTTATGAATCGTCCCTTCGTAGAGTGATATCACTGCTGGAGACTGAAACTTAAGTCCGCTACTTGCGCACACAAGTGAACGGACCATTGCGTTTTGAGATATCGAATGATATCGATTTTCGAGATGGAGGAGAGCCTCTTAAGAAAGAGTTTTGCGATTCCCAGAGACCGGATTAGTTAAAGAGCGGTGCGATCGGTAAAATGCTTTGGACGATTCGACTGTTCCATGGCTTTCCATTCGAGAGCACCCGCTCCGGCCCGCGCCGGTCTGGTCCGGTCAGGCTACGGCTCACTTGAGAAATATTTCGAGGTCAGCAGTGAGTAAGGAATGCCGTCGGGGCTGGTCAACTCAAGTCAGTGACAGTCAGCTTACACTCAAACTCACTGATCGTTTAATTCACTGATACTCATCAGTAGTGAAACGAATACTGGTTTGGCGGACGGAAGGAAACCAAGTATCGGAGCTGCGTTTTCAAGATAGATCTAAAAGGCATATTAAACGCTTTTAGCTCAGGAATAGTTTAAGATTAATTTTTTTAATGAATTAGCACTTACCTTTGGGCTAAAATTTTGCAAAACGGTATAGTGGAACTGACGAACTTCTTTGTTTGGGTTTAGTTGAATATACACTTTGAGTTATAATGTATAAACCGGACATTTTGTCGTTGAGTGTTTTGCATTGACGCGGACAGCTTTTGGGGATGAAAAGGGTACAAGCAAAGTTCTTGCCAAGCCTTTCATTCGACATTGATATGTCGACTGTCTTTATCAAACTTATACCAAAGTTTGATATATAAAAGTTGGAACACCAAACTAAGCGGTGCAGTCCTTTTTTGACGTTCTCAATCGGTACAGGATTATTCAAAACAAGTACTCTTTTTGCCAGTGAGTTACTTACTACACAGTCAACGCACAGTCAATACCGCGTACATTTTGAACATAACGCTTTCTACCTTGTGTGTTTGTACCCTGTGCATCGCCAAGCCAAGCCGCATTTTGGAGCGAAGTCCAACGTCCGTAACCTAACCAAACCTAACCTATGTTAACCTAACCTGCGGTATATTAACCTAACCTAACATCTCCAAGCCGGATGACGCGCCGTTGATCTCTTTGAGGCTCCTGCCGCCGCGCCAGTCAGAATCAGTCTACAGGCAACGTTCAGCTAGGTTAAGATCTTGTATCTCGCTATCGTATATTTCTGTGGCAAGCGTTACTATCTCCTGAATCGTGAAGATCATTCCCTTGGACCGCGGAGCCAAACCGAAAGCAAAAGTACCCTCGTTGAAAGCGGTCTAAGGATCGTGTGCACATGAAGTGGGATGCTGGGCTGGACCAGCGGCTGATCCTGGGGACCTCCTCTCCTCCGGGCGGATAGGCAGGCCTCTGGACCCGAAGGCTGTGCTCTCAGCCAGTGAGAGCAGGCACATTCCTTGTCCGAGAGGAAGATCGCTTCGCTCAATGACCTACTAACAGGACATTGCAAAGTCCAGCAACAGCTAAGCCAGCCAGGTGGCTGTTGGAGCCGCACGTGCTTTCGCATGGCGATGGCCATTGCTTCCCCGACTCGTCCACTCAAGCTCAACAAAGAGGCTCTAAAAAGATAATCCTGGAGCGACGATTTTTTTCTGGCGACGCCGTGGTAGGCTAGTTATCGGTCCTGTAAAATTGAATTGGAATCTGCTGAAGGCAGACTCTAGCAATCTCTATAAGCACGTGACGCTCAGCTGAAGTTGTTATCTACACTGTAAATAAAGGGTTTTGTTTTTCATATCGTTGCAATTACCCTAAAATGTTGATTTATGCGATAAGGGAGTGTTTATCGACCCGACTCCATTTAAAATGTAAAAATTTTGTTTGTGAAAATGTAAAAATTGTTAAAATTTAAAATGTATTAGGTTGGGTTCAGTTAAAAATTAAACCGTGCGTAATTGACTCAAAATGTTCATCACGGGAAATGACAAAGTTCTTACACGAAAGCTTGCTGAGCTCATTCGGGAAAAATCGCATTTTGCATTCGCATTTAAGGGGCGATCAATCAAATTATGATGCAACCGGCAACGTTTTTAATCTCTTCTGGTATCCCTCGATAAATTACAGTCGTAATATTTCGAAAATTCAAAAATAATTTTTTTAGTCATTTTCTTTAAAAGGTAGGGGTACCTCCTTGCTTCTCTTTGAAGTTTTGACCATAAAAATATTTTTGAATTTTCAAGTTATTATTATTGAAATTTACCGAGAGACACGAAAAAGGATTAAAAATGTTGCCTGTTGTTCAATAATTTTGATTGAACACCCCAAATACGAAATGCCCTGAACAACGAATCCTGAAAATCCAAACACTGTCCGAGGAAAACAATCCGCCTATAGGCCTATCCTCGTAAGCCTGATACCGCTTTCTTCTTGTTGGCAGTAGTTCCTGTCACCTCCAAGCGGCGAAAGGCTTCGAGACGGTATAGGTTAGGCCAAGCTAGGATAATAGCCTTCTTGCTCAGGTCATCTGCCGACGAATAGCCCACAAGACGTCGAAAATGCCTCTATTAATATGTTGAGTTTGCTTGGCTGGTCGGAGCGAGTTTTCCGTGAGAATATTCCTTAAGCATATGAATAAATGTAGTTAAGATGGAGCACCAGCTGGATGAGGCTTATTGCAAGACGACTTTCTCTTAAGACGCGCGACGCGGCCGTCGCAGCTCAGCATTCGCGAAAACTTCCTTCCTTCCGGACTTGACTTCGCTGCCCATTAAGTATTTATTCCGCTCTCTTCTCCCGGCACTTCCGACCGTTCAATTGACTTTTCCGCGTCTCAGTTGCGAATATCTGTCGCTCCTTGTAAGATGCGATTCCGCCAATCACGCGGCGAGAAGTCCTCCCACGCAAATGCAACCGAAACCAGCCGAGCCACACAACTACAGCTGGGGGGCATTCGATAGCGCCAAAAACCATAAGAGCCAACGCCGCAAGCGCCAGTCCGTAACCGCTAAACGAGAAAAGTCGCAAACGACAAAGTTCGTATAGGTTAGGTCAAGTTAGGTTAAGTTAGGTTAGGATAAGTTAGGTTTGGTTAAGTTAGGTTAGGCTAAGTTAGGTTAAGTTAGGTAAGGTTAGTATTGCGGTTAAGACCTTTTGCGTTTGCGACTTTTCTCGTTTGTCGGTTACGGATTGGCGCTTGCGGCGTTGGCGCTTGTGGTTTTTGGCGCTTATGACAGCTACCCACTACAGCTAAGGTTAGATTAAAAGCCTTTAAGCCCTGCTGCAGCTCCGTTCAGCTTGAAGAAATACGAAAAACAACAGAAAAGTAGCTACTGTATGTAATGTATTATCAGTATTGCGAAACGATGGAAAGCTCTGTTTGAGCTCTTCTGCTTGATAAGAAATTCTGTCGTTGTTTTTTTAGAATTATTTAAACGTTAAAAGTGCGTAAATGATTCCAAATGTTCCTTGCGGAAGATGCCATCATTCTGACAGGAAAGCTCGCTCAGCTCATTCGACGAAAATCGCCTTTTTCATTCGCATTTTTGGGGCGTTCAATCAAATTATGTCGCAACTGACAACGTTATTAAT
>Ga0058701_10004882_pt1 | contig 10981 bp, 11 predicted proteins | sample AgamicOrMae_FD_97039 | JGI IMG/M metagenome (GOLD analysis project Ga0058701, IMG submission 97039) | Agave microbial communities from Guanajuato, Mexico - Or.Ma.e | ecosystem: Host-associated > Plants > Phyllosphere > Phylloplane/Leaf | place: Guanajuato, Mexico | collected 2012-06-04 | reverse complement strand
GCATAAATCATTAAGAACAAGTAAACCTGAGAGGAAGGGGCCCACCGAGGGCCGAAGGCTCATCGAAGATAGAGAGCCCATCGAAGGCAGGGGGCCTATCGAAGGCAGGGGCCCATCGAAGGCAGGGGGCCTATTGAAGGCAGGGGGCCTATCGAAGGCAGGGGGACCATCGAAGGCAGGGGGCTCACCGAAGGCCAGGGCCCACTCTATGGCCGGGGGCCCACCGATGGCAGTGGGCCCACTCCATGCGAGGGGGCCCGTGAAGGCCCGGTGGCCTCCACGCCTTTCCATTTGTTTTACAGGTTTGACGAGTTTTACTCTCTTATCGGTTTGACTCGAAGTTTTAGCTCCGAAAATCAGATCTATAACATGGAATAAAATTATTAACAGTATCTTAAAATCGTGAAAAGCTAGTGAAAACCACTGCAAACAACCCAGTTTACCAAAAAAAGAATAAATGCACGGTGCCCAGCAAATATTTACACCAAAAAAATCCCGTTAATTTTTCGTACATCTTAACTGAGTTTAATTTGGAAAAAACGTCTCGTTTTTGGGACTTAACGCTTTTTATGTCATCATAGCCTCTGAAAGGAGCAGGACTTCTTTTATAACGATGGAAAAGCAAGAGATGAAAATAAATAGGCTATTTTTTTTCTTCTTTTCGTATGTGCAAGGATCAGAGACTCCCTTTCAAACTCTTTACAAAAATCTTTTTTTTTCCGTACACGTCCAAAACACCATAAAGTCTTTGATTTTTTAGGTGTGTGTAATTCTACGGTATTTTTAAGTAACGTATTTTTGTAAATGAATATTGTTCCTAAATAATATTGTTCTTTAATTTTGTTGTTCTTTAATACCAAACTAATGTATCTATGAATAAAGTTCATAATTAGCAAATTTTTTCTTGTTTTTTTTTAGTATCAATATTTGCAACATTGCCGACATTTAAGTATTTAGGTCATAAGTAGCTTCGAGCTTTCAGCTTATTTATTTACCTGCATCTTACACTGTGGTTTAAAATTTCCCATCTCAAATTCGGATTTTAATCTTTGCGTGATATATTGCGCTTAATATAACCGAAAAAATTATCGTTTACTAATTTTTACCGGGGGGGGGTGTATGATTAGGGGTCCACTTTTCAGCTGTGCCCCCCCCCCTAATGCAAAAGGCTGCGCACGCCTATGGGTGAAAGCGCACAACTTGAAATGAGGTCTTCAAAATTTTAAAATCAAAATAAGATTTGCAGTAGAACGTACCGTAACTAAAAAAATTAAAAAAAATAAAAAAAATACAAAAAATACAAAACTCTGACCCAGGAGACCGAAATGAGTTCTCCATAAGATATTCCCCGTGAGAAAATTCTCCCTGCGTGCGATATCATTTTAAATGAGTGAGATTTTTATCTCTGGCGAGCAGCTCATCTCATGAGCAGCTGGAGGGATTTTTGATATCTTCACCCTGGAAAGACAACAAGCTTTTTTAAGCACATGCGCCAGCTGATGAAGGTTTCGCACGGTGTTAGGGTAAATTTTGTTCTCGAGTGTTGCACTGCGACCCCTGGAAGAGGGACGCAGTAATTCAAAAATGTAAAATCAAAACCAATTTTTTAAAAAAACTTTGGACTAGATATCCTAATTTTATCAGCTGATTTGACAGCATCCGTTACTCTTTCAAGTTACTAAGGATTGTGTTCGTTTGTCCAGTCCAGGTGGCGACAAATTGGATGGCCACTCGACCAGATCATTTGCAGCCGCATTCAATCCAATTAATCCAAGAGAAGCTATCTCAGGGGGATGGGACGATTGTGTTCACTTTTGGGACATACGACAAAAGCATTCTTTGCGAAGGGTCGGTGCAGCGCATATCTGTGGGTCAGATGCACTGGACTTCTCGCCCGATGGAAAACAGGTATGCGAACTTCAGCGTATTCCGTTCAAGTTACCGGTACCTTAACCATGAGACTAGTCTCATGCCTTAACATACCGATCTTGTAACGTCATAGAATCCATATTTGGGGATCCAATGTCGTCAGATGGAACTTCAAGCTCGATTTCCAGGCGATCGACTGATCGCATGAAAGTGCGGCTTTTGACTTTTTTCGGACATAATAGTTCAAGCTCTTTCTCACGGCTATGTCGATAAAAATTGGTCTAGTGCCCCCATCGCGATGTTGACTGCAGTAACTGGCTAAAGTCGCACAAACTGATTTCAGTTCATTACTGAGGAAATAATAGAGCCTTAGACTTGATTCCAACAATCATCTTTCAGGCTTGAAAGTCTGTAAGACAACATTTGGAGTCTCCGATATAACAGTTTAAAAAAAATCTAACCATAAATTCTTGTTTTTTTTTAAATCCAAAACTTCAAGATTGTAGCGGCCGCCTTTCAGAGGACTAACCAATTACAGATATTGGATTATGCAACGGGAACGCTTGTGAGAACAGTAGAAACTGATCGGTTCCCGACCAGCGTAAGTTTTCTATACGACCTCAAAAGACAGGAGTAGAACGAAAGCGACGGAGATCAATGAAGGCTTTATTGCTTCATTTCAGTTGTATGCAGCTATATTTTTGTCGGACTCGGTGATATGCGCAGGAGGTTCGGATCCTAACCTCTTCAGGGCAGTCAATCTTCACCAAAGAGCGGTACTGAGCTTGTGGAACGAATGTTTGTTTTGAATCCGACATTGTTTTCACGTTTTCTGATAAATTTCAGACCATTGGAATCGTGAAGGGAATGAGCGGAGGGGTATTCAGTATCCACAAAGCAGGGTCTCGACTTAAATACCGACCCATGCCTAAGCTCAACAAAGGAAGAGAACGGCCCAAAGAGAAATCGGGGATCCCGCGAGTCGCCTTCTGTGCTGGTCAACATTTGTTTGAGGCTGAGTTTTACTAAAGTAATGAAGAAAATAAGAAGCAATGTGTTTATTCTGATCACAAGACAGAACATAAGTTATACAAACTATGGTACAAAATCTTTTATACACATTATACAGGTTCAGCATGTACATCTTAAAGCGAAAGGTACATTACAAAAATCTACACAACAGGCCTTCTGGGGTATGACAAGGTAACTCTGAGACGGTCGTGGGAAAACTAAATCAGCATGCATATGTCTAGGGTTCTCTTCTCCGCAGCTGTTCGCATCTTGCTGTGGCAGAGGTGCAAACGTCTGAAATCGGTACTTTGAGACACTAGAAATAGGTTGGCAACAAACAGACGCCAGCAAAATGGGAACAGCAAGCTAGCACGGTATCGTGTATCCACGGTCTGCGGATCACTGTGCGCTTTTATCAGCCCTTGCGGGTTTAGGATCAAGGTGATATGCATGAGATGCTAGGGGGTTGCTTGTTTTTTCCACGCTAGGACTAGAATATTCAGGGCAGGGTGGGTGGGTCGCCTTCCTTCTGCCACCCACACCCACTTCACGCGCACTTCACCAACTCCAAAGCACAACAATTAACAATTTGATCCAATCATAACGAAGAGTACGTTTGTAATGCTCTGAAAGTGATACAATAACACACAGCCCTATCGATTCTCAATCAGCTGATGGTACAGGTACGAGTGGCGTGCAATTCAAAACGAAAATCAATTTTAATGTGATGTGTCATTGGGGCAGGTCGACGACAAACAAATGTAAAAAAAAATGGGGGAGTCAAGGGGAACGGATAGGCATTCGATGGGATCCCCTGTGTTCCGTTACGCACTCTTTGACAAAATAGTTTCCTTCATTACAAAACATTTCCGCGTTTAAAACTAGAGTACGCGATTGGTTACGAAATCGAAAAAAAAATCCATCTGAGCCCAGCTCGTCCAGAAACACAGACACAGACGGTCATAATGAGCTACAACCGCCTGAATTCTAAAAGTCGAATAAAAATGAGATTCCTATATTAATTACTCAGTCCAAAAAAAATAACGAGCATCAATGCCAACATAGCAGTCAATTGTCAGACGATACTAAATAATAGTAATAATAATAATGATATTTTTAAAAAATAATCACAATGTTATCGTCAAGGCATCGCAGGCTTTGTGGTCCTGGGAAAGGTTTTATCAGGGATTTCATCAGAGAGCTAAAATCGGTGAGTGGAGACTTTGGAGTACTTTGGATATCACATGGCACCGAAGAGATCACATCACATGGTGTTATACACCTGAGGAGGCACCTTACCGATGCCCAGCTGGGCCAAAGGATGAGTCTTCCCCTGCTGCTGCTTCTTGCTGGCGGCCTTGGCCACGACGCTCGCCAGCTTTTCCGGGTTCACACTGACCGTGGCCGCGGACGCAGCCTGCCCGCGAGGTCTCCACCCGTTGCGCAGGTTTTTGTAAAGAAGGTTCGGTGAGTTTCTCACGGCGGCAGTCGACACGTTCCTCGGGACGGACGGATTCCGAGGAGGGACCGGGGGCTGCGACGCCGTCGGCTCGTACTTGCCCACGAGCACCCGGACAGAGAAGTCCTCGGCGAGCGTCGGCGCGGGGGAGGGGGCAGGATCGCTGTGGCGGGCCACGGGCGACGACGGCACGCTCTGGCTGTCGCCCGGCAGGCTCATGGCCGGGGAGGGGGAGGGCGCCGGCGAGAGGGACGGCGAGGAGGGCAGCGACGGGGTTGCGGCCGGCGCCGCGGCCGCCGCAGCTGCCGCAGCCGCCGCCGCCGTGGCCGCTGCGGCTGCCGCCTCAAACTCCTTCTTCAAGTTGCGCACTTTGCCCGGCGGCGCGGCAGAAGCACTTGCGGGCGCACTCACAGATAAGAACGAAACCGACTCATCGTCTGGATCTGTCCGGGCAGGCAGAGCCGGTAAACTAGTATGCCACGGTCGGGGACCATGCCTCGGTCGGCGACACACAGACGTGAGTTGGCTCGACGTCGACGCAAGAGGTGGGGCGGGCGCCACGACGGGTGCCGACACGGGTGCCGACACGGGTGCCGACACAGGAGCAGACACGGGCAGCGTGACCGCAACCGGCGTGGGCGCGGACACTGGCACTGGGATCGACACCGACGAGGTAACCATCGGCGGTGGCATAGCTAAGGCAGGGAGGTGCACCGCTTTGTTCTGAGAGACACTATACGCCAGTCCGTTCGCGCAGGGGAGGCGCACGTTGCGGGCCTCGGCCTCCTTGGGCGGCGGCGGCGGCGGCAGCGGCGGGGGGGCGGGCACCGCCGGGGGGCCGGGGCCCGCGCCGGCGGCGTTCAGGTGCTCCATCGACGCCGACGTCGAAGGCCGCTCCCGCCACTCCGGCTGACAGCCGCCCAAAAGAGAATTCGCTAAAGAGTTGCTGGGCGACCAGGAGCGCGGTCGGCCGCTGGCTGAGGAGCCCGCGCTCCGCTCGCCCGCCGAGCTCGGCTCGCTGCCCTGCGAGTGCGCCGAGGTCGTGGCGTCGGCGGAACTCGCGGGGGGCGCCAGCCGCACGTCCGGCATGGTGCTCGTACTGGTGGGCAGCGCGGACGCGCTGGTGGACAGGGCGGACGCCGACGCGGACGCCGAGCTTGGCGCTGAGCACGCCTCGGCTTTGGCCACCAGCCCGGGAGACTTCAGATTCGTCTCCGACTTCGACCGTTGCAGCTTCTCCCGGTTTTTCATTGCATCTAGTATGCCCTGGAAAGAACAGACGCGCTTTAGTGAGAAGGCACTGGCTCGCCAAGGTATGAAAATGGACACCTAGCATCCTACCTGGTATGTTTCCAGCTGCGAAATAAAGCTAGTATTTGGCTTGATGCAAGACCGCCGCTCACGTACAAAGCTGAAGGCGCTCTTTAAATCCCAGTTGTAAGCTTTCATCGCGTATGCGATCACGACCGACGCCGACCGACTCACACCCATCTTGCAATGGACGAGAACCTTCGAGCCTTCCTCCCTGCAACCGCATCATGAAGCCAAATTAAAATTACAAAATAAAAGAAATTCAAATTCCGAAATTAAAAGAGCATAAAATTTACAGCCAAAAAATTTCAGATATTTCTACACTTAATTCTGAAGATTGTATTTTTTTAACTCGTATTCCACCATGGTATGATATTTTTTAAATTATGATTAGTCCAGCGTATGAGCAGCTGAAATTGGCTGAGAACTGTCAAAACTAATACACGGTGATTGACAGTGATGCCGATTACAGCAAATACTCTATAAATTAAACACAAAATATAACTAGAAATATAAAAACAAGAAGTTTAACTCCACATTGAACTTGAAACAACAGTTTAACACACAACTTTTCGTTATTTGTTGTTGTAGTACCGACATACAGTTGTTAGTGATGTACCGTTTACAGTTACTTCCATAGGTTACTGTTCGGCATCTGTGCATTTACTGTATTGTTGTAGCCATTTAAAGATAAATTTAACCTCTAAATCAGCGCGTTTAGGCGCGAAGATGAGTCAAATCAGCAACTCTTGCGTCTCTATAAAATTGAAAGAATCTTTATTCTCAATTGGATTCAAATTGGGACGATTTATTTGCGCAAAGGGAATGGCTTTGATTGCGATTCCAATTTTTCTACAATGATTTTTAAGTTTTAACTGAACTTGAGTTGTCTGAAGCGATCAAACATCCTTAAGCGCAAGCTTTGACGGGGAAGATTTAAAAGCTCCAGCTATCCCGTTCCGAAAGACGCGTTGGTGATCTTACCTCGCTCGTGATATATATTTAAAAGTGTCATCCCAATGCTTGAGCAGATCGGTCTTCTCGTCATCGTACACGCGAACATTCAGATAGTTGAACATTCCCGGGAAGAAATTATCGATCTCTCTCGTCACATTCACGATATGGCGAACACTGCAACACGACCACACATCAATTATACACGGCACTACGGCCTAAAACACAGAAAAGGATTGAGCGAGCATGGCTCTTGACTGTGACAGGCAAGTCCACAGATGACGGCGCATTGGTCGATCACTCTAGAAATGAAAAACAACCGGCAGTGGCGGAACTAGACCCTATCTTCGGGGGGGGGGTCCTTCTTTAAGGGAAACCACCCTTGGGGGGGTTGGACGAGATGTACCGCGAGGGTTTTCAAAATTTTGGCCGGGGAGGTTGTCCCCCCTCCCGCACTTACGCCACTAACAACCGGGCGAATACATACATAGAGCGAAAAAGATCGCATGGAAGGAAGCGCCTGTAATTTTTTGGTAGGCAAATCGAGTGACGACTATGTTTTGCGTGTTGCCTGATCGAGTGTCTTAATGGGTGCACGTAAATACGCTCCGATACCGCAGAGGTTCACAACTTTGATTCTTACATAACTGCTAAAAATATTTTATCGACATAAAATTTCAGTTTGCCGGAGAAATTATTGTTAAAAGTTATGTTAAAAAGCAATGCACATAAGAAAAACAAAATTGGGTCTATTGATATCTCGGATTCTATTTCCCGTACCGGAAAAGATGGCATTGAATTCGTTTCTTACTTTTTTTAAGGAGGAAAACCCAGCGATTTTGGGTTTCTCGAAACAACAGGAAGAATAATTACTTCGTCTATTTTTGGTACTGAAGAGAGCGCTTCTCGAAAATCTCCTCACTTAAGGTAATCGACCTCTTTATTAGTCCCTTCTGAGAAGCCATCCTCTTAATACGCCAATCTGGCACGAAGCAATATGTGGCACTGAGCCATATGCAGCACGGAACAAAAGAAGAGACGGGTACGCCGAAGTCAAGACGAACTCACGTTAAATAAAAGGAACCGCCCTCCATAAAAAGTATTTAAACTGAAGATAATCTCAGCAGCAAGACTACAGCGATGAGAAATAGATAACTCACAATGGTTTAGATAAACAAAAGGTTTGTCACTTCACTCAAAGATAGATTGGAATATAAGCGACATTAGAGAGAGTAAAAACTGGAATAACAGCAAAATACGTCGTAACAACGAAAACTATAACTCTGTATTGGATTGGATCAAGTTAACTCGTCTAAAAAAAATGTTTTTTTTTAGGTGTTTCTGGCGTTAGCTTGACTGATGTTTGATTTGTAGAAATGCTAAAGGAACTTATCCGACGAAGTAGTCCTCTAAAAATAGAGGAACATAATTCTTGCAGTTGGGTTAAGTAAGCTAATTGTATTAATCCGAATGTAACGCACATTTTTTGATACCGTTTTGATATATTAAAATCCATGTCCCTATTGCACACAGGAGGGCTTATCCACCCTACTCACTGGGTTGTTTTTTAAAAGACCAGAATAAAGCCCGGATGCGTGTTACTTTTGAGCCCGGGGGAGTCTCATATGCGCGCGTTTTACATTCGGACTGACACAGACATCAAAGACTCGAAAAATTGACCATCAGGAAAAAATATTCACGGAGTTTTTTTCCCCAAAGTCCAGTGATATTAGGTTGGTAATCATATAATTTATACCCGCTTAAACGAGCAGAGAATACTGTCTCACGAAGAAGACACCCGAAATTCCGAATATGAGGGAAAATTTTATCGGCGTTGAGTCGAAGAATTTCAAAAATCTCGACTTAAAGTTCCAATTTCTCTTGTTTCCTTACCCGTTTTTCTGCAGTTCCTCTAGGTTGGAGGCGTTCCACTCGGAACCCAGATAAACGTGGTCAAAAATTTCTGTAGCGGCGTCCATTTGCCCCAGGATCGTCAACATTTCCTCGTCAATAAACGACTTGAAATCGCCCAGGTCCATGTTCAGATGCTCCTCGAGGCGACCTCGAATGTATTTACTAGTAACTTCGTCCAAATCCACTGACATCATTATTTCCTTAAGCGTAGCGCGAATAACCCTCTCGGTCTCACAGCGCTCCGTCGGTCTGCAACACAATCAACTCATTACTCACAAGACAACCCTATTTGCAAACTTTATTCGTCATATTCAGTACTAGCGACGCCAATTTTTTTTCAGAAGTGACTATTCACACGCTGAACCATCTAAAATATATTAGGTTGGTTTCCGTGTGTTCAAGTCACCTCCCATCTAAAATGCATTAGGTTGGTTGTTGGTTTCCATGCGTTCAGGTCTCCCTTGTATTAATATATGCGTGCAAATAGAGTCAACCTTTTCTTTTTCGCAAAGATAAACTTGATCTAGAGAGCAAAGGTAGGGGCTGTTTCCAGGCTTTTGATTCGGCACTGGCAACCTGCCTATTATATGAGGAGACTTAAACGCAAGCGTAGATTATCACAGTATATTCCACACTGTTTTGAACGTCACACTTTCTTGTGTTGTGCCCTGATTCAACCTTTTGTTACAGCCATTATTAAAGCTAATCGCAAAGATTAAGTTAGGTGCCGTGTTCCTTGCTTCATTATCGCTTCCCTCGGCTGTCGCTAAGCCTAAAGTCGCTTATTTCTCTGCGTCAGCCACTGCCACCGAAAAGTCAGCGGTAACATGCTTGCTGAAAGGTTACGTTAAGTTAGGTGACCTATACTCCATTCCATTAGGCTTGGCGAAATTGGTAGAAAATGCAAACTCCGATGTTAAGAGTGAAAATAAAGAACTATCAAGTGTATCGACATTAGACAGTAACGCGTTCATAGGAGGAGACTTGTAACCAAAGTTAACTATTACTATGTACTTCAAAATTAACAGCGTGCCGGATTAACAGACACATGTGTATGCTGTATGGAGAGACTTCGACGCGCATGGTCAGTACCAAGGGGTCACAACTCATGATAACCGGTGTACAAAAGGCCTTGATATCCGGCTGTCGGATTCGGTCAAAACATGGCTGTTTTCAGGAATTTTTCAAGTTTTTTTTTTTTCTCTAGGGCCACTGTCCACTTATATATTTCAATATTCTACCGAAATCTGTCAGATATCTAATTAATCGATTTGAGCCCAGAGGAAGTATGAAAAAATTAACTTAAGGGAACAATCAAAACGTTTTGGGTCAAAATTTTGCAAAATGGTGTTTTTGAAATGATCAAATTTTTTATTTAGGCTAATTTAGAGTTACCTTTTTTCTTAAAATAAGTGATCTAAGGGAGAATTTTGCAAAAAGGTAAATATTTTTGATGGGTCGATAACAGCCCAGTGGGCAAAAATTGGTTAAAATTTGGTCAATTTTCTCATGATATCCGTTTATCATACTTTTGATATCCGGCTGACATCCTGATATCCGGTGAATAACAGATTTCCAGCAAGATGTTACCCCTTGGTCAGTACATAATCACGATGACTTTGATATGGAAAACTGCCGGGCGAATAGCCTGTTTGTTTTTTGTTTTTTTTTCTTACTTGGATCGAAGCGCTCCCGGCGACGGCGGCCTCCTGGACTCGAGCGAATCCATGGCGTTCCATTCATTAAGACACGACCTATCCGAACACACCCTCTGCTCGTAGTAGGCTGCCCAGTCTTGGCCCGGCACCAGGAACAGGTTGCGCGCCCTCGCGGCCGAACACACCCTGTACAAGGTCTGCAGGGCCGACCACATGGCCTGGACGGACACGGGCTTGAAGATGTGGTGGCTGCCGCCGACGGTGACGCTGAAGCCGCCGTCGCCGTCCAGGGTGATGTCGGCGTTGGCGAGCACCCGGAGCACCAGCCCGATCGAGCAGCCAGAGTTGGGGCTGCAGTCGATCCCCAGAAGACAGCTTTCCTCCATGAACGACACCACGACCAGGTACCGGGTGCGACCCGGGTGGTCGCTCTCCAGCCGCACCGCCTGCAAACACCCACAACAGTGTTGCCAGATTCCGCGATTTCGTAAATTTTAATCGCGTCGAACTTTTTAACTATTAAAGATAACCTAGCATGTCAGGTATGTTTTGGATCGCTCTTGAGCTGAGCATTCCAAAAATAGGATTCAACATTATGTTATCTTTAACGGTTAAAGAGTTAAACGCGTTTAAATTAGACGGAGTCGCGGAATCTGACAACACTGACCCACAAATTAGCTTCCTTACTGAAGAAAACTACAGTAGAAATCGTATATAACGAGACCGGTTATAAGGAGCAACCGGATATAACGAGCAAATTTGGTGCTGAAGTTTGGTCTCGTATCTAAATACACACAACAAATAT
>Ga0058701_10004881_pt1 | contig 10982 bp, 5 predicted proteins | sample AgamicOrMae_FD_97039 | JGI IMG/M metagenome (GOLD analysis project Ga0058701, IMG submission 97039) | Agave microbial communities from Guanajuato, Mexico - Or.Ma.e | ecosystem: Host-associated > Plants > Phyllosphere > Phylloplane/Leaf | place: Guanajuato, Mexico | collected 2012-06-04 | reverse complement strand
CAGTGAAAGTAGCCCTCAACGAGGTTAAATTTGCGTCTATACTTGGCTTTGGTCTTCATTCAGTAATCTATGGAGAGCCTACAAAATCATCGTTGAAATTCATACGCAACAAAATTCACCCCACGGGTTTACAGTGTACGCTTATATAGCTCGTGTCAGTGTACACCAGCGGTATGCGCTGGTATGGTACATCGGTATGATACACAATGGCATGGGTACTGAAGGTTTTCTCCTGCGATACTCTGTTGGTGTACTTGAAGCGTTAATATCCTGCTAGGTAGTTACGGTATCGGTTCTTAGAAAAATACAATGGTGGAATTCGCGGGCCCTGCGGTAACGTAGCGGTATTTGGAGAAGGGCGTTTACAGTATAAAGTCTCGGAACGCTGGCGGTATAGGCAGGCGGTAACGCAGGCGTTTTGGAGCGAGTCGGATGAAGAGGCGATCGGAACTGAATTGGCTTCTCGCTTCTGATTGGTTCAAGAGCCATCACTTGGGATTTGATTCGCGATCCTCAAGCGGCACAGCACTCTTCCACGGGTAATTTCGATCCCTGATAAAATAATAAAATCGCTCTCTCCTTTTCGGGATCGCAGGTGCAGTGTAAATCGAAACAGGGTGGTTCATCAAAGAAAATAAGACGTAGAGCGCCACCGGTAGTAATACCGAAAGGCAAGCCACAAAGCTCGATGTGACCAAAGGCAGATTGAGTACTTCGGAAAGGTGGTCCCCAGTACAAGGTCCAGTCGAAACAAAACCAGGTGACTGATGCAAATTTATGACCAAATACCATTGGACCATCGATTCTATACGGTAAGAACCTTATTGAATCACGAGTATGGAATTGATCGGTTTTTAGCTATCGAGCAGTTGCGAATAAAATTGATAAGTCAATGGAATTCCCATGCGGGGATGACAGTACATGACAGGTTTACCGGATATTTTGATTAGTACTTTGCAATATTGATGTATTATTAGCCTTATCAATGAAGCTGTCGCCAAGTCTTTTCGATTTATATGGTTGTTGATTGACCTAAGAAACTAATCGAGATTTCGATTCTATTCAGCCTGTACTATACCAGTAAAAGATCTGAACATGTCGAAACTGGAATATTCTGAGGTGTGTTATTTTGGAACTGAAAAGCCAATCGGTCAACTATACTCACCTGAACACAAGAGCATTTAAGGCTCATGTCTTTGATTTAGGTTAATCATTTTAAAAAATACCATCGGGATTTATGTCTAAAATCAACGTTGCATGGGCTTTTTATAGGCAATGATTATAATGATTACCTCAGGAGTCTGGGAGGATCTTTAGGTTCAACAAAGCAAACTGTTTGAGAAGCGCTCATCTCAATGCGGAGAAGCACTTCTGAGTTAATTTTCTTGAGCTGACCGATAAACATAAACATTCGGGGAGGCTGTTTTTAACAGGAAGTCTGCACTAATCGAATCTAACGCCCTCGCAAGGAGGGTCGCCACGCAAACAACCTGAGCAGCGATGAATGACCCCATTTTGGTGTCAAACTTCTTCAACCTACAATGCAGGGACGCTTGTGGAGTTCAGAGATGAGAGGAGGGAAGACGATTTCCTGGGCCCCAGGGCAACAAGAAAATCCAGATGGCCCCATCCTGCGAGGAACGTCTGCCCTATTCCGTGGATTAAAATGACCTATGTTTATGTCTGTACCTTTGTATTGGGATTATGCAAAGATACGGCCACTGAATTCGCCTTTAACCGATGGACATGAATAAAAGGCAGGGCTTCCTACCTTGGCTTTCGCTTGGATGGATATTGTATTTCGTTTTTTCCACGAAAATCAGCCAGTTTCTTCTGGGCTACTCCCGTGAGTTCGCTCGCGACTTTTTCAGGAAGAAACTTCAACTTCACATCAAAAGAGAAACACCTGTTTTAGGGAGTTCCTGTAGACCTGTTTGGGGTGTGAAAATGATACGTGGGTAGCACTTATTTTGGTTACTTTCAAGATTGGCCTATATTCAGTCATATTATTCAAAAGGTTTCGGCGAGAGCTTTCCATTGATGTGGCTGAATAAAGGTCTGTGTTGAAAAATTATCGAACGCCCGCTTTAGTTTCACACCCAAAACAGGTATAGCATTCACTATAACGGGTGTTTGTTTTTATCGGGTACACATGTAGTGTACAGCGACTACTTTTGCATTAGATACAAATCGTATTGTTAACTTTAAAGTTAGTATAACTTTGTATCAATACCAACTATAAATGTATAGTTTGTTGCTTTGACTTCGTATTGATTGCTCTGTCTGAAAGTGGGCACTTCTTGGGTTGGAACGGATGGATTTTGACACAGTTTCAATATAAGAAGACATTTTGCTCCTACAAAAACATGTCAGTGGGATATTATTCGAAGCTTTTCACTCCTACTTTAAAGGTTACATTTCTCACTTCTTTGTTACATTGTTTTAGCCTTTCATCACTGTGAGTATTGTCACCAAACAGCGATCTTCCAAATGCTTTCCTTTTCCGTTGTCCATCTCGGCTTGGTAAGGAAGGAAGTAAGAGATAGAAGATTCGACCTTTAATGGTAAAAAGACTTTTTCGTTTTGCTATCGGGTGGGAAGGTGTTCAAACATTGAGGCTCTCATGCGTTTTGGGGTATATTTACGTTTTAATAAACCGTTTGATGCGGAATATCGCATTCCGAGCACCATACAGGGGAGTTTCTGTGGAGAAAGTAGCGAAAGGGAATGCTGACAGGAATGGCGAGGTACAGAGCGCTACTGAACCCGGGACGATGTGGTCATGGTTAGCGGTTATGAAAACACGCCGAATAATTCGGTGGGAAAATGTCATTACAAAGTTGAATGTTGCCAAAGAGCTCTCCCATTGTTGTGGTTTCATATCTTTTTCCAGTTGAATGTTTAATAACGCAGCGGAATCGATAATGGAGATAATTGCCAAGGAAATCACTTGTAATCATTGGAATTTACTTTCTCCGAAATTGAAACCGAAATATTCCACAATTCCTTAAAATGTTCTGACATTAGAAAAAATTAAGGGGTAACACCTTGCTGCAAACCTCTGACATCAGGATATCAAGGATATCAGCCAGATACCAAGACAAAATTACCCAAATTTCAATTAAATGTCTGAGGGATATCAGCAGAATATAAAAAAATCTACTGAACATACCTAAATAAATGTTAGTCAGATATCAGTAGGCAGTGGCTAGAGAGCAAAAACTTGAAAAATCGCTGAAAACAGCCATGTTTCGACTGATCCCATCAGCCGGATATCAAGGATATCAACTGGATATAATGAGTTGTCACTCCTTGGTAAAAATCGTCTTTTTGTTTAAGCTTGCTCAGGTTCAAATGATTTGAGTGACCGACAGAGTTTTGCTAATGTACACAATTTTTATTGAATCAAAAATTGATTTGGTATTAATTATTTTTTAATTATCATTGCATAGGCTGAACGATTGTCTTACATAATTCTGAATCACTTGGGAGAGGAAGTAAGGTCCATCATATATTAGATTTAAAAAATAACATTATGACGTATTTCTGGAGCTTTTTTCATTGTGCTGTTCACAATCGAAATAGTCCGTATGGGTCAAGACATGACTCAGTGTTGTTCACAGCCTTCTAACCTACTTTCAACAAGACTGTCCTTTTTTACGAGCACCACGGTAATACTAATGTGGCCTACTCTCAGTTACGGGCATAAATTCGTGCATATACTGTATCCCCGCCCTTGACAAACATTATACGTGCTTACTCAACCCAACCTTTTTGTTGCTGTGCTTTAAGAATTTGGTCCAGCCCTTTCGCTGTTAACAAATGAGAATCGATGGCGATACGTCAACATCTACAAGACTAGCATTTTTTGGGGAGCGGAGGGCGTCTCGCAATTCAAGGTCTCGTATATTGAATGGCCACTCTAGTATGTTTGTGTTAATGCGGTTTGTAGGTTTTTTTGTTTTTGTTTTGCTGCTTAAAAAAAGTTATAATCTACTTTCAAGTCACTTTTTAAAAAGTACTCGACAACTGGTATACCTTTTTGATAACAACATTTGAAATCTAGAGGGACATGGAAATATTTTGTGAGACATCATAAAGAGTCTCAGTTCTTTTAAAAGTTATGATCATCATTATCATTTGTTTTTAAAATATTTTCAGTGTGGCAAACCACGAAAAAAAAGTCACTTCAGGAGAAATATTTTCCAAAGTAATGCAAAAGGCTACTCGTTTGAATGCAAAATTGATTAAAACTACTTTTCTTACTTAGTGTTTTATCAAGCACTCGACTTACTGTATATTGAAGAAATTACCTTTTGAGGAAACGACAAGCATTTCTAGACACGAAAATAAATTGATTTAAATTTCTTTCCGTTCTTTGATTTGATTTTATGATTTGATCTTTGATTTTTATTTTTTAGAGTGAAAAATGAAAATCAAAACCAGAACTTAAAGAAACAGAAAACACATTTATGTAGATACTGAATTACCCTATTTCTTCGTCAATTTTTCATCACCCGCGCGGGGAATGTATGTAAAATACCAGTTCATCCGAAAATGAGTCCTTAAAGTAGTTTCTACACCGTACTGTTTGAAAGAAAAAGTCAGTCCACTTTCATTTGTTAGCTAGTATTTTTCAAATGAGCTTTCTGGAAAGGGTTAAAACAACAATCCATAGATCGCGAGATTTTTTTGACGTGACGCAAACAGGCGGTGGATTTGCGAGCGAAGAGAGAGCGCTGCGAGACGCAGAGCCACTAAAAATGGGAGCGCCGACTGACTATGGCGCCTCTCCGCGCGCCGGAAACGCACGACTGTGTTGTTGTGTAGAAGCACTTTGGAATATTAAATAGCGAGCCTCTTCCCGTAGAATGCTTGCCTCCTACATCATCGCAGCTCCTACCTTTCTCACACTATTGTTCTCATAAGAGTTATAGTGACGGGTATATCTCTGTGTCCGCAGGTGAAGACTTTCTCAGATCTGTCACAACTTGTCAGATCTGAACTTTATATTTTAGCAAACAACATTCGACAGATTGTGATCGTGAAGAGGGGAAAAAAATGCTTGAAATATTGAGAAAGTATACATTTTTTCTGAATCAGTTTTTTTTCCTCTTCTTTTTTCATGAGGTGGAGTCGAGTGTTTTTATGGAATTTACAAAGGCTGAAGGAATTTAGCTGACAATGAGTGATCAGATATTTTTTTCTAAAGCGATATGGTCTTCATTAGGTAAGACTAGTTCTCAGTGGGTTAGGATAGGTTGGTATAGAATAGATATTTAATGTGAGGTTAAATTATTCACATTAAAAACGAAATACCTGTTTTAGGGGTTTCTTTCCTGTTTCCCGTGTAAAAATAAAACGGAGCTAGTAATTTATTTTGGCAATTTTCCAAGAGAGACCCATGTTCAGCCGCATCAATGGAAAGCTCTCGCTGAGACCTTTGGAATGATATGGCTGAACATAGGCCTATCTTGAAAAATAATCGAAAAACTTACTAACCCCGTTTTATGTTTACATCCACAACCAGAAACAATTACCTAAAACAGGTGTTTTGTTTTTACCCTGTTGGCTAGCTCATTTTAGGACAATCCTTAGCGTCTAGGTGTTAATTCAGGCTAGTTTTGAACAAGTTTTCTTAGTATGCTTAAGCTTCGGCAGTAACGTTAGCTTAGATGAGGTTAGCTTGCGTTAGCTTAACCCACTAAATTCCAGCGATGCCGTTCGAGAACAGAAAAAAATATTTTAGAGGATTTTTTTAGTTCAGTTTTGTCCCAATTTAAAAAATATCACCCCTCTGGAAACCTGAAATTCAATTATTTAGTCATTTATCAAAGCCTGAAATTGCGTAACTTAATGGGGAAAGCCCTTCGATTTTTTCTTGAGCTAAATTTCATTCCAAATACTTTGGGCTGTTACGGCTTAAAATAATTGTATTTCGGTCAGAGATCTACCATGTCAATGATTTCCCCGATTGTGGACTACAAGTAACTGTTTTTTCTTTTAGAAATGTCTTTCCGCGTCAATTTCTTTTCGGTTATCTCGCTACACGTGACTAATTTCCGAGAGAAGTTGCCGTAAAATCCTCGTCGAGAGCAGAAACATGTTGGGTAAGAAGGTTGTGGCCACACGGGACCTAAGTTAGGAGCTAACTTGTCCTCCACCTCCACCTCCTGCCAGACTGGCAGTCCATGGAGAACTCCCCTTGTCCACCGCAGTTAATTCACCGATGCTAATTCGCCACACTGCAACAAAATTAAGCCCCTCTTCCAAACCTGTCAATTCGGCGCTGCAGACACTTTTATCCTGAACTTGCCGGGTGACCTGAGCTTACCTAGGAACCTTGAGCTTCTTCATTCCACCTTTTTGTTGGAGTAAACGCTATAAATTGATTTATTACGCTATAAAGAGGAAATTCTTTTGTGTCTAATTAGCTTTTATTGGGATAAAAAATGAGCATAAGTGATGGGGAAACGACGATAAAACTGTCATGTCCGGAGATCTTGACCTTTCGAGTGTCAGAGAAGATTTTCTACTCTGTTAGTGGGATGGTCTTATAGTGCCGTTTTAAGTATAATCTGTGCCAAACAAAACCTAGTTTATTTTATTAGTGCGAATGTAATGTTTCTACTTACTCTACTATGAGGGATTTCATTACAGGCATTTAGATAGTGCTCCCTTGTGCATGTTCCGCATCTGTGGACTTGATGTTGGTCTGATCTCAAATATGATGTATCATATGTATCGCTTTTGCTAGTGGTCACGTTTGAAATAAGATCTGGCTGCAGTTACTATCTCATTCAACCGAGTTCACACGTAACTTTCCCTTTGACTGGAATCAAACATTGTCCGCTTGGTCTCATCTGTAGTTTCGAAACTGGTCGATAGAGACGCGTTGGAGTTCCGCGTGTTGTATTCCCTCTATAAATTGATTAGACCCTAAGAAACATGATAATACCGTTACAAGCTCTTACATTTCTACGATTTGATAGTTTTTTTAAAAGCCCTGCAGTCTGAAGGAATGTGCCAAACCTATAATTTACCATAAATGATTCCCGCCAGGAATCATCCCTCATTCTCTCATAAAATTCTGCAGAAATGGTTGGTTCGTTCGTTTTGAAGAGGCATGCGTTGAAATTGTTTTTTATTGCGCCTCAAGTTGGTTTCATGCACAAGTTCTTCGCCTAAAAAGTTGGTATTCAACTTATGTAAAGTACAACGTTGATATGATCAACGGTTTATTGGAGATTTAGTTGAATTCATTTGATATTTAAAACTAGTTTAACCCACTACCGTCCAGCCATGCCGTTCGGAAACAGAAAAAAAAATATTTTAGAGGCCCTTTTTAGTTCAGTTTTTTTTTTCTTTCAATTTAGAAAATATCGCCCCACTGGCTACCTGAAATTGAATAATTTAGGCATTTTTCAAAGCTGAAAATTTCGTATATTAATGGAAAAATCCCTTCCAATTTCTCTTAAGCTAAATTTCACCCCAAATATTTTGGGCTGTTATGGGCTAAGAGGGCCTTGTTCGCCGATGAACAAGTGTCGTTTATTGGAGTGAAAAAGCTGTTTTCTTCCTTCAGGAATGAGGGTTGCCAAAACGAGAAGGAAGATTGTGCGACTTCTCTCTCCTATTGCAAGGCTCCACATAGGTCCTTCTTCTTTGCGCTGCGTCAGCATTCAGCAGGCTTGATTAAGCAAGACAACGAACCCTTCGCGAAGCGCGGCACCGCGCCGCCTGCCATCGCCTCGCAAGCCTGCCACCGCCTGTCTCTGTCGCACATATATACACAAAGAAGCTCGCACGGTGTCACTGCAAGCGAATTTGCCCGGATTGTTCCCAAGATGAAGAAAATTTAATGCTTTCGTTGACACAAATACTTTCGTGAATTCGCTCACCTCGAGAAAGTTAAGGCGTGCATATTAATCCGCCAATTAGGAGCTGATTTAAGAAGATACGGAGTTTTCTTAGACTTGGTTATGTGAGCGGGCCATCGTACCTATTTGGCAACTTGCTTTTGCACCTCATTTGGGGAGCTAACAAACTTTCTTGAGAATCAAGTTTCTCTTTGCAAGTCGCTTCCCTAATAATACGACCTTCCGATTCAATAGTCTGTCTTTCTCCTCGCAACTTGTTCGTCTCGATTCAAAAGTACAGTTAAGATCAAAAGTCGAGTCGTTCTTACGTTTAGAAAAGCCGGCTGTGTGAACTTATTCGGGACCTTGATAAATCTTAGTCGTGTGATTTTAAGGCAGACCTTACTTCTATATAAATTTATATGTCTTTGAGTGCAGAATGATATTAATTCGTACCTATTGAGGGCTACCTACAATGATAAAAAAAATTCTCTATTCTAAGTATCCTTTTACCTGATTTCGGTAAGAAGATCAAATCAGATTGTTTACTTATTTAAATAACAGTTAAACGAACGGTTCAACAAGAGCATTACGTTGAAGTATCCATCTTTGAAAATAATTGAAAAATTTTTGCTTCATATCCTGAAAAAAAAACAGGCATAGAGCTACCTGGAACAGGAGAATCTTTACATCAGTTACGGGGCACTTTTAAAATGAAACTGCGAATGTAAAGACCATTTTGTCAGACACCATACCAGACAAATCTATTTTGTATCCCGCCGTAGCCTCAAAAATATATCTAATTATTCATAATTGAGTCAACTCAGTATTTTTAACATTTAGGAGGGCGCTCTAGTATACAAATCAGTTAACTGAACAACTAATTTATACAACTAGTACTAATTTTAAATTTTGAAGGACTATATTCTTTTACCCTGATTAGTTTCGTTACACTATAAGTAATAACAACACTACCTCGGGAAGCTTTTGTTAGGTTAGGTCACATGCTTTTTTGTCCTGCTTCATTAACGCTCTGATTGGCGAGTCAAGCCTGATGCTCTGTACTTCTCACAACCAGCGGCATCAACTCCCGCCAAAAAGTCAGGTTAAGCGAAATTTGGTGATTTGGTATGTGCTTCTCTCCAGTCAGCGTTTCGACGGAAAGTTGTATGCTGAAGCTAAAAATTGCAGCTTCAAAGTTTAGAGTGTATCAATTCCGTCTTTTGTGACTGAAAGTCTCGGCTATGTACTCGTGTCGGTTGTCATCTTAATGCTGAACTCGCTGCATTTTATTTGTGTGCCCTTGGAGCTGGTGTGTCGACGCAATCACCTCGAGGTAGAACAGGTCGGTCATCAGCTTGGTTTACCACAATGGAATGGTCGAGCGAATTCAAACTTCCAGCCAGGAAACCCTTCGGCAGCGCCCCTATTGTGCGATTTCTTTATTATAAATTAAGAGCGGCTATGAGCGCACAGCGCGCAGCAAGTCGAAGAGATATCGATTGTTTTTCAAGCGGTGTGCTTGTATTTATGAATAATCATGAGATTATCGCTGGTTTGGAGGTTGAAGTTTCGCTGCAAGATTCTTCATCTATGAACGACGTTCTAGGTGTAAAGTGTCTTTTGTTTCGAGTTTGGATAGTGTCTGGGTAGTTGGATGTTGTAAATCCCATTGTCCTACTTGAGAAAATAGTGCAAAATATATTCATTAAACGCTTCAGGTTCTTACTCTTATTCAGAGGAAAACGAAATATTTTCATTTCGTGATGGTCGCCTCTTGTCGAAGAAAATGAATGAAAAAATATGTGAAATAATATCACGATGTGGAGTTTTCCAGCCAGTTGGCCTACATATGAGAACAATTTTAGTGCAATAGTTTGGGGGAAAAAAAGAACTGTGAGGTGGAAAAACTGATGCAGAGTTCACCGTATCGACTCTAATGAAGACTTCTTCCAGGTAGCGCCACCGATAAAGTAAAAAGTATTGAAACAATTGCTGAACACGACGTTGCTCTTGTAAGCGTGAGCGAATGTTTAATACTTCTCAATATTTGCATAGATAAATTTTCAGGGTTTCACTTGTGTAACCTTCCAATGCCAAACTCGACTGCTTTGCAAGTAAAATTAAGACTTGTACGTCGAGCAACTAATTGCATGCCACTAGGTCTCGAGAGCAAACTCTTAAGAGAACGGAAAAAAATACATTCCGCTGGTTTCTTTTAAGTTGGCAATGCCGTTGAAACTGCCCCCTTTTCTCCAAGTTCTTTGCAGCTAGATACATTAGTACTACCAACATAAGACTTGCAAAAAAATGGTGCCTGAGAGCCCATTATCGCATTTCTCGCAGACGGAGAAACATGTGATGGCATTGTGCAGTGCACCCGGTTTTAGACATCAACTTTGTCATTATTCTGATAATTTATCTTGACCTTTGTCTGTGTTCCTGGAGGGAAAGACAAATTGTCCTAATGACAAATAATTCTGATGACAAAGGAAGACGTCTAAATTTCTCATACTGTTTGATTTTATTACTGCGGAGATGAGTGATGAAAATGAGAGACAATCAAGTAAGGATCTCATTTCAGAGTAAAAAAGATCAGTGAAAGCGATCCTTCAGGGACAGGAATGGCCTGTTGGGAACATTACGTTTTTGTCTGTCGCAAGCCCACTAGTCGATAAAATGGCAAATACAGTAGCCTATCCTCAATCAACCGCATTCCAAATCGAAGAAAAACCTGAGGGACAGACATGCGTCGAAAAAAAAACAAGACGCAAAGAAGCAAGGGCCACGCCCTCGCAAAAAGCACTCGTTCTTTACCAAAGTAACCAAATGTTTATCTGGATGTTTTGATCTTATATCGACACTCTTGCTGGGGCCCTTAAATGTCCCCATAAGTAAGTCATGGAAGCCAGGTTGTCAGATCTGAAAAGTCGCTGCCTAGGTAATAGCTAAACGGCGGCGTGCTGTTTAGGTTGCGTATGGAGTGCCCGCTCAAGACTTTGGGTACTCCTCTGTGCAGCTCTGGCGCAGTTGGGACTTTAGTCAGAGCCGCAGCAAGTATGCGGCGAGGAGATTCGTTACAGCCCTTGAAAGAACCAGGTTTTGTTCTTATTGCGTTGGTTT
>Ga0058701_10004880_pt1 | contig 10982 bp, 8 predicted proteins | sample AgamicOrMae_FD_97039 | JGI IMG/M metagenome (GOLD analysis project Ga0058701, IMG submission 97039) | Agave microbial communities from Guanajuato, Mexico - Or.Ma.e | ecosystem: Host-associated > Plants > Phyllosphere > Phylloplane/Leaf | place: Guanajuato, Mexico | collected 2012-06-04 | reverse complement strand
TATCCCTTGGTTTTGGTTATGATACATGTTGGCTAACGGACGTCATCCACGTTGAGCGCTATACTCGTTCTTTCTACCTCTAAAATGGGAGGTAGGTAAGGAGAGGTAAAGAACGAGTAAAAAGGGTCGCTATTCACAATGTATTAACCTTTAGAGTAGTTGAAAAGCCGAATTAACCATCTTCCTTGGATGCAGTCTTCGGAAGCAATCTAGGAGTGTTTGATTAGAAGGCCTTGGTTTCCACTGTATGTGTTTCCACCGCCCGCCTAAAATGTAGGCTCTGATTTGGATCTGAGGGATGGACTAGGGGCCAATCTTTTCCGGGAGGAATGGAATGTGTTTTTGCCCCTCGGTTCCGAATGGGAGACTCGGTCAGGAGGTGGAGTCTCCATGTAACTCTCGAAGTACGCTTCTTAACCCCTGTGACTGTTTTCAGGGGATCGATGTGTACGAGAGATGTTTTGGCTGTTGTTTATACTGTATAATGAGACCGGTAGCCTTCGTCTGTGGACGCATAATTGACCGATATAGATGAGCTTCCTCGCTACTGAAGCTCTCCAATGGTTATGAAATTCATCATCTCATGCTAACAGAACACAACCCTGGTTTAGGCAGTCTCATACCTGGTTTGGGTATGAAGGTAAAACGAAAATAGCATTTCTTACTTTAAAAAAAATCTCTCAACTGTTAAATAATGAAAAGGTCTCGGAAGCTTCCAAATCGAACGGGAGTCATCCGATCCACGTTCGAGACTTAGCACGCGTTCTGAAAAATCCTTAAAAAAAAGCAGAATCATCAAAATGACGGCGTTTATAGTATTCTTGTTATATAAGATCGACTTACAGAACGAGGAAGAAAGTCTATCTATCTGGTGCCTTCGGAGGAGTCATATCCATTGGGAATACCAAGAGAATCCTTGGCAATGTTAAAATATTGATATCGCGTCTCCACTTTACGAGAAAACGAATTCGCTATGTTGGATCCGAAACCTTATACGAAAGGCTCCGCTGCCATCCGCGTACTGTTCAGGGTCACTCCGCATGATACAAGTAAGTCGAACGCAATCACCGAATTGGGATTCAGGTGTTCAACAAGGAGTTGGAGCCAGCTTTTCCTCCCTGAAATGGGTCTGTTTTATATACTGACTGATTTTTTGGGCTTGCTTTTCCGAATGAACCAGAGCCTGTCTTACACGGATTAATATCCGTTCATCCATTGTTAGAAGCTGAGAGCCTCATTTCAATTCAGGTAACATTTTGATACTGTGGTTTTTCGTAAGATTTTGAGAGCTTGCTGATTTCGCATATTGAGAAAAAAGAGAAAACGAAAACTTTTGGGAGTGGCCACTGATTTTGATGTCGTAAAATGTAAAACACAGAAGAAAAACTTTGTTTGCCAAACCATGTGATTTAACTCTTTCATATCTTTAATGTTTGTATTATCTGCTAAATGCAAGACTATTATCTAGCGGGGTGGAGTCGCAGATTGTGTTAGATTGCTATTCCGTTACATACTCCAGTCCATTACATAGTTGGCTCGAAAATTTTCCTCGCCTATTAACGTACTATACAGGTATTAAAAGAATCAAAATAGCAGCAAAGCATTTGTTTATCAAGTGAGATCGATTTATTTTAATAGCCACTTGCAGAAATGCTGATGTGGCCGTTCGTGTGATTTTGCTTTCAGTAGTATATGAAATCGATTTTATGTATTATAGATAAAAAAGAAAGAAAGAAAGTAACCATATTGGTGACGTGACTATTCCATAGGAACAATATGGTCGTATGAATCATCCAAAATAACTTGTTATGCCTGTTGTATTTGCAAACGTTTTTCTAGGAACTGTACGTATTTCTCTGTTGGAAGAAAAATGATTAGGTTTGTATGAAGTCGGTCTACTAGGGACCGGAAATGCTTCATACATTTCGCTTGTTCCGATTGTTGAAATACACGGAGTGACGGCTCTGCTATCTTTAGGATAGGTTATTAACTTTGGGTGCTTCTTTCCGACTCGCACGTCCAGCCCAATTATCTCGAGGCGGATTCGACCGCAGATTATGAAGGGCTACGTCTTTCTCACTTAGATAAAGACCTAACAAAGCGTCACATACTCTGACGTTGGATACGTTCGTATTTAGGTGGCCTCCCAAGCGGCTACACCGAAAAACTAAAACTAGTCTGCCATTCAGAAAGCTAAACGCCGCCAAAAGGTGTATTCAATAAACGAACTCTCGTCAATCGGAACTACAACTCTCTCAAAGTAACGTTTGGAGGGTGACTAAATCAACAATAGAATTAATTTTGTGCTGAAGGATTTAGTTTTCAAATCAATGCTGTGTAGGTTATTCCATATTCACTTTATTCTGTGCCATCATAAACCGTACTCTTGGTTGTCCCAGAATGACTTCCTATGAAAAGTGCCCTCCGTCCGACCCAATTTTTCCATCCCTCATTTATTTCGTATTGTTTTCATGGATCCACATCGAATTCCCAAAGTACCTCTCCATCACCATCGATCTCGCCACCATTAAATAAAAGGACTCGAATCCTCGAAATAATTCACCTCAGCCTACATAAACTCCTGCAGGACTTAGCTTATAACCAGCAAAAGTACCCAGCCATAAATCTCATCTGTGGATAACAAGCGATACTCAAGCATTGAGCATCTCCAGAGGAGAAGCAGAGGGAGATATTTTGGCGCCCCCTTCGAGATGTGTCGCTCCTCTCCTTGCGTGCCTACTAATGGGCACCTAATTTAGACAGAGATTGATATGGGCTCAGTCGCATTCCTGTGTTTGGCTTTTGTTTCCGACAGATTCTGTCTTCCCACATATTTGTCAACGAGAGCATCGTGGGGTTGCTGCAGCCACCTTAATACGATGACGTAACGTATGCTGTTACCTGACGCTTGATTAGTTTGGTGACTGAGAATTCAATATTAGACAGACGCTGGAGCTCTCCTGCAACAAAAATGCGCCTATGAAAAGCATTCGTGAAAAATACGAAGAATCGCCATCAGTCTCCCGGCACGTAAATACACCAATAATCCTTCGTTAGTTCAGGATATGAACACCATGTAGGGGTATAAAATCCGCTCCCAGGAGCAGTTACTAAATATTTTGTTTGTTTTGGTTAATATTTTATCCAGACAATATGTAAGAGGGGAAGAATTTTTGTTTAGCTTTACTTTAAGTATTTTTTCCTGAGATACCTGAATAAGTTTGTTTCCATTTTTGTGGTTTTGTTCCTACTATGGAGGACTTTCCGCATCTTCACGGAAAAGACAGGGTTTCTTTATTTCAAAAATGATGCTGAATACAGTATCTTCAAAAACGGAAGCATACCTTAAATGACACATGTCGAGCTGACATTCCCATCGATACTTCCTTACAGAGCCAGCGATGGGAAATCTGTAAACAAATGAACAAATTTGTTAGAAGGAAAGGGCGGACCCTGCGGTTGAAATAGTGTGCAGCCCTTCGCATTGATTAGTCGATGATTAACGACCCCTATTGACTTGGGGACTTTTTTGTGGGGAGTGAAGAACGAGTGTGAGTAATGCCTCGCTTGATGGTGTTGATTATCGAAGGCCTCGTTGATGTAAATACAAATTGATTCATAAATGTCTAGAATATATGATGCCGTAAACAAAGTAGGGGTGAGAATTTTCCCCGTCATCGAGAGGCAATTTTATTTGTGGTTTTAATGATCGTTTTCCTGACTGTTTCAGGTTGGGTCGATCGTGAACGAACGGCGCCAACATCCGAGTTTGTCGATCAGATTTTGACAAATATGAAGAGGTGCTGATGAAGGACCTCAACAACATGGCAGCCTGCTGTAAAGACCGTATATCGCCCGCCTGCTACATAGACTCATCATTGAGGGTAAAGAGCATCCTCTCTGCAGTACCTCTTCACCTACGAGAATCACCGACCTTTATCGCTGTGTCAACTTACAGGTAAAGTCACAATATCTGATTTGAAATTTCGGCCTCGTAACTTCTAGGAACTCCCACAAGCAACGGTTGTTCTACCTCTTTTATGATTTTCCCTCAATACAGCTTGAGACTTAGTGAGCGTTACGGCAGGGTCGGCTGACGTGAAAATCACAGCCAACGCTAAAATATCAAATGGGTATTTAGTGTTAACAGGCCAACTCCTGAGATTTATGAATGTATTTCCCGACCTCAGGTGTATTTCCCTTTCCAATTACTTAACCATTTACCTTTACTTCACTTTTATTGCCGAGGTCCTTTACATTTCGACCTTCAGTGCGGGCACACAATATTTCGGATTAATTTTATCCATAAACAGGCAACAGAACGCGCACAAGTCGTAAAATTTTTATAATCCGTGGATAATGATCTGTGTAAACCAGTATGGCATACTTCCTATGGGCAAACGTTAAGGTGAGATAAGGGCAGGGAAGAAAATAAAATAAATAAAGAGTATATTTGGAGGCAGCGCAGAAAAAAAGTTCGCTCTCCTTGTTGTGCGTGACTCCAAGGGTTTCTCTTGCAATCTTGTTCACACATAAATGGGTTTACTAGCTTGGCGTTCTTTCCTGTTTTGCACAAAAAATCACGATAAATAAGTTTAAATAAAGCCATAAAAGTTTATCAAAGTTTATTTCCGTAAAACAGCACGCAGGTTATAAACCTACAAAAGTCACACTGGGATATGTTCTTACCAAACGGGTCCTTGTGTATTTCGTCGCTTCATCCGGAATCTAACTCTTAGACTTACGAACTTTTTCTGAAGAAACTTTGACTTATGAGAAGAATTTACTAGTGATTCGGAAAAAAAAATTCAATTCAAAATAATTTTGTTCCATTTTTCTTCGGGTAATTGGAAAGTCAAAGTCCTCACAATTATTTCGGGGAATGTGAGAATACACGCGAGCTTAACCTCCATGTAACTGCCTTGTGGCAAACTCCGAATAGGCTGAAGGGACTTAAGCTCCCATGAAAGGAGGTAATTTGTAATCAAGAGATTCACTATTTTTTCGCTAGATTTCGTTAAAATTAGACTGACAGTGAGAGATTCTTTGTAGCTTCCATCCTTTGTCTCGGTCAAATACTTTCCACGGGGCACCAAACGTAAATTATTCTGTTATATGCAATTTTGCCGGTTAGCATTTTTTTTTTCGAAGAACGGATTTGTATCTTGACTTTTAGTACTTCGCAATACCCTTTCACCATCTGTATCGAACGTACCTCAATCATTTTTCATCTCCGACCACCCATGGCCGATCACCAGTATCTTTCCACAAAGTAACCCAACATCTTTCTTCCACTTAATAACTCTCAGTTCTGCTATTATTTTAGACTTTTCTTATCAGCTCATTTCAAAGGCCATCGACTAGAAATTCGACGCAATTAATTTGGGCAGCGGCCGGAATTTCTCAGAGTTGAAAATGGTTCCGGTGCGTTTTGTTCCTTTTGTGCTTCTCGAAATAATCCGTCCCAAATGAGCAGAGACCCGCTCGGTCAAGCGGAAGGGACGTCTTAAATGGTTCTTCCATGGAATGCAACTTGCCGCCACTAATGTCTTAACCAAATTATCCGTGCCTTAAACGCCTGTCTCTTGATTTTGCGACTTGACTGAAGGACTGGTCCCCTAACTTTCCATTAACTTTCTAGTTCGAGCTTGAAAATACCTAAAGTGCACTTAATTTTCACGCACGATTTCTTGCACTAACTATTCTAATGGATTGGCTTTGGCGGTGATAGAGATGTTGACTTCGTTAGCTCACGTTTTAAGATAAGTTACCTTCAATTCGTTCCGTCAGGAGAGAACTCCTCTTGCTCCATGCATGATATGCTGATCTATCTGAGGTTATTTTTTCTGACCAATGCTAATTTCAATCATCTACAAATCTAACAAAACGTTTGCGTCATCCTGAAACCTCGCCCAAAATGATCGGGGTGTCCGAAATACAAATCATCCTAGATAGGATCTTTATTCTTGAGTGAGCAGGCATAAAACATTTCACCGAAAAGCCCGAGTCACGTGCATTTCGCCCCCAATCTCTCTTTAATTTTCCCCGCTGGCGATTCACCCCACCGATTGGTCTCTACGGCGAGATATTATTTTCCCTTAGGGAGATTATATTTTCCCGATGGGCCTGTCAATGAATCGTTTAATCAATGATCTGTTGAAGATAGTTGTCTTCCCGTTTTGACAAGCAATCGGAGGTGATTTAAAACTGGAAACTAAATGAATACTTATTTATTAGTCTGATTGAGCCGAAACGTTAGCTACCGTTTTGGGGAAATTCCCTTGCGTACTTCAAGGTCGGAAGAAGACATCGATTGCTTTAGGTTGAGGCCCAGACGCAGTGATATGTAATATGCATCCGCCGTATCCAAAAATGAAAATATTAAATGAAAAAAGGAAAAATAATCAAGAGAAAATGTTAAAAAGTTTTTTTCCTTATTTATTATTTTCGTCATCGTAAGGTGTCATAAACAGGAGAAACATCTTTCCGCCACTGCAACCACCGAGACACCCGTGTGTTTCGGATGCCCACGTTCGCTCGGAATCTAGCATGTTAGTTGCTGATGCGGAGCCCAGGTAGGCAGCCGTGACACACCCGAATGTAGGGGGTTGCAGAGGTTTTTTTTTCGAGAGGAGGATGCTTTTTGGCAGAAATGGTCTCGTGACATGGAAGTTCCTGGACGCAGAAGTTTTCCGACACGGCTTATTCCAACACGGTAGCTAGGTAGCAGTTTGCAATCGGACAGTATTTTTCTCCATGGGAATCGTCTGACAGAGTTTCAACTACGGCGAAGTTCCAATACGTGTAGACTGCTTGCATGTAAGCATGATGGACCTGCAGTTCCATCATGGTTCCATTGCAGGAGAAGTGCCATTGTGATTAAGAGTCACTTTTGTAAGAGGATCAAATACTGTACATATATCCTCTATCACACCAAAATTCTACTGAAACAAGTATTCATCCCCCCCTTTTTTATTGAAGGCAAATAAACTTTTAGTATGAAAGCTCATGAAGTCAACGGACCTTATCGGATAATGACCAGGAGAGAATTTAGCTCGCAATTCAGACGAAACGATCGTTAAATGAAAATGCCTTTCTGTATCAATTTGTAATAACGCCGATTGTCTAAATCCGGGGAATCGCAAGATGGAGAATGAGATTACTTAAATGACATTATATTTTTAGAAAGAAAGACGATCCGATCTCGAAGGTAGACGAAAACGGAAATATTGTACCTTCTTTGTTGCTCTGCTTCAGTACCCAGGAAAAGCTATTTCCGGTGCTCTCCCTGCTTTTATAATTCTGATGTGAGCTGATGGAGTGCACCAATGAGGAACTGTTTAATATACTATTGTTATTACATCAAGTATGATCAGAGATAGATTTGTCTTTGAAGATTTAAAAAAAATAGATCCAGATTTATTTTAGCTTACCATTTGGAATAATAAACATTATCACTGATAGTAAACCGTGTACGCAATTAAAATTATTTCCACTGAAAATCGGCAAATATTTAGTGACTTTTAATGTCTCAAACATAAGTGTCCAGTTATCTAATAAGCGCTGGAGCCTTTTAGGAAGCGCTTTCCACTCACAAAAGTAAGGTTCTGCCTATAATCGAGAAATGTAACTACGTCCGAATGAAAACCGCAGTCGCAATATCCTAGAGGTCGAAGTAATATCGCGTTGTGTTTACACAAAATTTTGACACCCACTTTTTTTTTCCTCCTAAAAAAAGTGGGGGGGGGTCTATGATTGAACGAATCGGAAAGCGATGTGAACTTCTATCGAAGTTTTCTACTGAATTGCTGTACCCATATTCGAAGCGAATCTGACGTTGAAAATATTCTTTTCAAAAGCTAAAACCTCTTCCTTAATTTATTAGCATATTTATTCCGCGTCATTTCTCAGCATGTGTGGGACCGAATTGACTTGAGTTACTATCTAGGCAGCGTGTAAATAGCCACTTCGGAAATAAAACTTAGTCAAGCAGGTGGCAAGCGCGTTGGGCTTGGACGTAAAATTTTCCGTTCCCCAAACAAATCTGCCTCCACCCCTTCCCGAAAAGTTAGAATCGCGCAATCCGATTTACGGCTATCCTGATTGGTCGAAATTAGCCCAATCCAATGAACGACTCTTAAAGTTGACATAGCTGTAAAGTCCGTACGTGTCCTTGCATCAAACAAACTGGAACATGGCGGGCGGATAGCCGTCCAATTTGTTAAAAGCGGACTCGTAAATAGGTGACGTAAAAATGCCTAATGACGGCACAGCCTTTGCCCGTAAAAGTTGGTCCAGTTTATAGACTATCGCGAGGGCAGCATCCCTCTTTAGCGTCATTAAAGGCACTCTTTAGAGTGCCGGGACTCGTTAGCTCAAGAGTGCTGTTCTTAACCTATATTCGGCGATCGACTTCTTCAGGTTATTTGGCAACTTTTCGCTCACCTCTCAAGTAGAACTTCGAGACTTACGTTCACTTGAAGGATCTCTAGTGAAAAAGAAACTTGTGCAGAGCATGAAGCTGCACATATTTCTGAGGCAACTTTCTGGGCTTTAATTGTTTTCGCATGCTTTCGAGCTGGAAAGTGACATTATCTATTAAATGTTCAATTTTGGGCCTTCAATGATACCCGCGAATGTGATCATACTTATGTTCCTACGACGCATGTTTTCTTTCTTTTCTTTGTTTCATTTTGATTTTGATTTTTGTTAAGTTAACTGTTATATATACACTCAACTTGCTTGAACGACTTTAATTACACTTTCTCAATAATAACTTCTCCTTTGCATGTCATGTTTATTGTTAACGCGATGGTGCTAATAATTTATCCGACAAATGTTGTGACACTGATGGGCTATTATATTAGGCATTGCAGAGTAAGATATTGCGGTAAGCTGAAATGCATATTGCGCGAGGTTCATATCTAGTTCGATCGAACGTCAAATTTAATCTGTTTGCCAGTCAATAGATAAACATTGTAATCGAGGTACGATTCACCGTCGGTGAAGCTTACGTAGTGGGTAGTTTTCAAGCCCAACGTCAGTGTCATGCGGGTTGCATAATATCGTCCGCTGAGAGGCGCCGCTGGATATTGCACTGAAGCGTTTTTCAATTGGTTGAGAGTCATTGTACAGGAACTCTCCACAATGTACACTGCAGATTTAAAGGTTGACCTTTTTTTTTTCTTTTTGAGTGTCGTTATGGCCGAATCTTAGTCCTTCACTTTTTAAGGATTTAAATCATTAAAATGTGAATTTTAGTTTTAAAAAATTAGTCTTTTTTGAGATGTGGGCTAAATTTACGTTTAGTTTTATTTCGTGTTCCTGTATAATTAAAATAGGCTCTTCGTCTAATTGCGATTAACGTGGCCGAGCACTCTGGGCCGATGTAAGATCTCAGTCGGTCCGGAAGCGTTTAATATCACTTTTCATAACCTTTCATAAGTAAATTCAATTTACCACCAGCGTTGGCCCACCCCCATTAACGAAACATGAGCTACGCGGAGTCGAAACATGGCACTAATAAGTTTATTCAAAAACATTAATGACGTGCAAGTAATTTGTTTTGAGGAAAACTGTAGACGAAGTAAAAGATTCTTATTCAATCCCCAGGTTCCTTTTACAGGACTCGCTCCCGAAAAAGCCTTATCTTAAACGCTGGATACCTTGGCGATGTAAAGGATTTTATAGCATAGCGCTAAAATTGTGAATGCACACCTTTATGTAAAAATTCAGAAACAGAGAACAATTTAAAACTGAAACGCTAAAACACCATATTTTTGTTAATTTTTTGTAATTGACTTTTTTTTTGCAATGAATGCGTTAAACTACAGTCTTGGAAGCCGTTATTTCTCCTAGTTTCCGTAATTCGCGCACTAAAATCAGTTGGTGTCAGCGTCAGAATCTGTATTATGAGATTCGCAGTCTAATTGCATCAGCCCTCCCACCCGCCCAAACATATCATCCATTCAAGTATTTTGGAGAACCGCCCAAGTGTCTTACACGTCACCACCAATGAAACAATCTTGCCACTAAAAGTCATGCAAGGACGTGATCATTTGAGACGCTAATTTCACCTCGGTGAAGGTGACGCCACCATGGAGCATACCACCGTGTTTCCCCTGAGAGTTTCGTCAAACATATTGCACAACTCCAATCAGACTCCTAAAGGACCTATTCATAAACTTGCTATATAATAAAGTTGTAAACCAATTCCACGTGCAGAAACGTAAGGGGATCCTATAAGTACAGGAAGAAGCCTTTTGAAATCGTGGTTATGTTCTTGTGATTAATGTCTATGGTTTACAGATACATGTTTAAATTAACGCAACTGCCACTTCACGTCAAACTTTAATCACGGTATCATCGAACTTGGCAGCAACTTGGGAAATATTAATTTTTATATCCGATTCAAATAGAAGTATGACATATTCTTATTTGGCGGGAGCGAATAAACAAACAAACTCTCAGGGAAATTACAATTTTGCAAATAATGACTCAGATCATTCGTGATTTTTTCGCCTAGATTTTTCGGAGGTGATGTAGGCGCACGGCAATGAATTTGTATGGTTGCATGAACTCCTTCAAAAATCGGGGGAAATATCTACCAAGAATGTCACGTCATTTTTTGAGCCCCCCCTCCCCTTTTTTATTCCTTTTTGTATAAGAATCACCTATGTTACTGTCGCAAATGACCATAAAGTAATCGTAAAGATCACTGAATTCATTATTTTTTCGTCGTAACATAGTCGATTTCATAGGAAAACGTTACAACCTAGCAGAAAAAAAGTCATCATTTTTCTGTCATACTCGTAGCCGTATGTGAAACCTGGAGAACGATAAAAAAAAATCATCACACAACACCAACGTAACCTCTATTTAAAAAATGAAAACGTAAGCCAAATTAGATATTATCTGTTAAATGATTGCGTTGGCCAGTTTTTGCATAGTTTTTTGTACCGTATAAACAAGCTATCCACTTT
>Ga0058701_10004879_pt1 | contig 10983 bp, 7 predicted proteins | sample AgamicOrMae_FD_97039 | JGI IMG/M metagenome (GOLD analysis project Ga0058701, IMG submission 97039) | Agave microbial communities from Guanajuato, Mexico - Or.Ma.e | ecosystem: Host-associated > Plants > Phyllosphere > Phylloplane/Leaf | place: Guanajuato, Mexico | collected 2012-06-04 | reverse complement strand
TTAACCCACTACCGCCCAACGATGCCGTTCGGCAACAGAAAAATTCAGTTTAGCGGATCTTTTCGGTTCAGTTTTGCCAGAATTTGAAATAAATCACCCGTATGGAAACCTGAAATTTAATTATTTAGTCATTTTCAAAACCTTAAAATTGCGTATTTTAATGGAAAAAATCCTTTCAATTTCTCTTAAGCTGAATTCCACTCCAAATACTTTGGGCTGTTATGGGTTAAGTTGGCAACACAATTAAAATTGACTGAAACGCGGGAGCACCTCCTTACCTAAATACATTAGAAGTACCAACACAAATTCGAAAAAAAAAATCACTTGTAAGCCATTTACGCGCTTGTCAGTTCATGCTGACTAGAAGCGGCATCTGGCTTGGATATCAACTGCTGAACGCTCGAGGTAGGAAATGCGACCTTTAAAGTTAAGAGTGAAATCCCCCGGGTCCTCTCAAGCGTCAAAAGCAGCATGCTCATTAGTAGGAAAAAGCCGTGCACTTCATTCAATCGCTCCCCACTCCATGCTACCCACATCACACGGGCGTCGCTCAAGTTGCCTACCTAACCTAAAAGATGGATCCAAGTAGAGTCCTCAAGCTAGAGATGCGGTCACCATCTTTAATATGTTTCTTCCCAACGCATGGCGCACAGATACTGATGTGTTTTTTTTTGTTTTTTTATTTATTTTTCTAGACCGCTCTGAGTCGTCCACAAACTACGTCGACACACATGGAAGACGGGAGTCTGACATATTCGAGTGTTTGACGACAGCAGCACATTCAGTTGGGTGAGTTGAGGTGGAGGATCACCATGATGGGACAGGGGGGTCCGAAATGGTCAATATTTTGTCAACGTATTTTTAAAACGACCTCCTGAGGACTCTAGTTCGATAGTTACAGGCTTAATTACTGATATTTTGAGGACTGTCGAGAGTTGAGTTCCCATGCATAGGAAAGCATGCCGATGGGATAATAGGTTTTCAGTTTTAGTTTTCGCAAATTTTAGCTTTGTTTGAAAGCAACTTTGCTTAAATTCTCTCGAGCCTAATTTTAGCATAGTTTGATAGCTTCTCACACGTGAGTAGTAATTTGTATACTGGTAATTTTTAGGCACGACGAAAAAGCCGCCTATTTTTTCCCCCTATTTGATTCCGGTCAAAATGAGGAAAAAAATGTGATATATCTTGTTATTGCGTAAATGAGTTAGTTATACGTCGGTTTTGGTCGGTCCCCGAAATTGCGTTTCAGCTCAAGAGTTGACTGTAATTGCTATTTCGGCACCGTTTCAGGAAATCCGAACGATTTTATCATTTTCACGCTGGGTGTACTTTCCCCAGATCATCTGCTAAAATTACTAAGTTAACATACCAGGATCAACTATTTGCGAAAACGTAAAATTTGAGACTAGATGGGGACAAGGAAGTTCTTAATCGATTAATCAAGTCCGGCTTCTTTATCCTATTAGTTATTTGTAAAAGCAAATTAATTTCCGGTTCGGAGAAATTCGACTTCTGAAAAGCTTCCAGGGTTCAGAGAGGTAATGGAAATCTTCTAAGAACAAAACAAACGTTGGGTTCAAGGAGATTTTTATTGAAGTGAAAGGACTATCTCATTACAAAATCAAACTACAACATAAAACTACAACAAAGCAGGCAACACTCGCATAACAACTTGAAGATTTTGTTAATTGCTACCGCTCCGAAAGTAAATGACGCCACGTCCCACGCAATCTTATTCATAAAAAAAGCTTTCATTAATGCGTGTTTTTTTGGTGTGCATACATTTTTGGCACGTATCCTGTGTTTATCCCGGGTTGACCAAAAGTATGTTTCGGAAAAAAGGCATTCGGTATTCTCAAAAAATCAGCGGCAATGAACACTGGATTTCCGCAATCCTTTTCATTTTTTATTTACTTTAGGTGCAAAATATATCACTTATACCTGATGACGGTATTCATATATTTCTTAAAGAGTTAATATTAATGAGAATAATTACAGAGTTGTTCCAAAAGAAAGGAAGAAAAAAAAATTGACGTCACTTATGAACGAAACGTAAATCATGCATTTTTCAAATTGAGCGTAATAAAAGGGGATTAATTAAAGAAACTAAATATAAAGAGCACCAAAATCTATTAAAGAAAAAAGCAACTAATTCACTCACATAAACTTAAAAAAAAAGAATCACATGAATATATTTTAGCCAGTCTGCCTACCTCCGGTCTTCATAGTTATGATTATCCTCAGGTCTCAAGTGGCTTGTAAGAAAAAAAAGGCACAGCATAATTGTTAGCCCAAAAAGCACAATAGATGTCTGAAAAACTTTGAGATGACCGTCAAAATCGACTAACAAATCGATCGCGGAAACCGACTATCAGACACTTACGTCCTACGCGATTTCAAACAGAACACACCCAGGCCAGCATGCTTGCATTACATGAAAACCATATTAAACTTTAAAAAGATGAGAAAAAAAGCCCTAAAGATAATTCATTTCAACTAAAAAGCTTTCAATTATCAAGACCTTAACATAAAGAAGATTCACATTTGCTGAAATAGTACTAAAAAAGGGCAAAATTTAACTAATTTTTAAGTATGGATGACATCCATGTTGTTTATTGAGTACTTTTAGAAAATCATGCCTGTGGTATTTATTATCTAAATGATAATGCTTATTTATAGACTGTTCTAAAATAGTTACTAAACAAATGTGTTATAATCCAAATAATCAGCCTGTTAATAAGTTATACCTCTACCCCATGGCACAATCTGCAACCACCTTGAGCCAAAAATCTGATTTGTTTCATTTCCACCAAGAAACAGTTAACCAGCACCAGTAATCCTTCACTACCTGGGGAATTATTTTTGTTGCAACAAGAAAATTAAAATGCTTAAGTATTGGATAAAGTACCTGAAAGTCCCAATCTTCTCATGAACTCGCCCCACAACAGATTTTTTAGGATCCTGCGAGTTCTTCTGTTCTTCCAAGGAGACACTTATCATGGCTTTTGCAAGATGTATGTCTTCTTCATTCATGATGACAGCAGCTGTATTTTCTTTCTTCCAAAACACTAGTTTGTCAAGGACCTGTAAAAATTCAGTACATATCATCATAATAGCGGTCATAAGACAAAATTTATGAACTGTCAAAATCAATTTATTTTTCAAGATCCAGATAAAACCACTGTCAAGGTTTTTGCCTTTCCTGAGGTGGGGTATACACACATGGTAACATACAGATTCAAATTTGGAACTTTGAAATAAAATTCAGTAAAAACTCAATAATGCAACAGACCTAGGGCAAATGAACAGGGCATTGACTAATCAAGTCACTTCAATCCTCTCCTCTGATTATCATACAAAGTAAGGAAATATAAAAGGACCAGGTCAAACAGACTTGAACAGAACTTCATAGCAAAACAGTGTACACTTGCTCCTACGAGGACATGAGATTTAGTAAGGGGTTGGGGTATTGTATAGCTTTAGGCAGTCTCCCTTAATCTGAAAGGTTGAATAAAATTGTTTAGTCACAAAGCACGAATCAAGTGAAGTGTGACACCTGTTAACCTAAGATTTCGATCAGCGATAAGACACCCGAAGATTGATGACAGTCATCTTCACGGACTCTTAGGATACAACAACCTACAAAGAAAACTTGTCAACATGTAAATGTTGCGACTGAAACGTTTAAAACGATAATTCCTTAAAGTCTGATTGTCAAAACTTACCAAAAAGGCACGTAAATAACAACAGAAACCGTACAAATACAAAACGACGGACGGGCACAGGACCACAGAGTACGCAAGTTCAACTCACGGCCTTGTAACAACATTTCTCCCACAGACGTGCGCGTAACGCACTGTCGACTGTCGTCTGGCGGATAATCGCGCCATTTGTCATCAGGAATCTGTCCCCCTCCACACTTAGTCCCAGACGTAGCTGGCCGACAAGAAAAAGTCGATCGCGCAGCCAAAATCCTCTGCTATTTTACGTTGCTGCGGTGGTAGCTGCGAAGTAGTTGCCTTGCCTTTGCAGTGCTGGTTGCGGTCGCTACCGTGGAGAAGCAGTAGTAGAAACCGAATTTTCAGACAGTTGTGTGTTGTGTGGTGAGAATGGCGGATACCGATCTGAACTTTAGCGGTGCACATTATTTCGAAGGAGTTGAGAAACTTCTGGAGATATGGTTCACACGAGCCGACGGAAATTTGAAAAATTGTGATCTCCGCAAGATCCCAAGGTTCGTCACTCATTGATTGAGGTTTAACTCACATTTTACTTGTGCAATGGCAGCATGTAAATGCCCTGTACTGCCCGGGTTTAGGGCACTGGAAAATAGTGGTTGTCAGCACGTCTGAGGGGAAAATTTCAGTTTTTATATAGTGTCATTCAAAACTTTTCATTTGTGAGCGGTGAACGTAACTTCGCGATATCCCGTAAGCTGTTGTATATCCGTCGCAGGGGTTGGTTTAATTTGCCGGGCTACGTCAAGGTACCCTTTTTCGAGTGAGCACTTTGTTTTGGTTAGACCAGAGTACTTGAACACTCAAGTATTCCTTGTTTTGACCGCAGAATGGTTGTATTCGTCAATAATTAAGTTTTTCAGGTTCTTGAATTTGTGTTAGGATGAAATTCGTGTAGTTGACCCTTTCAAAAAGTTGACTTTTACTCAGCTGGCGCAAACCATCCGTTGTGTTTACCATAACGGATATTTCACCTTTATATATCATCACTTTTTCCAATCATTTTGTGGATGTTTTCGTCCCGTTTTGTAACGGCCGCACGGTGCAGTTTATGGTCCTACACACACACCTATTTTTATCGCGCGACTACATTTTCGCATGGCAGTTTGTAAGGGTTGTTAAGTCAGCTGCATTCGAGAAAAATCTTGGCGGAAGTACCGGGCGAGTTTTAAACCGCGATAGACTGTCACCCTCCCGCATCGTATTCATTCTATCTTAAATGTAATTTTAAACGTTAATTTCGGTTATTCGTATCCAGAAAATATTTTTCCCCCCACAAAATCATTAATATTTTAATAATTCTTATTTATGTGCTGAAAAAAATATTTTACAGTTATTGACACATCTTTTAGCCTTTTTTGATTTATACAAGAAAATTAATGACATTTTTTTGCTTTCTGGGTACAGGAAATGTCTGGAAAGCCTGTTGAAAATAGTGCATTGTGAGGTGATCAGTTTCATGCAGAATGAAAATGTGGATGCTTATGTTTTAAGGTAAGTCTCAAAATTTCATATGTTTTGAGCAGGATTTTTACATCATTCATAAATTAAAGCCGTGTGCCGTTTTTTTTTCTTGACTATTTAAACATTGTCGGTAATGGACATCGCGTTGAAAAGGAATGGGGGACCCGATCCTACAGTTAGTTTGTGAAAGCGACCCGGTATTGCTCGTGACTTCGTCCGTATTCCGAATGAGCGAACCGCACTCCGACCGGCAATATTGGGAGAGGAAATTTCCATGCTAACGCTTTAGCAGCCATAATTAACTCCATAAATAATATTTAAAAAGGCCGCTCCCAGCGAGGGTCAATAAGCAAACCCCTCACTAATCAGCGTGTATCTGAGAGTAACCGTGTTTAAAGCATTTCTGCGATCAGCTATGCTGAATCCTCTCTGACTTTTGTAAAAATCAACGAAGGAGATGTAAAAACTCACTGGAAGTGGAACCGCGTGCAGAGTCGAGGAGTTTAGGCTGGCATAGCAACGAAGGTAGATTTTTCGTTTTTGAGCATCAGCACTATTACGGGCCGCATAGCCGAAGGCCGAGCTGTCGGAGCGTACGGCGAGTGACTAACGCGTGTTAGTTTTAGGAATTGACGTGTCATACAATATCTTTGTAAACTATACAAAAAGACTGAAAGGTTCAAAAACCGGAGATAAGCCGGATCCATCAAGAATAAAGCATTCGAGAAGAGTCGAAGGCCAGCAACCGCAACATTTTTATGGCCCAGTTTCCCCATAGCTATAATTAATCAATCCCTTCAGATAAAGCGGGTCGGATCGACTGAAAGTGTCTGATCTATCTTTTTGTGGATGACAGAATCTTGCGAATTTTAGTTGCAAAATTGAAAGCTTTTAAAGTCCGAGACTAGAAATACTCAGGTATGCTTTTTTTAAAAAAAAAATGGGAGTGTCTATTGACCCGATTGTCCCATTTAAAATGTATCAGGTTGGGTTCCGTGCGTTCTAGTCACCTATCATTCAAAATGCATTATGTTGGTTACGTGCGGTTAAGTCTCTCTATATTAATGCATGTCGGGTTAATAGCAACACCCACAAAAAATTTACTTGTACAAAAAAAAAGCCTTTATTCCCGAATTTTTCAAAAGCTAGTCCGTTTTCGCTAACAAGGAACAGAAGAGTGTGAACATTATTAGTTTTACCTATTTCCTGAAAAGCCCGACTTTGCCCATATTACGCGCCAAAGAAGGCCTCGGAAATTTCAAATGGATTTTTGGAACTGTGTTGCACTAATATTTTACTGAAATTTTTGTCATTTTGAAAGGTGCATTTGCCTATTATTGCTTCAAAAATGCCTTCGTTAAAAAGAAACGCCTTTTAAAAAGAAATCAATTTAAGTGAAGAAACTTCAGTCGTAATTCAAAATTTTACGTGAACATTTCGCCTTTAAAAAATATCGTTAATTGGAACGGCTCCTTATTTTGTTTTCTGCGTTTTTTTTTCTTAAGCACTAAAATTCTGGCTTTAAAAGATCTAAACGTACGTACTTTGCCATGTGGGAGCGGAACGCCTTTTTATATCTAACTGACTCAGATAATTTTCCGCGTTTGCATCAAATTCAATGAACCTACTTTTGCCGGCTCTCAAAAGCTCATTATCAGTCACCTTATCAATGTAGGATTATTGAACCTCTGACCTCTCGGCGGCGGCGAGTACAGCAGCGCGTGGGACCGACTAAGCAAGTTGCATCATTTCACTGATTTTAACTATTCGCCGGGAACGCTGTCAAAAGACAAAGTCTTGCTTCAATGCAGATTTAACTGCCAAACCGTCAATTCAGCGTTATCGGAGATTAGTCATATTTGATAGTGTAATCAATACTTTGTAGACGCCAGATAAAAACGCTTCCCGTTTTTTAATCGTTACTTTTGAGCTCGTTCTCGCCCAATAAAAAAAGAAGTATCCTCCTAGATAGCGACTTCTTAGATAAGGCATCTCCGGTTTTCTGTCAAGCAGTTTTAAAAGGTCTAAGGTTAAGCTATAGCTTGGCTTGCGTTTAGAAGCGCACGAAGTTTACTTGAATTACGCAAACTTTGTTTCGTTTTTCATAACTCTTTAGTGCAACAGTGGTGCGGTGTGGGTAGCTGTCATAAGCGCCAAAAAAGCACAAGCGCCAAGCCGCAAGCGCCAACGCCGCAAGCGCCAATCCGTAACCGCCGAACGAGAAAAGTCGCGGACGCCAAAGTTCTTAACCGCCATACTAACCTTACCTAACCTAACTCAACCTAACCTAACTTAGCCTAACCTTACTTAACCTAACCTATACGAACTTTGGCGTTTGCGACTTTTCTCGTTTGGTGGTTACGGACGGGCGCTTGCGGCGTTGGCGCTTGTGGTTTTTGGCGTTATCGAATGCCCCCCCGTGCGGTGTCATCTGAACTGAAGGGTATCTGATCAGCGCAGGTATCTGGACAGGCTGAATGTGAAAGGAAAGGCATGTGGACAGGAGAGATTAGTGGACAGCCTGTCGAGGTATGTGTGAATAGGCGTTGAAAGATGTTATTTGGACAAGCATCTGCAGATGTGAGATGTTTGAACAGGCGTCGTTTGGAAAGGCATCAGCGAGATATCTGAATTGGCAGATGAAATCATCAAGGATCATCTAAAACTCATACGAACTCTTGGTTAGGAAGTCGATGAAATCCGAGTTGAATGAGTCAGTGATGTCGCAAGTGATTTCAGCACGGGAGCTGGCTCAGCGTTAAAAATCGAGTAAACATCCTGGAACCGCCTAGAATAAAAGTCTCTGAATAGATTTCTCGAAGTGATCACGAGATTGCGATTGGGAAGACATTACTGTTCGAGAAATCGATTCCCGATCGTAAAAGTGTGGAGCACATGTAAAACACCACGATCCATTTCAGATCAGCTGCCTCAGCATTTCAATTGGATATCCGTGCAAATATTACGTTGTGCCGCAATGTAATCGTATTCGCCGCATAAAAGAAAATGATCGTTGTGTAAATTCTGAAATTCCCAGAACGCCATAGGCCTTCTTATTCATATTTGCTTCTGTTTGAAATTTTTAAAATAAAGCAAAGTTCATTTTTGCGTTAAAGCTTCATTTTTTCAACTCCAGCCTCCATTTTTCTGGGCCTTCCGAGGCAGCAAATAGACGTCTAATACTAGAAGATCTATAGATGGGCTGAGTGGCCGTAAATCTGATGTCTGTAGACGTTTATTTGACATCTATAGACGACCGTCTATTAGACATCTGCTAACTAACTTCTAGTCCGTACAATGTTCCGAAGAATCTACCATTCGTAGACGTCTAATAGATGTCTATTTGACCTCTATAGATGTTAAATAGACGTCTAAAAGACATCAGACCCATTTATAGATGGTCTATGAAACGTCTGTTTGTTGTCATCGTCGCTCCTCCGTCGCTTCGCTCGGCGAAAAAAAAAATGGATTACGGATGTGAAAAATCCAACCTGGATGTGTAGAGAGTGTCATTGAATCCAACTTGACCCGCAGTGAGGCAGTGTATTGACATTTTCTCTAAAATTAGCACTCAAGTCGGGTTGCGTGGGAGGCACTTTACAGTGGCAACTCGATCCAACTCGACCTTGCGAAATTAAAATCAACTGTTTCCTGACACTCTTATTTGGTTTGTTTACATTTGAACTCGCTTCGCTGCACTGGATAGTTGAAATTCCGCGCTTTGAAAAGATGCGCAGCTCCCAGGAAGGCGAGCTTTCTTTTAGTAAGGAAGAGGGCATTTTCAAGTCTTTGTATTTTATTCCGATTCAATCTGTTTTTGCATTGTGACAATGACCGACTTAGAACCGTGTTAATTAAGTGCCGTCGTGTGCGGCTTCGCTATCGCTTGCGATCGCCAAGCCTTTAAGCGACTTCTTAGCGGCGGTAGTTGCCGCCGAGAAGTAAGCCTCATCAGGCTTGGCGGCAATAGCTTCAGCTGCCTTGTGCCTCGCTCATTTTTCGCTCTGCTTCGTCGTCAACGGCCGGATCTTTTGAACTGACGGTTTTAAAACTGTTAAAAAGGGTTTCCTTAGTTGGTACCGAATGTTGAACAAGGAAGTAGAGTCCCCAACCAAACCATATACATGTATTCATATGTTTATGAATCTTGCAGTAACAGAAAAACGTTAGCGGGTGGTCAGAAAGAGTCCACCGGAAGTATGGAAAAAGCTCGCAAGACTTGTCAAAATTTACGTAAGTGGTCCGAATCAATTCGACTTGGGAAAATTTGGGCAGTATAGTTCGGATTTCGGCCCCGTTTCAGTTTGTATCCTTTTTTTTTCAATCTTTCTTAGATTCCTCTTAAAAAGAACTGACTCTTTTTTGGCATTTCACGTTCCGTCATGCTATCCATAACTTGAGTTTCGTTTTCCTAAAAGTCCTACTAAAAATAGTCTTCTTCGAAGTGTATAACTTAAATATTTTATAGTCAGTACTCGCTTCATTAAATGGCTTCAGTTAAATTTGTACCCATCGTACTCAGCCAATTCTAAAAATATCGATGTCCTCACGGTCCGGATTCATTCATTGGCCAAAATCAAGTTTCTCGCGTGTGATTTTTGGATGCCTCATGAAGTATCCATGAACTACGCTCATGAGTGGGTTACAAGGGGCGACAAGGATCGGCCTGAGCGCGGGGGAAAATATGTTTCGTAATATTGTGAACCACTGTTTGCCAACATGTGTCCTCGCGAAACCAATGTTGCCAAAATTCCGTTGGCAGCAAGGCCAAACCGGTTCACAGCGCCCCCAGACTCCCAAACTTGACAGCTACAGTAAGAACCCCGTGAATGAACGAAGCCTAAATTAAATCAATGCTGCCAACTCATAGAAATGGAAATGTTCAGTATTGAGTCCAAGTTATTGCAGAAGGGCGTGGCAAGTATACCCTGTTAAGCACTTATGCGTTTCCGGCGTACGGCTTGGCAGAATATCGATAAGTTAATTACTTATTTGTCCCCGTTGATGGGATGGTATAGGCATTGAATGGTGCGTGGCCTTCAGCTTTCGATTTGGCGGGACTTTCAAAACTGTATGTCACAACGCACGGGGGGGGGGAATCCCATTTCCTGTATTCAAAGGCTCTCTGAAGAGAATTCAAAGAGGTTCACTTTATTTGTAATTAGAAATTCTATTTTATCTCTCTAACCTAACTTTCTGCTTACAAAATTGAATGATTGACTTTCGCAGCTAAGAACTCGAGTTTTCCAGAAAATGTCGTTTTTGACAAAATTTTCAGAAAAATTACTTGAACAAAAAGGTAGATATACTATGTCTGTAGTTGAATGCAAGTTATTTAGTGTTTCGTCGTGCTTGTTTCGACCAGCGGTATTTTCTGTTTGAAGTATAGCTTTTCCGCGTTAGAATTTGAAACAGAATCTTCCGGATTTTGGGGAGATTCTGGCTGTGGAGACAGATTCTCGAAAGTGGGACCTCCCTTGGCACAACGTTTCTAGTTGGCATCCTAGGGTTGCTGTTACAGCCAGATGACGTAATGTCTGAAATAATAAATACTCTTCCTCTGCCTAGGTTCTCTTTCCTAGAGTTGTAACTGAGATGAGACCCCCCTTTAGGGGGACACCCAAGATATTCCATCTCACCACAATGTAAGGAAATCGACGAAATTCCTGGTATTCCTTATAAGAAACACGATAAGTTACATAAAAAAATCGAAAAACAAGGCTTCAAAAATTATAAGGAAGAAGAAAAAAAATGAAAAAAATAAATAATAAATGTCAACAAT
>Ga0058701_10004878_pt1 | contig 10983 bp, 9 predicted proteins | sample AgamicOrMae_FD_97039 | JGI IMG/M metagenome (GOLD analysis project Ga0058701, IMG submission 97039) | Agave microbial communities from Guanajuato, Mexico - Or.Ma.e | ecosystem: Host-associated > Plants > Phyllosphere > Phylloplane/Leaf | place: Guanajuato, Mexico | collected 2012-06-04 | reverse complement strand
TGAGCTCTGTCGGCCCCTCAGACTGAGTGAAACATATTTGAAGGTGTCCAAGCTGCACCTGAGCCTCAAAACTGCCCATTTCTGACACCTCAGAAAGACCTCATAAATCTCACAAAAGTCAGTCTTTAAAATATAAACAATATAAACAAGCTTGTCTCCTAAACTCTCCTAGCTTCTCCCCAAGCATTGGCACAGCCATGAAGACCCAAGACCAAAGGGAGATTCTAAACGAGGGCCCACGTCTAGCTCATTTGGGGCGCCAATATTCATGCCTACTCGTTGGGCCTTTCGAACGAGCAACTAAAGGTAGCATTTCCCCCAGTCTCTCTGTCTACTTCCAATGTTGGCCACTCGATCTTCTGCTCGTCCTCGAGATCGATCGGCCCATTGTATTCTCTGTGTGATTATTCCATAATTTTTCCACATATTCACACCCTCAACTGGCAAAGTGTGGCCTCCGTCTGGCAGTGTGGCCCCCCTTGCGGCGCGTTATCACGGCGAGGCTTGTTGTTGCTGGATGTCAGTTTGCCTGTTTGTCAGGCCCAAGCGGGCGGGGACAGAAGGGGGTTGCTGAGGAGAGAGAATGGGGGAGGAGAAGGAGCAGCTATTTGCCGCCTCGGCTGGGCTGGGCTGGGCTGAAAGGCGCTTCTGGTTGCTGAGCGCCGGCGAGCCTGAGAGCGTCTGGGAGGGCCTCGGGCGCTTCTCGCTGGGCCAGGCGTGTGTTTGTGGTGCTTTGTGGTGGTTGAACTGGCGCTGTTTGGCGCCCTTGCTGCTCTGTGGCAGCCACAAGGCACAATTCTGGCCAACTGCTGTTCCCTCGTTCCAGAGGCGGCCTGTGCGAGATCATTGGGCCTTCCTTCAGGTGTGAGTGCGCGCGCCTTTGGGTGGCGAGCAGGAGCCAGAGGAGACAGAGAATGGCATTGGGGATACCGTTGGAGCTCGTGCGACGCAGCACCAGCCTCTTCCTCTTCCTCCTTCTCCTCGTCTGTACAACTACAACTACAACTGCTGCTTCCTTGGCCCCTTCCTTGGCTGCTGCATTCCGAGTAGACGAGCGCGCCAACCTTGTGAGGTGCGCAAAAAACACGCGCTCCTGCTCGGAGCAGCCCGCCAAGTGGCAGTTGGCGGCAGGCAAATGTTGCCGGTATCAGTCTCTTGCTCCTCCTGCTGCTTCGTCGTACACCGGCGCCAATACGAGAGACTGCAGTGTGCAGTGTGCGCCGCACAGACTGGCCCCGGCCGGTCCAGAGGAGCGAACAGGAGGCGCAGGAGCAGTGTGTGCTGCGAGCTGCACAGAAGCACAGCGGCCAGCAGCAGCAACAGTTGGGGCCAGGCCGCGCGCGCTCTCTGTGCGCCGCTCGAATGTGGCTTGCACGCACACGAAATGCGCGCTGTTCTCTCTCTTTCCGCCCTGTGCGCTCTCTCTCCATATTCTCCTCTTTTCCCCCTGTCTCTCTCTTCTTGCCCTCTTGCCTGTTGCTTGTCTGCCTGCCTGCTTGCCTGCTTGCCCGCTTGCCTGCTTGCTTGCCTGCCTTCTTGTCTCCTAGCCTGCCGGCGCTCTGTGTCTCTAAAGGTTGTTTGTGTGTGCACTCCTTTGTGAGCAGGGCAACTGCTTGCTCTTGACGGCCTGTTTGCCGCCCGCTCTACTACCATTTGGTCGCCTGTTAATGCTGTCCCTCTCTGGCGCGCTCAATTCTCAAACGTGCTCTCGCGCTTTCTTGGCAAACGACGACGACGGCGGCGGAGTTGGCGCCGTTGCTGCTGCTGCTGCTTGTGCGGCCGCCTTCACCGCCGCCGCCGCCGCCGTCGCCGCCTGTTCTGCTGCTACACAACAGCGAAAGCAGCAGCAACAAGAACAACCGCGAAAAGGCATTGGACCTTTTTCAGGTGTGTGTGTGAAAGAGCGAGAGACAGACTCAGAGAAAGGCAGACAGAGAGGCAGAGAGAGAGAGAGAGAGAGAGCAAGAGGATCAGGGCCAGTGAGGAACGCAGCGGGCCAGACTAACACGGCGAAGAGAGAGAGAGAGAGAGAGAGCGAACGTACTCGTCGTATATTGTGAGCACCACACATTTGGCCTTTCACCGCACTTGGTAAACGAATATAAATTTTGGTGTACTACTCTAAATGAGTATTATTTATATTTCTAACTGACCACGATCCAGTGAGGTCCCATAGAAATTCTTCTTCAATTCTCAATTACACTCATCAACTTATCCAAGCCGTCTATTATACTCAAAATTGCCCTCAACTATCAAGATTATCCACACCAAACCGCCATCGGTGAATGTGTTTCTAGTTCCATGTTAGTGGTGCCCGGTTCATAGAAAAGCCAAGAGAAAGCGAAATTAAATATTTCAATTGTCCACCAAAACTATCATGGCCGCTCCATAATTAAAATCATGACTAGATCCACACTCATCAATGGACTTATTTATTCGTCCGAGCAAGCATGATCTATACCAACGTGATCACCGCAACAAGCAACAAGTACACACGAACATCAACGATCAGCCACTTTGGCGCGGAGCTACTGGCAAAAAATAAGTAGAAAAATTCTTCCACTCTCGTCTAAATGTCTCTCAAAATGTCACTACCCTCTACACACTCGGCCAAATTACCCCTAGCATGCTTGTTCGATCATTTGACACCCAGCAAAAGACAAAACTAGTCAGCTATCCCCGCGAAACCCATCATCTTCCAAGACCCACCACTTATTACTACCGCCCATCAGTATCCCAAAGGCAAATAGACGATCTCCATCCACCAGTGCATGGCATCAGCTTGATGAGTGCGTCTCTGGCCCATGTACTTGAGTTATCATGACTAGACCCACACTCATCCAGCGACGCCGTTCAAACCGCCCCTGAATACTTCTTCCTCCATCTCCCCCCAGTACCCCTTGCCTGCGAGCACGTGTTCCCTGTGCACTCATTTAACTTCTGTTACAGTTACAGCTCTAGACTAATCTCGGAAAAAAAAACTATCATCATCATCTTTCATTCCTACTTAGAAGCGGGCATCCTGCTCGCAAGCGGGCAAGACACTAGTGCCGGGTATAAAGATGCAAGCGCCGCTAGGTCTTAGCCGCCGAGACGGGCTACTTTTTCTCTCTTTCTCTCTTACAGAGCGCTATGTTCGCTCACGGTTATCTGCAATTGTCATCCTCTTTGTTGCCGCCTTTTCGAAGCGTTAGCTCTGCCATGAGATTTTTGTTTCCCTATGCGCTCTTTCTGGGGGCGCCAACACATGCCATGGTCTATGCGATTGATACACGCATTAACATCAGCATACTGGAGGCAAACTAAAGCCGGCCGGGGAGAGAGAGTCTTTCGGAGGAGTTGGCCTGCGCATGCGGTGCTCGCCAGTCGGCTCGAAAACCCAGGAGTTGTCGGCCGACGGGAGCAGTAGCAAATTTTACAAGCGCCCTTAGGTCTGCTCCAATATAAGCATTGCACTCCTTATGTTAGGCGCGAACAAGCCGCCGGCGTCGCCATGCTGAGCATCTATTTTGTTTCTGTTTTCGCCTTCCACCGCCTCTACGTTGAAACCCAGCTTCTACTGCTTCAGCCTAACTGCTCAATTGCGAGCCGTCATCGGCGAATCAAATACCCACTGGACCAACATCAATATTAGCCCATCTAATCAAATACAATAATCTACCCAATACGACAGTTTGCCCACAACATATTGAGAACGCGCACACAGACAGACATTTAGCCATCCGCCTGATGAGGTTGAGAAACAAAAAACCCGAGACATATTGAAGAAAATCATGAGATCAAGTAACAGAAGGGAGGAGAAAGTGCCAACAACATATAAGCTTAACTGTCTCGAATGAGGATACGAGAACCATTGCTATACACTGTTGGTGGCTAGTATAGAGAAGGCGAGCAGTGTATTTGCCGCGCTCTACCCTATTGTTGTAATATTATTATTGTTTTTTTCCCAGTCCAAGCGTCCGATACTGAATTATCACCACATCTTTATCAGTGGCTGCACAGTATTGTAGACGTTTTTGGTGGATTTCATCTCTATGGTGCTGTAGATATCGTTTCACCCAGTGTCTTCGCTCTTGTCTATAATGATGTTGTTACACTGATGAGCTCACTCATAATCGAGCCCTCAGTGAGCTCATTTAGTTCGCCTGGCTAACAACCTACTAACTAACACTGCCGAAGTAGTTACACCGATAAAACTGTTGTTGGATCTAACGACGAACAAGCACTAGTATCTCGAAGAATTTTCTTCACAAGTTAGATGATGGCAGCTCCACTTATGACAGCTACATCAAACAAAACCCCCCACACCGCCCACTTGATTATTAATCATTAGTACTTTCCTCAACAAGTTTGTCTAGCTCACTCACTTGTTCACAGAAGTTACCAACTTGTTCACACAGTATACTTTCGCCTGAATCAAGATTAAGATTGGCACGCAAGATTCACGTCAGCTAATTCACGTTGCCTTCAAATTGAATCATAAAACATCTCACGATGCTCGTCGGTGAGCATCCAAGTTCCGTTGTCAAAGTGCTCACATGATGACTGTATAAATCAAGATCAAAGACACATAGGCTGAAGAGCGTCTATCTATCGAGTCCAAATCGCCTACTAAACCTGTAAATTTCGTCTCTAGCTCAGAGATAGATCATTCTACGCCTGGATTGTGAAACTTACAAGCGATACACTCGATTCTATAGTATTCCTCGTCAAATTTAGGCCCCTAAGTACCAACCAACACTACCCTACCTTGCTCAAAACTTTGTACAAAGATAACCGGCGTAGAAAGGATCCGACAGTAATCAGACGTACAAGATGCCACGTTCTCGCTCTGACGACAAAGAGGCGGTCAATGCCGAGTCTGGTAAGCCACTTCTATCGGCTTCTACAACATCTACAACACTGGCAACCAATGCGAGCGAAGGTGTCAAGAGCTTGAGCTCACAATCAGCTAATAACAAGAAACAACAAGATCCAGATTTAGCCAAAACTTCAATCAAACTGAATGATCTAAACAAGTTAAGCTCAATGAATGGATTCAATCCTCAAGATGGTAACTCAGCCAATCTTCTTGACAAGTCACCAACTGATAAGATGAATGAGGAAGAAGCAAGCCGGAGGACCTCAGGCACAATCAATACTCCAAAGTTAAGTCAAGATTCTGATCCTGAATCGGGAGATGTGCAAGTAGCTCGGCAAGAGTCAAACTTAGTTGTTTCTCTTAAGATTGCTGCAATCTTTTCAACACTGTATTTTTTCATGTGGTCATCTAGCCTTTTGAGTCAAGCATTTGAATTAGCATCCCATCACTATGCAGGCCATTTTATTAGAACTTCAGGATTCTTACAAAATCCCCTTATCGGACTCATGGTTGGTGTCATTACCACAGTGGTGTTCCAGAGTTCGGGCGCAGTGACATCAGTATTAGTGACAATAGTTGGTTCTGGAGTTTTAACTGTTAGACAATCGATACCTATCATCATGGGCGCGAATCTTGGAACCTCAGTGACGAACACGGTTGTTTCATTAATAGTTTATCGGAACAAGCGAAACTTTGAGATTGCTATGACAGCTGGTATTGTCCACGATATGTACAATATGATGTCGGTTGTCTTCTTGTTACCCATTGAGTTGTTGTTTCGCCCCCTTGAGGTAACCTCCGAATGGATGCTGAATCTATTGGGACATTCTACCTCAATTTCCCCGAACGGTAATCCCTCAGACGGTGGTAGCGATCTCCAGTTTTTGAGCGTCTTAGTTAAGCCTCTTGTCAATGCAATCATTATGATTGACAAAGAGAAGACTGCCAAATTGGACCCTGGTGTTATAGTTCCATCAAATATATCATTAGTGAAGATCTGTTGTAATGAGGAAAGAAGAGGAAACGAAACTATATGTCACCAGAGGTGTATGTCGTTATTCAGTCATCTTGAATTTAGTGATAACGTTGTCTGTATATTATTGTTAATAATTGCGATGGCGACCCTATTTACATGTCTAGTATTCGTCGTGAAAGTAACTAAATCTCTACTAGGGTAAGTACTCTCGTTGGCGCCTACCATCTTTTGAAAAGATCTCATGGTGCAAGATGTCTTGACGGCTCTAGTTGTCTGCTCTCGACGGTGACAACTAGCTCGGCTCGAGCTAGTTAGCATCGATCAGAGAACTAAGCAACCAATTTTTACACTCTTCTGTCATGAATTACACACTAACACCGATCACGCAACGAAATATCACTCTACCAACTTAAACAGAGGGAGACTGCTCAACTGGGTTGCAGAACTAGCTAGACGTGAATATGAATTCCCATACTCTATGTTCGTTGGTTACCTATTTATATTAGTGGGTATGGTTATCACTGTGATCCTGCATAGCAGTGGCGTCTTTACGTCCATGTTGGTCCCTTTGGCTGGCGGTGACGTATTGAACTTGATGCAAATCTACGAGCTGACCCTAGGCTCAAATGTTGGCACCACAACAACCGGTATCTTCGCCGCCTTATCGGCACAGTCCAGGTTTCCCGCTCAGACTTTGCAGGTGGCGTTGTGCCACTTCCTGTTCAATGTCGCCGGAATCTTAATGTTCTACGCCTTCCCCCATACCACTCTACCAATCTGGGCCTCAGAGAGATTCGGAATGCTAAGCGCCAAGAACATCTGGTTCAGCATTGGTTATTTACTTGTCGTATTCTTTATCGCACCCGCAGTGACCATGGCAATCTACTTGGCTACAGCACGGGAGCAATAAGCAATTTAATGACAGCCAGAGAGAACTGCTAAGCTGTATTATGAAAGTAATTAGAACTCGCTTGAGACAGGAGCATATTAATCGTGGAGGCCATCTTTTTATGGAAGCGCCGAGATCTTTCTATAAAAGGTCGGAGGATAGAACGGAACTAACGACTTTGCATGACGATAAGGCGGGACCCTTTGATAACTTCGTAAGATAACATCATAATCATAGTTTTAAGATTATATTCTTGTTCATATCTAGATAAAGTTTAAACAATTTAGATTGAAAAATCGTCCTCAATAGTATATTAGTCTAGAGCACTTTATTATCTTCATATAGCATCTTCGTCACCATATTTAGGTGATGAAAATAGCTACGTTAGCCTATTATCTCTTGAGCCTTAGTTTCCAGTAAGTTTTCCATTGCCTTGACATCTTTGCATAGTGTATCCAAACGAGACCTAAGAGACAATATCTGGCTTCTATTTAGGACACGTGGTTGGACCCACCACAAATGCACGTGGCCGCTCACCTGGTCTATCGTACCTTTGACCAGTTTTAGAGATAATGCTCGCATAACTAGCATCTCTACATCTGCAACGCTAATTCGAGCTTGGGTTGCGATTTGCTCGAATGTTAAAATACCGTCATGACTGTTGAATGTCATCTCCATGAGACACATAAGTGTTATCTTCTTAACTAATTCGATAGCGTGAGCAGTCAGGTCTGGCTGAGTGGACCATTGCGGTTGAAGAGCTTCAAATTTTGCCAAATCTCCGGAATTGAACGCCCCCAAAAGATCAACGACCCACCTCTTAGAAGGGTCGATGCAATTGATTATTGGGTGCTGTAGGAGTTCGCCGAAGTTGAAAATTTCGTCACCGAGTAATGCGGCGAGCGCCATAGTAAAGGCACGTTCCTGTTGTGATGACTCTTGGCCCTTGAATGTGGCATCAGAATCGCTCAAACAACCTAAGTAGCGAAGTGAGTTCCTATAGTATTTACAGTGGTCTCCAATTTTTTTGTAATGATCAGATGCGAATAAATAATACCTGGCATGCACAGGAGTAACGCCATCTACGTCGTCTATCTGGTTTGACAGATCGTCGAGTAACTTCTCAACAGCCTTGATATCATTTTTCATCTGAGATTGCTCACCTATTATGATTGAGCATAAGACGAATGCCATTTTGTTATGCTTGACCTTAGGTTTCAACGACTCTATCAGCTCGATGCAAGCATCAGGGTCTTTGATTTGTGAGACAACACGTGAGGCAAAATCGACCAGTAGCAAAGGGTTCATTTTCATCTCGAAGTCAACAACAAAATTCTGATGCAAGCTCAACAAGTCTTTATTACCTGGAGCTTGGTCAATGTATTCGAAAATCTTGGTCGATAGCTGGTGCCATAACTTTTTAGTGTAGAGTTCTTCGAAGGTAGCGAACCACTGGGCATGGTCCGGTCTGGCGATTTGTTGTTGTTGGAGATACTGGGTAACTGACGGCATCTTGATTTGACTTGTGACAGACTGGATTTGTTAAATATTGGATGTGAATCAGGTAAATAGGTAAGCCAATTTTACAAAAGATAATATAGCTTGAGTAACCGTCGATTTTGTCGAGAGCTTTTTTGTCATCTGGAGATTCGCGGCGCGAGCGCAGACTTGCGGGCATGCAACATGCATGCCTTATGGAAGCGCTTGCATGATAGCCGACCAGCTGATTACATGGAACCCTCTGACAGAAGAACACAGCATGACTCCACTTTCTCTTTTAACCTGACTCATCCTATTAGATCGTTGTGATCTATTACAGAAAATTGGATCCGTTTTATACCATTTCCCAGGATGAGTGACAGTCCAATGGTGGACGCCCTAATTTATCGCGTCCAGTATGGATGCCATAGGCATGACGAGTTCCAGCTAGTGAAGACAAAAGCTTTTGAGGATGCAATCCGGGGTCTTGGTAAGACCTGTGACAATTTTGACATGTCCGGTTTCATCATCCAGGCCGAGGATGAGCAGATCAGGCGTCCCAGAACTGTTCGCGTTGGTATCATCCAGAACAGCATTGAGCTTCCAACCAGGGCCCCCGTGATGGAACAGATCAAGGCAATTCACACTAAGGTGGGTGCATTGATCGAGTTAGCCGGCGAGAATGGAGCCAACATTGTGTGTCTCCAGGAGACTTGGACGATGCCCTTTGCATTCTGTACTCGTGAGAGATTGCCCTGGACAGAGTTTGCAGAATCGGCTGAGGATGGAATGACAACAAATTTTTTAAGAACATTGGCAAAAAAATGGAACATGGTCATCGTATCACCGATTCTCGAACGAGATGATACTTTTATGGAAACTATTTGGAACACTGCCGTGGTGATCGACAATCATGGTGAATATTTGGGAAAATCGCGCAAAAATCACATTCCCCGAGTTGGAGACTTCAACGAATCCACCTACTACATGGAGAGCGACCTGGGCCACCCAGTGTTTGAGACCGAGTTCGGAAAAATAGCAGTCAACATCTGCTACGGACGTCATCATCCTCTCGAGTGGTTGATGTACAAGATAAATGGCGCAGAGTTAGTGTTCAATCCATCGGCCACAGTCGACACACTTAGTGAACATTTCTGGCCAATAGAGGCCCGTAATGCTGCCATAGCAAATTCATACTTCACCTGTGCAATAAACCGAGTTGGAACAGAGGAATTTCCGCATGAATTTACATCTGGAGACAAGAAGAGGGCACACAAGAGGTTTGGCCACTTCTATGGTTCCAGTTATCTGACCGCACCTGACGGGCAGAGGACAATTTCATTGTCACGCGACAAGGACGGACTCCAAGTGATCGAAATAGATCTCAACATGTGCCGTCAGACGAGCGACAGGCTTGGTTTCCAGATGACATCTAGACTTGAGATGTATGCCAGGAGTTTGACCAACGCAACGAGTTCTAATTTTGAGCCCCAAGTAATTCGGAGCTCGAGAAGGTCCAATGCGCTCAGACGGCCACCACGTCGCAACATAAAGCGTTGCTAATCGAGCCTCGCCGCTTAACTGCTGGATCTCCGATCCTTAAGGAATATCATAGTCACTACCAACCGATTGATAGACTGCCCCTAGCAAGGTTTCGCGCGAAAACCGGAAGCGGGGGCGTGGAGGAAAGATGTTAGAGAATTGAATTCTGATCCCTGGAGAATTTGTGCCCCCATTTGTCTGTTTGTTTGCCTCTACATGTTCGTGAGTGGCTAGCTTTGCCTTTGAGCGAATGAACGTTGGGAGATGAAGAGGAAGGAAGGAGAGAGCAGACTTGCTCCTAGATGGCGAGACTGGTAAGGCAGTGAGGGTCTAGTGTGTGGGCTTTGCTATTGCGCGTTGAGGGTTCTTGGCTGTTGGCCGTCTAGTTGTCACGGAAGTATATTTAGCTCGGCCTCCATGAGTTGATGTTGTTTGTCTTGCCAACATTGTGTTTATCTTCCACCATACTTAGTGATAGTAAGTGTTTTTTTGAGTTCTGTCTGCTTGTTTGTTGGCCGAGTGGCCTACGATGTTCTATGGCGCTATCGAGGCTTGATTGCAAGAATAAACTTTCTCTTTGGGAACACAGTGGTGATGATGGTGGTGATGGTGGTGGTCAGTGTGCTGTTTGCATTGCTGGTTGTCTGGCACGATCGAGTATCAGTGGAACAGGATGCAAGATTTCAGTGAGATGAGCAGGTCGAGAGCGGAATTGTGTGGCGCGCATCATTCCTCATTCAGCTCCAATCGGGTGGACGAGAAAGCGGCCAAGTGTGGCCAGTGGGTGAGAGAGGAAGTGAAATAAGAGTTGCCAGCTGGACTTTTAGACAGGCTGGCGAGCGGGCAAATTAGACGCAAGACAAGTGGCAGCCTGATTGGCCGTCAAGCGAGCTAATTTTGGGCCCAATTTTCAGTGGACAGCCAAAGTGAGAGACAGAGAAAGAGAGATATTTTTCCACTTCAAGCGTGATACTTTGGATGAAGATACTTTGAGAGACTTGCAGTGTTGAGCTTAGGAGCAGAGGAAAGAGACAGACGCTGGAAGAGATGGCCAAAGACAAGGACAAACTGCTTTTCAAGGGGACCGAAGATAAGGCGATAACGTTCCAGCGGGCCGTGTTCATAGTCTGCAACTTGAAGCGTCTCATCAAGAGGCCGAAAAAGGATGGAGAAAAATTGTAAGTACAAAGAAGAGAAGAGAGGTCAACTAGAGGCCAGTGCTTATCTCTCCCAACT
>Ga0058701_10004877_pt1 | contig 10983 bp, 7 predicted proteins | sample AgamicOrMae_FD_97039 | JGI IMG/M metagenome (GOLD analysis project Ga0058701, IMG submission 97039) | Agave microbial communities from Guanajuato, Mexico - Or.Ma.e | ecosystem: Host-associated > Plants > Phyllosphere > Phylloplane/Leaf | place: Guanajuato, Mexico | collected 2012-06-04 | reverse complement strand
GTTAGTATTGCGGTTAAGACCTTTGGCGTTTGCGACTTTTTTCGTTTGGCGGTTACGGATTGGCGCTTGCGGCGTTGGCGCTTGTGCTTTTTGGCGCTTATGACAGCTACCCTCCAACTTCTCTTAACAGTTTCCATCGTGTCGTCCTTGTGCACTTTTAGCAGTAGTTGAGCGTTTCCATTTTGAGTTGTGTGTGTTGGTAGCTAGACTACACATCACGATTCGCCGGCCGCACGATGTACGCCAGCCTTGGGAAAACGTGCTGCGTTTTTTAGAATGCTTATCCGAAAAGTTCGGTTGAAGTTCGTGTGGCTTGTCCCCGTCGCGTCGCAGCTATCACGCCGGCGTGCGCCTTTGCTTGTGTGTTTAAGCACGTCTTGGACGCTTGAGACCGCTTCGCCTCAACGCCGAAGGCATTACCGGGAAAGAATAGGGGAACCAGTTCTTCGCACCACCGCTGTGCTTCACTAACACTGACAGCTTAAATCACTCCGTCGTCACTTTTAGTAGACGTACACGCTCCATGTAAAAAATACTGAATTTTGTGTCTCTTGTGTTGAAAATTTCGTCGCCAAGCCTGACGCCGCTGCCTTCTCACACGTGAAAAAATTGGGGTAGCTGTCATAAGCGCCAAAAAGCACGAGCACCAACGCCGGAAGCGCTAATCCGTAACCGCCAAACGAGAAAAGTCGCAAACTCCAAAGTTCTTAACCGCTGTACAAACTTAACCTAACTTAACCCAACCTAACTTAACCTAATCTAACCCAACTTAACCTAACCTAACTCAACCTAACCTATACAATGATAAGCCTACCTATCATTTGACGGTTACGAACTTTGGCGTTTGCGGCGTTGGCGCTTGCGGTTTTTGGCGCTATGGAGTGCCTCCCAAAAAATTGTTAGCAGTGGCAGCTAACGCGTTAATTGATGCTATTAATTTTAGCAGCTGTTGCTAACATTTTAACAGCCATTGCTAACGTTAGATGTAGCCACAAGTAAGTTAGAAAGGGCTACAAATTGAGCGAATTGGTCTGTTTAGCAGCCATTTCTAACATTTTAGCAGCTACATCTAACGTTGGCAATAATTGCTAAAAAGTTAGCAATGTCTGCTAAAATTTACCTGCTGCATCAATTGACGCGTTAGCTGCCTCTGCTATTTTTTCCCGTGCAAAAGCTGACCACTGCCATTGACGGCTCTTAAACTAAGCGGTTGCACGTAAAAGTGAACATCGAAGTCGGTCAATATCGACAGAGGGGCATTGTCGCGGTTAAGGCGAAGAGGGCTGATTTGCCCTGTGGCGAGTTGAGGCCCCCATAAAAGGGGGAGCCCCGGGTCGGGGAATGGGGCAAAAAAATCGAATTTTTATGCCCATTGGAAGGAGAGGTATAATCTTTTAGACCTGGGGCTTTAATTAAATGATGAACCAGAGTCAATCACAAGAGGCAGAAAATGAACATTGTAAAACTCAGTGGGTCCGCACAGAAAATACGCTTCAGATTGAACTTGCCCATCTCTTCTGATGTGTTTTAATACACACTGTTTAAATAAGTGAAAGTCTCAGATTCAGTGAAAATGCGCTGAATTTGTCAATATTGACTGAAAATTGGTGAATTTTCACTGAATCTCAGAGACTCACTCTGATTCAAATTTAGAGTAATTTAAACCTTTCAAGAGAGGTTCTGTGAGGTAGCTCCGTCTTCGTGGAAATGTCGCCTGTTTGGTTTTTATAGCCTGGTGATGAGACATCGACATATTACACGCTAACTTGATTAGCAGAGTATTTTCATTGGGAAATTTCGCAGCTCAAGATGTATTTTCTGTGCGGGACGGGACAGGGGCGTGGATGCAGAGTAGCACAAACGCTAAGAGTGTCGTAGCTCCCGCAATGTGTTGTGCTTTGGTGCGGTTTGGCAGCTCCAGCACTTGGGGCAGCTCATCCCTGCGACGGCGTGGCAGTCGGCTTGCAAGCCGCGCCAAGCCAACTCAATTCAGCGAATCGATCTGATCGTGTTTTGTGACTTGTCAGGTGGCGCAGCCATCAGCAGGGCCATCAGCAGGGCCATCAGCAGCAGGGATCCCTGGGCGCGCCCGCCGCCGCCATGAGCCGCCGGCGGTCGCCCCTGCCGGTGCGTCGGGAGGCGCAGCAAGGCGGCGCCGCCGGGGACGCCCCCGGCTCGTCGGCGCACCTCGGCGCCGCGCACCTGGGCGCCGCGCACCTGGGCCAGCCCCTGTCGGCGCAGGGCTCCGAGGAGGAGGCGGTCGCCGCCGCAGCCGCTGCCACCTCTATGGACGACGAGGTAACCCTTCAACCATCTCCGCATCATAACATCAAGTCACATTCGTTTCTAGTGACTTAAAAACGGCTCTGGTAGAGCCACCTCCGAACTTCCCTTAATTAGGACTTTCTTTACTCAGATTTATTCGCTAAACGTTTACGAGATGCGTTCCTTAACCCATAACTGCCCAAAGTATTTGTAGTGAAATTTAGCTTAAGAAAAATTAGAAGGATTTTTTCCATTGAAAACGCAATTTTAAGCCTGGAAAAATGCCTAAATAATTCAATTTCATGTTTCCAGAGGGGCGTTATTTTTGGAATTGTGACACTGCTGAACTGAAAAGATCCTCTAAACTATTTTTTTCTGTTTCCGAACGGCATCGCTGGGCGGGAGTTAAAACTTAAGCCTCTGGAAAGAATTCTCGCTTGAAATTATAAGCTTAATTAGAGTAGTAAATGAATTTTATTTTTTTTCCCTCAGTATGAGCAATTTTTCCGGGAGATAATTCGACTCCCTGTCCAGATGCATAGAAGTAAGGGGTTGATATCTTGGAGGGAATTGTCTTGAAGTAAAAATTTTGATTTCAACTGAAGAGAACAACTCCAAATTAAGTAAAAAGTACCTATGTGACCATTTTGCGTCTTATCGCTGCTGCGACGATTCCGTCGCTGCGTAATAATGCGATAAGTGTACATTGACACAGTATTACGCAATGAAAGCACGTTCTATTACGTGTCTTCTCCGTTCCTAGAATGAAGGAGCCGCCTCGACAGTGAAGGGTTGAGTAATGGAAAGGGTTTTTTGTTGCAGGAGGTTTACTTGGCGTCGTCGTCGGTGCTGTCTAATGGCTCCGTGGAGCTGGTGGGAGGCAGCGTGGCGGAGGAGACAGACGGCTCCACCGAGGGCACCCGCACTCGCAACGCCATGGAGCACATGCAGCTCAAGATAGCCAGGACCAAAGAGCTCATCAAGAGCGAGCAGACAGCCAGAGATGGTAAGCGAAGCGCCCATGCCTCTCACGATCCTCAATCAGAAGATATGACCTATACAGAGCATTGCAATGGGTAGCTGTCATAAGCGCCAAAAACCACAAGCGCCAACGCCGCAAGCACCAATCCGTAACCGCCAAACGAGAAAAGTCGCCAACGCCAAAGGTCTTCACCGCAATACTAACCTAACTTAACCTAACTTGACCTAACCTAACCTAACGTAACCTAAACTAACCTAATTTAACCTAACCTAACCTAACTTGGCCTAACCTAACATATACGAACTTTGGCGTTTGCGACTTTTCTCGTTTGGCGGTTGCGGACTGGCGCTTGTGGTTTTTGGCGCTATCGAATGCCCCCCCCCCATTTTATTCTAGTGACTTATTTTTTCAGAATTGGTGTTGGTGGTATGCATTTAAGGATATTCCTCCGAGGCAAACTAGTCAGGTTCACATGAAACTGTCAAATGCACGTTTAAAAATAGTCCAGAGCTTGGAATCTCTGTAAGACTAATGTACAGGTCAACCATTACTTAAGCTGATTTCGAATTTTGAGAGAAATCTGCAGTTGCTCTTTTGACTTATTTTTCACTAAAAATGCGTCTTCTTTTGAGGTTTTTCTCGAATTTTTCTTAAACTCAAAGGTGAAGTTCCAAGTTTTTGGGCTCAAACGTTTTGTTATGTGGTTTAAACTGAGAGGAAGAATTTTTTACTCTTGCCTTCTCTAGGTATAACTAAATTTCTCGATTATGCACTTAATTTAAAGATGTCTCCTTATATCACCGTGAATTTTTTGTCACTTTTCTTAAGCTCAAACTCAGAAACTAGATGGTGAAGATTGTTTTAATTTTGCAACTATGCGAGGATGTATGGTAGCCAGTACATACTATATCGATTTCAGATTTTCGTCCTCATTATGTCGCCGTGGGGTAATATCCTTAAACACAGAGGACCTCGCGCTTGGCCAGGTCATGATTGCCAATGTAAATTCCCAGAAACAAAAAGTCACTCACACGCTTTGAATCGCTGTTCCAGACAACGTGGACGAGTACCTAAAACTAGCATCAAACGCCGACAAGCAGCAACTGCAAAGAATCAAGGCTGTGTTCGAAAAGAAGAACCAAAAGTCGGCGCAATCGATTTCGCAACTTCAGAAGAAATTAGACAGCTACCAGAAGCGACTTCGCGACCTGGAGTTGAATGGCGCGGGCAGCTCCCATCGGCAGCCGAGGGAAATGCTCCGAGACATGAGCCAGGGGCTCAAGTAAGTCGTCCGAATCGCCACCGCCACGCAACTTGTTCGCGCTCGCTCGATCAAGAATGCTGCCTGATCTGTACCCCCCTCCCTTCTTTGCATGTTTTTTATTGACTCGCTTCATTTATTTTCTACTTTTTAATTTGTTTCCAGAAACGTAGGTGGCAACATTCGAGATGGCATTACAGGTTTTTCAGGGTAAGAAAGTTTCCTTTTTTATTTTTTTTTAAAAAAAGAGTATCGGTATACCGGAAGTCGCTTGAATATGGATGCGCGGTATCATCTGCAGTCGGTCGGTTTCAACTGCTTTCTTCATTTAAGACAAAGGTGGTTGCTTTGTGGTCGCAATTTTTGTTCTACTTCACAAATTAGTTTGTCACGCCCTATGATAAATCTGAAATATCATAGTCTACCTCTTGATGGAAATGATAGTTAAAACTTTCTAGTGATATCGTTCGTTTGCATGGGAATACGTTAGTCTTTTAGACTTGGAATAGACATGGTTTTGGGCAAAGGAGCAGCGAGGTAGGCGGCACGCACGGCTTTGCATTGGTGTAATTCCTACCCCGCGGCCAGTGCCTGTGTTGGCCTGTGCCTGTGTTCGCCACATTTGCCGATTGGGTAGGGTAAAACTGTGAACCCTGACTTTGGTGCCATCTAGCGGTATCAACGGCCTTGCGGCATGGAGAGGGTGGGCAGTTTAGGCTGCTGCCGCAAGATGGCGCCTAAGATTTTAGGTTTCAGCTGTTTACCCTATTCCGTCAAACTGAATTGTGGTTTTCTCCCTGACCAGTAAGGATAACCTAGTCAAATAAGTTCTGCTCGCTTTGCTGCAATCCGAAACATGGAGCTACTTGCGAGGTTATCTGTAATGGTTGTCGAGTTAACCGCGGTTCAATTCGACCAAGTCGCGAAATGTGGCAACACTGGCCCGCCACAGCATCTTCCTATGCCTGGTTGTCTGCTTAGTATTACATCTTTCTATTTTCACTTTTATCACAGTGGGGTCGTAGAAAACATCAAAGGAGGACTTCATGGCGCGGCAGAGTAAGTAGAAGCTTGAGTAGCTTGCTTTGTTTTCAAAGGAATACCCAATGATAATTAACGATTCATATTCTCTCATTCTCATCAGTCATGGACTCAAGAAGAAGTCTGTTTGGTGTTTACTAACCCAATTTAGAAGTGAAAAGTAGAACAAATCCTCAACAGTTGTAAGAGCTGTTTTTTGGTTTCAGGACCGTGATGGCCAAGCCGAGAGAGTTCGCACATCTGATCAAGAACAAATTCGGAAGCGCCGACAATATTACTATTTTATCAAGTAAGTTGAAAAATCACAGGCTTGATGATTTTTTTCTACGACCAGTTTATTTTATTTTTAACTATTCAAAAATACTTTACCATACCCTTGACAGCCGTAATTTATGTGCGAGTGTCATGAGTATAATTAAATGTCGAGTATTTTAAAAACAAGGTGAGTATAACAATGGCATCACTCCCGTCCACAGTGGCAGACGTTTTCTGACGCCACTGTTTTGTGCGGGTTGCCTGCTTACAGGGTGAAAGGCAGCCTTTGCTCGAGCCAAGCCGAACGAAGCCCAGCTCCTCCGGACTTACCCGAGCAAGCTGACTTTCATCCTGTAAGTAGGCAATCCGCTCAAACAAGTGGTGTCAGAAAACGTCTCCCGTTCTCTCTGTGTAGAAGGCCTCAAGTGACTCCACCGTTATAGAGCCACCTTGTATAAAAATTAAGGTCAATGGTCGTAAATTTAAATGTCAGGTACGTTGGAACTCGGCAGGCGATGAGAGCGCGGAGATCGGACAATCTCTAGTGCGGGCTGTTGCAGGAAACGGGGAGAACGGCGGCAGCGAGGAGGAGCGCACTCACCACGGCAGCGCCACTCTTCCCGGGGGCTGCAGCCTCGCGTCCGCGACGGCCTCAGCGACAGCCTCGGCGACGGCGTCCCACCCGTCGTCGACGACGGCGCAGCAGGGCAGCACCGGCACCGGCGCCGTCATCAAGCTGACGTCGGACGAGGGCTCCGAGTGCAGCTCCGTGACGAGCGAGAGCCTGCCGCACTCGGGCCACCGCACGTCGTCGCACCGCCACATGTCCCCGTCGAGCGTGTCGCTCGACACCATCCTGGCGGAGCTGAGGGAACGCCAGGACGACATGGACCGCTTGCGGCGCAAGTTCGACGACACCAAGGATGTTCTGCACCGGGAGATCGTCGAGCTGACGCACTCGCTCCAGGAGGAGCGCTTCCGCTCGGAGCGCCTCGAAGAGCAAATCAACGACCTGACGGAGCTGCACCAGAATGAAGTAGAGAACCTCAAGCAAACGATCACGGACATGGAGGAGAAAGTGCAGTACCAGAGCGAAGAGAGGTTACGGGATATTCACGATATGCTAGAAAGTTGTCAAACAAAGGTGAGACTTCTGATGATATTTGTTAGCAAGTTTTACTCTAATAATGCCTGCCGTTTGTGCGCAGTTTATTCAAAGACCGTTTTCTTCGATGTTTAGTGATCGTGGAGCAGGGTGAGGCTCGTTGCAACACTTAAGACATTTTTTCTAGTTTTAGACAAACCCTAATTATAGTGGCAGGATTATTTAGAAAATTCCATGGCCAGTCTAAAACATTTTGTTTTCTTTCGCTGTTGCCCATGATTTACGCCTGCGATGCAGAAGTGTTCGCGGGTCAATAGATTGCCATACCGAAAATTTTGCCAAAAAAGTTCTCAGGTTGAAGTAAGAAAATAGGTTAGTTCTATTCGCACGCCTATGTTAATACCAGGGTGGCTTGAACGCACGGAAACCAACTGGATGCATTTTAAATGGGAGGTGACTTGAACGCCTTTGATACTTGCGTTACCGCAGATAATTCATGTTTGCTCGAATCGGCGGAATCAACTTTTATTTACATGAGGAAAATAGAAAGCGAATCGTATAAATTTGCTGAAATATAGCACTCTTAATTAAAGTGCTAATATATTGCGTGTGTGTGTACAGATCTCAAAAATGGAGCACCAACAGTTACAACATCAACAGTACGTGACGTTAGAAGGAATTGATAATTCCAACGCTAGAGCTCTTGCTGTAAAACTCATCAACGTCGTCCTTACCGTCCTTCAGGTCGTCCTCCTTCTCGTCGCGACAGCGGCGGGCATCTTGATGCCCTTCCTGCGGACAAGGTGGGCCTTTAGGGAAACAAGTTCGTTTGAGGGAGATTAAAAAGTGTCCGACACTCGGAAATGCGTGATCGGAGAATGTCCGACATCACAAAGCGATGTGCTTGTCACCGACCGGGAAGTGGCGGACCTAGCAACTTACGATATCCTAACCTAAATACCCTTAATCTTATTTGAGGTGTCGTCACGTCGATGACTCCAATATTTTCAGATGCGTGATATGTTCTTTTATATCGGTCCCAACGAGATTGATGATTTCCGTCATAGGATGCTCTCCTTGTCGGACCCTTTCTTGTTTCTCAAAGATATGTGCGCCTAGCTTAAAGGCTTTTATCGACTTAAATACGCCTAACGTATTCCTTTTGTTCAGTTTTCCGCATGTTACTTTTCTTGAGCAGCAAACCTTTCTCGTTTAGACCTTTCTAGAAGCCAACCTTAGTTTTACTTTTTTTTAAAGTTATTAGAGAGGTATGGAGTATCGGCCATGATGGAACTCCTTAACGAGCATTTGCTGGAGTGCGGGTAACGTTAGGCACGTTCAACAGAAATTTTCGCGCAACAAGAGAGTGTCCTATAGCGAATACTCTCTCATCAAATAAGTTAAAGTTGAACTCTCCCTTCTTTTATTTAAGCCGATTACGTCGCCTCTCATTTGTTAAGCGCGGCGACAATAAAGCTGTAAACATAAAATGGATCATTTTCCGAATCTATCGTACAAACTTTCTGGCTGAAAAAAATGGATGAAATCCGTAGCAGTTAACTAGGGAAGGGGAGCACTACACCTGTCCGCCCTAGATTTTCTTGAAATTTTCAGGACTGCAAGATGGCGGCGTGGGAAGATACCTAAGCCCCAAATTTGATGCCGAAATTCATTTTTACTACCTTGAAAATAGCGTTCAATTTTAAACATTTTTTTCGATATAATTTCAAACCAATAATCATTCCTTGTGGAACATCTTTATGCAGCGTCCATGGCTGAAATTTTGAGGATTTTGCGATATTTCCAGCCATTTCTAAGATATTTGCAATTTTTTTGTGTTTTTACATTTTTTATTCAATCTGTAACGCTGTTTTTAAGGTAGAAAGAATGCATTGCGGCAGCAGGTTTTCGGCTTGGGTATCTTTACATTCAACTATCTTAAAGTTCCGAGAAAATCGGAGGCGGCAAGCTGAGGTACTCCCCTTGTAAGTTCGGAAACGACCAGAATGGAAGTGAATTTGAAATGAGCTCTGTACTTTTCAGGCTGCGAGTGCTGACCACAACTTTTCTGATCGGCGGCGTGGTGTTCGTTTTAAAGCAGTGGCCCGAAGTGCACGATGTCGGCAGCCAAGTCATACGGAAACTCAAAGAAGCACTAACTTTACATTAATGTGGCCGTGAGTCACTCGCAGTGAGAAACTCGCGGGGAGTGATTCGAGGAACTCGTGGTGAATGTTATCTTGTGGACCACCTCTTAGCAACAAGTCAAGTGATACGTTCGGATTGATCGATGGGATTTACTTCGCTGCAATTTCGTTGATATTGCGGCGAGCCAAGGCTGTTGTTGACCTGGCTGAAGAGGCCGGCTGAGGTGCCCGGCTGGCCAATCACATCGCAGCACCGTCGGACGAACCTGTCGGACTATGTCGTCTCTGTGTCGCGAAAATCGACAAATACGACGTAACGTCGTTTCAGGTATTTGCGTATTCTTGGTGAAGGGAAGCGAGGAGAGAGCGAGCTAGGTTGGAGAGGTTATTTTATTTTTTTATTTGTTAAGATTAGAGATGATTTTTATTGCTAATTACGCCCCGATCGTTCTTTTACAATATTATATGTGTAGTACGTTTTATGTCTTCTTATTTCGTCTCATGGATTTAAATTTGTAAACACGTGTTGTTTTTATTCCTCATCTTATTTTCGTGATTTTTGCTCATTTTATTTTCCATTTTTGTTTCTCTCGGATAAGTTTCGGACAGCTAAACGTACTTTAAACTGTATTAATAGATGTATTGGGCTTCTCACGTGAAACCACTTTCATTTATCGATTATTCCTTTTTGTTGATTTCTCATCACTCATTGTTATTGTTAGTAAACACTGTTTACCGTTCCATGACGTGACTCCATGACGATGCAACTGTTTCTGTAATTCAGGTGACGATGATTTGTTTTTCTGGTAGCGGAATGTTCGTATGCCCCTGCGTCTCTCCCTGGCTCAAAGTTCTCTGGACATTTCGGTGAATTTCATTTGATTTTAAGACCCACCCTTTTCCCTTATTTTTTCTGTGCAAATCCATCAACTTTTACGTCACATTTCTTCCTTTGTTTTCATTTTTGTTCGTCCTCAACTGGCTTAATGGTACCCGCCGAAAAATTTCTATCGCTGACTTTGATAGGTCTTATAAAAATTAGTAGTGGAGCTTATCAGCTAATTGAGATGTTGCCAATATTTGGAATAGGCCAAACCCATATTTATTTGGTTTTTTAAATCTTACCCCCGCGAGGAGCACAATTATGTACAGTCTTTACCATTAAAAAATAAAAATTTAAGAAACGAAAAAAAAAATTGAGCGTAAACTGTACAGTTAGTCATTTATAGAGCGAGTTTTCCGTTGAACGAGTTACAGAAGAAAAGACTGATCTTCAATCGGAAGCCCTGTTTTTCATTTAGATTTAAGAAACCACCGCTAACGAAAATATCGAATGAATTGTTGAAGAGAAGAATCTAGATGGATGACGCTTATCTTTATTCCATATGCTTGAACCTTTAGTTTAAGAGCAAAGCTGAGTTTTAGCAAGTGTTTGCCAAGTAAAGTGCGTTCCGAAGGCCCGAGTCTTCGGCGTCCTCGAACAGAAATGCCAACAAATATCACCGAAATCCAGACAAAATAAGCTCAAATGCGAAGTGTTCTGTACTTTTAGTGTTTATAATTTTTTAACGAGTATGGGTAGCATCTTGTAGAATGTTGATTCCAATTCTTAAATTGACCTAAATATTTAAAAGATTGTGTATATTGTTACCGTAGTGAATACGAAACATTTGCCAAAAGAGAGGGTTGTTAGAAAGATTAGCTTATGGAAACGAGTACCATCGGAACGCATGGAAAGCGAGCAATTTCACTTGCGACAAGTGTCGCGATTCACAGTCGGTGACTTCGCCTTGGGTGACTTGGTCCGGGGTGACTTTGCCCAGGGTGACTTCACCCTCGGTGACTTCGCCTTGGGTGACTTCGCCCGGGGTGACTTTGCCCAGGGTGACTTCACCCTCGGTGACTTCGCCTTGGGTGACTTCGCCCG
>Ga0058701_10004876_pt1 | contig 10983 bp, 8 predicted proteins | sample AgamicOrMae_FD_97039 | JGI IMG/M metagenome (GOLD analysis project Ga0058701, IMG submission 97039) | Agave microbial communities from Guanajuato, Mexico - Or.Ma.e | ecosystem: Host-associated > Plants > Phyllosphere > Phylloplane/Leaf | place: Guanajuato, Mexico | collected 2012-06-04 | reverse complement strand
CCCCCCCCGCCCCCCCCCCCCCTCCCTGAGACGGCCCCTCCCCACGGCGGGCCAATTCGTAATGGACTTGACCCACCCCGTGCTTCCTTCTCGCCCCCCACCACGCCCCCCTCCCGAAAGTGCCCCCACTGGCAGCACGCACGTCTCCCCCGGCGTGCGCTGCGCGCAGCGAATGGAATGGACGATTCCAGTTTCGCTTGCGAACTCGACTTCCCCGGATCGGCAGCGCGGCAAAGCGCAGCAAAGCGCAGCACTGGAGCAAGACCAGGATGTCGATGTCGTCGTTTTCAAGACGGCTTACCTGGGCTCGCACGGCAGCCAGCTGCATTTGCGCGACTCGCAAGTCGAACTTCTTGGAACAGATTTCTTCTTGGGCGTCGTTGGCCTTGTTGAACAGATTCGACTCCAGCATCCTGCAGTTAAAATATCTCTTTAAACCAATATTCAAAAAGTCTAATACTACTTGCACGCTAAAAAAATAGTTTCCAGTAAAACTCTATCGCTACATTTTCCAAAGACGCATCCACCAGCCTTCCCCCTGAATTCTAGGGATGCATCCAGATATTTTCGGGATGAGAATATACTCAAATATACGGGATCAACAGTAAAAATAATGCCTGTTTTTGGTAGTCCTACGCCTGTTTTGGGTTTAAAGGCGAAACGGGACAAGAGTCTAAATCAGGTTATTTGTAAAGATAAACTTTTAAATAACTTTATCAATGAAAAAGTCTCGTCGAGAGCTCTCAATCAACCCAATACCGCCCAGCGATGCCGTTCGGAAACGGAAAAAAAAATATTTTACAGGATCTTTTTAGTTTAGTATCGTCACAATTTAAAAAATATCACCCTTCTGGAAACATCAAGTTAAAAAACCTAGGCAATTTTAAAAGCTTAACATGGCGTAATTTCATGGGAAAAATCCTTCGAATTTCTCTTAAGCTAAATTTCACTCCAAATACCTTGGGCTGTTTTGGGTTGATTGATTGTTTTGTCTTTAAAAATAAGCATATTATGCTCTTTATCTCTTTTAACTTCATACCAAAAACAGGTATGGGATTACCCAAAACTGGCATTATTTTTTACTGTGTCGTCTTTTCACTCTGAGCAAGTTCCAGTGACCCAGATGCAACTGGGAATTTCAATGCCGTGGCACTGGTCATTCAGTGATGTTTAACTGGTTTCCAGTGGAATTTCACTGAATTTCTAGTGGGATTCCACTGAATTTTCCAGTGGCACCTGGGTCACTGGTAACCAGTGACTTTTTACTGGTTCTTGCTAAGAAAGTAGGTCGGATTTCTAGGGGGTGGTAACTCACTTGCGCCTGGTCCGTTTGAGCTGCTCGATGGCGTCGTTGAGCTGCCTGGCCTGTGTGTCCAGGTCGTGCGCGTCCTTCTTGAGAGCCTCGAGGCGGCTGCGGATCTGGATGGACGCCAGGCGGTCCGTCACCAGCTCGTTCTTGAGGACGGGCGGCATGGCCGTCACGTCCGGGATGACGGTCACCTCGTTGGGGTTGGCCGACGCCGACGCGGCGGCGGCCTCCGCCGGCGCCGACCCGTGTGGTGTCTGGAAGTGGCGCCGCACCACGGGGTTCAGCAGCGCCCCCGACGGCGCCAGCGCCCGCACCAGGTGCACCAGGTCCGATGCGCCCTGCGCCTGTCGGCTCGTCGCGGCCAGCGCTTCGTACCGCCGGCTCTGCTCGCTTGACTGCCAACAGAAAAGGAAACGCTCACTAATTTATGTAACCTAGCTGCACCTTAGGTAGTTAACCCATAACAGCCCAAAGAATTGGACTGAAATTTACGTTTAGAGAAATTGAAAAGATTTTTTCTTTGAAATACGCAATTTTAACCTTCAGAAAAATGCCCGAATAATTAAATTTCAGGTTTACAGGGAGGTCATATTTTTGAATTGTGACAATATTGCACGGAAAAAAGTGGTTTTGTTAGCAACAAAATTAGGAACAACAAATATTTTTTTTTGTTGCCGCAACCAAAAATTTTGCTGCAGCAACCAAACGTTTCGTTGACAGAACTAAACATTTTGTTGCTGTAACAAAATGTTCTTGTTACCCATATTTTAACAATTTTTTTTGTTACTATAACAAAACTACTTTTCCCGTATGAACTAAGAAGGTCCTCTTATTATTATTTTTTTCATGTTTCCGAACAGCATCGCTGGGCGGTAGTGGGTTAAGCCTGGTCGGGAAGTGCTTAAGTGACTATTCACGGCATGTTGTCTTCTAGAACATCAGTATCTATATAGACTTGAAAATAGCCGAAGTTTAAGCTGTGGCGAAAGGACCTTAACAGAGACCCGCACGCAAAATATTTACTGTCAAAATTGCACTTTCCATATGTTAATTTTTATTTGACTACAGGTACTAACAAAATTGTAATGGTGACAAGAAAATAATAAAGCCGAAAAAAATGATTGTTAATTCAACAGATTATACAGTGTAGTAGCCTGTATAGGAACACGATTGTCAGTCACAGATATTTGTTATTGTGGCAAAGTCATATTTTTTCCGTGCGAAGTACAGACCTTTTTCCGTAAAAATATCAAAGCGATCTAGCGCATAAGTCTACAAAACTAAAACCTAAACCATGCTATATTTTCCCTCTCAGTACTTTCGAGGACACTTGTTCCTGTTTTTTTTTACCACTTTTGCCTGGAAAAAGACCATTTATCCTGAAGAATCATAATTCTGAAGCTACTAGTTATCATTTAGCGTCCGGCGCGCATTAAAACTGACGTTTACTTTTGGTTGTCGAAACTTCCAACACCATCGGGATTTTCGTTATGATTTTGTATTGACACAACTCAAGATATTACGCTCCATGAATCGACACCACTATTTAAGGACCCTTGAAACGTCTATGTTCGGAGTACGGGCTAAGCTCCTCTGCCGATACTCCAAAATGGCCGCTGCGAAACGGGGCGCTACTCTCTTAAGTTTAGTGCAAGGTATACTTCGCAAAGTTACATCTACATCGCAGTGCTATACTATACAGTTATTCGGTAAAAGCAAAGACGGTAACACAAATATTGAAATCATTAGGTATGTATTCTTTGACGAGTAAACAGGCAGTAATAGCCGATTAGAGCACCAAAAATACTCAAGGTAAACACTGACTGAGTGTAAGACAAACTCAGAGGAACAGCCCCTGCGAATCACTACATAGGCAGCCAGATACACAGTCGCGTTTGCCGCTGGCCTAAGTATGGGACTGTGTGAGCTTGCCATCGCGTGGTTTTCCGTAATTTGCCAAGGATTAAAAATGACGAGGCTTGACGGATATTCACGGAAAACGACCACCATTTCTTGAATGGCCGTTTAGGTGGAAGATCACGTGACTTCAACCATCAACTCCCTTTTTGCATCTTGCGTTTCCCGTTATTTTTCTCTTTAAATACATAACGAGCAGCGGAATCGAAGGAAGTTATTATTTCACGTACGGGGACTGTTTATATGACTCTAAAATGAAATGGCTTCAAAGTGAGACAGTGGTAAGCTATAAGCTGGAGATTTTTGGTTAGGTTAGGTTGGGTTACACTGCTACTCGCTCCGCATGTCTTGGCGATGAAAGCCTCAATAAAAGAAGTGCAATATTTTCCAAGTCTACAGTGTGAGTGAGTGCTACGTTGAGTTTCATTTTTGTTTAACTTCCCGCATCTGCCCACGAGCCTTTCGGAAAACACATATAAGGCTTCTGGCCACCTTAAACCCTCATTAAACTCAATTCTGCGTTCTGTTAGAAATGGAAGTCGTTCCGGCGTTTAGGACCTAAAAATTAACAAGGGAAAGTTGCCGCTAAGTCAAGTGATGGACGTAGCAAAGTTTGCTGATCTTTCATTTGAATCCGACACTCGACGCGTTTCCGGAATAGATAAAGCTTTCAACTTAAGCAGCATTTCAAGCATGACAACCAAAATTTTGAGGTCTCTGCAAATTTAAAAAAGTTGCACTTGTGTTCTACCTGTCGCAACCAAGTGGACCGACGAGAGAGGTTCGTAGCACCTTCTTATATTGTCGTCAAGCCTGATAACACTTACTATTTTCCGACGAAGAGAAAGTGACATAAAACTTGGTGTAGGCCAAGCGAGGTGATGCTCAGGGCATCCAACCTGACCTTATCAAATCGCTTGTATGATAGCGATGCTCATGACATAATGAGAGGTTGATCTAGCGTAGAAGGTGCAATACAGTGTACTCGCATTTCGTAAAATTATAGCGATACTATAAAGTATGAATCGGAGCTGAAAGGCATCATTAAACTAGCTAATTCTAGAGAATAGGCGGATGGGGAGCCTGCCGGTGAAGAACAATATCATCTTGATTAGAATCAGAACGGGAAGATTACGTTCCATGCAATATTCTACAACTTTCTCCATAGCCCTAATTGTAGAAAATCATGGGAAACGAATTATGCTATAAATGAGATGTTGTGGGTTTTATAACGTTACAGTGATGCGATTGACTGACGAAAGACGCACTTTCATTAATCTAAATTAGATTTTTTTTCCCTTATCGCGAATATGTCCTCACAAAGAGACGAAGTAATGTCTATACTAAACGATTTCAACTCGTTTTTTTTAGTAGTGGTGGTTGGTGATTTTTTAAAGAAATTTTAAAATACAACTACTTTGGAAACGTAGAAATTTTGGAATTAGCGGATTAATAGAACGCATAGGGGATATGCGGTTGAAAAGGAATAAAACACTGCCGAAGATAAAATTTTGAAAATAGTGACGTTTAGCTGACACGACAATAAATGACATAGTTTAGAATAAAATCCTTGAAATAAATACTTTAAATAATTACTAACATTTTGACCACCATGTCGACTATAGCAAATTCCAAGATAGAAAATAAAATTTTAAGATAACACTTGAGAATGAAAAAAAAAATAAAAAAAAAATAAACGATAATAATGTAGCGTGAGGTGGATTTTATAGGCGAATACGAAGTAAAACAAACTTGGACAAAAAAAGAAGAGGAAACAAATTGAGAAATACCGATAAGTTCGGCTGACTCTAAAATGTAATCGATTGACATTTTATTTTCAAAAAAATGAGTGTTTTTGCATAGGGTAATGCCGAGTCTACCATTATTCATTACACACCAAAAAAACTCGTTTTATTTGGTTTTGCCCCTGGAAAGACATTTGGGTTCCGGCGCTTACCACCACTAGTCTCCTTCCTTACGTAAAGAATTCCTTTGAAGTCATCCGTTTTGCTCCTCTTAGATCGGCCGACTGTACCGCAATAGGGTAAAACCGTCTCTCTAATGTAAAATGCTCTTTTCCATGCTTTTGTGGAAGGTGGGTGAATTTATTGCTTTTTTTCCTCCCTATATGCCACAGCATAATATTTTACTAGCCTCAAATGCGCCAAACCACATGCAAAATTTACGATTCGTCTGGCTTTTTTGACGTCAGAAGTTTCTGCTTGTACCAGCACGATATTAATCCTTAACTTTTATCAAGATAACATTTTGAAAACGTACATTACGAAAAAGTAGATACATTAAAATGCTACAAACCTTGAAGTAAACCTTGCGATCCACTGAAATAGTTTCAGCAAGTAAGACCAATATGACTTGGTATAGGTAATTAATATTTTTCTTGAAAAGAATGTGTGCACATAGATGTTAGACGCATATCGTAGAATAAAAATGCTGTTAGTATCTATCTTTTATATTAAAATATTTTGCTATAAAAACAAAGATCGATAAAAAGTAATGGTTGGAAGAGTTTGCTGAGCTACTATGAGATTTTATTGCCTTGACTACTTTCAGTAATATGATTCAAATTGAAAAGCTCGAGATGAAAACATGATTTATTAATCTATGTAGGGTTCTACTCTGCGGTAAAATTAGCTAAAGCAAATAAAATATTGTTTACGATATCCCATGATACGTTACACATGGATCGTGTGTAATGTGTACAGGTATTACGGCAAGTGAAAGCTGGCCCTGTGGTACTGCTATTTGTGCAGCGGTTCATCGACAAACAAACGAATCAGCATCAAAGACTATCAGGCTGATAGTTAGTATTTCCCCTCGTGCCATTCCCTGTTACGAAACTCCAGTTTAAGTAAGTTATATTTCGACATAAAATGGAAAAAGAAACACTTTTACAGAGAAAAAGATAAATTCTTAGAGCTTACTTTAATCGCCGCGTGATCTAAACTTTCAGCCCTATACTTTCCCTGTTTGCAAGTCATTCTTGTTTGAGAGCAGTATTTCTACATTGTAGGCTGTTTCCCTCACGGGAGAAACCCTTTAATAAATTGCCTCACGTATTTTTTATTTCGCTTTTTATCGATCGCCTCTTTTATTCTGTAAACAGCTCAGTGAATTTCGTAGAAGTTAGTGAAGACAGTAAAAAACACAAACTCGAATCTGAAATTCTCCAGTGAATATTTCTCACTCACATATTCTTAGGTGTGTTCCATGCACCAATGGGAATGGTTTTCAAGGTACAGTAGAAATCGTATATAACGAGCACCAAGATCAAGCCGACTTTGCTCGTTATAACCGGTTCTCGTTATAACCGATATCGCTATAATCATATACATGCATCTACGAGACCGGACTCCAGCACCAAATCTACTCGTTATATCCGGTTGCCCGTTATAACCGGTCTCGTTATATACGATTTCTACTGTACTCTAATGCGGAAGTATTTTTGACTCACCCTTGCCGATATGGCATCTGCTCCTTGTAAAATTGAATCACAAACTTTCGAACAAAGATCTATGTAAACGTCTTCTAGTTCCTGAAAAACAAGACAAGCGTTTAGAATATAGTGGTATTGAAACGTAAGACATTGATTATTTATAACTTGATACAAAATTCACACTAGCAGCTCTATTCACTTAGAGTATTCGTTTAGTACCTGGAGTAATGAAGGCAGTGTATTGGACCCAAACTGTTCGAGTATTCCATTGGTTGCATGGAGTTGGACAACGTAAGCGTTGTGAGCGTCAAAGTACGCCGCCAGCGCCGCCGTGCTTGGAGAAGAGAGACACGAGATATAGGCGTTCTTGTAGTCTTGTCTCGCCTGCAACCAAAAGCAAGCTTCATTACTATAAATATTGACCCATTTTCGAGGGGTAGGCAACCGGCGCGGCATTTTAACTAAGCTACGCATAGTTCGTCTACGCACAGATTTCCACCGTCTTTTTGTACAACTCCATGGAAGTTGCGCAGGTACATAAAATAAAGTTTTGTTATAATCTAACAACAATTCAACCTTTTCAAAGTCAAAAGATATTTTTTGCGAATATAAAGTCATACCTCATTGAACAGAAAAACTTCACTCTGGAAAACCAACTCTAAGCAACAATTCTTCGGTACAGTTCGTGAACTAACAGAACATTTTATTTTTGGGTAATAAAAGTTGATATCGAAAAAGATAGTTTTCGTTATTTTGTTTCACGTGAAACGTGGCAAAAACTTTGCGTGTGGTATGAATAGATATGGTGGAGTGTTTAGTCTTTGAGAGTGCCACGAACTGCAACAATGTGCAATGAAGACGACAGGGCAACAAGCGCGGGGTCACGAAAAAGGTCTATTGTAGTTTCTCATTAAGCTACGCTGTCCTAAATAAAAAAGAGTGTGGTGCATTTACGTAGATACTTCCGAATCAAATGTTATTTTACTACTCGTGTTGCCTCGGACTTCTTGACAATCTAAGCATCGCTAATAACATGTAAGTTATTCATGAGGGACTTTCGCCAAAAAGAAAAAAAAAGTTGCCTCAAAACAAACCGAGCAGTGACGAGTCTAGCCTGCCCCGGTGTAATACCTCGTCTATGGTTGGATCAGCCGATCCAAGGAACATGGCGGCTTTAATACAGTTCATCAGCAGTGCAATGCGTACTTTTTGGGCGTGGTTATGTTGTACGTGTTTTTGATGTTGTTTTTCCTCCTGAAACCGTGACAATTAACAAAACAACCATGGGCGACTGATCCGACCATAGACAAGATATTACACTGGGGCAGGCTAGACTCGTCACGGCTCAGTTTGTTTTGAGGCAACTTCTTTTTTTTTTGTTTTTCTTTTGGGCGAAAGTCCCTCATTGCGAAGAATATGTTCTCAAGCCCATGCTAATCCTCGCGTAACATTTTTTCTGTCAGTCATTAGCTCAGCTTTTATCTTTCGATTATTACAATAGAGGGACTTTTTGCAGAGCAAATTCTGGGTGTATAAAAATGATTAAGTATCGAAAGAAAATCTCTGCGACGTTTGTGATTCTCAAATAAGTAAATATCATGATAAAGATGTGACCTTTGACAGAAGTGCCTTACGGGAGCTCTACATTAACAAAGCTTTTGATGTCGAAATATTGCAATTGAATTTCCATCGTTATGAAGCGCAGAATGGCTCTTAAGAAAAAGCAGGCTCTTTTCGAAAACGACAAAATTGGCTGCGAAATAAAGCCGTTTATTCTTTTGTCCACCCTACAAACGATCAAATACGTTTTAAAACATCGTTTACATAACTCATTCATAAAAGCGACGCCTTGTAATAGAGGAAATCATTAGCTAATAGATGTCATACCAACGCCCACGGTTCAAGTATATGTCACAAGAATTGGGCTCTACGCACCATTCAGGCATTTCTTTGTACTAACCCACATTGCTGCTCTAAAATAATGCACAAAGAATAGGTCTTCTGTATGATTAACTTTGAAATTTTTTAATGTTTGTCTTTGTTGTGTGTCAGAATGAAGGCTTCAAATCATAAATACAATCGTTTGTTTTGCCTCCATAAATAATTGTTTGCTACGAAGAATCATCTTTCATCATTTTTTTGAAGATTTATTTCCCAGACTAGTTCTTCGCCTGTAACATTCAATGCTAGCTACATTTTCTTTTAATGAACGCCCGTAATGTAAAATGACTACATTTTTAGAATTAATTACTAATTTACCGTTGAATGAATTCCTTCTTCTTCGCTGGCCTCAAATTAAACTGTACTAGTTGAAACTGCTCGTTCAAGAATGTACTAATTCCTATGCCTTTAAGTAGCAATTAGTACAGTTTTAAAACAGCATTTTCAACTAGTACAGTTTTATTTGAAGCCATCGCCTTATTTATTCTTCACGTCCAAACATCTAGAAAACATCTAATAATAAAAATATCGTTCAAAACTTATCTTATTTGAATGCAAGATAAGACCGTTACAGAGCCTAGAGCAAGAATCCTGTTAGTTCTGAAACACTTTTAAAAAAGTAGTTAAAAATGCTATTCTTGTGGTATAATATTTTTCAGAGCATCTCCAAGGCACCGCAGGTCAAAACAAATTACTATATCTCGATACCTCGAGATATCGATCCATAATCAATGGTAGAGTGTGAGTGTTTATGGTCCAGGACGTGCGTGGGAGACGTCGTTACCTTCATGAGGCTCTCCTCAGTGTTCGCGACCATCTTCTCGAGTGACTCTCTCGAGCTAAAGACGTGTCTTGATTCCACTTTCCGAAAAAACGTCTTCTCTAGGAGCGGCCTGGAAACTTGGCGCGACAACACGTTGGCGATGTCGCTGTGCGTCTGGGAGTCCACTTCCACCTCCTGGAGGAGCATCTCCCATGTCTGGAATAACGAACTAGGACAAGCAGGCCTGGAAACAACACGAAAATCAAGCGCTTCAACGAGAGGAAAACACAAGAAACAGAACACAATGGCTTCAAATGAAGCTGTACTAGTTGAAAAGGCTGTTTCAAAACTGTACTACTTGCTATATATGAACACAGGAATTAGTACAATCTTGAACGAGCAATTTCAACTAGTACAGTTTCATTTGAATCCATCTAATTTTATGAAAAAAACGGTATTGCTAGATCTTATATGATCCATGGAAAACAATCCCTATTTGATTATTTCTTTTTGCATTCGTTGATGGTAACGACTAACAATAAGTTAAGTAAAAAATGAAAACAAAGCCCCCTAAAACCGGACAGTCAAAAGCATACATGACTGACGAGTGATTTTATTTTTATCAAAACATTTGTTGTTACTATTTAAGTGCCCGGATAGGGAGGTGCTCTTGCGTTTAAGTCAATTGCAAAAGTGTTGCCAATCTAATAAAAATAAAACACACTCGTAAGCCATTTATGCCCGTGACCATATATTTTTAATGATAATTTCGTATTAACAATAATTGTAAGTCGTGGTTTCGTCTCCATAAACTAGGGAAAAAACTGTCCTAGAAATTCTAGTACATTAACATTGGCCTGCCAACCCGCGTTAAGTCAGGGGCTCTGCCCTCTTGTCAACTTACGGTTCAAGTTCTTAACCTGAAAGTGGTATTAAAGTGGAGGTCTCAGAGCCTTTTTCTAATAGGCTTAAGAGCCCTTATTGGCGAGGGTCCCAAGTTTCGGAGCCACTGGACTTAAAGGTGAGGGGCCAACTTGAAATTCACAGATGAGACTTGCGAATTAAGGTGGACCTCAAGTTCATTTTCGGCGTATTCGGAAACTGTGGTTATGAAGCAAGGTGGTTTAAATATGTAAATCTAGATTTCGGGTTGGTGATCTTTTCGTTGTTTAAAGATGAGGTTTTGATTAAGACCCTGTTCCAGTGTATAGGGTCGGTCTTCCGAGGAAAACCCACGAGATATAGCCTTACTTTTATGTAACTTCAATATTTTTCGGTTAGATTGCTGCCTATCGGATAAGGTGTTTCACCCAGAATAATAATAATATTAGAGCGAAGGCTTCCACTTTTAGTTTCAGTTTAAGTAAAAGGGCAAAAATCATACTCAGGGTGCCCGAGACTTATCTTTTCTGTCCCGGATTTTCTTTTTCTCTTCAGCTGATTTTAATCTTTCTTCTTCATTCTAGAGGTCAAATGTCCCCATACGTTGAGAAAATCCTTCGAAAGTATCATTCACTAAATAAAAGTAAGAAGAAAAAAGCCTCTCTTTTTACTGTGATTTAAAAACTCGAAGGAAAAAAGAAATATGCTCTTCAAAAT
>Ga0058701_10004874_pt1 | contig 10984 bp, 9 predicted proteins | sample AgamicOrMae_FD_97039 | JGI IMG/M metagenome (GOLD analysis project Ga0058701, IMG submission 97039) | Agave microbial communities from Guanajuato, Mexico - Or.Ma.e | ecosystem: Host-associated > Plants > Phyllosphere > Phylloplane/Leaf | place: Guanajuato, Mexico | collected 2012-06-04 | reverse complement strand
TAGGTTTTGCGATCGTTAGGTTTAGGTTAGGTTAGGTTAAGTTAGGGTAGGTTACGTTAGGTTGGGTTACGTTAGGTTAGGTTGCGTTAGGTTAGGTTACGTTAGGTTAAGTAACGTTAGGTTAAGTAACGTTAGGTTAGGTTGCGTTAAGTTAGGTTACGTTAGGTTACGTTACGTTAGGTTAGGTTCCTAGTCGTATCTCTGGCTCCGCTTCGCTTGACGAAAAGGTGAAACATACGAAGTGGAAACTTGGAGGTGGAGGTCTAAACTGGAACTTTCAATTTCATTTGACACAGGGGAATCCTATCTCTTGTTTTTTTTCCGCAGTTGAGGTGGACGGGAACCAGTTCCTGCGTGAGGTCGGCAGCACCCTGGTGGCGCAGGCGTGCGGGGGCGGCTCCCGTCTGGAGCGGGCGATGCGCTGCCTCGGCGGCAACCTGCTCGACTTCCTCACGACCCTGGACGGCGTCCACGACGTGCTGCGCCAGGGCGGCGCGGGCGGGGGCGCCCCGGGCGACGTCGGCGAGGCGGGCAGCGACGAGCCGGCCTTCGTGTGCGCGCGCCTCGGCAACCGAGTGGCGCTCACCTTCAACTGCAGCCGAAGGCCCGTGGCGGGCAAGCTGCTGCCCGGGGCGCTGTCGTGCGTGGCCGACCGCCTCTACGGGACCCCGGCTGACATACGTCTAGAGGAAGAGGACCCCATCGAGGGACGCTTCAAGTAAGTTTACACGACTTTCACTTTGCGGAAATTTACGAAAACTTACACAGGAGAAATAACTCAAAGAAAAAACATATTTGAAGTAAAAATTACGAGCTGATTTATTCAGCTATTTCTTGTTGGTAACAATCATTTTGGTGCACCTTGTTTGGTATTCTAAAGATATATTTCGGTAAGCGCCTTCTTGTTCGTCATCCTCTATATTACGTGTACGGGAATAATTCCGATATCCCATCAGTAGGGCTATGAGAGAGCGGGGCCACTCCTAAGCTAACTTAGCCTAAGATTATTTTGCAACCTAACCTAACTTAGCTTTGGGTTATTTTGAAACCTAACCTAACTTAGCCTAACCTTACCTAGGCTAAGTTAGGTTAGGTTGCAAAATAACCCTAGGCTAAGTTAGCTTACGAGTGGCCCCGCTCTCTCATAGCCCTAACTACTCCCATCACTTCAGGACGATTTTCATTTGAGCCCTTGCCACCGATTCGAATCACTCCAGCTTCCGCGAAATCCCTTCGACCACTTGTTCAAGGACGGCCCTTATTACACTCTTAATTTGTCCGGGGCGTCGCCCTAGCTCGGTTGGCGCAACTCTTTCTGCAAGGCGGTGCTAGCGGGCTTCGTGCCTAAGTTCCCGCCGCGTCTATCTTATTGCCCCCCGAGTAGGAGATGGGGAAAGGATTTCCCCTTGGGGGGAGATCGTGAGCTACCTATTAAAATGGGATACACACGAGACGGACTGTACAGTCGGCCACAAAAGTCGTGGCCCCCGATTCTGTGTATGGTAGCAGGGTTCATGATTATTATAGCCAACTCTACGTGGGCTGAGTCCTTCAGGACCTTCGTATCTGGATTTCAGATCTCAATAACAACTGGACTTGATCTACTTTGAAACGCACGGAAAAAAATGTGAAATGAAAGATACGCAAAGGTTTGAAGTAACTCGCATTCACGTTGACCAAACTGAAAAAAAATGCCTTAGGAGCAAAGGTCAAAAGGTCGAATCACACGGCAGATATTATCATTCTAGCCACGAAAGGGGGTCATTTCCGCTTCTATTAGTGTACTTAACACCGAGTCGCTTTAAAACCCGAGGCGGACTCCTTTTATCCGTCCCAAATCGCGATTTTTTGGAGAGTCAAAGGGAGATAGGTCCTGCTAAAGGATGGACCTTGGAAGGGGCTCGTGCATAAATTAGGGCGACTCAAGGGCCCTGCATAAATTACGAGTGCTGAGTGCCGTAGGCATCGCTTCGCATCGCTCTCTTACGAGTAGCTTTACCCAAATAAAGAGACCTTGGGGACGTGAAAGGTGAGGTGGAAATGTTGAAAAGCACCGCAAACCCTTTGCTTACACGGCCCGCTGACACAAAATAAACACCACATGTCGTTCTCGAACACTGCCGAAAGTCATTTACTTCTAGACTGAGAAAGGTGGATTTAAGTTCACCATATTCCTCGACCAGTGGTAGACGAATAGATTTTTAGTACCTAAATCGAAATAAGGGCAGGGAGAGTGACGTTAACCCATAACATCCCAAGTATTTAAAGTGAAATTTAGCTTAAGCGGAATTCCAAGAATTTTTCCCATTAGATTACGCAATTTTAAGCTTTGGAAAATGCCTAAATGATTAAATTTCAGGTTTCCAGAGGGGTGACATTTTTTATATTTGACAATAATGAACTAAAAAGATCCCCTAAAATATTTTTTTTTCTGTTTCCGAACGGTATCGCTGGGCGGGTTAATATGACTGATAAAATGGTCGATATTGAAAAATAACCGAAAAAGTACTAGACCCATTCATATCCCCAGTTCCCAAACCAAAACTAGCTCTCAAAAACACAAGCAAGTCTGACGAAAAACATGGGTAAAGGCTTCAACCAGGTATTACTTCATCAGCGAGAGGAAAAAAATTCGTACGGGACAATATTCCCTCGCAGTAGATGTCTCGAGACGTTTCGGAGAATCGACTAAATCAGACGCCGCGCCATGTGGGGGAAACTGGTCGAAAAACGCGATAAACTTCTGGCACAGATGGCTCAAGAAAAAAGTGTTGATGTGGAGTCATGAATCCAAGTTTGACAGGAGTGGTGGGCGGGGCCCATAAACGGGACCGTCACAGCAGGGGGTCCCTGCATCCCTTCAAAGCGCGACTAACTCGCCCACCACGGCCCACCACGACCCACCACGGCCCACCACGCAGTCTCCCGCAGACAGTATCTCTTCCCAGTGCAAACTTACTTTACCCCCAAAGTTCCCGCCCATTTGTGCTCAATACTGCCGACATTTGACCGCACGATCGTAAATATACTAAGACCATCTAATAGCTTTGATTTTAGACAAACGACTTTGTCTACTAACGCCCACTGCTATTACGAGCTATATAAACCCTTGGCAAATATTCGCGTCCTGTCATTTATCAGTCACTTTTTATTAGAAGTATTTACAATAAAAATTAGGTCAGATAACTCCTATGAATAATTCAAATTTTCATACCACAGGAATCTTTATGAATGCCTTACCCACTTCCGCCCAGCGATACCGTTCGAAATCAGAAAAAAAATATTTTGAGGACCTTTTCAGTTCAGTATTGTTACAATTAAAAAAATATAACACACCAAAAAAATCGAAATTAAAAAATTTTGGTGTTTTCCAAATCTTAAAATTGCGCATTTCGATGGAAAAGATCCTTTCAATTTCTCTTAATCCATAACATCTCAAAATATTTGAAGTCAAATTTTGCTTAAGCGAAATCCGAAGGATTTTCCCCATAAGATTACGCAATTTTAAGCTTTGGAAAATGCCAAAACAATTGAATTTCAGGCTTCCATAGAGGTGATATTTTTAATATTTTGACAATACTAAAGTGAAAAGATCCTCTAAAATATTTTTTCTGTTTCCTAAACGGCATCGCTTGAGGGTAGTTAAGCTAAATTTCACTCCAAAAATTTTCGGCTGTTATGGGTTAATCGTATTACTGACGAGGGAGTGAAAATGGGTGTTTGTTGTCAGGTACCTAATCACACCGCAACCTGGGGGCTCGAGCGAGGCGAGCAGGTCGGAGGCATCGGCGTCGACGTCAGCAGCGGATCTGGCCATCGGCGTCTCCACCTTCTGCAAAGCGTTCCCCTGGCACCTCGTCCTAGACCGTAGCCTAGATCTGGTGCAACTCGGAGCTGGTTTTTTACGGATATTCGGCAGCTGTTTGGCATCGCATGAAGGTTTTAGGTGTTCTTCATTTCATTAGTATTGCCACTTCATGAAGTTGGCGTTAACCGATTGACAGGAATAGAGATCTAGTCCCATATATATCCCCAGTTCCCAAGACAAAAATAGGGATGCCAAAAAAAGATGGGACTGACGAAAACAAGGGTAAAGGCCTCCTTCAACCAGGTACTATTCCATCAGAGAGGAAAAAATTCGTCTGTAATTTAAATAAACGCGCCAGAGAAAAGCTTTTATACAGGTACCTAACACTAGGTCAACTCTCGCTAAGAACAGAATCGTTTTGTTACCACAGGCGCGGCGTTCAGCACGTACTTCTCTTTAGTCCGGCCGCCTGGAATGGAGCTGAGCTTCGACGCGATCCTGGAGCGAGCCAATACGCCATTCCTTCTGTCACTAAAGCGGCCCCCTGCACTTAGCAAATTCCCTGCCGAGGTAAGAACGCACGGTGCGGTGTCGGTGGGCAGAGATCGGTCCGGACGTGACGCGAGGCGGGGGTCCTACCCTCGTCCCCGCACTCAATCAAGGCGAGCGCTGGGAGGCGGGTGCCTCTTCCCTTTCTAATTGTGTGTCCTTTTTTGACAGGGGCTCGAGGTAAAAGGCCAAATGGTCTTTTGTCCCGAGTCGGACTCATTGCTGTTTCTCGGATCGCCGTTCCTGGACGCCCTGGACGCTCTCACTGGAAGAGGACTCTTCATCTCGGATATCCCGTTGCATGACGCGACCAGAGACGTGATACTCGTGGGAGAGCAAGCGAGAGCGCAGGTTACGACCAAACACATCGCGTAGCGACTCGATACCTACCACACCACAGCGTTCTCAGCCTTCCCTGTAGTTTCCTTTTCCTCCGTCTGACTCAACGGAGCGATAACTCCTATAACTCTTATCCATATAAGATATGAAGATATCCATATAAGACAATCATCATAGGACATCTTACTCGACTTCGGAAATATTTTTCTTCTTAAGCTAAACACTAGCGATGTCTAAAGCAATCCCTGGATCGAGAATCCGTAGCAAGGCAATTCATGGATATCCATAGAAATCCATGGATATCCACAGAAGCATGGATAATTGAAGACTGGAATCCAAAAATCATGGATATCCATGTTGATATCCGTCGATTTTGGAAATCCATGCATGGATTTGCTATGGATTCTCGGACCAGGGTTGTTCAATACCCTTCTAAATTAATTGTGTCGATTTCATGGTTCCTTCTCTGCTTTCTTTCATCGTCGACAAAGGAGCTTTGGAAGCGCCTAAGAATTGCAGCGAGTCGATACTCCAAAGATAAAAGCCTCTTACAAACACTAACAACACGAAGCAATAACCAAAATTAAACGGAATCCTTGTGTGATCAAACTCCCAAGGAAAAGGCACTTCCGTGAAAGTTAAGAAAAGAAACCTCTTGCTTTCTCAGCATTGAGAACTATTCTCAGAAGCAAGTACACTGTAATGTGAATGTAAAAACGTCAGTCCCGCAACAAACAAAATTATCTTTCCCCCGGCATCTTAGAAACCACGTAGTGAAGACGTGAGTTACATGATACCAGAAGCGCCACCTCGTAGCATAGTTGGAAAGCTGTCTTAAACACAGGGTTAACAGCGGCGCGGAAGTCCAGCAGTCGCTGGCAAAGTTGGAATTCCTCCTTGTGTTATACGAAACGTCTTTCTTCTTCCAGGACGGCTTACGACGCCGAATGGATAAATTAAAAAGTTCGATCGAAGAAACTACGCAGGCCGTAGCGCAGGAGCGAGAGAAGAATGTTAGCCTTCTACATCTTATATTTCCTCCACACATCGCGAAGTCACTTTGGTTGGGTAAGTTTCTCCTGCTTACCGTCCAAGAACAACATCCCTCAAGAGGACATGCCAGCCGTACCGGTTGAATGCCACAGCGGCCGATCCGATATCCGTAAAACTTCTTTGGTTTGCTGGTTTCTTTACTTGGTTATGTTTTGGTGGAGTTGCTTGCACGATCTCTGAGTTTGCATGTGCGCTAGTATGCGCCGTTTGAGGGAAGGTTGACCTTTACACTACTTTATAATACGCGGTCGAAAGCAAAGGGTTCGCGACCAACCGGAAAGAAAAGTTGCCCGATTGCTTTCATCCCAGTCTTCACAGTGAGAGAGTTTGCCCGCAGGGAACGCGATCACATTTCTAGTTTTCGGTAGTCTTTCCTCTCTCTTCACTACCGCCTTATGTTTTGCTGTGGCGATTCCTTCCAAAGACCCAGATTCTTACCAGGATCGATCACACAAACAGTCCCTTTACGAAAGAATAGTTTCTAGGACCCACATCTGAAATATCGAGACAATTCCAACCTCGTGTAAAAAAAATATCAGCAAGGTTTAAGCCAAAACAAAATCTATTTTTCTTCACCCCAATAACCACGGACGAGGAAAACAAACGTGTTTATAAACATTCCTATAGAAGTGTGATCCCTGTGAATAGAAATTGTTTCTTTATGCGGAGTCTGATAGAGTTTGTTGGACCACTTGATAGGGTCGAAGAGCAAGCGACCCCCTGCGAATACATTGCCAGTATACGCAAGGGTCGTGGGCCTTTCCTCCAATTTTAAATATTTCTCTCCGAATTTCCAGGCGAGTCGATCGAGGCGAAGACGCATGACGACGTCACAATGCTCTTCAGCGATATTGTTGGATTTACTTCAATATGTTCCACGGCAACGCCCATCATGGTTATCAATATGCTTCAAAGCCTTTACACGCAGTTCGACCTCTTCTGTGGACAACTTGACGTATACAAGGTTAGTTTTTCGTCTCCGCAAGGATAGAGGAGGTTTTGTTGTCCTGATTCTTACGGAATATCGTTTAGCTGATGGATTTTTGCGCCGAAAAGGAAGAACTCCTTCCATGAGTAAATACCTTTTTTTTTTAGGTTGAGACAATTGGCGATGCATACTGCGTGGCAGCTGGTCTCCATCGAGTGAGCACGACCCACGCTAAGCAAATCTGCTGGATGGGTTTGAGGATGGTGGACTGCTGTTCAAACCATCGCACCCACGACGGCGAGCCCATCAGAGTAAGTTCAAAAGGGACATCGGGTCCTCAAAAATCATTTCACTTTCACCGATTTGCTGCTCAAAAGTGATACAAGGCTACGGCGCCCCTTCTAAGTTGTTAAACACGGCTAGAAAGCTTTCGCAAGGTCTGCGACTACATACATTCCTTAAAGATAGGGTAGAAATCCTTAAAGATAGGGTAGAAAGCGAGATCGTTTCTGTGAAGTTGCCCAGAATTATTGGAAAGCTGAAAAGGAGGGTTATATTGGGATACATAATTAGATTGAGGCAGGTCATTACGAAGCTTTCTCGTCCGGGCGATTCCGTGGGAGGACTTCCTGGTCGTGATCGCTTAAGCCTTCAGTGTCGCTTCTTATTGTGCGTGTCGGTGCGCTGTTACGCTACAATTCTCGTCGCCAGCGGCTTCAAATCGAGTACTCTACAAGGCGAGCCCCGAGGAATTTTCAGATAACAATGCGAGGAGAAAAGGTCGTTTGAGGTGATATATCTGGGGGGGAACTTCAGGAAAAAACGAAAGGACAGAATCCTTAGAGGCAAAACCCTTTTGAAAACTGCTCATTTATGATGTTGAATTTTTAAGGGCCGTAACTTTTAACTTGGGAAGATAAACTAGTAGCCCTTTAAAATACTCATCTCGAGAGTCGATCCAATAGGTAGTTTACCTAAACTACATTCAGAGTTGACTATACGGTTAACTTCGCGGCGAGTTTGGCCGCAGGAAATCTTTTATAGGGGACTGTGAGCTCATGAGCGGGCGGCTAGCACACAACCCAAGCGAGTCATAAAATACAATTTTCCGGGGACAAAGAAAACATGGATTTAGTGGGAGTGAGTGATAAAGACGTCTATACACTTTGATTTAGACGGACGAGAGCCGATCTGTACGGATGGGACCTTGGAACTTATTAGGGCCCCTGAAAAGACGCCGCGAGACCGGCCAAATTACTTTCCTCCGTAATTGGCCGCACGAATATCTCACTTTTATCTCTAATGTAATTTCGTTTGCGATCCTGGGAAACACGTACAGTAACAGCGTTTAAAGTGAGGAGGGAAGGTGAATTTACGGGGGGGAAAGGAAATGATCCGAAGTATATTTCATGAGCGTCACGTTTTCATTTAATTTAGAATTTTCGGAAGGTTCGGTAGGATAAGGTTAGCAGGATAAATAAGTTAGGTTAGGTAAGGTTATGATTCAGATAAGGTGCAATGGATTGTAAGAGCTATAGTTATAAGTTAGGTAATGTGCGACTTTGAAGAACAATACTGTTATTGTTTATAGAGTTCACAGACGTGAGAACTAATGCCCTCCAAAAGTCATAGACAAGGCAAATAGTTGTAGACATGACTAAGTCACTTGCGAAGTTTTGGCCACCACATCATCAAGATTAGCATAAGACTCAAGTTTTCCCATCCGTCACCCTTTCAAAACCAAGTTTTCCACTAGAAAACACTAGACAAGCATCTAAATAGCGGCGCGGCGCCCATTTGAGACTTATGCCCCTATCGGAATCCATAACCATCAACTATAGTGGCAGTGGCATAAGAAAGAAGAGCTCGTTTCGGAGGCAGTAGCATTACTCAACGAATGCTTTGAATCTTTGCCAATGCTTCGCTGCATACGCCAAAAACGTCGCATAAAATCACGAGGTCTTGTCATTACTGCATTTGTAAACCCTAAATAAAATAAACATCAAGGCGATTGAAATAATAAAAGCTTCGGGAAAGTATGAAATACGAAACAAATAGACTAATTCAAAATTATAAAATACGTTAAGAAAGTTAAGATCGAAATGTTAAAGTGCGTTATTTAAAGTTTACATATAATGCTTACTTAATGCATTCGTTTTAGATCGTAGATCTCGAACTTTAAGCGATATTCTATCCACTAAAAGTGTCATAATGCTGCAGAGTTATGTATATGTTCTAGCAGTCTTAAAAATATTGACCACTCCAATTTTCTGAAATCTCTTTAACTGTAAAACGGAGGGAGATACACCCGAAAAGCAGGTAATAAAATCGCAAGATCTCCGCGAGATCTATCAATTCGATTTCCGATTTTTTGTCGATCTATTTTCAGTCAAAAGTTACAGATGTTTGAAAAAGTTGGAGCGATATTTTGAGACTGCTAGTATACTGTTAGAAATATTGTAACATTGAAAATACGAAACGTTTCAGCGAAATTAATTTTCTAGGTTATGCAAGCAAGCTCTTATCGCATTTCATATTTCTTTATATGTTCGATTGATATATATTTTTCTTTCATTTCATTGCTCTTTAACCACAGTTTTGAATAAAGCCAGGTACAGGAAAAACAAAAAGCGTCCGTAGTCATGAAAAAAAAAACGGAATTGGATTTGAGTTTTTGGACCATGAAGGAAAAAAAAGGCAAGGATCTTATTCGATCCAAGACCGTCATCCCATTCCCCGCCTCTGGGGGAAGGAGTTAGAAAAAGAACTGTTTGCGCGAGAGAGATGGACATGTCGGAGTGATCGCCATCTTGGGTTGTCGGCACCGTCGCGTTAGTACGAGGACCAACACAAGTTGAATGGGTCAGGGCTGCGTTCAAAAACAGGACCCGTAGTGTTCCTGTTTCTGTTTGACTCACTGAGCTCTGTGAGAGAAAGGGACAGAGCACCATTAGGACACCGTGTTTGAAACGGCCGACTGTTACAAATGGGCTTTTAGGGTGTATAACAGCACGTGTTCAAAGTCCGCGGTTTTGTTAATGACGACTTTGGGTCGTTGCTGTATCCTCGCAACGGGCAAATTATACAATTCTCCGAATTTAAGATACAATTTTCGAGCCAGTGGACCAAAATCGGTTGGAAGGGTCTCCGCATAACAAAGTCGGCATTCAGAGTAACGGAATAACGACATTTTGGCTCCCCGGTTCACTTAATTGATAGGGAAATATTTACCGACAAAGAGACTTCGTAGACTTGTTCTGAACATCGTATATTTCAAATAAGTTCAGGGCTAGATAATGTAAAGTTTGAGTGAATTTTGTTGACCTTAAATTTAAACTGGGTAAGCCAGGCTAACTGTACCACTACGCTTAAATTAGGCTACGTGAGGTTAACTAGGTTAAGTTGGGCTACGCGAGTTTTAGTTGCGTTAGATTGAGCTTTGCCCTGTCTGAGTAGAATTGCACTTTATTGAAAGAACTTTCGGGTGGTAGAAGTTCCTCCAGGTCATTGGTAACGCACGAGGCGCGGAGATGAATAAATCAACTCTAAATGTTAATGCCACTATTCACTTGCCAACCTCGTGCGACATATCATTTTGACTTTCAGAGTGTCTCATTCTGATATGTTGATCGTCTCCGTGATCTGAATATTTCATTCTTTTTTTTACGCTAGTCCGACTTCAGCGCATAAGCTTACACCGTCTAAATAGGGTTATTAATCTTGCACACTTTTCTACTTTTGTTAGTGAAAGCGACCTAGTTTGGCATACTTAAGGCATTACCGTGACCTTGGCCTCGATGAGTTAAAAATCTTCCTGACGCGTAAAGGCAGCGTACCAAACAAGTGGGTGCTGATATCAAGATAAGATTGTATCCTTCGTACAATAAACTTGTCCTTCTGCGAACGCAGAAGAGCCCATCAAAATAATGTTTGCATTACAAACAATAAAAATACTGTAAATTGGAAACCACGAAAATCACGAAAGAACTATCCAAACTCATCACCGAGGAACAAGGACTGATTCCCATCCGTGATATATTCCGATCTACGCGGAAAAAGGTTATATTGCACAAACGATAATGGTAATAAAATGCATCGCGCGAAAGCACTACGCCTTGCCAACTCAATAAACTTTTTAATTAGCTTAATATAAATCGTAAATTAAACGAAGCAGGTTCAGAAAGCGCTTGAAAGTGCGGAGTGTTCGCGCGCACTGTACAGTGATGAGGGTTTTGTTTACATTCTCAGCCAGGTTATGGGTCTGACATTGTACCTTCGCTTCAGGCGATATGCTAACGTTTGGAGGT
>Ga0058701_10004873_pt1 | contig 10985 bp, 11 predicted proteins | sample AgamicOrMae_FD_97039 | JGI IMG/M metagenome (GOLD analysis project Ga0058701, IMG submission 97039) | Agave microbial communities from Guanajuato, Mexico - Or.Ma.e | ecosystem: Host-associated > Plants > Phyllosphere > Phylloplane/Leaf | place: Guanajuato, Mexico | collected 2012-06-04 | reverse complement strand
GTTAATACAAGGGAGACTTGAACGCACAGAAACTAACCTAATACATTTTAAGTGGGGTAGCGTGTGAATAGCCACTTCGTTACATGGCTCCGACCGTATAAACACCCGATGAATCCTATAAATCTGGCCATTGGCTGTGGCTCGTAACCATAGTTAAGAGTACGTACTGTGGCGTTGGACAGGAAATTCAGGCACACGGAAAGTATTATTAACTAATTAACAAATGGCGTTTAAAATGCAAGGCAGTGTTCTTCAAAAAAAGTTCAAAGCCTCCCGCCGGTACTGATCCGTGGCTTCTAGCAGGCAAACTCACATACACGCGTGTGTTGTAGGTTGCCTACTTTCAACCGGCAAGGTGCCGGTTGATGATCAAGTTATCAAAGCACGATACACGGCTGCCCACGAGGCAGCCATGTTTCGATCGAATCCAACAGCCGGACACCAAGGATATCAACTGGATATCAGTCGGATATCAAGGCCTTTTGTATACTGAATATCATGAGTTGTCACTCCCAGGATCGCATTGTCTTTAAAAACGTTGGATTAATATTATGATGATAGCGTTTGCCATCCATTCTTGTGTTTTGTGTTAAAGTGAGTTGGTTAGAGTTTCTTTTATGGACAGTGCCGGTTTAAAAGGATAGACTCTTAAAACTTTTCAAGCTTTCTGGGGAAAAATGAAGTGTCGTTTAAATTTAAAAAAAGATTTTTAAAAAATGCTGGGAGATTCTCTACCAGCTGAAATAAATTTAGAATTTCTATTCGAATTTATCCAGACATCCCTCAGTTTGACTAAGCCGCACTACCAAGTCTGCATGAGCTTAGAAAGAAAAACTGCAAAGACAAGCAATTATCTACGCGGAAGTAGCATCAATAAGTGTTTCATTTTAACACCAGGAACGGCCTTGACGGGGCAGTGGTACGGTAATCTTTTGTTTACCGCCCATTTTTTTAAAGTAACGCCTTTCGAAGCTGCAAACGGTGCGAATAGCACATCGAACAAATCTAATGAGCCTGACCAACTGGTCCAAATGAAGAACTTGACGCGGTGCGAAATACAAAAAGAAATTTAACGGTGGCGTAGTGCTGTATGATTACATGACTAGATATTGTAGCAGTGGAAATAAGCAAACCTTGGTACCAGAGTTTACTGTATTTGCTATTTAATGGATATTATTTAACTTCATTGATACTTAAACGGGATGCTAGATACTTTGCGTGACTTTGAAAATTTTATCAGGCAACAACGAATTACCTGATCTGTACGTGTCGGCATGAAACTTGCGCTCTAGCCTCATGGTCTAGCATAGTAAAGAATATTAATAGAAAAACGTCTTTGCGGCGTTGCGGTACTCAGCATTAATGATAACCAAACGTAACACGCACCGATCGAGCGTTGCTATGCGAGACTTAAACCGTGGAGCTTATGTAAGCTCCACGCTTAAAACGCTTATTAGCTCAGGGGTCGTGCACAAATTACGTACGCTAAACAGGCCACTATTTGACTTCCTTCCCCACTTTGTTAAGCTTTTTCCTACATCTATATCGGATGTATGTGGGGTGTAACAAAAACGTGAACCCTCCACTTAATAACGGCACGTAATTTAAGTACGATCCCTGAGAGGTAGTTTCAGACACATTTGGGATTTATGAGCACAAAGTGCTAAGAGGTGTTCAAACAAACTTTTGAACTGCGGAATTCTTGAATGAACGTCTACTTCCGAGCGCTTCGTGTGATCGATAAAACCACCGCCGAAATAACGAGGTCTACCATTCGTTGTTGACTCATGACCAGTTCCAAGAAATTCTCCAGTTTGCAGTTGACGGTAGGGGAAGGAAGAAACGGGGTGATTTTATGGTAGGGTGAGAGGAGACGAGAATAATAGGGCGGGAGAAGGCAAAGTCGGGATGGGTCGGTGATACGTGCGTGATGGCTTTGACAAACGGGTACAGGTAGTATTTAACAGACTCGCCTCTTACTATTCGTTTTTCATTACGGCTGATCACTTCATAAACTGAGAACGAAAATTCTGATAAGAGACGCAATGGTCGTAAACCCATCAAAAAACATTTTTATTAAAAAAAAGTTAATACGATGAGTCAACATCTTCCTAAAAAAAATCTATGAGTAAAAAAGGCGTCAAAAATATCACGAATAATATTTTCAAGTACCTGGCCGTATACCTTCATTTTAGAAAAGATAGGTTGCAGTAAAATAGGTAACGCAAGGTTAGTTTAGGGTTAGATTGGATTCAGTTACTTTGCAATTGAAAATATGTATCCAAAATTAAATAAGTGCCTCAACGCGCGCGTTGAAGTCTCTCATGACACAAGAAATACATGCCTTGTAGCATACACGTGCCGTGGAAATAAGACCTGCCTAAAAATATCTCCATGAGTAAAGCAAGCTACCTTTCGTGTTTGAATGCCAATTTCGTTAGCCGGCAACGCAGCCTTGAGCTCGAAAGTTAAACGGCGTGAAAAGATACACACACTAATTTTAGTGAGTAGTGAGGCCCGACGCAAACTGTTTGTTTACTTTCTGCATGTGTGCAGGCGGCTCGGAGCAGACGCCTAGTGACCTGGGTGGATCAATCCGCTTGGCAGGATGGCAGTCGCTGGCAGGCAGGTCCCTATAATTTCAATACCTACAACTTAAGCATATCCGCAACTACGGATATGACACGGTGTGGATTTCACGAGGTTACTTAGACAAACTAGCGCAATGCCATTGAACAACTTACCGTTAAATTTTCAAGTTATCAAAAAAAAAAAAACGTTCATATTCAAGCGCGTTTTTTACGCCCGCCTCATTTCAGACAAGGGCTTAATAGTTCCGCTTGTCATAAATTTTGATAATTCAGGCCGATTCCGGAAACGTTTGTTCCCAAGGAGTAACGAAATGTGGATACTTGATATAAATAGATCATAATACATCAGTAGGGTACATACAGGATAATGAGCGGTATCCATTTGCAAGATCATCTCTGATTAAAAGATTTGCGTGTTTCGGTTTTCAGTGGGAACAACTCGTACGTCAAATTAATGTCCGAGAGATTTGCATAGATTTGCTGGGAATGTACTCCGTAGACTACAACCTACTGCTGTCGGCAAGTATCACGATTTGCTTAAAATAATCATCACTGAAGGTTGTAATTCGTAATAATACGTGAAGAAAATGCTCAGTTAACGCTGTGAGCGAGCCTCCACAACAAATCTTGTTCTCAGTCTAGTAAATCTCCAGTCAATCTAGTAAATCTTGTTCTCATCCATTGGACAACTTTGGTCCAGGCGTAGTTTTGAGGAATTCGCTCAACGATTTGTACCCAGAGAATCCTTAATCTTTTAATACTACTAAGAAACAGCAATTTTTTTCGCTTAAAATTTTGTAAATCGTTATTTTGGATTTCATGAAACTTTTTGTTTTCGACGAAATTGATCGCGTAAGATTCGCAGAGGACAGAACAGCCCAGTGGGATGACCTAGCTTAAAATTACATTTTGTGACTTTCTTGAAAAATAACGCCAAGCCAAAAGCTGAAGCCGAAACAATAATCAAAACGCTATAATACAACAGAAAATTTGCTTATTTTCAGACGATAGCAACGACTTTAACATATTTAATTACAAACATTCAAATAGGGGACAGTACTTAAAATGAAGGTAAGCTTAAGCCGATATAGATTTATTTTAAAAGTCAAGCCTATACATTTAAGTGTGAATTTTTTTTAGTTATTTTTTCCCCTTCTTCCCTTTCTTTTTCTTGCCTTTCTGTTTGCTCCTTCGCACCTTCTTCTCGTGTTCGATTCGTTTCGAAACGATTTCTTCAGCAGAACGTAATTTCAGCTGTTTCCTCTTCATTTCCAATTTCAGATTATGGCGACCCCAGTGCGTGCAAGGATGAGAAATAAGACCTGCAAAATAAAAATGGCGACGTAAAATTAAAGCAATCGGGTCGAGGGACGTAGAGCAGGAAGATGGGACAACTCGCGTACGTTTCTCTGGTTGTTTCTCTTCCTCATCCTCTTCGCTCTGTTCTTCTTCATCGGCGTCTGTTTTGTTCCTTTCTTGCCATTCCTTATAACGTCCAGTTTTGTACGTAGCAGGAATCCACTGGCCTGACTCTGTTTGAATCCTGGCGACATTTTTATCCTGCAACAATATTCCAAAGTCAGCCGTGATCCTTAACAACCGCCTAGCGATGCCGTTCGGAAACAGAAAAAATATATTTTAGAGGATCTTTTCGGTTCAGTATTGTTTCAATTAAAAAAATATCACCCCCCTGGAAACCTGAAATTTAATTATTTCGGCATTTACTAAAGCTTAGAATTTCGTATTTCAATGGAAAAAATCCTTCTAGTTTCTCTTATGCTAAATTTCACTCCAAGTGCTTAGGGCTGTTGAAGGATAACCATGCTGATACACTTCGTTATTTCTATATTCTGATGCCTTTTCTGAAGACAAAATATTAAAAGCTTAGCAAGCATTCACACTTCGTTACTTCGTAGAGGAAACCTCCCCCAAAAAAAATATTTTATTCGGCATCATAGAGCTTATGCCATAAGCTTATCACAATTCTGAAAAAAAAAAGATAAATAAAAAAAAATTACATACCGGATTAACTTGGACCATTTTCTTTTTCTTCTTGTCCCACCGCATTAACCTCTTCTTCATGTTCATCATCTCCTCACTGTCTCCTGTGATATCTAGAGTTGCACTATTCGCCTCCTTAATAAACGTGTTCACCGACAAACTAAGAAAAAAACAATCACACATTACTATACAAAACCGAATATCAATAAACCTAATTATATCCGAGGGTATATTACCCTGCTTCGGTATGCTGATCAGGAGCCACGTGAGGGATGTAGTTCTCGGTGTCTATGAGGGTCCGCGCTCGCTTAGCTTTCATACTTTCGTCTCTTTCCCTTTTTCTTTTTCCGGGATCGATAACAGTGTGGAACACGTCGACCAAATCTTGACTATTGCTACTTTCAAGATTCGTTTTCCTTGGTACCTTTTCTATTTCTGTGAAGAAATATATGACAATGTTGAGTTGCGAGCGAATGACCACAGAAAATTACACTGATCAGGGCCTCAACGATTGAAATGCTTGCAAGAGAAGTACCTCAAATATCACTCCTATTTTCTCAAAACCTCCGGAAATACCCCAAAATTTCGAAGAATATAATGACAGTCGAAATACTCTCTTTGTAAGTAAAATCGAAAAGCAAACGAGACCTACCGCCTGTCATTGTAACACGGCTCTCGACTTTACGATGATGATCCGCTATTTTCTGTTCGTGAACTTTCCTCTTGTTTTTCATAGTAATAAAAGGCTGAGCACTATGTTCTCTGCCGAGCTCAAACACCGTCTGAGAAGAAATAAATGGTTGCGTCACAAACTGGTTTAAAAAAGAAGGAAGTCGTTAAATTGAAAAGTCAATCATTTCTCTCTCACCCCTTTGGGACGATACGATTTCATTTGAGCCAACATGTCTTGTTTGACGATATCTAGAATCGGCTCACTCATCCCAGAGAAGACGGGATGAGTGCTGAGTTTGTCGAGGACGTCGAGCTCTCTCAGGCGCCGAACGCTCTCCACAGACGCGCCTGGTCGAGTCGTTAGGTACTTCTTGTAGGCGTTGGAGCACACCTTTTGCATGGTGCTCTGCAACAAACACACTTCATTACCAAACTGCTTCCCCACACGGAAAGGCAAGTCCTTATTTTATATCTCCCGACGTTGCATTATTCCGCGACCATTATTGAATGCGCTGTCAGTTAATTTAAAAGAAAGCCTAAAATAAGTGGCATACAAAAACCGAAAAGCCGTAAAATATCGCTATTGGTTTTTGAGTAAAACGTAGTCGCCCAAAGCGAATGGACTTGGTTTGCGTCACGCCTAGTTATCATTAGACCATAAAATTAAGACTTCATTTCTCTTTCAAGTACATCAAAGCAGAACAGACCTCCCATCTCTGTGAATCACATCAATAAAGAGTAAAATCATTCTGTTTAGCAGGATTTCAAAACACAGAGACTGTTCTACTAACAGTGAGATCTGTGCAATTAAGGCATATACTTACCAGATCAGAATGAGTTAAGTGCAGATTTTCCACGTGCGCTTTATTTTCGTCCAGAAGAGCTTCGGGTAATTTGCCAAGAACTCCGTCGTACTCCACCTCTTCGATATCGCCTTTTTCCTCTTTCTTGACGAGCATGCTGGGGGTAGCCGGCTTCAGAGGGTGGCTCAAAAACAGGTGTAGATCCAATAAGTAAGGATATTCTTCGGACGCCACCAGTGAGTAGGCGACACCCTTTCGTCCCGCGCGCGCGCACCGACCCACTCGGTGGAGAAACAGTTTGCCTTTCGCGGGAAAATTGAAATTTATGACGTTGTCCAAGGAAGGGATGTCGAGACCGCGAGCTGCCACGTCCGTGACTATGAGCACTTTTACTTTCCCGGTGGCAAATTTGGCGGCGTTGATTTTTCGGGCGGAAGGGTCCAGATTTGAATAAATAACGGTGTTGGATATGCCCGCATACGTTAGAACCTGCCACAACGAAAAATAATAATAAAAAAATCGAAACACATTGGCGGAGCAGTGTAGCAGCTCGGGAGTAGGGTATCAAGTTTGCCAGACTTCCCATTCCTTGATTTTCACTTGCAGAAAAAGAAAGAGAAAAAAAATGCGAAAACAATACAAATTAATATTCTGTAGGAAGACTCTTAAACAACACAAAGAAGAGATTCCTGTTTAAAATAAATATTCGCATGGTGTCAAGAAGGTAGAGTGATTATTCGTTCGTGGCGATCGGTTGACTTTTAACCATGCAGACCTTTTAGAAAATAAAAGTAAATAGATAATTAAAAAATATTTAAAAAAATAATAATAACAAAAAAAAACTTTGCCTCCTTTTTTGAAGGTTCAAAAACCTAAACAAGTTCTCAACTCAAACTCGATCTTTTGCGGCATGACATTAAGTCTATTAAGCATCGAAAGCGATATCGATACAGCGAGAGAATTCCGTATTTCCCCGTGTATAATGCGCATGCGCACCCGAATTTCTGAGGCCTAAATTTAAGGAAAAAAAGTGCGCATTATTTACGGGAAAACTCTGTATAACGGGGACAACGAAGAAATGGGGCAAAGACGAGGTGAATGCCTGAAGAACAACGGCTAAGAGTTTTTGTGCGACAAACCTGAGAAATATATTCTACATGATGTTTAGTGGCTGCAAATATCGCCGTCTGCTCTTTAGGCCCTATGACTTGTTTCAGGAGGCATAGAAGTGCAGCTAGTTTGTCTTCCGGTCTCACAGCCAAGTAAACAAGCTTAAGCATTTCTGGTAATTTTGACTCCACATCCAACCTGCAAAACATATCAAAATGGTAAACTTCTCCAAATCTCTTAACCAAGTTTGATGCAATTTTCCAAAACACTCACCGGAGAAGGACCGGGTCACTAAGTCCTGCTCGAGCGAATTCAACAAGGACTTTCGGCAATGTCGCTGAGAAGAGCAAGGTTTGCCGAGTATCTGGTAGCCGGGCCATAATATCGTTCATTTGCTCACCAAACCCCATTTCAAACAGCCTGGAAAAATCAAATTGGGCAAACAATTATTAAAAGAAGTTTATTAATGTATAATAAAGATATGAACACCAATCAATATTACCTGTCTGCCTCATCAAAAACAATATATTCAACAGAATTCAGCTTTAAGTCCATTTCCACACAAAGATGCAGGAAACGTCCAGGAGTTGCTACAATAATATCTGGGTTACCATGAATCATACTGAACTGAGACTCCATTGAATCTCCACCAAGAATCACTGAAGATCGGAGGCCAGTGAATTTTCCCAGTTCTCTTATGAAACGTAATGTCTGCAAAAACAAAGACTCAGCAATCAAAAACACTGGATACATATCAAGAACAAACACATAAATTTTGATTGTCTGATCCATACCTGCAATGCAAGTTCACGAGTTGGGGAGAGGATTAGAGCCCTGACACCAGTCTTTGCAGTGTGCATTTTTAATTTCTCAAACATGGGAATAAGGAAACAAGCTGTTTTCCCACTGCCGGTTCGGGCCATAGCAACCACATCTCTTCCACTTAAAGCGATTGGGATTGTCTGCACAACACAATAAGATAGTTACTTGACGTCCTGGTAGATAGGACCAAAAGGTGGTAACACAAATCAGATTGTCAAAAGTTTTACAGACCTTACGCTGAATAGGGGTGGGCACTTTGTAACCCCTTTTCTGAATACCCTTCAGAACTTCAAAACTTAAACCCAGGCTCTGAAAGCCTCCACTCTTCTTGTTTCCTTTTTTCCCTTTTGGCTTTCCATCAGGACCATCAAAAGCCACCGAGGGCAAATCAAACCCAACCACTCTGGTGGTATCTGTGCTTGTTGTCATATTGGTAATATGTTCTGAAACATAAAAACAGAATTGGCATCCTCAAAATTTAATTGAAGAAATAAAAACAAGGTTAAAGCCTCCAGATTATATCTTTTGAACAATACCTGCGCGATGAACCACGTGAAGAGGTGGCGTTCTACAAACACACGGTCTTATTCTTAATTATTTAAAACTCGTTGACGCAGACAATGTCATGACTCTGTTCACTCACATTCTTTGACATTCATGACACAGGATGAGAAGTTTATTATTGACGTAACGCTGTCAAGAACACCACAAAAAAGATGAACGAAGGCTCTAATGAAAGAAACCTTTCGGGCAAAACAACACCATGGACAACATAACCTCAATAATTATCAACGTGGCTCGAGATCTTGCATGGATTCTTGGTCCGTACCACATGCTTAGACTATGGAGAGGTTTTAAAATCAAGAACATCAAGAAAGCTTAGGAAGAGAATCGAGAAGATCGAGAATCCAACTCTCAACAAATCCAACGTTTCGCGGAAGGATACTTCCGTAATCATTTTGTGTGAAAAAAAAATGTGTTTTTATGATATAATGCGGAAACAATGCAGGTTTTACCCCAAGCTGTAAGAGATTTTCGTGTAATAAGTGATGTTAGGCTTACTAATCTTAGTGCATACCACATACACTCTCGTATCCGTTATATAAGGATACCAGTTGTCACATCCCAGTGTCATCTGTGTACGTTATTTGGCAGGGCCGTATGGTGTGTTTTTAAGTGAGGGATTTGGGGATTATGGGCGAACGAGTCACGGATGAAGATCATCGGCGACCATTCGATGTTCTCCTGGAACATATGGCGTCAGACTGGCCAGGAGCAGCCCCCGTGTCTGCGCCGCCACCTCCTCAACTTGGTGCGCTCATGGTTGACGTTGGTATCGGGGTCGGAGTCGGCGGTGCAGTGAATGTCGGGCCCTCCGCCGGCTTCCTGGCCGGTGCACGACGTCCAGACCCACCGACGGGGCCGTCTGGGCCCTCTCAACCTCCACCACCTCAAAACTACAATTTATTTCAACAGCAGCAACAGGTACACATACTACTAGAATTTTCCCTTAGTCTGTTGTTTTAGCGATTCCCTTAGTTTCAAACACCAGCATTATCTTCCCCTTGTAAATTTGATCATGTTTAACAAGCAGACTCTTGATGAAGTTTGTACGATCCATCACAGCAAGCCTATGTTGCACTATCTGTACAACGGTTTGTGGTCAAGCCCCTGAGTTGTCTCTACTTTTCTTTGTATACAACTGAATTCTCAACTTAAGACATGAATCTTTTGCACAATAATTACTTGTATATTCAGGGATTTTGATAAATATGGATAATCTTTAAAGACTTTACACCTCAGTTCATTTATCTTGTCTTCTGTATTCTCACTGTATTATATTTAGATTTTTGTATGATATTTTACCTCCAGTAATCTATCTTGCCCATTGTACCCAAAAATGCTCTGTGGAAGTTAATTACCAGAAGTGTAGCTCCTCCTTCAAAACTTTACTATTTGCCAAATTAATCACCTAGTCATTATAGTAGAAACAGTTGTTATAAAAAAAAATAATGCATGAGGTATTTTGAGAGAATTTTTTTTTCATGTTCTATTGTAGCTCTTTTCCCATATTTAAACATGAGAGAAGGGCCGCCCTTCTCTCATGATTTAAACCAGACCTTTCTTAAGCCTAATCACAATCTGTTGAAAGACCTAATCAGTATCTTTGTAGAGGTATGCTGATAATTTTTTTTTCTGCGTAGGTGTGTGCCCTTCTGCAACAACACATGCATCCGGCTTCTCAGCAACTGCAGCAACTCCACCATCTTCAGCAGCAGCAACAGTTACATCTTCAACTCCAACTTCATCAGCAACAGTTACAACAACAGCAACATCACCATCAGTTACAGCAACACCAATTGCAGCAACAACAACAACAGTTACAGCAGCAATTGCAACAGCAATTACAACAACACAGGTTGCAACATTCTCCACAACAGATACCCCAGATGGCAAACCCTTTTCCTCCACAGCATCATCAGCCCCCACAACAGCACCATCAGCTGCAACAGCAGTTCCAGCAGCATTTACAACATCAATTGCAACACCAGCAACAGGTTCAAGAAGAAAAGCAGCAGCCAAATGACCACCAGAATCAGTTGTTCACTCCAAACCAAGATCAGCTGATCCAAAATTTAGTTGGCAATTGGACCGTTCCAAATCTGACTGGGACTTACAACCCTTTTGGCTTGCGGCAAATGCAAAGTACAACAGAAGTTATCCAAGAACCATCTCAACCCGAAAAATCGCCAACATTGAAAAATGCCAGGAGGTAAGTAATTTTACAATTTTTATTTAATTTAAAATGTTTTTACCCTTGGCTGTTGCCCACTTTGTTCATTGGTTCTAACGATTTTAGTTTCTCTTAAATAAATCCTCTCGTCAAAAAAAAAAAAAAAAAAAATTGGGCTATTTTTTTTTTTTTTTTTTTTTTTTTTTTTTTTTTTTTTTTTTTTTTTTTTTTTTTTTTTTTTTTTTTTTTTTT
>Ga0058701_10004872_pt1 | contig 10986 bp, 3 predicted proteins | sample AgamicOrMae_FD_97039 | JGI IMG/M metagenome (GOLD analysis project Ga0058701, IMG submission 97039) | Agave microbial communities from Guanajuato, Mexico - Or.Ma.e | ecosystem: Host-associated > Plants > Phyllosphere > Phylloplane/Leaf | place: Guanajuato, Mexico | collected 2012-06-04 | reverse complement strand
AGGGTTACCCAACTAAACGGTCGCCAGGCCTGATGCCGCTTACTTCTCGGCGCCCCTGAGCGGGCGCCGAGAAGTAAGCGGCATCAGGCTTGGCGACAGCCGAGCGGAGCGAGGCACAAGGCACTAAACCAAAACTTGGTATACGGCAAGAGGATTGCTTATGATATAGGTTGGGCTAGGTTGGATGCATTTTGCCTCGTTCCGCTATATCTCCGCTCGGCTTGACGACGGAGGGTAGCACCAAATTTAAACCAAAAGGTTTAAAAAGGCTACCTTAAAAATTACAGTGCAACTCGAACCGGTACATTGGGTTTACGAACTACAACCACTAATATATAACTGGACTGAAAAGCCTAAAAGCAATTGATTTTCCTGGCGTTTCATATGGCAATTGTTATATCTTCTTTTAAAGAACAACCTTAAATGCGTGTTTTACCTCTTTTCCGTTTACACATAACAGGTAGGAGGCCATTCACATCCCTTTTTTTAAATCAGTGTCTGTCTTTTTTGTCTAGCATCATTAAAAAAATCTAAAGTGAATTAATTTGACTAATACATTTATGTAGAACATAGCTTGAGTACGGTACAACATCATCTGAAGCTGTAGCCATACGAAAACGGCATTCTGCCAAATGAATCTATACTCAAATTGACTGTTAGCCTCGCTGTTGGGTACTTGAAACTATAAGGTATGAGCCGGAAAGTTTGGAATGATGAAACTCTTTTTTTTCCGTCTTTTTTTTTCAAAATACGTTCGTTTTAATTTCACGTAAATACAATGTACCACCTTTCTGCTCGTGAATGTGGTATTTGCGTTTCTTAAATGAAGTTTCCGTATAGGAAGAGCCTTGTGAGCATCGAGGGTGATGACTTAATTCACGTGACTGAACGAAGTTGATTCGAAAGTACAACTTTTATCAAATGAGGGTCACTGTAACACAAAAAATATTTTCACGAAAATCTAATGCAGATTAGGCTTTGACACTTCACATTTTCATCTGTATTCTCTATCCGCAGTTTTTCAGCCAAGTTTGTGTCATTGTCTAGGTGATTTTTTTTTAATGCGGTTACTAAGAGCTTACATTCTTAAAGTTATATGTTAGTATTATTTAAATTTCTTACAAGTTGTAACGTTGCGCACGTGGCGTGTTCAAGAGAATTTCAGCTGTGAAAAGACGGTTATGACTTTTAGAACAATTTCTTCATGTTTATCAAATTTGAATACGCAAATGAAGTGAAGGTTTGATGTGCTTGCAATGACCCCTTATTCTTGTGTCGGCATATTTTCTCGGAGAGAAAAGTATTTTGCAACGCGGCCGCTGTTTCGGTTAGCCTTGAAGTTTGTGCAGAAATCCATCTGGATAGTCTAATCAACGTAACCACTAAAAACACGTCGCTCTTTCTGGACAAATTGAATTCTTTCCCCTCCTTCCTCCAAGAATTTTGCCTCAGCCGTGGAGGCGTCATGCTTTCCCAACTGATTTTTTTTTTTTGAGCTCTTATATTTGCTCCGTCTTTATTGTGTACCACGAGGCAAACGGAGTGAATAATTCGTTGTTTTAACGTTTACGTTGTTCCGGTGTCGCAGTAATCGTTTACCTCCGTACCCCCCCCGATACAAAGTCCCTAGGGTATTATTACCCCTGGTAAAGATTCCCTAGGGAACGGTTACCCCTTGGTTAAAATTCCCTTGGGAAGAAATACCCCCCCTGGTAGGGCGAGGGGGTAAAAATACCCGGCCAGGGAATTTTTTACCGGAGGATAATCATGCACTAGATAAGTTTTACACCCCAGTAAAAAAAAATAGAACCTGACCCGGTATTTTTACCCCCCAAGACCGAATGGGGGGTAATCCTGCCCTCGGGAATCTTTATCCGAGGGGGTAATCGTACTCTAGGGAATCTTTATCCCCCAGTAAAAATTCCCTACTGTAGGATTACCCCCAAGGGTTATAGGGGGGTGAAAATTTCCTAGTGCATGATTACCCCCCGGTAAAAATTCCCTAGGGCAGAATTACCCTCCCCCTGTGGGATAGGGGGTAAAAATACCCGGCAAGGGAATTTCCACCGGGGGGTTATAAAACACCAGGGAATTTTTACCCCCCCCCGTAAAAAATCCCTGACCGTGTATTTTTACCCCCTATCCCACAGGGGGGTAATATTGGCCTAGAAAATTTTTACCGGGGGTAATCATGCATTAGGGAACCTTTACCCCCGGTAAAAATACCCTGTCTGGGTATTTTTATTCCCTATATCCTTTTGGAGTAATCCTACACTAGGGATTTTTTTACCGGGGGGTAAAGATTTCCTAGAGTACGATTACCCCGCGGTAAAGATTCCCTAGGGCAGAATTACCACCCTTCCGGACTTGGGGGTTAAAAATACTCGGTCTGGATATTTTTACTAGGGGGTAAAAACTTTGTAGTGCGTTATTACCCTCCCCTCCCCGATAAAAATTCCCTTGCCGGGTATTTTTACCCCCCTCCTCCACCAGGGGGGTATTCCTACCCTAGGGAATTTTTACTGGGGGGTAACCGTTCCCTAGGGAATCTTTACCCGCGGTGAAAAGCACAGAGGGGGGAATCAAACCCTAATACACCGGTAATCAAGTTCTCGTGTTGAAAAAGAGCTGAAAAAGATAATACTCGCGACATCAGAATTTGGTTTCGTTCCCTTTTTGTCCGGTGTAGATTTTCTCCCGAAGCCCTCTGTGATTCCCAATTGTGTTTGACCTCAACGATATTTTTCGGTGTTCAACACCGCATTTACTCAAAATAAGGCAACTTAAAATTAAGACTATTTATTAACGCGCAAAAGCCTATCAATTGACGCTTGTGGTAAACTCTTACAGGCAGGCTTTTCTGCAACTACGCCATTAGTATACAAGCAAAACGTTTCACCACGGACATTCAGGTACTCCTGCTTCTTAATACTGTAGCTCTATAACCTTCTTGAGTTCTGGGTTGTTTTTTTATCTACCTAAATCTGCTGTTCACACAATGTTAATATTTTTTCGACTTTTTTGTCTTCAGACATTCTTGTTTTATTGAACCACTTCACTTGTCGTAATCCACTTCTGCTTCAAGACCATTTACCACTTTCTCGGCATACTTTGTTCCTTTAACCAACTAGTCGCCTTAACTTTAATCCGGTTCACTTTACCGTCTACGTTTTTCTTAGTTTGATTCCGTTATTACGTAACTGTTTGTTTGACCGAATTTCCTCCGTAACTCTTTTAAGTCACGAGCGCAATTTGTGAACGTATATCTTCCACATATCCCTGGTACGAAAATCTATAGCATATCCATACATGGATTCTCAAAAATCCACGGATGTCAATATGGATAACCATGATTTTTCGATGTGTCTTCAATTATCCATATACGTGTGTATATCCACATTGATATCCAAGTAGAGATGTCCATACAAGGATATACTGCAATGGATATCCGTAAACAATAAATATCCAAGCAGGGATATCCATACAAGGACATTCTGCAATGGATATCCGTAAACAATAAATATCCATAAATGGATATCCATTATTTGTGGAAATTAGTCTTCAATTATCCATGCTTTTATGGATATCAATTGGGGTATCCTTGGATTTCTATGGATATCCATGCATTGACTTGCTATGGATTCTAGATCCAAGGATGATGAGAACCTGAATATGCCTTCCCATCTTCCCGTTTTATTTAAATTTAAAGCTAAATAGCCGATTGAGCCCGCTACTCGCATATTTGGCTTTTTTTTGCCTCGTTTTTTGGTTAAGACAAACTTAAAATAGTTCGCGCATTTTCACGCACTGGCAAGACATGCAAGGTTAGGCAACAGAAAGACCGTCAGTGGAATTGGCAGGACCTCGTCTGTTAAGTTGAAGTTTAAAGAAGGAAAACTTTTGTGGTCACTTCTTAGATCCCTTGCAAAACCTCATCATGAAGTCGTACGTTTTAATTAAGGATATATTTAACGTTGTTATCTCAAAGTTTCATCGCTTGTCCCCGAGGGCAAAAAAAAATTCTTCCTGTAGGAAGTACTTTTAATTCTATTGAAGAGAAGGAATCAAGATTCCAGTTTTGGGCACTGGGACTCACTAAAAACGATTTATTTCGTTTGAGAACCCGTGACTTAAAGAAGTGGCTTTTTGGCTTTTTGCGGGCATTTTTTTTCACGCTTTAAAAAAATCTTTGGGTAAAGAAGCTTTACTTTTAATTGGATCTCATCAATTTTTTTTACGACTAGCTCGTTTTTTTTCTTTAATCCAATTCTGATTGTTAAAAAAATTTCGGGTACCAAACGTAGTCCAAAGGATGATGAATCATTTTACTCACCTTATGGGGTCATCGATAAGCGTGGGCTTGTAATTTTCCAGCTGAAATGTCGGCAAGCTTCGAACATGGAAGCCGAAATACATTTTCAGCTAATCGCTTTGTCATCGCGACTGTAAGTCCTCTCAAAAGCGTGTAATTCTGTGTCACGATCCCGCTGCAAAACAGTCGTATGAAAGTGAAAGGTGGATTTCGGCCGTCATTACTGTGGTTTTCCACTCGAAACTTTCCAACTCGAAACTGAAGAGGAATTTGTAGTCACGAACCTGCTTTGCAACATTCCAAACAAACGGCTAGTCAATCCTCACTTCATTGTGGCTTTTTGTTGTGTGAACATCAAACGCTCATCGTGTGCGGGTCTGGGAGAGAGGCTGGTCTAGTAGACATCCAGGAATTCTTCCCCGGGTTGTTGATTGATTAACCATTGCCTGAAATTGGTACTTGTAAGGTTAGAAAAAATATTGGAACTGTTTTCCCTCCTTTGAAGCAGTTGTTTTTAAAGCACAAAACAATGACCAGTTTTTTATCTCTTTTTTTATTTTTCCGAATAAAATGTATCAAAAGTATATTGGTTAACCGCTGGAAGTGTCTTAGAAAGTTCCTCAACCATTTGAAGTCGTACTAACACAAACGTAGCCGTTGAAGTGTTCAATTCTGGTTATACTTTCTGCGCTGTTTTTGAAGCCCGCATGTCGGGTTTTTAGACGCAGACATAAATTCATTGCACCCCGTCTAAGGTTAAGGTGATGAGACATTCTTCCACGCAACCACCTTATCTTTGGCGAATAATTTCTGTCTCCTACTGGGGTAGACGTCCTGTCTAAATTAGGCCTTGCTCTTGATTTTGATGGCACTGAGATATCGGCTCATTATTTATGAACTATAAAAGATGGGTTGAGACGAATCGCTTTGAACTTCTTCGAGTCCTCGGTACTTTGATGACCTGCTGTTAACAAAGTTCTGCGCAGAATTCCTTAAAAGAAACTTTTAATGACCGTCTTTTACGAAGGATAATCAGTCACATAATTATGATCTGAAATTATGGTTAGAGAGATCTAGTACACAACTCTGCTGTCGGGAGGGAAAGTCCTTAGAAAAATGGATCCGGCCCGGTGATATAGTCATCCGCGACCCTTAGCTAAATTCGATATGCAGCCGGCAACATATGAGTGTTGCTCGCTTGCCTACCTTTCAACGCCCGACTCGAGAGAAGTAGGCAAACGCACGACATCCGAAGTCGTTTCCCAATCCTTTGTTTCACAGATGCTTGCAAGAAACCGATTTTGTGTACGTTGCTAGATAATTCTTATTCGTTTTTTTCCCAAACCGTAAGAGGCATGAAATTTTTGCAGACTATGGCAATCGTCTCTCTATACGCAACATCCAAGTTGAGAACCACCTGGTCACCGTTGTGTTACGATTTCAATTCCTCTGACAAGGTTTGTTCTCTCGTCCACCAATGTTGTCAGCAGAGGGTCACAAATAGTCGGGAAAAACCGATATGGTCGCTTAGCGAGGTCTGAACGAAAATATTGACGTCATTTCGTCGTTGAAACGAGACGCCAACGACACAGTTAGTTCCAGTCTCAATTTTCTTTTCTAGGAATCGATTTGGGTCTTTTTATCAAACGAGTTGTGTGTATTGTGCCGCTTGGCACTACGCCTCAAATTTGAAAGTGTTGGTTGAACGTTTTTCTTACGATCTAACATTCAACGTAAATTTTAACTGTCTCATTAGAATAATCCCTTACTGGAATTTCCGAGCAGTTTTATTTACTTTGTAATATTTTATTATAGTAAATATGAATATGACTTGTAAAAACGAACTTTCAAAATTTATCTGTGGGAATACTTACTAACGTTATTTGTATTCTCAGTTCATTCGAAAGAAAGAAATTTCCACCTCTTAAATTTTACGCTCTATCACCTTTCCTGGCAGAGAATCAGCAGAGCGCGGCGCTTTTCCTGTTTAACATGACCAAGACAAACATTACAAAAAGTCACCAAACTTGATACCGCTCACATTCCGGTGGCAGTTGCTGCCTCCGAAGAGGTTATCGCGCGTCTGTTACCGTAATTTTAGCTACGGAAATCTTTTTTAAAATTGAGTAAAAATCCGACTTCAACTTTGTCTGCGAAGCAAGGTTTAAATATTTCCAAAACCACTCGTTTTTAGAATTTTCATCTTATTTTTGCCGTCGAAAAAGATAACAGAAACGCTTTTTCTGGGCACAAATTGGTTTACAGCGCAGCCAGCAAACAATTTCCGAGGAAATCGCCGTTTTTTCCTGTATTCCGTAAACTTTTTTCAAGAGCGAGATTTTGCTGTCTTTTGTCCCGCTGCCGAGTTCTCTTAAGCAATTTCCAGAACGTGACAAAGTCGCTTTTTTTCTTTTTTTAGAAGTTTTATTTTGCGTAATGTAGTATACATTGCTTTCGCCTTTCCAAGTCATGTTCCAACACGTGTTTCTTTGCACAAGCGTCCTCACATAATTACATATTACATACTCTCCCAACAAGTATTCACATTCTGTGCGAGGGGCTGCGCTCAGAAATATACGGCACGCGGCATGCGGAGTGGAACGTCGATGCAAATCGTTTATTAACTATTTTGGATTTAGCTGCATGTTACAAATCAGTCGAAGTGACGGATGTTCTCATGGAATACCCCTACATGGAATTTCGTCAAGGTGGGGCATTCAGTACACTCAATTTTAAAGCTTTCATTTTCTTTCTTAGTTTCCTCTCTAATATCAACGCTACTTCTCGGAGGCGAATGCTCTCAGCAGGCTCGGCAAAAGCACCGCAAAGCTGTGGCAAAGCGAGGTAAAGCTCTCGGCCCACGATGTTACGTCGCTAATCCTCGCAACCTAAAACTGTTAAGTTTGGATTGAACAAAAGCTGTAGAAAGAGCAACTTTTAAAGCCTAGGTGAGAACTCTTTCTCGGCTTTTGGTGGCGTAATCGCACTTCATGTGGCCGAACTTACATTTACTCACCAAGCCTAGCCTACCTAATTAATCAACGTTGCCCTTATTTATTATGATAGACGATTTTAAGTGCAATTCATAGCGTAAGCTTGCGCCTATGTGTCACAAAACTTTGGTATGGGGTTGAAGGTTGCAGGTATTTTGCAGTGCCGCAAACTAAAAACATGGTAGCAAAATGTTAAGGTAACTGTTAAAAAAATAGAACAATATATCCATCCACTTGAGCGTTTGGCTTACATTACTCGAAGATGAAAACATTGCGTGGTTTATTTCTTTAGGTAATCATTCTGGCTGGCTGGATCTCTCGGCGTCATTCCGCCGATGGACTCATCGAATCATTGCGCAACTGAGCAATTTCACACCTGACTTGTTCTATTACACCAGAAGACAGCCTTGAAAGACCACCGGCCGTCATCGCCGAAGCTACGTTCTGAGAGGCCTTCTGTTTTAGGCAATCAAATTTTTCCCTAAAAGATTTTATTTTAAATACGAAATCAGCACCTTAATTCCTTGCACATATCTAAAACTACCATCAATATACTCATGCTTTAACTTTGATTTGTAAGTGTAATTTGATTTTTAAATGGTAAAGACTGTAGCTGACTTTGTGCAGTGAATTTAAGACTCTTGATTAAACAAAGGACTGTGTGGTAAGATATGCTTTTGTTGCAATCATGGTACAACACAAAACAAGAATTGTTCAAATCATAATTGAAACCGAGCAGCAAGCTTTAAAAATAGAAACTTAAATTATAATCCTCATGATGCTTACTTCTTGGTGGCAGTTACTACCGCTGTAAGCGGCAATGCGACCAACTTCAAAGAAAAGAGGTAAAAAAAAAACAAAAAAGTTACTTTCCACGTGGAGTGTGAAAGGTGTGTGCTTATAGGGTAGGATGGAAGGCTTACGGTCTTAAGTACTCACGAAAATCGAGTACTGAAAGCAGTCGGATTGGGTCTCGGAGAGCGATACATATTTTACATGGCAATACCTGCATTGTAGCTGTAAATCTTTCTTCTTTCGAAGAAGAAAACTTCACCTGAACATTCCCTATTTTCTGTTTCAGGAGAGTGGAGTTCCTGCGTTTCTGCCACAGGTTCCGATGGCCGGTTCGTGAGTTACCCACACTGATAAAAGTCAAACCAGTCGTTCTAGTTCGTACCACGTCTGTTTTAGGGATAAGGATTGTTCCTTGCGTTGTATTTTTGTTGTTGATCAAGATTACCAGTGATTACTAACCGTACCATTCGCAATGGTTTGGCAAGTGTGTTGATACCAATATTGCTTGGTCTTTCTTGACTTGGACGTGTGTAGAGCAACGCCTTGCAAGTAAATTTTCTAGGTTCCACCACGCATCGGTACGCGAGTGCCAATTTTAAGTTTTTAAAATAATTTTAATCTTGAAATTTGTATTGGATGTGGCGCATCAGTATCTCTTAAGCCTAAAACGGAATTTGTGTAATATAACCGTACACGAAACCCCGTAAGAGTACTCCTCTTCTCAATTTAAAATTTTAACGCCCCAGTGCTGTAAGGAATGTTCCTTTTGACGGAACTTGCCTGTGCGCTCCGCCCAAGGAGCTTCATTTTTCGTCTTGGACATTCCCCTGTCCTATGGTTTCGGCTGTGATACCTGTTGGCTAACGAACGTCATCCGCTATTTGCGTGCTATACTTGTTCTTTCTACCCCTATAAGGGAAGGTAGGCTGAGAGAGGTAAAGAACGAGTAAGAATGGGCCTCACCAGTTTTTACAAGCTAACCTAAATCAAGTAAATGACTTCTTACTTAAACGTATAAGCTATATCTGTCCACCAGCTACCTCTGAGAAACTTCGGCATTTTGCTAAGGAATTTCAAACGGAGAATTGCCTGATGCGAGAATATACTTACGGAAAACATAACCATTTCAGTAAAGTTCTTTCCACGATCAAAACAAAACCTCCTTGACCTAGTAACCTAGTTAGACGTCATTGTATAGGAGTGTCTTTTCTCGACATACAGTTAGAGATAAAGATCTAACAACAACGTCGGTTGCTTACTCTCAAATGTCAGTTGTAGTTGTTTTATTGTTTTTATGTAAGTCAACAAATGGAGATCGCCCGTTTTAAACCGCGCCCTCTGCCCGAGCCTAGGCTCTGCTCAATAAGCCCCGTCTTGTAGTCCTGACAAATGTACTGTACAGGAATGTAATGTTAATTTTTTCTTTTTCAATTTTAGATACGTAGGTTTTTTAAACGGCTATACTATCTTGAGACTATACTGTGCTCACTAAATTCCAGTAATAGTTTAGGTTATGTTACGTTAGTTGATTTTAAATCAATCCCGAACGATCGTTTTAGTAGATTTACACACAAAATGTCAGGGGATTCTGATTTTTTTTCGAATGATTGAATTTACTTTAGGAAAAATACGCGGAATGGTTTCTTGACCTTTTAATTGACGTGTGACCGAGTTTTACAATAGAATGAAACGAGTTTCGTCGACTGGGAAGATATGGGTCATTTGCTAAGTTTGTAACGAAAGGTTCCACGCATTTATGTGTTTTGAGGACTTTTATAAGGTCAACCCCCCGGGGAACAAATGTCCCCAAACCCATTTGAGAATGCCCTTAGACATTTTGGCCCGCATAGGTCGGTCGGCCGTTTTTTGCCAATAGCTCGTAAACTTTCCCTTCTCCTTCAATTTTTCGCCTCGCATTCTTTGCCTGAAAAAGGGGAAACCGTAACTGAAAATAGGGGACTCGACGTTCAGCCGATTCGGTCTTCAGCCGTTCATGTAGAATCTTTTTTTTTTACTTCCCAAGCATTTCCTATCTGTTTTGTTTTACCCTGGTTCAGCCTTTCATAAAATAAGTACAACAAACAACCGCATTCAAGGTTAGATTGGACTAGGGTCAAGAGCATTAATTCTCGCTTTGGTATCACGCCGCTAAGCGTGATACCGCTCACTTCTCGGTGGCAGTACCTGCTGCAGGGAAATAAGCCACTTCAGGCTTAGCGACGAGAGACTACGATAAGCTAACAAAGCTACGTGCCCTACCTTGCTCGACTGTTGCTTCTCTCACCTGTCAGCTTTGTCAGGGAAAATGTAAAAACAAAGTGGTAGGAATGTGATTCTATTCAAAATATATATGTTAGGAAAATACGTGCAAGACGTATTTGGTCCTTTCCCTTTAGCGGTTGAATGATTGAATTAGATTTCGTAGTGTTCTAATCTCTCTGTTTTTTTTTTTGTTTTTTTTTTTGTGTCATATCAATTCCTTTGATTGGTGTTTTTGACTGATCGTTGACTCTTAGTTACGTCGAATAACAATTAAAACTGACGATTGAATCAGTAAGAAATGATTTTTTCTACGTGGGGGCAGTGGCAGATATGCTATTGAACCTTTAGGCCCTGGACTAATATCAAATTTTCATTTTTGAAATATGCAGTAAATAATGGCTCATTGAGTAGACTAAAAAGACCAATAAAACAATTAAAGGAGGCCTGCGCATCTTGATGTGACTTCCTAGAAGATAAGATTCTAGCTACTTACTTCACGCTCGTGATGTCACGAAAATTTAAATTGAAGATGATTTTATTTAGGGTCTTTCATTTATATATATATATATATATATATATATATATATATATATATATATATATATATATATTTATATATTATTT
>Ga0058701_10004871_pt1 | contig 10987 bp, 6 predicted proteins | sample AgamicOrMae_FD_97039 | JGI IMG/M metagenome (GOLD analysis project Ga0058701, IMG submission 97039) | Agave microbial communities from Guanajuato, Mexico - Or.Ma.e | ecosystem: Host-associated > Plants > Phyllosphere > Phylloplane/Leaf | place: Guanajuato, Mexico | collected 2012-06-04 | reverse complement strand
GTTAAGTCCCTTTGTTTTTTTTTTTTTTTTCAAAGAAATTTTTTTTTTGAAAACTAACGAGCGAAATTCTTTCCTAAAATCAAAGCTAGTCATCATAAAAGTATTTCTTAACTAGTGATTTTTTACTCTTATTTTCAGAGAAAAAGAATACTTAGGCACGATTACCAACATGAGAGTAAATAGCGACTACGCATCAGTTTTATACGAAGGAAAAATTCAGCTACATATGGTGTGTACCGCATAGATTTTTTTGAAACGCTTTAAGGGAAACTTTATTAATACCTTTGTAATTTTTCACACAGATCGAAGCAGCCTCGGCAGATAAAGCTAATGTGGAAATGAAACTATTCCCGGACGGGTCGTCACCAGATGTTACAATCACGTGCCATGCTTTGACCAACGAATTTCTCATTTACGCCACGGACATGGGCCACCTATGCATATTTTATTTAGACGATTGGAAACAAGTCCACGAGTTTAGACATTCAGCTGGTATCCGAGCCGTCTACCCAGACATTAGTGGAACACGTCTAATTATTGTGGATGCGCGCAGCGAGGGTTACGTGTTTAACCCGGTAAGTCTCAAACTAAATCCAAATCCGTTAGATAGTCTGAACCGATAGTGCATTGCTTTACTATTTTAAGGAAGCCTTCAAAGAAAAACATGTTTGAAATGGAACTGAAAATTTCGTTGTTTGAATGGTAAAATATCTCTGCGAATGTTAAGCTCGCATGGCGTTCCTATCATTAATGATAACGTCTTAGGTTAGGTTTGAGTACTAGTGTGCTGGAAATCACAAGCTTAGGTCGCAGGTAATCTCTCTTTTTTTTTAGACTCCTTGAAAACTCCTAGAAAAATGTATGCACGCCTTTTAAACTTTATGTAACTCATTTTAGACCCGTTTCCAATTCCAAACCCTCACAATAGAAATCAGAAGTCCTTGGTCCCTGCAAATAAAATGTTCCTGAGACTACGACCTCGCCTTCCCAGGTTCAGGTCATTTAAACCTTCGTCTCATGCTTAAATTATGGTTTCGATTGTTTTTAACCTACAAACCGACCTTCTCAGGTCAACGATCATCTATCCAAAATCCTGAATTTTCCACAACATTCTTCGGGAGTGTTATGGAATATTTGGCCACCCGACAAGGAAATATTCCTAGCTTTTGATGACAACAGTATTTCTATGTATGTCTACGTTCCCGATTCCATCGAAGGTACAGTTATTGTTCAACGTGTATTTTTACTTGATCCCTAAAATTTCAAAGGTTGCATATTCTGCCTTGTATTTTATCTTTGATAAGCCGAGCGGAACGACAACGGAGCAAGCCACAAGGTACCTGATTTGAGGCTTAGCGATCTTAAGTTAGGATACCTTGTGCTTTGCTAGCGGTGGAAGGTTCAACACAAGAGGTAGAAAATACAACCGTTAAAATTTCCCGGGCATGATTTATCAAACGTCATTTTCTTCTGCAGGTACGATTGTGGAAACTACTGGTCACGTTAGACTACCTCAGAATCAAGTACCGTTGATGTTCAGCGGTGACGAAGTTCAGGTTCAGACTGTTGGTGGAAAGTTATCTCAAATACAGCTCGCCGCAACTTCTACTAAAGTTGAAGACGTACATAATGCTCTAAAACGACATTTACTTCTACGCAGGTACAGTGCAAAAGAACCAGCCTCACGTGGTTCCCTCCATTCCCTATGAAATGCAGAAAATTCTTCGACTCGGAAAAAATTGAAAAACTACGGAACTATCTTAATCCTCACCATAACTTAACCTAACCCCTACAGTAACTGAACTATCAACTGGGAGCTGAATCTCAAGTTCACTGACCCATATTCAAGTAACTGTACTCGATATCGTGAAACCATAGCGTCACTGAACGTCTCCCTTCCATTATTTAGTCACAACTATCATTTAAAAATCTTTAAATATTTTTAGATTCTGAATTATATTTTGAAGTCTCTCTTATTATCAACGGTTGTGAGTGTCAGTGAATTTTGTCAAAAAGTTTTTCCGTGCTAAACGCGCTCAGCAAACGTATATGGGCAGTTATTTTTTCGTTGACAGTTTAAATTTCGAAATTTTAACCTAACCTGCACTAATCAAGTTTTCAAAGATTTCCTATGGCAGAGTCTTAAGCAACGTCTTTGAAATAACGTGTTTTTTATTCTTTTCTTAAGGTTTAAAGAAGCGTGGAAGCTGTGTCAACAACTAAATAAAGAGAGCGCGTGGGTTTTACTGGCGGAAGAAGCTCTACGGAGTTTGAACATCGAAACTGGTAAGAAAGCAACACCTGAGTAACAAACTAGTAACATGTAGTCGTGTCGTATTCGAAGTGATTTTTATTTTTTCGGAATTTGTGTTGGTAATACTAATGCATCTACATATGGAGAACCTCGCACTTGGCCAGGTTATTTCAATGGTATTGCCAAAACAAATTCCTACAAACGAAAATTCTCTTGAATGCGTCAAGATTTTGGATCTTCTTTGTACAGCTGCAGTGCTAACGATGAGGTTTAATTTCAGCTATTCACGTTTACCGTCACTTGGGGGATGTCGCCATGGTTTGGTCTTTGGAAGAGATCCGCGAGATCGAAGATCGGCGTCTACTAGCCGGCCATATTGCCATGTTTTTGCAGATGTTTGACAAAGCACAGGTGACGATCGTTGTGCAACTTTGGAAAAAAAAAGTGTTTTCTTTCGTATTTAGTGGGAAAGAACATATGATGCTCCCTGGCTAAAACCCATCTTAACCTAACCAAGCCTTCCTAACCTGCCGAATCTATGCTCGTCCTTTTAACCCAACCTCGTTTAACAACTTTCGATAAAGTTCGATTCGTTGGAGAGCATTTTTCTTTTCTATGTATATGCGAGATTTTCTTGTTGCGGTGCATAGCCACGCTTTCCCCGATATTGAATTATTTTTTTTTTTATAGGAATGGTACTTATTGTCGAATGAACCTAACGCCGCTCTTGCCATGAGGAGAGATCTGCTACAATGGGAGCAAGCACTACAGCTGGCCAGGAACTTGGACCCGCGGGAGGTTCCGTTTATATCCTACGAATATGCGCATCAGCTAGAATTCACGTAAGACGTTTTTTCCCGTAAGGATATTAATTATCATCAGGCTGTATCGAAAGTAGCGATATACCAAATGGTAGCGTGTGGTTTACCTGCGATAACTTATCGCTATTTTTTCCTGCGCTGCTGTTTTAATCTAACATGATTGAAGGACCTCGCTGTAATGTATCTTTTCAAAATTCAGAGCTATTTCGAAGACTATGGACGATGTACAGTCAAGGGCATAAATAGCTGACAAGTAATATTTTTTTCATAATTTGTGTTGGTACCACTAATGTATTTAGATGGGGAGTTGCTGCCGCTTTTCCGTTGGTTTCAATGGTGTTGCCATCGTGAATTCAAAAGAACGGAAAATCGCTTGTCAGTCATTTATGCCCTCAACTGTACAATCAGGCTGTCGCCAAGCCTGATGCCGCTTACTTTCGGCGGCAGCTTAAGTAAGCGGCATCAAGCCTTGCGACTATTTAAGTCAAACTTATAAAATTGCAAATGCAACTTTGAAAATTTACGCGGTGCTATGAATTTGTAGAAATATGAGTTTTTTAATCACACTTTCAGGGGTCATTACGTAGAAGCACTGACTCACTACGAGAAAGGGCTGATCGAAACTTCGGCTACAAAACCGCAACTAAGCGAAGGTGACTTAGCGCACAACAGCGACTGCAACGCGGGGATTGCCCGGACGGCCATCCGCTGCGGAGACGTCCGCCGGGGCGTGGCCTTAGCGCTTAACAGCGACTCCTCCCGCGACCTCCGCAAAGAGTGCGCTGAAATCCTCGAAAGCCTCAAACACCTCAGCGAAGCCGTAACTCTCTACGAGAAAGCCGACTGCTACGAGAAAGCCGCCTCCTGCTACATCCAGCTCAAGAAATGGCACAAGGTCGGCGAGCTTCTGCCCAGAATCACGTCGCCGAAGATCCACCTCCAGTACGCGAAAGCCAAAGAGGCTGACGGCCAGTACGCCGAGGCAGCGAAAGCCTACGAGACTGCGCATGACTGGGAAAGCGCCATCAGGGTCAATCTCGATCCCTTGAACAATCCAGAGAAGGCGGTGAGATTGGTTCAGGAGACGAAATCCGTGGAGGGAGCGAAACTAGTCGCCAAGTTCTTCCAGCAGCTCAACGACTACCGATCCGCCATACGGTTCTTGGTGATGTCTCAGTGCCACGAGGAGGCCTTCCAGTTGGCGAGCCGCCACAAGCAGCTCGAGCTGTACGGCGACATTCTGCTGGAGGCCCGGGAAGACGTCTCGGCCCAGTATCAAGCGAGCGAGAACGACTATCGCAGCCTTGCTCTTCACTTCGAGGCGGAGCGCAAGTCGCTGCTCGCTGGGAAGTACTTTTACTTTGCAGGCGACTTCAGCAAGGCGATGAAGCATCTCTTGAGGTGTGCGCAGAACAAGGGGGAGGAGAGTGAGGCGATCGGACTCGCTATCGAGACGGTCGCCAGCTCGAAAGACGATCGACTTGGGACACAGCTGATCGATTTCCTCATCGGGAACGTGGACGGGTCGCCAAGGGACCCGAAGTACCTGTTCGAGCTGTACATGGCCTTGGAGAAGTACAGGGAAGCGGCCAAGACAGCCATTATCGTAGCAAACGAGGAGCAGGTCAACGGTAACTATAGGAACGCGCACGATGTTCTCTTAGCCATGTACCAAGAGCTCCGCCAACGGGGACTCAAGATTCCCGCCGAGATGGAGGCGAATCTGATGCTGTTGCATTCTTACATTTTGGTCCGATTACACGTGAGGAGGAATGACCATCTCAAAAGTGCGAGGATGCTGGTTCGAGTGGCCAACAACATCTCCAAGTTTCCTTCACGTGAGTAAAATTTGTGCCTGAGCTTCGGTGTAAATACATTTACAAAGTGACTAATCACACGCTGCCCCCTTTTAAAATATCTTAGGTTGATTTCCGTGCGTTCAAGTCACCTCCCATTTAACCTATAACAGCCCGAAGTATCTGGAGTGAAATTTAGCTTATGAGAAATTAGAAGGATTTTTCCCGCTAAAATACGCAATTTTAAGCTTTGGAAAATGCCTACATTATGAAATTTAAGGTTTCCAGAGGGGTGATATTTTTTAAATTGTGACAATACTGAACTGAAAAGATCTCTAAAATAAATTTTCCTGTTTCCGAACGGCATCGCTGGGCGGTGGTGGGTTGAAATGCGTTAGGTTGGTTTCCGTGCGTTCAAGTCTCCCTTGTATTAACATAGGCGTGCGAATAGAACTAACCATACCGTCATAACTGTAAGTGAAATTAGGTTTTCAACCAGTGAAGATAATTCAGTGATTAATCTCATTCTTGGATAGCTCAATTCGAGAGCGAGTTAAAACATACGCCATCTTACATAGTCCGCGAAAAAAAAAACGCAAATTTTGCCAAAGTTTGAATTTGACAAGATTCGATAACTCGGCTGTATATGCAAACTAGGGCATACTCAAATTTCTTATCGTGCTTTTTGTTAATCAGATATCGTGCCGATCTTCACATCAGCGGTCATAGAGTGCCACCGAACCGGATTGAAAACTCAAGCCTTTACCTACGCCGCCATACTGATGAGGCCAGAGTACCGTTCACAAGTGAGTTCAACTAATCTTACTCATTAACATTATTCGACGCTATGTCGGTCGACTGTAAATCTGGGAGCTTGTTGCATTGGTCACACCTTGTGTTCCATCTCTTGATTCCAAGCCGAACGAGGCTTGTAACCTAATCATGGTTCTCCTTATCAAGCGGTTACCTAGACTTTGTAAACAACCGCGGCGTTTTTTTGTCGTAATCCTCGTAAGGTAACAAATATCAAACCAGGGCGAAATAAAAAGCACGGACTCCCATCTTGGAAAATTACAATGTACTTCGTATAACTGGACTTTTCCCCCAGGTCGATCCGAAATATCAGAAGAAAATCGAAGCGGTCGTGCGGAAACCCCCAAGAAAGGGAAAGTTAGGGGAAGTTGAAGAAAAGGAAGAACCGACGACGCCTTGCCCGTTTTGCGATGCGCCACTTCTCGAAACTGAGCTGAATTGTGCTAACTGCAAAAACACTGTTCCTTTCTGCATCGCAACTGTAAGTAGTTTCCCTACAAGGAATCTGTTTTTAATCTCGCTCAAGGCCCAGGAGACCCTAATTATCGGCCTTGGGATATGAAATGAGAGCGATTTCGCGTTAAAGTAAAATTTTGGTTGGTTCTAGCGATGCGGAAAGTCGATATTTTTAAATTCCGCTCCTTGAAGAATGATGTCTTTTGGTTTTAAGCACTTCCAATAATCGTGGATTCACTCGAGGTTTTCCTCTTATTTTCAGGGTCGCCATATCGTCAAAAATGATCTCACGGCTTGCCCCAACTGCGATTTTCCCGCCATCTATTCTGAACTTTTACCGTAAGTGCAAAATATTTCTATGTAAAGTAAAAAAAAAAATCGGCTTGAAATTTTTAGGAGGAAATGTTGGTAATATTACGGCACCTTGTGTTCGCAGGTTGATAAAGGCTGGAGAGGCGTGCCCCATGTGCGCGAAGAAAATTTCCGTCGATCAGCTCATAATGATCAGAGATCCGAAGCCGTACCTGTACAACGAAGGAGAAGAATAATTAATTAAGAAACGTAATCCGAGTTACCATTGTGCGAAACAAACACGTGTCTTCTTACACCGTCCAAGTTAAAGGAGTGTCTTGTTCACCTTAACTAATTGCCATTGTAAGACATATCAAGGGCTTTATTTATTTGTTGAAACCCAAGCTGAAGGGTTATTGATGTTTGTATCCAGGTTTCGACTTGATGTGCTTTTCGACATCATTTCGATGTGGAGGACCGATTCCGTATGTTATCCAATTAAGGAGACGTCAAATCATGAATGCTCAGTAGATGTTTTGGCTAAACTAAGCGTGAAAACTTTGACGTACTAGCTTTATGTAATTCACTAGTATGAAGAGTTAATTCGACGAAAATTCTATAGCGGCCAGATTTGAGTCGAAGTGCTTTATTTCTTTTATCAAGACTGACTCGCAATGGGACAAGGATATTTGTTGGGCATTTTTCTCATTTAATTTTTACCAAGATTATTTTTTACTGTGTAGGAAATAACATGCCCGTCAAATATGGCGATGTTTCGTTAGCAGAAAATATTTTTGGAGTCCTGATTTCAGGAGTGCAACGCACAGTTCCTGTATTTTTAATTTTAATTCTAGAAACAAATTTGTTACAAAGCGTGTTTTCCCCCTTTCTGTTGTGCCGTTTAGCATTTATAGAAATATGGCTTTATTCAAGCAAACACCTTATTACTGTACAAAGTGCTGTGTTGTAAGTGCCTTTGCTGTAGTTCTACAATGAAAAAAGGCGTACTACTTGCCCACTTCAGCACTGATAACGAAGTTTAAGGTCTGAATTGATTTATCTCAATGTGTAATTTAAATCAATTTATTAGGTTAAGATGCACATCTGATTCCGTCCATGCATGTACCAAAATAGAAAAACAGAAAAAAAAACGAATAAATAATCAAACATTTCCCGTAATTTCTTGACTTGACCTCGATTTGATCTCGCTACCGTGACAGTAACCTATATTTTTACAGTAATCGAAAGGTGAAGACGTTATGATTAAAGAAACGATGGAGGGAACGATCACTACCTACCCGCAGTAGCTCCATTTGGTTTATTTCTCTAGTTTGCAAAAAATACTTCGCTCGTGAAGGTGATGCGTAAACCCATCTCATCCCAGCAATCTATTTTCGACCCGTACAAATGTTTCCTCAACGACAGGATCCTCTGCATGATTTATGTATTTTATGCAACAACGTATTTTCAATCTAGCCTGAATCACAAATTTGGTCCGTAACAAAAAAATGTCTGGCAAAATTTTCAATTTTTTTCTTTCTATTTTTTTTTTTGAAATTTGATTTGTTTAGCCACCTCTTCACACAAATCGATTTACTGGACGTCCTTAAGCAGAAGATATCAGGGTCTTGTACCCTCACCCAAAAAATTAATTAAAAAAATAAATAAAAAGACATGACAGCGTTTCGTTCCCAGCAAGCCGGGAATCTTCTTCCACTTTTCGCCTACATCGCGCACCGGCCTCAAAATGCTCGACAAAAATAAAAAATACGTGGTTTTCGGCATATCTGGACCACATACTCTCTAAAATACGGGCGTGTCTCACTCGCTTTCCTCGCGTTAACAGCCAAACCCGGCCGATTCGCGATATCCTTAAGGATATCCGTGCTATCATGGAAAATTGAAAACTAGCTCAACCCCGGATTCATGGGTACCTAACATAAATACCCAGACCAACGAAACCGTTTTTTTCCCTAAATTTAGAGTAGGAATATGTTAAGCCAGTAAGTTTTGGATTTTCGTTATTCTGTCTACTTAGATTGACACCCGGAACTTTCAGTTTTGAAGATTGGATTTCCCATCTCACTTGTCAGTTTCACTCTAGTGCGAATTACGAGTATTAACGACATACAAATACGCAGCTTAGGTTAGGTAAACTAAACTCTAATGAGCCTTGGTTAAAATACGGCAAATTAGGTGCCGTGTGCCTCTCTCCAATAAAACTCCGTTCACAACTAACTGTCGCCAAATACGGTGCCACTCCTCGACGAGCAATACTGCCGCCGAGACGTACGCTGTATCAGGCTTCGCGACGAGAGGTTTAATTGTTGGCTTAGGTACCCTATGCCTCTCTACTGTGATTCCGTTTGCTTGGCGACAGAAAATGCCCTTTTCGGAATTCACAACCTTCGGGATACTCCTGGGCAGTTTGATAAATCTTAATTCTTCATGATGCAATAATGAGGCGTCGCGATTCGGAACTGTATCCTCAGGAGAGTCGTTCTGGTATCCCTAAGAGGGTGACCTTAACCTCAACTCGAAGCAGAGCGTCAGTCGGCTTCGACGCGTCAGGTCTCGACGGACCGAAAAAAAAAGGAGGCACAGCCTGTTTAGTTCGTATCACCATCATCACCTGTATATCAGTTCTCTTCTCACCGCCTTGCGCGAATGTTTAGCAACCTCTCGTGGTCGGGTCCCACTCAAGCTGCACTCAAGGCTGCTGTGTCTTCAGATTAACTACACTTCAAGCTCGGTTTTTAGTAAAAAACGTTGGATACTATGTAAGTACTAGTCTGTAAAACTTGCTAATAAAAAAAGACAAAGTCGGTTATTCAAGCCGACGCTAACATCAACTAAACGTCTATTTTTAACAATGCTCAGAACATTGTTAAAATGGTACTGGTACGTTAAGCAGATTCATTCCCATGTTAATATAACAAATAGAAGAATTGAAAAAAGGAAAGAAAAAAACAAACGATTTTTAGCTTGACTTGTGTGAATCCGTCTACTGTCTTCGGGCGGGAAACTTGTTATGAAACCTTTTGAAAGGGTTGAATGATTTGAACGAAATTTCCTGTAGCTACTATCCTGAAACCTCCCTTAGCGAATACAGTCGCAGGAATATTTCTCAAAATTGGACAAGGGGGGCAGCTATTGTTTCTTTTTTTTTAAATTATTTTTTACCCTCACATATAGTGAAAACGTGTGGAGACATCAAAAAAAGTAATTCTTCCTGCCGATATAAAATGTTAAGTCCTGCAATATTACACTTTTCCTATGATATATCTTCACCGGTTTTTGAGATACAGTAGGTAGAAGTCGCAGACAGTGAATCTCACGAGGAAAAAAAATAGATACAAGAGAGTATCCGATACATCTAGGCACCCGCATAGATCATCTTGACGAAATATTCGCTATGTCGGAATGTTCGGTTTGGATTCGATCTCGAAGGCGGAAAAGTGAAATAACGTCGATATTTCTGATTTTACAGGTTGGAGAGCTCCACAGAGAGGGCGTGAGTACACCCCATTGGATTTCCCAAATGGTGGAGGTGGAAGATCTTTAGCTATAGTTTATGGCAACGCAGAAATTATATTCACAGCTAATACGTGCGTTGAAATGCACGATATGTACTGTAATGATTTTTCCTTTCCCCTATCATCGTTTTGATCTTCATTTTATCGTGGATGGAGGTGTGAGTTTTTTCAAAGCGAAAAAAGCCAGGTTAAGAAATCTCTAGCATCTCTTCTCTATTTCGCTAAAACCAGATTCAACGTCTATCCGCATATCACAAAGATTTTTAACACGTAACGTGGAAATAAGTGTCTAGGTCTTCCTGTTATCATTTTGGGTTCCCGCCATTATGCGTCGCGGAGGGGAAGGAGGAGTCAGGTATCGAGTATCAACCTTGATAGATCGTCCTTCTCTCAAGTATCGACTGATAAGAAAGGAAATCTTCCTGCCACTTCCCACATTTGGTCTAAACGAGCAATTGACACACGTTCATCTATTCTCCCAAGGCCACTAAAACACAGGGTAGGCAACTTAAGATGCACGAGTGTAATGAGTGATGCCTATCATGATTAAGCAACGCGAACCCGCAAAGTCGCGTCGTGGAGTTCGTGCACACATTATTTTACGCGATGTACCGTAAACATTTGCGTGGTTGAATTTTCCAAACATATGTCCATGATATTCATAATGAAAGTGAGACCAATGGGTGGAACTCAGGTGGGGAAATCCAACCTTAAAAACTAACAAAGACTGATTCGAGCAGCCTAGCTTGGGATGTACCGGTACTTTGGGCGAGGCAAAGGTGTGTTTGCTCGAGGCAATCTCTCAGGAGTGAGGTTAACTCTGCGTCCGAGACGCGACGTCCGTGACATTGTTTGGGGGGTGCGGTGCGGGTACGAAAGGTTGACCGGATTGGACTATATCTGCGGTAGGGCTGATGATCGTACCCGGGCACTGAGTTACCCGGATACCCGGGTACCCGGGTAGAAAGTACCCGGGTAGAGGATTACCCGGGTACCCGGGTAGAAAGTACCCGGGTAGAG
>Ga0058701_10004870_pt1 | contig 10988 bp, 6 predicted proteins | sample AgamicOrMae_FD_97039 | JGI IMG/M metagenome (GOLD analysis project Ga0058701, IMG submission 97039) | Agave microbial communities from Guanajuato, Mexico - Or.Ma.e | ecosystem: Host-associated > Plants > Phyllosphere > Phylloplane/Leaf | place: Guanajuato, Mexico | collected 2012-06-04 | reverse complement strand
TATAAGTTAGTTCATTTTTGCTGCATCTGAAGGGAAGAAACTATTTTTACAGTGAACGATGCTTGTAAATTAGTGAGGCATTTTATCATTGGCCATCGAATAGCTGTCTGACTCAGGGCAGCGTTAGAACATCAACTTATGTAAATATCATAACCTTTTTTGACGCCGTTTTCAGGTCTTTTTTGAACCACCATTTGAATACCAATCAAACGCATTAATGAGAGAGACCTTCATTGTAATGGCACAACGCCAACGCTTCGCAAAAACCTGGACAATAAAAAACTCTGTTCGGACCGTTTTTTCCCGTTTAAATTATAATAATTATTGTCTTTTATTTTTTATTATTTTAATTTAAGCTTTCCTAGCGTGCCATTTTTTCCGGTATCCATCAAATGTCAAGAGGCTTACAAGGTCTCAAATTGTCCGTTACATGGTCAGCAGTCATACCTCAGGAACGCGTTTAGATTTATTTTTTTGACAAATAAATTGAACCGAAACTGCTTTTAACATTTCAGATATTATAACAAGGTTTCTCTCTGGGCTTGACCGATTACAAAGTGCCCTATAAATTTGAATCAGTGAGTGTCTCTCAGATTCAGTGAAAAATCACGGAATTTCAGTCTGTAACATCCCTGAAAAAATTCAGAGGTACCATATTGACTGAAATACAGTGAGTTTTCACTGAATCTCCCAGACTCTCACTGATTCAAAGTTCGAGTGTAGGTGATTGGTTATGTTACAGTAGATTAGGTGTCCTTTGCTCCGCTGTCGCTCGGGGTTGTGGCAACATATAGCATACCTGTACCATGCAGTGCACGATCTGAAACCTGATTCGGTTGCGCAATATCATCGGGAAAGTTTGTACGGTCCCCTTGAAGTGTATTTGACCTCTTCGGACTTCGGACAATCAGCCGTAAAAAAAAAGTTTGTATGAAGGAAGTCACCTTTTTTTTCAATTCTCTGCCAATGGCTAATTTACATTCTGCTTTACGATGGGTTATGCTTGAATTGTCTGGTGTGAAAATATTTCAGGACGTTTGGAGGTCGCTATCATTTCATTATGTTTGGAGTAACCCGACTTCAGCTAGAAACACGGACAATATTCTGTTACAACTTGGGTATCCAATTTACCACCTGATATTTGAATTTGGGTTTGACAAGGATTTTCGATACGTCGATGGAAAACAGATCCCAAAATTAGCGGAACGGGCTTCAGTCAAGTGTCCGAACCGATCACTGTGGTTTTTGGTTATGGTTGGTTGAATTCTGCGCGGTAACGTGGTTTAGCCTACTCTGTAGTTAAATTGAAGGGTGTTGCTATTGACCCGACATGCATTTAATGTAGGGCGACTTGAACGCACCTAACCCAATGCATTTTAAGAAATTCAACTTGATAAATTTCGTCGGATCAATAAACACTCCCTAAACTGAAAGGGTAAAATTTTTGTACTCCACATTCGTTTGGTTTTTGTTTAAAATACAAGGGTTATAACGATATACTCGTACGTTGGCCAGGTCAATCTACTTGAAAGTCAGGTTTTGACTGGCAACGCAACGCGGCATGTATGTATGGGCGCCATATCCATATTTATCTCCATATCCATATGTAGTATATTTCCATAGCCATATTCATATCCATGTCTATTTCCATGTCCATTTCTATTTCCATATCCTTATCTTTTTCCATATCCAAATCAATTTCCATATCCATATCTATTTATGTATCCATATCTATGTCCATACCCATATCCATCCATATTCATATCCATATCAATATTCATATCTATGTCCATATGTATATCCATATCTATATCCATTTCAATGTCGATATCCTTATCCATATCTACATTCATATCCATATCCAAATCCTTATTAATGTCCATATTTAGAGGTTTGTGGAGCACGACGTCGCATTTAAGGAAAAAAGAGGTACCGCACTGCGATCAACGTTTTGCAATCGCCTTGATGCGGTTCTCTTCATATCGGCTGTCCAAAAAAGTGGGCTACTTACTTTCTAGGCAGTGTGTGATAGAACACGGAGGCTCGTCGCGCAAAATGTCTCAAGTCCATGTTTCCAACTGTAACAACGTTCTAAAGTGCAATGCGTAAGAATAGATGCCACCAGAATGCGCTCTTTACCGGCTTACCTTCGTTATTGTTCCTTGTATTTACGTTCTGCAGGTCGCCTTAAGTGGGGCTTGAAAACGAGCACTACTTACTTTTAACTGTACCTTAGCAAAGCTTGATTAGTGGTCCAAATTTAAGACGCAGTAGTAATCTAACACTTAACGGAAAAAAAACTGTTGTGTCCGGAGTTTTAGGTAGCTGTTTGGATTTCTCGGGAGAAAAGAGAAAGAGCTGTGCCTTTGTTTACCGTTTCTCGGTGTTAACGCGACCGGTGTACTTGAAATGTGGTCTTGTTTGTTGTTTGTAACCCAATCTTCCACTATTAACCACGATTCCCTACGAAGTACATATATACCGTCGAGACCGAAATGCTCTGTAGTCATTCACCGTGCATTTTAGCCAGATATATCATGGTTTAAATGTTTAATCAATTTTATTAAGTGTGTTGGAGAAAACCACAGTCGTTCGCACATTTTACTTTAAGGGTTGCGTTTAATAAAATGAGGACTTCAAAATTAATGAAAGTTTTTGGATTTGAAGGAATAGATGCCGCTGCATGACTCCCCAAGTTTGTTGTCGATCAGTCTTGTGCTGAGAATCAATCCCCTCACCTCCCCTCCACTTATATCTGTTTTGCCCCAAAACGGGGGTGGTACGTATTTTGGTTACTTTTCAAGATAGGCCTATGTTCAGCCATATCATTTAAAAGGTCTCGGCGAGAGCTTTCCATTGATGTGGCTGAACATAGGTCTATGTTGAAAAATAACCAAAATACGCACTACCCCCGTTTTAGTTTTATGCTCAAAACAGGTGTAGCATTCCCCAAAACGGGGTTTGTTTTTACCGAGAAGATATACGTGGCTGCTGACAAGTGAGAGCAGATCAACGACTAAATAGTTGTTTGTGGTTGAATACCCAATACCCGTGTCGGGCGGCGGGCCATGCTCTGAAGATAGGAACATACACGTTGACAACCTTGTGGAAAGGTTATGCATTGTTCAGCCTGCGTAAACAAACAGTGTCTTCCGCTTGTTTGATATTCGCTCGTTATTCAGTCAGTTTCGATACGGCTTTTATCGAAACGAGGCAAAAATTAGATTCGGTGAGGTTAAGTTTGACACGTCTGGTATAATACAAAGTGATTGACTAACTCGTTACTACTCGGAACAATTCGTGTTGTGTACCGTCTCATTTTGTCTCCCTCGTGAAACAACTCGGCACTTTTTTTCGATCTTCATGAATAGCATTTTTTCTGAGCTGCCCTTCACAACACATAGGGTCTGGAAAGTGAGAGCAGGAATGTGGAGAGAAAAGGGGTGTGAAAGGGATGTTGCTTTAATAGGTAGCTGTCATAAGCGCCAAAATGCACAAGCGCCGACGCATCGAGCGCCAATCCGTACACGCCAAACGAGAAAAGTCGAAAACGCCAAAGTTCTTAACAGCAATACTAACCTTTCCTATCTTAACCTAACCTAAAATAACCTAACTTAACGTAACCTAACTTAACCTAACCTAGCTTGACCTAACCTAACCTTAACGAACTTTGGCGTTTGCGACTTTTCTCGTTTGGCAGTTACGGACTGGCGCTCGCGGCGTTGGCGCTTGTGGTTTTTGGTGTTATCGAATGCCCCCCGCTTTAATAATTGCCTGACTTAGGTATTCTTTTGCGAGGTGAGCATATCAGTGAGCCCTTCTACCCATCCACTGTTTTGTATAAAAAGTCTTCGGGTGGAACGAACATTCTGAAATGCACTTCTTCCTGAGGCGAGTCGCTAGGAATGGGCACAAAGTTTCTGTAGTGAGAGAAAAAAACTTCCGCCTTGAGCATGTCTAGGCGACGCGACGCGAAGAGAGGCGGAGAGGACCGAAGGGCGGCGGAGGGGGCCGAAGGGAGGCGGAGGGGGCCGAAGAGAGCCGAGGCGTGAAAGCAGCGGAAACACGCTGAGCGGACCATTAATGGGTTAATGAATGTCTCGGGACAGATTCATTCCCTAAGCACACATCAATTGAAGGTCAGCTCACTTTATCACTTGACTCTTTTTCTCGCGGCTCGTTACTTTCACAGCGCCTTTGAACCTCTTGGCTCGTTTGAGCGGTCAAAAACCACTTAGGTCAAACGATAAATCCGAAGGATATTTAATTAGGTGATTTCTGATTCTCGCACTCTTTTGAGACGATTTTACCGTAATTCATGGATAGAGGAAGCAAACACGAAAAGCCTAAGTTACTTTGTTTTCATTTGTACCTAAGCCTCTTATCAGCTCCCTCATCTGCTCTCTCTTCTTTCTTTTTTTCTGTTATACGGTACCTGGAATTTTCCCTGTATATAGGTTAAGAGAGCGAATGTAGCGCTTGGCTGGATAGAGTGTTTGTCGGTAAGTCCTTTCTCGAAAACGGAAGGTTAAAGAAAGTATGAAAAGGGCTTTCTTTCACTCATCAGAGAACTCAATTCGAAGAAAAAAAAAGTTGTGTTTTTTTTCGCCTCTTGGGGATGGATCTTTTCTTCTCCAGGAATTTTTTTTATTCAAATTACGAACAGTTTAAATATTTTTTTGACGTGTAAATTGAAATCTTGCAAGTTTTTTTTTATTCTCCTTTTTTCCAATGAGAAATCATATTAGAGGGATGAAACTAGTTTCCGTGAAACTAGTTTCCCAATTAAGCCAAACTCCGGATCGCACGCAGACGCAGGGCACATGCACGAGCACTATAAATTTGAAAGGTGGGATTTTCGACCTTGTATGTGTTCCACCTTTCCTCAGCATAAGCCGGGCAACGAGGCACGGAACCTAACGGCGTCAGAATCGGCGACAGCGAACAAAGCAACCTGATCTATGCAGTTGGGTGTCGCTAATTATCAACTCAATGTAATGGAAGACACCAGCATGGGAGAACAGGTTGAAAAGGTCACCTTTGACATGAACACATACCTTTGACCTGCCCTCAAAATCGGAGCGTGCGTTAACTGTGCGGCAGAAGTGCATCCCCGCGACTGAACCGAGGCAATACTATACCTATTGAAGTTGTTCAACGTTTTTCTCTAGCTGTGCTTAAAATTTTTACAAGAAATTGATGAAGAATAGATTGATTGCTGTAGTTTTTATTATTTTCACCGTTCCAACAAAAAAATACACACAGACAGGTTGTCCAAAACCACTATTCTCGACGTGTCGCAGGTTGTACTTCCCAAATCCGGTCTTATCTCGAAGTCGATTTTTTGCACGATGCCAACACTTCCATGGAACATGGAAGTAATAATAAATTAAACAGAAGGCGTTCTCTTCTTAAACTAGTAAAATACTCCCATTTTGGCCGAGATGATTTTTAGCTACTCTAACAAGAAAAATAGGTTAGTAAAGTTTACTAAAAATTAGTAAAAATAGCTTAAAAAAGAGCGATATTTAAACTTGGTTAGTATACGCTTACAGGTTTGCGAGTAAACGTCACCGTTACACAGTGCTGTTTACAGTAACGTTTACTGGCAAATCTGGTAACGTTCACTCGCCAAGTTGGCTGTCGCCATTTTTTTTTAGTAATTTTTAGTTAACTATGCTAACCCTCTAAGCCCCTTTTTTCTTATCCTGAGGAAATATATTATATTTTTAAAAATCGTCGGAGAGTGTAGCCTATGTTGAGTGTTGTAGGTGAGTGAGAGAAGGCCTTAGTATATCGCGTGGACCTTGGGCGATATCGGATAGTGTTAAATACAGCGAAAATCGGCAAGGTGACCCAATTCGTGTGCGTCGCCGTCCCGTGACCGATCAGCGGCAACTGGAGCGCATCGCGCGGCAGCTTATGCCATTGCCCACTTGGCGGGCGGATAAGGAAAACCTCGTTAATCCGACGCGGCGAGCCGCCTTGCGGTATATCTGATTGGTCGGCATTTTTCTGGAAGGACAGAAAAACAATCCATGGCATGTTGATTGCTCGGCTCGCTAGTGGGATGCCATGCCAAGTGGCTCATGGTTTCCTCGCTCGCGAAGTCAGTCATGTGAGACCATGAGCCCATGGGGATTGATATGTCTTGAGCGCCGGATAGGAAGGTACCGGTACCTATCGGTATAGAGGCGGACTGGGCTTTGGGGGACAGTCCCGTTCGGAAAATTACGGAAGGGCCCCAAATCCATGCTGAGGGACCCACGAGGGGACCCACCACCAACAACTGAACGTGGAAGCTGTCTATTCGTTTTATAGAGTCTTTTCTCCATCCAGAAAGTGCCTCAGTACACAATAAGAGAATCCTCAAGAGCCATTAGAGAGGGAATTTCGGCTTCTGGCTCCTCTCTCAAAACCGAACAAAAACATAATTATGCAAATGAACGGAAGTGTTGAATCATTTTACGCTTTCACAGTAGAGAAAGAAAATTAATTTGTCAAACGAATTAACGCCCTATGGTCCTCAAGGTTTTGTATATGATACATGGCTAATGTACGAACCTGTCATGACTTCAAGCTTTAAAGAAAAAGTCTAAAGGATGTTAACGAATTTTAGGCCTATGGAAACAAGTGTAGTAAATGATAACCCACCGCCCAGCGCGATGTACTGTAGTTCGGAAAAAAATAGAGGATCTTTTCAGTTCAGTATCGTCACAATTCAAAAAATATCACCATTTTGGAAACCTGAAATTTAATAATTTAGGCATTTTTCAAAGCTTAAAATTTCGAATTTTAATGGAAATCTTATTCCTTAATTTAAATCCTTCTAATTTCTCTTAAGCTTAATTTCACTACAAATACTTCAGGCTGTTATAGGTTTAACTTTTTAAAAAAAAAGGAATGGGGAAAATATGTTTTATCGTTAGATTAAGTTGTTGTTTACCTACAAAAAAAACGGGAAAGAAAAAGGAAAATTATTCAAAATAACGCTAAATGCATTGTCTAAAACAATGCTATTAGTATTTGAAGCAAATATTTATCAAGGAGGAGAGGTGAGAAAGCTGTTAGCTCTGCTAGAAAACCTTTTTATGCGTCTTTTTGTCGGAGGACCAACGGCCTTAAATCGCGTAGGTTATGTTTGACTAGGTTTGATAGAGTGATGTTTGTCTCGCTGCGCCACCGCTCCGCTCGGTTGCCCCAAGTAAACATTTATACTAATTAGAAATTTATGAAGATTTATTGGACCCTCCGTGCGTTGAAGTCTCTTCGCATCTTCATCTGTTCAGCATCTTTCGGGTCCACATCTTGAGAGGAAAATAGTGGTTGCTTGCAAGGCAAAGGTTTGACGCAGGAATTTGGCACGGTGGTACGCAGGACAACGCATTTCCTTGTAGGAAGCCTCATGTTGGCCGCCAAATTGGGTGGCGCCACTTTTGAGTCCGTCCACGGGTCCGTTTTGTGTCCGCAGTCACGTCATGCGAGATTGATCCGTGAGTGACCTCCACAACTGCGAATTCCACCGTGAACGCGGCTATCGCCTTCTAACTTCAGGGTAGCTGTCATAAGCGCCTAAAACCACAAGCGCCAACTCCGCAAGCGCCAATCCGTAACCGCCAAACGAGAAAAGTCGCAAACGCCAAAGTCCTTAACCGCAATACTAACCTTCTAACCTTTCTTAACCTAACCTAACTTAGACTAACCTATACGAACTTTGGCGTTTGCGACTTTTCTCGTTTGGCGGTTACGGACTGGCGCTTGCGGCGTTGGCGCTTGTGGTTTTTGGCGCTATCGAAAGCCCCCCCCCCCTAACTTCGCTGTTTTGGAACTCGCTTTTCGCCATCAAAAACCGAAATTTCTATCTGTATGTTTGGATTATTTGCTGATTTTTTATTTTATTTTGTTGCAGGTGTGCAGTAAAACCAATCTGAGAATCTGACCGAAAGATATATTCTACCGGGTAACTACTTTTTTATGCTTTTATGGAAGTCGGGTGTCCACTGACTGCTACCAATTAAGAAATAACAGTTTTATCGTATAGAATTGCCCTTACAGTTGTGGCTAATTTGACCAGCCTTACATTTTTTGCGGAGATTTCGGAAAGGCCGTGTTCTACGGACCTCCCACTTCCCACGAATGACGACCGATATTTGTGTGATAGCTTGTCTCTCGCAAGGGAGATGAACGAATCGAAGGTTTGCACTTTCGCAAAAGTAGAAGTGAAAAGGGAAATCAGGGTTGAGACCAATTGCTTCCTCAGAAACGATGACTCACCGTAGTCTACTGAACATTTGAAGATCGCGCTGTGATGCGATCGAGTACCTGGTAAATACCGTGTCCATACCAACTCAACAAGTACCTGCAGCGATTTTTCCAACCTTCTCGGTAAATCAATCCGCGAGCCACGTAGTATAATCGTTAGAAAAAAATGTTAAGACGCAGTGTGGATTTTTAATGAATTTGTTTTGAAAGAGAAGTCCTGACGGGAAGCAGAGATTTCGCTCCTCTTTTTCTTGATCAGAAGTCATGAAACAAACTGTTTGACGTACGTTACTGGATAAACTTTTCTCGTGGGTCATATTACGTCATCGTATGCAGTATACTCGAAATTAATTTTCCTAATTATCGTACGTAACAAATGACGTGGGGAAAATCAGATTGTGATTACTTTGAGCTCCATTACATGACCATCGCAGTATCATTGTGATGTATTTCGGGTCGATCATCTCCGACCTCGCTTCGCATCGGTTCAGCGCCGAGCTGTTCCGAGCAAAGGCCCGGGAGAGGCTTTCACGTTATTTAACACCTTAGTAGTAATGCTAGGCGGTATCTGGACCCAATGACGTCATTGTAGGGATGACTCATCAACGTTTACTGAGTAATTCCTGGGGAAAATCGGAGGATACTACCATGAGAGCTAAATGGGGTGCATATACTCGCGGAATGCAGGCAAGGAATATAAAAAAAAAGAGTAAAGGGAAGTCCTTTCTTTTTCTCGGAGGCGGGTGTTAAAATTAATATTGCTTCAACCAAGTTATCGAACTCAGCTCTTGAATGCAGTTAAGTGTCTAACCACTTAACTTGACATATAACGTACTAGCCACCGAAAAAGATCGCATTGTGAGGAACACGAATTTATAATTGTAAGAAAAACAAGGTTTTGTTACATTGTCGAGAACCGAAGCTACCGATGATCGTTTTTAATTTCTCATGATGCATCACAGTCTTCTCTTTAACGCTTTCAATAAATTTGTTGCCGTTACATTTTTTATTTCTCTTTGTCTGTGCGTATTCGAAGCAGTGACTCAGATTATAGCTGAGATTTTCACTTTTCTGTCGCTGGTTCTGACGCGAACATTTTATAAATTTGAGCTGGACTACCAACCAAACCAAACACACCTTAAGGGAAGACAAACTCACCTGAGTCAGGCGTCATTAATACACACGGAAGAAGGTATCCAGAGTTATTTGTATTCAAAATTCAGAAAAATAACTCTGGGATCGTGGAGAGGTTTATGGCAGAAATTTATCGTGCGATGTTCCTTGCTGTTTGGAATTCTTGTGAAGTAGCCTACCCATTCCACCGAAAGCGTGAAAAATATTTCTTGTTATTCGCAATGAAGTGGTACCGGCGCGGCGAGCTTGACCTTGACCCCAGCAAGAAGCAGGTGTTAATCAAGCGACATTTTGGTTGGTAACTGGTTGAGGGGACCGGTCGACCTCGCTGGCCAGAGCGCCACTGAACCCTCTTATCTGATCCGGGACTTCGGCTGCAGAAAGTGACGGGGTTAGCAATCGTGGCTTGAACAGATGCCCCCGCTTTAGGGAAAGCGCTTCGTATGTTGTGCTTTCATATTTTCTACTTATTCGAAATCGTGGCTAAGCCCAACGGAGTTAAGGCTTGTGACCCAACCCTTCGTCGCCAAACTTAATGCCCCTTCACAAACAACAAAATCCCGGTTTGGGGCATGCTGTACCTGTTTGGGTGTGAAACCAATACGGGGGTTGTACGTATTTTAGTTATTTTTCAAGATAGGCACACGTTCAGCCATATCATTCAAAAGGTCTCGGCGAGAGCTTTCCATTGATGTAACTGAACATATGTCTATCTTGAAAAAAAAAATAAGGGAGAAATGCATAGATTGGTTATTTTTTAATATAGGCCTATATTGAGCCATATCCTTGAAAAGGTCTTGGCGAGAGCTTTCCAATGATGTGGCTGAGCATAGGTCTATGTTTATAAATTACCAATATAGACCGCTCTACCCTCGTTTTAGTTTCATACCCAAAACAGGTATAGCAGTTCCCAAAACGGTTTTTTTTTATTTTGTCTGTGTTGCTTCTCGTTGACAGGTCGCTCATGATGTACTGGTTGTAGAGGTCTGAATACCTGTATACTAGAGAGGAAGGCATTGGGCAGCCATTTTGTTTCTTATGGGGCTATGAAAGACATTGTGTAGTGTACGGAAATAAGATGGCGGCGCCAATGGTTTAGCACCCTCAAAGCCGCCTCTCTAGTATATCCAGGCCTCTAGTTGATTGAATAAGGGTAGAAAATGGAGGGTAAAAACTGTAAATTTTAAAACACTAGTATTTATGAATTTTTTACTGCTATATTGTCATGCGATAGAGTATCAAGGTTTGTCTTCCCAGACGATAAAGTTTTTCCTTTTGTTCTTGTCGGGAATCCCCGATTTGATTTCGATTTAAGGCTTATGACGGCAATGCAACGATGGGCTGTCCGTTTAATAACGCTGCGTTTTTCCTGCTGCTCTCGTAGTATACTCTCTGTTTTGAAGCAAGGATTTTCCAAGGGTGACCTACCCTTTCTCGACGTATCGTAAAATAATGGGGATTTGCGACCTTCAACCGCGCAGCTTAGGTTGGGTAGCTGTCATAAGCGCCAAAAACCACAAGCGCCAACGCTGCAAGCGCCAATCCGTAACCGCCAAACGAGGAAAGTCGCAAACGCCAAAGGTCTTAACTGC
>Ga0058701_10004869_pt1 | contig 10988 bp, 7 predicted proteins | sample AgamicOrMae_FD_97039 | JGI IMG/M metagenome (GOLD analysis project Ga0058701, IMG submission 97039) | Agave microbial communities from Guanajuato, Mexico - Or.Ma.e | ecosystem: Host-associated > Plants > Phyllosphere > Phylloplane/Leaf | place: Guanajuato, Mexico | collected 2012-06-04 | reverse complement strand
CACTATATTGAACGCCGGTATCATTTTGAGTTTACATTTTGGCCAAAACGAGCCCTCTGAGGATACGTATCCTTTTTTCATCTCATGTTAAACTAAAATGATACCTCAAATTTTATCCCGGGTTGTTCCAATAACCCACCAACTGCAAAGAGCTTGTTCCAATACCCACCAACTGCAAAGTGCTTGTTCCAAAAACCTACCAAGGACAGTGTAAAAAATGCAGTTGGTGGCTTTTGGAGAAGCATTTTGCCGTTGGTAGGTAATCGAAACAAGCACTTTGCAGCTGGTGGATTTTTATGAGGAGCAGGGATCGTAATATGCCTGTGTTTCTTCTAAGCCAGAAAAGGACAAACATAAGACCAACAATACATTCCTTTATACGAACCCAGTAACGTAAACGCAATTGGACATCATCTCACAATATCATCTGCAATAGCTGATGGAACACCATTTCAGAATTTCAAAACATGTGTTGGTAATACCGATGCATTTATGTACGGAAGACCTTGGGCACAGTCAGCACACTGCAAAGGTATATTGCCAGCATAAATGCCCGGAAACGCGAGTAGTCCCTAGATCTCGATTCGACGCCACAGTACCCAAAAATAATTTTTCCTGTTGTTTCATTTTGAACCCAGGCGATACCGTCGAAGGACCTCTTTTATCGCCTTTGTCAGCGTGACGAACATAAAATAAATTCACACGAGACAAACAAGTAAACTTGCTTCTACTGAGACGAATACGAATAATTAACTATTATGATTTTGCATTGTAAGGTATTCACAAATTACATTACGAGCCTTTGATGAGCTAGTTTAATTCCAAAAGAAACCACTAACAAAACGGACCTCGCCTTGCGATAAATCAAAGCTCTGCTGTAAGTCCTAGTTTCACTCTTTGGGATAGTCATCGTTTTGACTTTATCCTTTCCTTCTCTCAAATTCCAAGCCTCATTTCTGATTCAGATGGCACTCGCTGCAATCCGTCTTGTGGAGCTTTCCGTCCATTTCTTGGTAATTACGGTCTGCGGAACAAAGTGGACCACTTCACAGCGATTTTGCGTCGCATTATCCGGAGGTGACGTAACAACTTTTTTTCCTTCAACGTCTCCTCTACTCCATCCTCTTTAAGCTCTGTTAGCTGAAACTTTCGACCGTGTCCAAAGCGAGATCAATCAGCATCCCTTGATCGATTATTTCCTTTCATGACCTAAATAGTGAATGTATTCGAGGTTCTTTTTTCCACAAAATCGATATGGTATCGGTACGAATACCGTTAATGGAGCATTCTATCAAATAGTCCAAAGAATGCTCTTGTCTTAGAGGATTACGTTTTCAAATCTTAGCTTACGTCATAGATTAGAAATAATTTCATCCATGCAAACTAAAATTTCGAGCCGATTGTAAAATCTTTTTACCTGACTAACAGTGCCATAAAAACCGTTTCGAAGAAAGCAAGAAAAAGAAACATTTATTATGGAAAGCGTTATCGAGAGCAATTTCTGTGGGTTTAAAATTTACGGACCCGTATCCTGAGCGTCATTTTTGTAGTATCACACAATATTCGATGTCTCTTTAAGGCGGTAGATATCCCAGGTGTCCCGTCTGGTCTTTCGACGCCTTTAATTTATCGGCTTTTTCCGCGAATGCGGAACGTGCACACACCTTGCGACGTCCCATATGCGATTCTGTTTGTAATAAAATCGAACAAAGGATGGTGGCGCCAGCGAGCCCGGGCTTCAAAAGCTAATCTGAGAGGGACGCGGAACTAGATGGCACGAATGACCTACATCCGGTTCCGCAGCTCAAACTGAAAACAAATATGGCGGGCGCAGCCATCGAGTCTCAAATGGAATCCCTCAACGACGAAAATCCTCCATGAATCCATCCGAAGCGAAAAGATGGGTACCCGTTACCGGAACCGGCGAAATTCGACGTCCGGTTTATTGGTATCAAGAATGAGGGAATTGGAGCGCAAGATCTGAAAGAATACGTCAAGATGGGTTCTATTCATGGGGAAGTAGATTGATCCGTTTCGAAACTCTGCCCGAGATCCATGAAAAATTAGGTATACTCAAAGATGAACTGCGACAAAAAGTGCTGTAACTATTTTTTTCAAAAGAAAAATCTTTGTCCTTGGGACCCTTATAGTGATTATAAGATGCAGATAAAATGCGACTGTTGTGTTTTCACTAGTTGTCAAGATACGCCCACCAATGGCCATATCAATGGAAAGGGCTCGGCGAGAGATTTGGATTGATATGGCTGTTGGAGGACATATATGAGAATGCAACATAGTCCTGTACTATCATAGACCGAAAAAGCGTCCCCCTGCAACCACCTGGACATCCATGCGATGCAGTTGCCTACCTTAGCTCGGCATCAGCCAATATCAGCTAGCTTGCTGCCAATATCACCTGCCTGATTCCGAGCTAAGATAGGCAACCGCATCGCAAGGATGTCCAGGTGGTTCCAGGGGGGGGACGCTTTTTCTGTCTGTGATAGTACCTTGAACCTCAACTCAAAACTGGGTACAGGTGCTCCCAAAAAAGGGAATTTTTGATCAGTGATTGACAAGCCAGAATGAATCTCAAACATGCAGAGCTGAAACGCAAATACTCTATCTACGCCATCAGCTGTTTCCGGGGAACCTACCCTGGATATAGTATACATGAAAGACGTCTCACATGATATCCACTTTCCGTCGACAAACTAAGCAGACACGAGCCATGTGTACTGAATCTACCCGGTTTTATGTTGCTCTCAGCATGAAAAACTAAACCAAGGTAGAACCCAGGTAGGATACCTCAAAATCTAGTTTCGGAAGACGCGTGGTACCTTAATTCCTGTCATCAAACAGCTGCGCCGTTGCGAGTCGCGTATAAGTCTCCGGGGCGCTGCGCCCCGAGTGCACAACCTTGTTTGCGTCAGCTGTGCCGTGACGAGCCCCACTGTTCCTTCACTGTGCATTTTCCGTTCATCAACCGTGTCAGAGTGAGCCGCGCGTATTTCTCCGGGGTGCTTAAATAGATGTGCTGCACCCTTCACGACCTTGTCAATTGGGAGTCGGGTCGCAGGGTGGCAGAGTCTCCGGGACGCCAAAGAAGACGTTAGGAGCGCACTTTTCGTCAAGTCATGACAGCCAAGGTGTAGGCGGTTCTGACATCACAACTGCGCTCGTTGTACATATTGTCTTAAGTTCAGGTCTCATCCCTCTCACTGAAAAGGTTGCACTAAAAATGCAAATCCAGTTACGTAAACGAGTGATGCGATACCTCTACAGGGTTTGGTAATTCCCATGAATATCTCCTGACGTGAAGGATAACCACCCGGTAAACTTGGAGGGCCACTGACCGGACAGTATAAAGTTTCGGAGGAACACGATCAGCTGTTTAGATAAACGCTGTTTCAAGTATGACGAGCACGAATAAAAAAAGGGGGGAAGATATGATAGTCATGTCGAGCAACACGGATCCTGACAGCTGGTGAGGACTTAATTCATCATTTAAGTAGACAACAAGAGATGCAATCAACATGGATTCAGGTGGTATGCCCGATAAGTAATGAGAGACAGCTATTACCGCGGAATAAGTGCTAATCAAAGCTAATAATAATATTCACTACCAGAAATCTACACCCACCTTGTCATCGCTTTGGTGTAAAAGCTATCGTATGGAATATCAATTCACGGAGTCCTGGGTTCAATGCTTGCATACAGCAGAATTTTTTATATTTTTTTATTTATTTTTTTAGATGGTGGGTGAATAGCTATTGAACACTTGATCGACAGTCATTTTTTTGGATGAACAGTCACCATCTAAATAATTTACACCAAACGTCGATATTTCTACGGCTAATATTGACATAGAGACGCCCGTACGAATGTCTACGTGTGGGGTACCGTAAAGTGGGGGAAAGTGGACCACCATATGGTGAAGTAGACCAGTATTACACATCCATATTTGTGAGGTATCTCTGCACTTTGCTGTACTCAACATCGACTATTGGACATTGGCCAATTGGACAACAGCCTATTGATGTTGAGTACAGCAAATGTCAGAGATGCCTCACTAATATAGATGTGTAACACTGGTCTACTTTACCCCATGGTGGTCCACTTTCCCCACCTTTTAACTTGGTTTAGATCCCTTGATGTCTGGATAGATTAAAGATTTTTGTTTAAGGTAATACACAGGGTAACTAATGACCCTGCATGATCTTTGAATCAAACTAATTTACCCTTGAAATGTAATTTACCATTCTGTTTCAAAAGGCTATCTCACCCCTTTGAGCTCAACTCCCTCATTGTTGATTTTCATAAAATCAGAAAGCCCCCATCCAAAATAATTGTTTCGACCTGAGAGCACGTGTAATTTCGCAAGGGATTTCATTAAGTGGTCCAATAAACAAACAGGAGGCTGTGGCCTACGTGGGCGACCACCGCGCAGGACGCATGTGGCAATACGCGCCTTTTCATAGCTCTGTTAAATAAATGAACCCACACAGGCAGCGAAAAATATTCCTCCATTTCCCAAACTGGTCATTTTATTCGATTAGCCAGGCCACCGTCGATATGAGTTCGGCTCACGTTGACATTGACGTATGGCTTAAACTAATTGTGTATGTTGTTGCAGGTCTGTCAGACTTGTCGAAGTGGTGCTGCGATTTCGTCATTTTTCAAAGCGTTGCTTACGAAACAATTTTGATTCGGAGACATATTATTTATGAATTTGCTCCTGAAAACGTTTCGGGAATATTAGCGCTTGCTGCGATTGCTCTGCAATAATAGTATCGTTAGCAGAAGCCTTCACTGGAAGATGGAGAGTACTGTGAAGAACTATAAGGACTTCATCGAAGACGCGGATGTCAGGGCTACACCTTGGCTATCACAAGATAAAACAACTTTTGTGTTATTCCCATCTAATTGCCCTGCTTCGTCTTCGGCAACACGTAATCGCAAGATTTTGGTTTGTCAGCCCCTCCTTCTTTTCAATACTGAAGAAGTCTTAAGCACTCTTAGCAAGCTCCAGTGACCCAGGTGCAACTGGGAATTTCAGTGCCGTGGCACTGATCATTCAATGAAGTTTAACTGGTTTCCAGTAAATTTTCACTGGTTTCCAGTGGAATTTCACTGAATTTCCAGCGGGATTCCACTGAATTTGTCAGTGGCACCTGGGTCACTGGTAACCAGTGACCTTTCACTGGTTCTTCCTAAGAGTGAAGATTTTGGTGTTGCCTATCCCTTAGTTTTCAGTATGTGAAGCTCATGATAAAGTTAACATTTTTAGGCTTTTTCTTGTGAGACACCTTTTCCAGACGATCGATGTAGTTACACCTCTCTTGGGCCATATTTTAAAGACGGGAACTCAGGTTAAAGGGGACGAGCAAATTAAAGGGTGAGGCTACGCTTTAACAGGGTGAGGCGCCCTGGGATTAAGAGTTGATCTCAGGCTGAACGACAGACATAATTGGGTTTTGCGATGATGCGGCAGTGCTCTGAGCAGGGACAGGTCTCGTAAGAATACACTAGATGATGAGAATATCTGAAATATATAAGGCTTTTTGATGACCGATACGTTTGGTCGGTTGGGATAACTTTCAAATCTACCGCAAGGGCTTTTTCTATAGCAACTGAGCCCTACCACACATCTCCTTAACGGAATCACGGTCCAGAAGTAATGAAGTAGAGAGGACAGAGCATAACTTGGCCGCTCTGTGCCATATACATTTTTCCCAACAAACCTGACCGCTGAACAACGATACAGTACTCTAAACTTGAATCAGTGAAAACCTACTGAAATCGACTGATTCTGTCTAAATCGAGCCACTGATTTACTTCAGTGGCTAGATTTTGACTACTCAAATTGGCGGAAATCTTCTGAAATCTACGGATTCTCAGTTAAAATCGAGCCACTGAAGTGAATCCGTGGCTCGATTTTGACTGAGAATCAGTAGATTTCTACTGATTTAAGTTTAGATTGAGCAAACCTCAAGGCTGCCTCACAGTTCCGAAGAATCACTTCAACCCGAAGAAAGAACGACGGAGTAATATATTACCTTCCGGTTCTCTGAAAATTAATGTTTCATTGACACTTCATCCACTAGATATTGCAGCATCCGAAAACCTGACAGGACTTGATCTTTTATGCCCGTACTTCTTTGGAACTTTAAGACTTGGCTTCACCTGAAGGAGAGAGGACGATCCATAACGCTGTTGGAGGATAGAAAGACTGCTGACACAGTTTTACTGCCGGCTAAAGTATAAAGACGAACATTTCCGCGGTTTGCCTATGACCTTGTGGACCCTCAGTTTCCATATATTGATGCCTCTTCCAATATTGTCGGAAAGACCGAAATCCTGCTTGATGGCACGGGGGACCAATAATACAGCGCCCTCTGTTTTTCTCTCATTTCGTCAGCACTTGAGACCCACTGTCGATCCAAATGACGAACCCAGACTAATTTGAGAGGAAAATTCGAGTTGCTAGATCCCTCTGAGACTGGGTTTGCCGCCCGTGCTCGTACTCATGACTGATGAATATTGTCATTAACATTAAATTATTATGTTAATAGTGTTTTGTCACGGCAACAAAGCACGTTCATGCGGAGAGGGAAATCCAAAGCAACATAGCCTACCGTTTTTTTTTTGGTTTTTTTTCAGCTCTTTTAATTCTATTTCGATGATTTTTAAAAACTGTTTAGCTCCAAAAAGTACTAAACTTGGATTAATAGAAGAGTTTCTACGGAGTCTAAAACTGCTCGTGCATGTGTTGTCAATGTTTGCGATTTTTTTCTCTCCAAAATTTAAGGATATTTTACTAAGAAAAAAGAATAATGGATAGGTATCTAAGACGTGAAACAGTAAAAACACCCCCAAAGTAAGAGACGTTTACAAAGCAGAAAAATTGTCAAGGAAGATATGAAACTGGTGAAACATGCTTGATTTACGATACATGAGAGAACGTGAACTTGTGGTTTGTAAACGATATTCCGTACTTTCTTGAGGTTTATTTTAAACATGTTTTCTTGCAGAATGCCAGTAGTAAAAAAAAATAATAAAAAATAAACAGGCGTTTGCATCGTGCGCGCTTACTTTTAACAAATCTACGAAAAAAAAAATAAACAAAGAGAGAGAATTTAGTTTCCAAAAGCAGGACGAAAATAATAGCAGCCAGAAAAGACCACAATGCTTTTGTAAACATTCCAAACTTTCAGCGTTCTATTTTTTACGACACATTCATTAAGATAAATCAGTTATTTTTATTGCTGGAGCTTCTGGATCATGATTTGTCAAAGCGTTGGGCTGTACGGGCATAAAGCAATTAAATCGAGAAGTAGAAAGTTGTCACTCAAGTGCGCCGCAACTTTCTCAGATTCGGTGATTCAAGAGGCTGATGTCCTTACTTGAAGTGTGTTTTCGGTTTCGTTCTCAATGCACATCAAACTTGTTTCCACAAAACATCTTGCTCTTTTCAAAGTTCAAATATACATTCCTAACTAAACTCCTGATTTCTTTTCGGTATCTTATTGAATAAACAAACATGGTTCAGTAATCGTATGTTTGGATAACGCTGGGAATAACTTAAACATATAAAAAAAGGTTGACAACTTTATATCTAAAGTTGTAAAGTCTAAAGCAGTTGAACTCAATAGACCCTAGATAATCTTACGCATAAACGGGTTTGTCTGACCCCTGTACTTACATCACTTGGTGCTACAAGGATAGAGGAAAGTGGCAGCGCACTCACCTGAAAAAAAGGAAATAAGATGTTAGTTTATCTCTTATAAAATTACGCTTTCATATCGATAGCTTGAAATGAAACTACTCGTTGAAAATGCTCGGTCAAGAATGTGCTAATTCCTATGGTTATAAGTGGCAAGTAGAACAGTTTTGAAACAGCATTTTCAACTAGCACAGATTCATTTGAAGCCATCAATATAATGTTTCTCCAGCGTTTATCATAACAAAGAATTAGACCATTATTCAATAGCAGAGCCGGATAGTCTTGGCCAGTAGCACTCCGTTATGTGGTCCATTTATATGATTGTTCACCAAAGTAGGAACTTCAACGAAAATGATTTCTGATGCCAAGGAAATGTTTTATTGATGTATAACAAACACATTTTTATTTTGCCACATTTTTTTCCTTGCGACAGGAATTTCTCTCTTGCAAGTTAGTCCAAAAAAATATATTGTCCCAACAAAATAAATGCTTGCGATAAAAAAATCTCACTGTATGAAGAAAACATTTCATGGCGTCATAAAACATATCTAAACCACTGACAATCGCCTGTTTTTTTTGGGGGGGGGGGTTAAACTCCTCCGTTTCGCTCAAAAATTTCCTCAATACCCGATTTTAAAATTCTAAATTTTCGATTCGCAAGAACATTACAGGAAAAAAATACACCCTCGGAGTTTTTACAGTGTACGCGCCCCTTCCTGCGCCCCATTTGCCTGGATTCCAAGCCCACACGTGTGTCCACAATTTCACCGAGCCGAGCTCGAAACCAGAATGGAGAGAAAATTAAAGAAACGAAAGCTTATTTAGAGGGCCATCGCTCAAGCCCAAAGCGACGCCTCTCGACGTGCAGCTCTCGTGGTCACCTCGCGAAAAGTAGACAGCTCAATTTTCATTTTATCTCGACGCCCAATCTGCTTCATTGCTCATAGAGATGGGATCGCGACGACACCTGCATATCAGCAGCTCTCGCAAACTCGTCGCAGCGCAGCGAGCAGCGGCGAAAGCAAAAATGGAGTGGCGCATCGCCTCCGACGAGATCAACTTGTCATACGAGTTGACAGCAGCCGTCATTGCGTGCCCAATCACGCCCTGCGAGATTCCGAAAAACAAAATCGATCCCGTTAACCCAATTCACACGACGCGTCTTAATGGTGTTCAAGGTGGATCCCTGTTATAAATGGGAAAACATGTTGATCTCTTGGAGAGAAATCATGCAAGGCAAAATCTTGACTGGGTGGCAAAGCGTGTTGCCTATCTGTGTCTTAATTTGTGGAGGCAACTTGCCGCACAATCATGTCAAGATTTTGCCTAAAGAAAATCGTTCTAAAGACAACTCGGAAAAGTACAAGAATAACAAGATGCAAAGGCAGACGAGCCGTTTAAAAAAATGAAAAAAAATAATACGAGGTGAGAGCAACAACGGACTGAAGGATAAGTTGCTTAACCTTATGTAGGATAAACTACGCCTACGTCGACGTTAATCCTCATAAACTAAATTTAAATTTAAACTACATTAAATTACAGGCGTGAAAAATCACACGTTGAAATCTAAGAGTGTAACGGGAAGGCAACTTTTTTTTTTCCTTTTTTCAACCATGAGAGACTCTCATGTTTCAACACAAGAAGACGTTGAATTTTGCGCTGCCAACACGGCCTGTAGTGCTTTGCGCGAAACAAGTTGATTAAAGACTGCAAAATGACCTTCCCTTATTCCTAGTCGTAATAAGAGCGCCTGTTAAGAAAAGTAACGAACTTAGACGCCAATTTAGTCGTGCATTATTGAATGCTTAAAATCCGAGATTATGATTGTTATTGTTTAAAGCTCCTCCTATCAACAAGAAAAGTCACTTAAAATCCGCTAGCTAAAGAGAATTTTATCGACCAAAGAAGCTTTACGGCGGACGGAATAGTTTGCGTGCGACTAAATCACAAAAGATTTTGGTCTCAAACCACTGCAGCAAAGGTCTATTCGGCTGCTCATACTATCGTTAACGAGGAGTATTCACTTCCGCACTTTTGATCAAACTTTCCCCGACGGAATCCATTCGACAAAATGGCTTCATATCTCGGAACGAAATTTCCTACTTTCACGACGCACAAATCGAAGGAGCGATTACTGAAAAAGAAGACAAAAATTGGTGAGAATACATGCAGTCCTCACCTGAGAGCCCTTCAAAAACTATCTCTGGCGGGAAAAACGACAATTTTCAGACACAAAAAACAATGATATCTGTGGAAAAAAGCTAGAAAAATAGACTGATTTGAAGGAGAAATCTAATTGTCCTTATCTCAACTCTTAATACGAATCATTTTTCAATCGTTAATTTCTTTGGTTTTTCTTTTTTTTTCGTTGCTTTTTCAGTTATTATTAAAATTATTCTTACATTTTTCTGTGATTTAATGTAGGCAACAAGTAATTCTACTAGGTGATATCGCGATCGCTAAAAGCGTAGAACGAGGTCGGAGGAAATTCACGTCAACTAAAAGCCCTTCTAAAATTCTCGGAAAGGAAGCAAAGAACAGCTAGCAGGTGAAAATCACTTCATAGGTGTGCTGGGAATGCTTTAAGGTAGTAGGAGCGACCTTGGTTGAGTGACCAGAATCGCTTAAAATTTCTGTGGCATCCTTTTCAGGACACACCGAATCCATTTTTCACACAAAAAAAAAAAAAACTGTCACCGAGCTCAATTTTGAAATAATCAGGATTTAATTATACATTGTTCTTATGGGGAAACGCATATTCGTGCTTTTGTTTATGTGATTTTTCAGGTTTACGCTATGTTTGAGTGATCAGAATTTCCTTATAAACAAAAACTAAGCTCTTTTTAAGGAGAAAAACAAATAGAAAATAGAAAATATAGGTGGCACCGACCAAATAACGACAATAACTAGCTTCAAAAAGCTTGTTTTAGCCATATTTTCGTAAAATTTGCGTTTTGCGTGTTTTTGGATATCAAGTACTCGTCCTCAAGCAAGACAGGGTGAATTTTTATGACCTTGCATGATAGTACAGACCCTTTGTAACACACAAAAAAAATTCAAGGGTTTTGAAGCAACTTTTTTTTTACCCGTCCCGCGGATCGGGACGGGTAAAAAAACTCTACTACCTTAAGTTAACGGTGCATCAAAAAAAAATGGGGCCGAAGACGACCTAATACTTCCATGTTCGTTTTGATATGTCCAACAATTTTTGAGATATAGGGGTTCGAAACATCTAGAAAACACCCCCCCCCCCCCCCCCCATATT
>Ga0058701_10004868_pt1 | contig 10990 bp, 8 predicted proteins | sample AgamicOrMae_FD_97039 | JGI IMG/M metagenome (GOLD analysis project Ga0058701, IMG submission 97039) | Agave microbial communities from Guanajuato, Mexico - Or.Ma.e | ecosystem: Host-associated > Plants > Phyllosphere > Phylloplane/Leaf | place: Guanajuato, Mexico | collected 2012-06-04 | reverse complement strand
TTTTGACTGAAATTTATCACAACCTCACATCAAAAGCAACATGCAGTGATTCGCGTTCAAAAAAATCCCTGTCAATTAGGACACAGAGAACATACAAATAAATAGAGTTTCCTAAATAAATAGTTGCTTAAAGTTTCGGTCGTTTTTCCGGGATGTGACTTGGCGCTGCCAGCAGCGCGTCGCTATCCTCGGGATGTTCCCTGACTTTGACCGGGGTTTGGCTAGTTTTTGCTTCCTCGGGCTCATCAAGCATCTCGCTGATTGAGCAGGGCTCGTCGTTGGCAGTAACCTGGTCGCCATATTTTTCTAAGAGCTCAAAACAGACCCCGTTGGTCCATCCGAAGCCAGTTTGGGCAGTGTACTCTCCTCCTCCCCCGCACCTGCCGAGCACCTCAGCCTCGTACTTCTCAAACATCTGCTCGTGTTCCTGGAAGCCGCGGTAGTTAGCGACCAGCCACCGCTTTGAGAGCTCCAGCGCCACCTTCTGCGCCCCAGGGTGACCTGTGGCCTCCAGCCCTTGGATGAGGATGCCTTGCAGAGGGGACCAGCAGTTGGGGAAGTCCCACTGTTCGCCCGTGACCGTCAGCGAAGAAGGAGTGCCTCCGAGGAACTTGAGGACGCCGCTCGAGGACAGGTACTTGATGGTCGCCGTGGCCACTTTAGCCGCGTCGGCCTCGTCATAGCACTTGGTCCACAGCGGCGTGAAGTTGGACGCGTAGAAGTACCTCCTAGGGGTGTTGTTGAGGAGGTCGAAGTCCAGCCACGTGCCTGAGTCGGCGTCCCAAAGCACGGCGTTGACGGCCTCCTTCCACTGGTCGGCGATGGCGGTGTACTCCGCGGCGCGCTCCTTTTCGCCCATGGCCTCGAGCATGGAGGCCAGCCCGCGGGCGTTGCCGTACAGGAAGGCGTTGAGGTCCACGGGGACGATGTACCTGGTGCGCAGGTGGCCCAGCGAGCCGCCGTTGGTGCCCTCGTGGATGACCCAGCGACTGGAGAAGTCCCAGCCAGTCGCTGCGGCGGATTTGATGTCCCAGTAAAGATGCTGGCGCTCCTCTTCGGTGGCCAAGTGTGATGCTGTGAGGATGTCCTCTCGGTAGGATTCGGGCCGCGGTCCATCGGAGGGCATGAAGTACCGGGCCAAGCGATATGTTTTGCCGCTTTTGTTGACCTGAAAATAAGAGGCAATACAATCCGTTAAAACCAGAACCAAAAAGAAAAATTGGGGCCCTAAACGTTGTACCTCTCCCTTTGCTAATCCGTACCAAGCGATTTTTCAGAAAGCAATTCAAGGATTTTTCAAGGGTTTTAAAGGGTAATTCTTTCCATTTCTCAGGGCGTTTCCTTCTTTTCTGAAAAGCAATTTTAACCGATTCTTTGATCGACCTTTAGAGCTCGGAATCATTTTTTGCTAAATAACGAAAAAGAAGAATTTGTCATTTTTACTAAAGCATTTCAGCTAATGCATGGCTTTTTAAGGGTTTTTCAAGAGCAATCTTCATTCAAAGCTTTTCCAAGGGCAGTCTTCATTTTAAGGCATTTTTCTTTTTTAAAAAAAATATTTCTTTAAAAATATTTTTTTATGGCAATTATCCTTTAAGTATTTTCCAGGTTTTCAAGTAAATCAAGGGTTGCCAGACACCCTGCCAGAGAAAATTGTCAAAAACTTCTGGCTTGAAATTTTGTAGAATCGCATTTCTAAACTGAATAAGTTTTATTTTTAAGCCAGATGTAATTCTCATTTTTGTTTAAAGTAAAAAACAAGCAGACATTTTTATGGCTGAATTATCAATCGATAAGAGATTGTAACAGCTTGTGAGATGATACAGGTATTGACGTCCGCTTGAAGCTTACCTCGATAACGGCGTTGTTCATCCAATACAAGAATTCTCGCTCGATGAGATCAAAGTTGTCGCGGACGAATGCGAGATCACCGGTGTGCTCCAAGTACGACTGCACCATAGGGATCAGCAGAGGCGGTTGCGAACGATGCTCGTAATAAACTCGGCTTCCATTCGGCACAAAGCCGATCCTTTGGACGAGGTACAGCAAGTTTTCGATCAGGCCCTGAAACGTCAAAAGCGCTATCACAAAACGGTTCACGCTAAAAAAGTCGTCCATCTTGTCACTGGAAAAATTCCTTCCTTACCTTGACGGTTGACGGCATGCTGCACATGAGTAGGCCTTGTGCTATCCAGTAGGTATCCCAGTAGTAAAGCTCTGTGAATCTTCCTCCAGGAATGACAAACCCGTTTGGGACGTACAGCAGCGAGTATAGCTGTGGGTTGTCACGAACATCCTGCTTAATTTTTCTGCCCAAAACGTTCCACAATCCGTTGAGTTTTGCGGCCCACTCTCGGTACTCCGGACATGCGATTCGCTGCAGAATAGGAGGGTCGGGAGTCCAGTCTCGGGGGGACCATGGTTCCAACTCTTCGCCATCCTGAACAGACAACATAACACATTTCCGTTGACAACACGTAAAGACTGAATTTTCCACCGCTGTGTTTCATCTTTTTTCCAACTTTTCATCCTACATCACAAGGATTAATGGCAGACAAGGTATTAGGATGCACCTTGATTATGACTAACAACAACATAGGTTGTATGTCCTCTTCATGTCCTAAAACCTTGATTAAGTTGTGCCTCGCTTCGCTAACGTTCCACTCCGATGTCGCCAAGCCTGATTCCGCTCTTTCGACGTCAGGATGCTGACGCTGAGAAGTAAGCGGCATCAGGCTTGAAAACCGTTAGTTTATGTTAGGTTAGGCTAGATTAACCCATATCAGCCCGAAGTATTTGGAGTGAAATTTAGCTTGAGAGAAATTGAAAGGATTTTTTCCATTCAAATACACACGCAATTTTAAGCGTTTGAAAAGGCCTAAATGATTAAATTTCAGTTATCCAGGGGGGTGATATTTTTTTAATTGTGACGGTACTGAACTGGAAAGATCCTTAAAAAAAATTGCTGCTACCGAACGGCATTGCTGGGCGGTACTGGGTTAAGTTCCTTACTCGGATTGGGTGGAAGTGGAACACAAGACGTGGAAAATTCAGACATTACGGTGTAATTTTAAAGATTCTCTCCTATATTCTTCGGGTAATCCTTCGGGCAAAGCTCGTATTTCATCACCTAACTGACGTCACTTTAATAGCCGTCGCCTCATGATAACAGCTCCCTTTCCCAGGATTAGAATGATTCAGAGGCAATCAAGGCGGACTCGATGGAAGTAGGCAATTTCAAGGTTCCCGTGTCATGAAGGTTGCCTACCATCCACCGCCGAATCGCCGATGAGTCATTGCGTCGCCGAGCAAAGTCAACGAGTGAATCGTTTAGTGAACTGTTTTAATCGTTTTATTTACTGTTTTAAGTTCGGGCATTAGCGCGGAAATGGAGTTCACGTGTATACCCTCTCGGCCTTGGCTCCGTGAACACGTCTGCAAAACTTGCGTCAACTTTAGCAAATTGCATCAACAATAAAGGCAGTTCGGGTTGAACAGCTGCGTAAGCGCCAGACGCTCCGGCACTTAAATACTCGGCAAAAATAAACAAAAGTCGCACAACATTTTATGTTTGGAAATTTCTTTTTCGCGGTGATCGGTTTTCAATTAAAAGAACCGAGTTTTGGTGGGTGTTGAGGTAAGGATTTTTAAAAATTGTTTCAGTTTACTAGAATAATTAATAGTATCTCGCAAAAACGAATGAAAAATACCGTTAATAAATAAAGTAAGTTAACATGTTATAATAACCCTGGAAACTAGTTACGATGATTTAATTTGCGCCCTTGAAAGAAATAAACCCGATACACGTAAATAAACTTGACTGGAACTAGGTTAGTTTTACACGGATTTCAGGACTTCCCCAAGCCATGTTCGCAGCTAGTTGACACATTCTCTATGCCAGTGCTAACCGTATATAGATATGTTGAAAACTTAATTCTTTCGCGGTCAACAAGCTTACTGTTAGCACTCGGCGCGATATTTATTCCCTCCGAAATTTGAACTGAGGATTTGTGCGTGCTAGTGTGCTTATCATTTCGATACGTAAAGCTTAGGTTTTACGCGCTAAATCATGGTTTCGAATTCGTCTAAAACGTATCACGGTGTAGGCTTAAGGTACTGTACAGATAACCAGTGCTTTTAACTCTGAAAATCTCATCAGGAAAGAACCTTTGACGTGATTGCAAAACATGACGTCATACGAAATCGATGCGAGGACCCAGCAAAAAGCCCATCAGGCTTTGTTAAGTTTCTCCATTTCTAGATGGATTGTCCTCCGAGTTTAACTGACCCATTCCCGATGGCACAACTGTGCGAATAGTTTGCAAAACAGCGTTAAATTTGCGTAATAAAGGGCAAGGTATCAAGGAGAGACGCCGGCTGCCGATGTATGATAATCTTGTTCTTTCCGGCTCTTTGAGTTCTTGATTTCAAATTCCGAGAAGTTCATTCAAGGTCATTCAGTTTTCATATGCACTCATATACTTTGTAATGTGAGGCTTCTCAACGTCTGGACACATAAATAATTAGCAAGATGTCAAAGAAAATAAAAGAGTAGAAAAACGTCTATTTGAAACTTTCAGGATCCGAACCAAGGACCTAAAAAAAACAAGAGTAGAGGTAACTATAAGTTGCTAACGTAACTCTTAGCTTCCCCTGGCACATTGTCTTCAAACGCATACCCTCAACACTATACTAATTTTTGCATACTCATAAAATCCGTATGATACGTCGGTGATGGGGTCATATTTACAAGAAGAACCATCCATCAAAAAATGAAGGCGGGGAAAAAACAGGGCGCGATTTTTTATGGGTTTTGTGCGAGGTCCTTCGTAAATTTCCAAACGGATACACTCACAGTGAGCGAAAGTACCACAGAAAAGGGTCAAACGTTAGAAGGCCTCTTATTGGGCTTCATTTCGTACTACGCAGGCCACACAAATTGGGGAAAACAAAAAACAATTTGCAAATGACTTAACGCACGCTGCCTCGAAAAACAGAGGAGCTCGCGCTATAGTACCCAATCCAAATTCTCAAAACGGGTCACATATGTGACACATCTAATTTGTACGAAAGGTGGTGTGTTCTTCGACTAACAAGCACTCCAGCACTGGGGATATTTTCTTCGTTGAGTAGCTTAGTTGCACTTCGGTCGGAGTTTGATCACATTGCACTTCGGTCGGCGAAAATCCACAACAAAACGACGGGCAGAACATTAATGTTCCGACACGGACTTAACCGATTTTTGCCCACTGGGCTGTTATCGACCCATCAAAAATATTAACCTTCATGCAAAATTCTCCCAAAAATCACTTATTTTAAGTGAAAAGGTAAATCTAAATTAGCGTAAAGAAAAAATTTGATCGTTTCAAAAAACACCATTTTGCAAAATTTTGGTTCAAAACGTTTTGATTATTCCGTTAAATTTTTTTTTTCAAACTTCCTCTGGGCACAAATCGGTTGAGGCTGGAAACTGGCTTACCTCGAAGGACTGATCAACGAAGGCTAGAACGTCGTCCCGTCCAGGTTCACCGGCAGTGCGTCGCAGAAGTTCGTGGAACCTCTGAAGAGTCTCCTCGGGAGAATCTCGCACCTTCTTGTCGACGAACGTCTTGGAGTCCGGGTAGATCGCGGCCAGTTGAACGATCCGAAGCAGCTCCCCTTGGCAGAAGATTGGGCTGGAAGAATCACAAGGTGCGGGCTTGGTTAGCGGGGCGACTGCAGACGCGGCCACGGCGCCGACGACGGCGTCGGCGAGCATGTCCGCGACGTACGATTGCACCAGCTGCGCCTTGTAAAGCGTGCGACTAGCCTCGGCAATGGCCATGGTTGTGACTGACGACTAAGGCCCTTGGCTACGACTAAATACTGTGTTCCCCGCCCCGGGCGGCAGACACGGGGGGGGGGAGGGGGGGGGGGGACGGTTCGGTTGTTCACCCACTTGAATTTCGTATCCTCCGAAACCAAAACAATTTTTATCGCCATTAGACAAATAGGTGTTTTTGAATTTTTCGCTCAAAACAAGTGTTTTGGAAAACTACCTTTATCAAAAGAATTTTTTATCGTAATTTACAAACTAGAACGATCAACAGACAATTTGTTTTCGTTAATGTGATGGAAACAGGTTTTTGCGTTTTTTTACAGTACTCTACTGGAAACGCACGTAGGACTCCGTTGTTTTGTTTCCCGAATGATGCAACTTTTGTTAAAGTGAACTTTGTAAAAACTTTAGGAAAAAAGTGCGTCGTTTTCCTTGATCTCGCTACTTTGAGGTAAGGCCTCCTTTCATTTCTCGGGTTGAAGTGTCCCATGTACCATGCCGAATTATCCATTTATTGAAAATATATGAGTGGATATCCATGTGTTTATGCTACATCCATGAACCATGGATGTCCATCCGAGTATTTTTAAGTTAATGGATTTTTCGGCATGGATATCACCATGGGCATTGCCTTGATACGTCAACCCAGGTTCCTAAATGGTTCCATTGATTCCAATTTGATCGTGACATTAAAATACTCCTCCATCTATAGTAGCATATGAAGTTCGCTTTAAAAATGAATTGTTTTGATGCGTGTTTAAATTACTTTCATGCGGTATTCTAAATTCGTATCAACGATAAAAATATTTCGTGAGACTATTTCCCTCACGTATAGAAAAAAGGCCACTCTTTCCACATGTGTGTAGGCTTTTGAGTTCATTCTGTAAAATCAATTTTCTCGTATGACTAAATTTTCCTAAGGATCATCGTGGCTTACGTCATCATACCCCCCCCGGAAAAAGTGTAATTTAGAAGAACGTAAAGAAAAAAATCTAATTAATTTAGAAAATCAATATAGCACATCCTGATGCAAAATACTGGTACCCAAAAACCGGCCAGGGTTTAAATCAAGATTGCGGTTTAAATGAGAGCTTGTATGGAATGTTGTTTGCTAATTCATCTCCCTCATGCTTAATTTTTTATTTAAATCACTATCGCTCAGCGATGCCCTCCCCCCAGAAGGAATAACAGCTTCGATCCCAGAGGGAATCATCTGTACCGTTGCATACTTTAGAAACTATCACCAAGATGTTAGTCATCATATTTTATATTTCAGTCACCTTCAAGAAGTCAATTTGTTCTTCTTAATTAAAAAATCATTGCGAATACTCAGAATGTAAATTCCACTTAAAATGCTTTGGGGCAGCGGAGTTAGGTACCTGGAGTGCGAAATGCTAATCAAATTGTTAACAAACAAATATTGAAAGACTAAAAAAAATATTTACGCATTTCAGCGCTTACATAATGAATGACCGACCAAGTACAACATTGAAAAAAATGGAAATTCACCTGTTTATTGTTTTTTGAGCATTTTTAATATACCAATCTTGTCAACTGGACCTCAGTGTGTATGGAATACTGCCCATACCTCTTATTTTTTTACGAAAATGAATTGTTACATAAACTGCTTTTTATTTTCCATTTACAGGTATGATAGAAGTACAGAAGGTCTCATGGTGAGTGAAAAAGATCATGGTTGCGTCTCATGCCAATAATGTTACGGTAGGCCTATATTGCTATAGCCAAAAACTGAGTGTCTTTGGCATGATTACATTAGGAGTTATAAATAATGAACTTGTAATTACTCTTTTAAATGCACGGCAATATATGGATTCTTTCAGGGAACTTCTTTTAGAAGGTATTGTCTTAAACACTTTGAGGATTTGTGTTGAGGGGTTTCAACGATGTTCCATTCACCTTAAAAGCTCCATAAAAGAGCTTTTTTTGATCCGAGAAGTTGTCTTTTAGAAAATTTTTACATTGGAATCCTCCGTTTTAGTTAATGCGTCAGTGGCAAGGGCAAAGTTCTGTCAAGATCGCTTTTACCTCCAATTTGTCGAAACGGTCATTGTAACTGGCAGTCGTTACAAGTGATAATATGATACCGGGGAAATACGCCGTCTTGTGTACCTCAGTCGTCTTAGTCGCGCGGTCGTTTTAAGTGACAGTCGCCACAAGCGGTCTCAACTGCGGCGTTCTAAGCTGTCGATAAACTACCTGTCGATTAAGCTGTCGATAAACTACCGAAAAAACGTCTTTTTTTACTAGGCCCTTTATTTTTTTTCATATCAAGAAAATTATTTACAAAAATACTATATCCAAAAGATAAGGAAGAGAAAAACTTTTTTATTTTTTTAAGAGGAGATTTTTACATTTTTGTCACCTCTGTCAAAGAATGAGCAAGTTCGAGCATCATCAGCTACCCTCAAACACTCAAAACCAAATAACAGCCACGTAAAATTACAAGACCGCAGGTTGTAACATTTTGTTTAGAGACTTCAACAAAAACATCTACCCATGAATGTAGAGTACCTCTCAAGGCAAAAAAAAGGAAAATTCTTTTTTTTTCTTTCTTTTTTTTCTTTTCTTTTTTTCTTTTTTTTTGTTAAAAACTAATTTTCCGTCTTTACTTGCTGTAAAAATAAAGAAAAAAATATCTTTCTTTCTTTTCCCCTTTTCTTTTGTTAAAAACTAATTTTCCATCTTTACTTGCTGTAAAGATTAAGAAAAAAAATATAATTAAAAGCGAAGTTTTAGCCGGCGCGGCGTTGTAAATTACCAGTTTTTTTCCGACCACGAGGAATGTTTCAGGTTAACTCTGTGATTCGGTTGCGACTTAAGAACATCAGTCGAAATCGCTTTTTCAATTGCACTTTGATAGAGACGCCAAATCGCGGAGTTTGTTGACGCGGAAATGGTCAGAAGTGAAGTGTTTGCAGGGCGTTAGGGACTCGACTATACTGTACACTTTGTTTAGGCGCTACTCGCGTGTGTGAGTGTACAGTGAAATACGACGCCTTTGCCACCTAATAAACAAACAGCGGCACGTTTTAACGGTTTACATCAAAAACTTGTTTGTCATTTTGTTGTTGGAAGTCTACGGTTTATGGTCAAGGCTACCCTTGTTGTCAAACGATTTCCTCAAACTCAGAAAATACTAACGTCGTTCAAACTTTTAACCTTGCCAATAACGAAAGGAACTGTGAGAACATGACCAGCCCCCATTTCCGACCAATAAACTACTTTCTGTCCAACCAAAACGTACGTAGATTTTTTAAAAATTTAGACTTCCTTATTTTTTATCGATATTTGTTGGGATCGTTTTCCTTTTATTTTTGCTTTATTTTTGGCGTGAAAATACTGTTAGAGGGTACCTTTTGATTTGCCTTATTTTTATAGAGAAAATATTTTGATAGGTTAATTAAGCTGATTGGATACTTGGATAATGCTGACAGTTGAATTCGCTTATTTAACGAACACGGATTTTCCTCATTGATTTAATGTTAAGTGAATCGAAAAAAGCCCTGCCTTTTTTTTGATTAGCAAGGAAAGATACACCTAATTCCGTGTCGTCGAATATTGTGAGTGCGTCGTCTGTAAGTACAGTTAAGATTTTAACCGATAGAGATAATACAGTTTTTATTACTACTCTGATTGTTAATACTCTGATTTTTAACACTCTGCTGAAATAATTGTTATTTGCACCAAGTGGGGTTTTTGGTCCTACCTTTTCCCCCACGAACACACACTCAATATTGATTGTTCAACATCAGACAACCTCAAGAGTAAGCACCCACAATGCCAACTGTTCAGACCTTACAGGGAGACAGAAGTGTAACTGTAGACTTGTGTACAACCATTGTATTCTACCTAGTTTTGTATTTTACCCGCAAAAAGTCTTTGAATTGAAAAAAGGGGGGGAGGTTCCTTATTATAATTGGGTGATTTGGATCGAGATTGACCCAAGACTCACTAATATATGCTTGTGGTTATCTCAAATGGTTCTCGAATAAATGGCGGCCAATGTCGACAAAACCGCAACATTTGGCAACATGGCTAGGTAGGTCCCAAGGGTGTAAAAAAAAACATGTTGAAGGAGATTACTTCTGCAGTACCTTCGTGAGCCTCCCTGGAAAATTCATGAGAGGTCCACAACGCCCGAAAATGTTTCCGAAAACAGGAAGTTCCTTTCCCTCTCGTTTTCACTGATTGTGAGCCAAGTCGAAATTCAATTTGAAATTAGAACCAGAAGGCGAAGCCCATGAAAAGCTCAGACAAGCTGAACCATTGTTCAAGGTCATGAAAACAGCTTCCCTTGTGCGATGCCAGCTGAACAAGCAAATATCTCGATTCAGGAATAATATTTCAAAATGAGATCGTTCATCCATAGTAGTTGCTCTCCACCCTTTGTGATCCACGACCCCCCCCCTGCCTGTTCTCAGGATGCAACCCCCTTTCGCGCAAAAACAATCATATTCATAGCAAATTAAGGTAAGCTTTCGCGACCCCCTTCAATACCACGCCCCTTGTAGAGAACCGCTGTTCGAAAAATATAATTTTCGCTCACGGAGCGAAAGGTCCTTGGTTTGAATCCCGGAGGAACCCACTGCAGTTACTCAAGTTCTGCTTATATAATATTTTTTTAATTCCCTCTCTTTTTTTACCTCGAATTTTTTCAACACCATTTCAAACGAGTTAGTGTCACAAAAATTAGTGTTTAACTTCTAATTTCAGAGGCGCTGATGTGAATGCTTGCGGAAACATCAAAGTTTTCACTGCATTTTTTTTTCAAAGAGTTCATCGCTTTTTAAAAAAATAAATATTATAAAGGCAGTGACTTGTTCAAAGAGCAATTGATTTTAGCACTAGAAATTTAACCGAATTCCACAAGAGGCGTACTTGGAAAATGTAAAGCGGGAGGAGAAAGTAGGTATTTCCTCACGTTCCTCTACTTCGTATACTATATTTAAGGGAGCTGGAATTTTGTAGTCTTCACTGAAGCATCACGTTTAGTCTGGTCGTTTGCTGCCAAAAAAATCGTGCCTTTCATGGATATCCTTGCAAAAATCCAGGGATGTAAACGAGAAGCAGCGGATTTTGGCAGCGGATACACTGTTAAAAAAACTTGGACAAATAGCATGCTAAGAAACTTAAATTTAGTAATAATAAGAA
>Ga0058701_10004867_pt1 | contig 10991 bp, 4 predicted proteins | sample AgamicOrMae_FD_97039 | JGI IMG/M metagenome (GOLD analysis project Ga0058701, IMG submission 97039) | Agave microbial communities from Guanajuato, Mexico - Or.Ma.e | ecosystem: Host-associated > Plants > Phyllosphere > Phylloplane/Leaf | place: Guanajuato, Mexico | collected 2012-06-04 | reverse complement strand
TGCAGCAACCAAACGTTTTGTTGATAGAACTAAACATTTTGTTGTTGTAACAAAATATTTTTGTTATCAGTATTTTAACAAATGATTTTGTTGGTATAACAAAACCTTTTATACCGTGCTTTGAATATTTAGTCCTTTTTATAGAAAAAAATGAATGTACAGAGATGATAGAATTTCATGTTTCGTCTCTATTATTCGATTGAAAACGTAGGCCCTAACTCCGCCAATGTTCTTTAAGATACGCAATAACCAGCTTCATATCGATTTTCGTTAAAATGCAACACTCGCTTGTCGATCTTGTTACGCTAAATACCATACAAAGTGTCAATTTTGAGTTCGAACATCCTTCTTCCATTCAATTGTTTCTTTGAACCTCCTCGCGCTTAAGTGGAGTCGGTAAGAGTGCTTGCTCGGCTTTTGCGCATGAGAGGAGGGCGCCCTTCTCTTATGGTTTGCGTGTTGAAATAAGTTTCCTTACGTATGGCTAGTTATTTTTCAAGCCTTTGTCGTACTTCTATTTTCTTTTCGCTCTCAGATTTTTTTTTATTTTTTTTCAGTTTTAAAACTGATATATTCCACCAGTGGATTCCACCCTTGGTCCGACCTAATGAGAACTAACAACACGCAACCGTAGGCAAGGTTAACCTACGTTAGGAGGGTTAAACTTTGGTTAATCTGTGTTATCGACTTTGATATGTTACGTGCTTTTGTGCTCTGTTCCATTGCCGTCTGTCACGAAGTCTGATTTATACATTGAATCCGCAGTAGACTGGGCGAACGTTGTAGGTCAGACAAAATTAGGTAATAATTAGGTGAACTTAGGTTGAAATGTCTTTCGTCTCACTCCGCTAAGTTTTACGTTAAAACTAGGAATAACACACGACGCAGCATACCCAACGTCTCAATAGAAAAGTAAACGTGAGCTAACCTCCCTAAACCTCGTCACTTACACGGATAAGGTTCAATGTGAGCTTGGATGTGAAGAAATTGAACCGCAAATAGGTCTGCATTCGGTGGGAAATGTTCGATTGATGGGAAAATTTCCGAAGGTTAAGTGAATCGGGTGAGAGAACTGGCAACATTGCTTTAGTGTTCGCTAAAAGGGCTTCGACGGATGTGGCTACTACAAGAGTGCAGACGCAGATCTCGGCGGGGGGTCTTTACCGGACATGTTACGTGCATTTAGCGGTGGCGTTTCTTTAGCGCGCGGCCGCGAAGCGATGTTATAGTCCATGCAGCCAAACATTTGCCTTTCCTGTAAAATCGGCCTATCTAGATAAAGCGCTTAGGAAGGTATAGCGAGGTTAATTCATACTTTTAAAAGGCGGCAATGCCCGCTGACATATCTACATTTTCCCTTTCAGTTGGTGAGGAAATAGGCGAAAACATGCTGGCATGATGGTATATTGGTTTGATGTTACGAGAGGTATGCTTAGCAGTAAATTTTTAGTCTCCGTCTCGAAACTTCTTTGTTGAGGTGTAAGACTTAGTTGTTGGGTTGAAGATCAAGTTTTGTTCGTTCTTGCTTGGTTTGGTCAAGCGTGAGTAGTGCGTATTCTCATGGGTCAAGTAAGGTCATTTTTGTTTTTTACAAGTGTTTGGTTAGGTCAAGAATTTTCCTAAGGCCATATTAGGCTTACGCAAGTTTAATTTAAAGTTTAGATCATGATTACACAGCAAAAAAAGAACGCCTATGTTAAGTAGTTCTTGCCTGTTTTGTGTAAATAAGACGGGGGTACCGGTAGTACGTATGTTGGTTATTTTTCAAGAAATACCCGTATTAAGCCATATAATTCAAAAGGTGTTTGCAAAAGCTTTCCATTAATATGACTGTACATACTTCTATCTTGAGAAATCAACAAAATACTTCCTACGCCCGTCTTATTTACACATCCAAGGTAAGAACTCTATAAAACAGGGTAACAGGGTTGTGTTTGGTCCTTACTTTGCAGGGGGGTTGAGTTCGGTTAGGTGGTCTTTAGTAAGGTTAACATGAAGTCAGTAATGGTATGGATGGTTTAAAAACTTCCTTTATTGGCTATCTCAGGGGCCGTCTTTAAAGTGCGTTACCCCCTGGAAGGGGGGGATGCGAGAGCGTCATGTTTTTGATACGTGAATAATTGTGACCAAAGAGGGGTTAGGAAGTCCAGAAGTGGCCTATTTTGCGTACCGTAATTAAGGGACAGCCCCTTAGCAACGGTCGTATTACCAGAGCTCTTTTTTTCCACTGGTGGAAGTGGTCTACTTGCAGCGTATGGGCCAACGCAAAAATCAGGGAAGGTCTTTTTGAAGTAAACCCGTCAGTCTGTGGAAGCCATTTCGTCCTGAGAGGGAAACTGGCGTTTATTTGGCTGAGGATCAAAGGCTTTAGTGGCCATAGCCAAGCGGCAGCGACACCTGCTGTGAACTTCCCGCAATTACGCACCAAATTTAGCGTAATGAGCTTCGAACCCTTTGCCTGGATGCTGCTCCTGACCCAACTTCACTTGTTTCACAAAAGGGCAATGCTTTCAACACACAGAAACAGTTGATAAACTCCTGCGTGGAGGAGGTCGTGGGCGTGTTTGACAATTTTTTATTTGCTCGGTAGACCAGAGCTGATCTTTTGCATAGTTCAGAAATCAACAAGCTAACTTCTGTCTTCGTCATTGCCTAACTTAAACTAACCAGGGCTGCCAACAGACTTTCGGTCCGTAAAATTCTTGCGAAATGATTGTACTTAGTAAATACATTAAAAATAAATATTTCATAAGCTATGCTCTTTCCTTGCGTCTCAGGATCTAAGTTCACTCTACCCTCAGAGTGCTCAAAATAGTAGGATATAAAATTTCCCATATTTTATTATCTTTTCCTGAAATATGAAACAGTGCACTTAAAATAATAAAATGAATTTCTTGATAACTGATCCGAATTCTTTCAAAAGACAGAGAAGTAGTTCGTAAAGTTAACACAAATTTCACGTGAAATGCAGTCGTTTCATTCATAGGGAGAAGTCGGAATGTTTTGTTAACCTGTTTGTCTCTTTTTTGCTCAAATATACTGTATATTCATTTTACAAAAGTGTTGTTATTACTGAAAAAGCATACGCCGCGGGTTGCAATACGGAAGCCACAAAGTTCCCGTGGCATGAATGGACATTCTATAACCACGGTATCAAATTGAAGTAGGCAACCGTCTAAGCCCAGGTGTACCAGAGGTTGTCTATGCGTAACCACGTGTTAAAGGGCATTATGAAGTAATACGTTGATAAAACGTTCATAAAATTTCGTTGATACATCACGTTTGATCTACGTAGACACAACACCGATATAACTGCGTTTATTGGTCAGCGTCGAATCTACGTTGATGTGATGTAAAACCTTTGACATCACATTTTCAACGTCGAATCAACGTCGATAAGACATTGCTACACCTTCATCTACGTGATCGATGTAGATTACGTCGTATCGACGTCGAATCTACGTCTGTGTCCCGATGGGGAATAGAGAGCTTTCGACGTAACCTTTTAATTGATTTGGTCGTTGATAGGTTTATCCTCAAAAATAACAAAATTTCGCCCTATTCCCGTTTTACCTTAATACCCAAAACAAGGTGTTGGACCACCTGTTTGTGGCTTTTGGACTAAGGAAATACTACACCTCGGGGGAGAAAAAGTAATTCTGGCTGCCCCGCTTTTTGAAAGAGACTGACGATCTTGTTTCGAGAACACATTTCAGGAGGATGTTCTACGTCAGGTTATTAAGCGTATAACTTTCACAGGTTTACCCAAACGAGTGTGAAATACAAAATTTTCTTACTGGTAGGCCTACTGTGTGGAGTTTCCCATTGGCTGTATCGAATATTTTCACAACTGTAACTTTTAACACAACACGGAACGTGTCCCTCAATTCAAGCCATTATGTTTTTTCGACTAAATGTGTCCAGGCGACCCATTTACAATTTTTCATAAAAGTACAGAGAAGTGGAGGAATCTAAAGCCCTCTAAGATCCAAAGTGGGCTGACTTCTGTTTCATAAATATTTTCCACGTATGGTACGCCAAATCTAGAGAATTCTCCGGCTGGGTAGGCAACCCGTGAAGCTTATAGCGTTCTTCCCGCGGCTTGGGGCTCAGGTCGCGGCGGGGCGCTCCTTTGGGACCGTTCCCCAAGAGGGGCCTCTTAAAAGAGGCGCCCACATCTTCCTTTATACAACGGGTTTCTACTTTTTTGTGTACTCGCTCTAAAAAGGCTGCATTTGCTGCCTCTTATGTTTTGCGAATAACTAAAACTATGGTAACGACTTGCTCAATATGCGTTTCGTTGCCAAGTCGACCGGAACAATAGCGAGGCGGAGCAGAGAGTACCTAACATTACGCGTTTCTATGGCGTTAATCCTAACGAACCTAAAGATTGAAAATGAGTCCAAGCTTGCCCTCCATACCTCCCTGGAACGAGAATCCATAGCATAAGTCAATGCATGGATATCCATAGAAATACAAGGATATCCAAATGGATATCCATAAAAGCATGGATAATTGAATACCAATTTCCATTAAAGCATGGATAATTGAACACTGATATCCATAAAACATGGATATACATTCATGGATATTTGTCGTTTACGGATATCCATTGCAGGACGTCCTTTCATGGATATCCCTGCTGGGATATCAATGTGGATATCCACACTTGTATGGATAATTGAAGACTGACATCCAAAAATCATGGATATCCATGTTGACGTCCGTGTATATTTGGAAATTCATGTATGGATACGATATGGATTCTCAGATTAGGGCTGTATGTCTGCTAACAGCAGGACCTTGGAGGAATACGTCGTTATGGAGTAGCGGCGAGGGTGCGCGCGAAGTCGTCTTCTTTTTGGAACTGTCGTGTCATTAGGCAGCGAGTGGGACGTAGTCTCAAAATACTCGCAATGTTACCAAGAAGAGCGACGTGCGGTAAAATAAAATTGATAAATTTTGTCATTTTTTTACCGAAACTTCTTTTTCTTGTCTGTTCAAGCTCCTCGCCGATTGCCAGAGAGATGGCATGATATTTTAAATTTCTTTTCGTTACTGCTTCTGAATTTTACGTGTTAGAAACACTCGAAAGGTATTGATTGGTTTGCTTCAAAGTAAGGATTTACGACTTGCCATTACTTAAGCCAATATATCCACTTTTGAAAACATTGAATAAATGAGGCGGGGATGCTTTTTCCGGCTAGCTAGAACATAGGGCGCTTGACCACCTAACCTGCAACTCCATAAGGTATTTCTCCGAGGCAGGACACTGACGTACGACACACAACTTCATACACAAGACAGGTTCTCTGAAATACAAAAAAAAAGAAAAAATCTGTCTGAGCTAAAAAATAATATTTTTCTCGTGCATTTTTTATTTAACCTCGTGCAGTATATTCTTGGCGAGTTCCTGTAAATTTTTACCAGATCGATAAAAAACCGGGGTATCAGTGAAATTTTACTGTAGTCCTCTGAAATTTCATAGGAAAACCATACTGAACTGTTCGGCTCTATTGATTTTTTGGTAAAATCTCACGGTTGACTAATTTCTTTACTTTTGTAAAATTTTCCTGAATTCTAGTATTTGTTGTCCCAAAACCAAAGGGCCTCCTGTTTATGAGAAAGATCCTGATGACTATCAATCAGTTTAATTTCTCAGGAACTTGGCAAGAGAGTACGTGATAAATGAATAATCGAGGCGAATTCTACTTTTAGTGATTATTTCAAATATTCTGACGTTTAGTTCAAATCGAACCTACTTATGGACCTTTATCAGATGATTTGATCGTGTTTTCGTTAATTCTCGTCGTTTTATGTTAAGATGATTTAGCAATGTCTAAAATAACAACTTAAAGAAAAATACCACGTTAACACAAGTATTGCGAATATGCCAGGAAAATTTACAAATTTGTAAATGATTGCAAGAAAGGCGTAGACTTTGTAATTTCCTGTCGTAAAGCCGATTCTAGCCCTTCGACTGAAATTTACTTGTTTTAAGTCAAAAATTATCACGTTGAGTTCTCATAGCATGTTAAAAACCGCCATTCGTTTTTCTTTTCTCTTTTTTTCTTTTTTTTTCTGAGTGACGAACGCCCCTCAATAACGCGTGCATTGTAGGCCTAGTTAAAGCTAATGGAAACCTATGGTTCCAAGAATAATTTCTCCCTCCTGAAGTAAAATTCTTCACTACAGTTTGCTGAAAATAGATTATACCGTTGTTTCAAGTAAACAACAATTTTCTGAATGCTGAGACAACTCCCGTCCGCTAATTCATAAAATTGGTCTTAATAAAGTCGTTTAATATTTATAGATAGAAGACGTTTCCCTTGGAAATGGGTGAGCTTTCAGCTTTTAATCCATTCATAAATACTTTGATTTAAACCGCGGTCTTAATGAGTAAGCGTACGGAGGTCTTTATAATGAACGTGTGCGTTAATGAGAAGCATAGCGTATGATTTACGGCTTTTTCTGGTAGTTCCAGTAGCAGCGCATGCATAATATGGTCGAACCGAGACTCAAATCTTTACATCCTCAGATATTTTGTTGAATATATATGGCTCCAAAAACTTGGACGAGGCAATATTTATTGTTGTTATTGATGTTTTTCTTGTTTAACGATTTTTTAAATATAAAATCGAAAAACCTTCAAAGCAGGTGGAATAATTTTCGAATACGACCAAGGCAGCCCTAATCTAGGGGGTTGGGATGGGGGTTCTTCATTAAGCTTTGTCAAAAACCAATAAACAAAAGCTTTGCTCAATCTTCCATCTACAACAGCTTTATTTCATGTAAAAAAGAAAAAAAAAGCCGCCTTTCAGCCTCTCAAATCAGTTGCTCCTTCCGGACGTGTGGTTCTTCAGATTTAAGGGGAGGTAGGAGTTCATACAAGGCAGTTTTGTCGGGTCATCACTGTATCTCGCGAGGTTTTGCCCATCCGGCCAGATTCCAAGAATCCATCATGGATTTTTGCGACCGCTAACGTCAATTATTCGCGGATTTGAATCGGAAATCTCTAACCGAGTTTACACACTCTGGTGTTGTAGTAACGTTAACGTCACCAGGAAAATAAAGTCGCAACAGAGTAAACCTTGTAACAAAATAATAATAATAATAATTTTAAAAAATGCTTCGATTACCTATAAAACAAAAAATTGGGGAGTTAAAATATTAAAAAAAAGAAAAAAAGAGAGAGAACGAGAAGGTTTTACGTGTGGAGAAACTAGGCCTAAAGTAGCTTCCATTGTTTTAACAACAACATACTTATTTGATTGGTCCATTTTTGTCCCTGTTGGCTACCGTCACTGTTTATTTATGAATATTGGCTTTATTGGTATTGTGAATGTGAGGTTCGTCCTGATTATGGTTCGACTGATTTTGTCCGAAGCCGTAAATTACCGCTTAAGTTTTATCGTTTGTTTCATTGGAAATCGCAAAGTTTACTGCGCAGTAAACGGCGTTACAGCACCGCGCACTGCAAGTGTTTGTTTACGAGCAAAAAATCAATACGGATAAAAACGGAAATACTAACAATTAATGACACCCATCGCAAACAAACGTACAAATCAAAACACTTTTCACGATTCCATTACGATTATTTTATTAGGTTAAAATGCTATAAATGAAACCTGCAGTTCAGCTCGATGATGAACAATCTTGTGATATCAAACAAAGCCGCTTCTTTTAAGAGACTGTTGAATCTAGATCAACAATTCGGTGTATCTGAATCAAAACTTTTTGTCATATTCTCTCCATAGAAGAGTCTCAACTGTTCATTCTTACCCCGACTTATTTTTCACATGGACGAGTCAAAAATTCTTATCCTAACTCAGATTTTCTTCATTGAAGAGTCCAAACTCCAAACTGTCCATCCGGTCGTCCCTTTGTTTGACCGCCAACCTTAGTACATGCAAGTCGAAAGACAATCTTCCTTTCCTAACCTCTCCGCTACTCTGGCGTTTGTTGCTACCGCATCCCAATTTCATTTAAAAGGTTTTGGTTTCTAATCCTGCATTCGGCGCGTGAATGGTTCTTGTTAATCCACTATTTCTTAATGGTGTGAATCGCATTCCTCCTTTTCATGTTTCAGAAATATCAGTCACGGATTTATATCGAACTATTTTCTGAAGTAGATAATCGAATACAACTTTAAGTATTGATGAAATTTCAACACGTTTCTATCGTTCAGTTGAGGCGGAATGTTCGAAGAGTTTGTCTCTCGAGAGGAAATGAAACCTACCATTAGTTAGAATGAACTTCCTCACAGTGAAATTTTGACGAAGAATTTGTATTTCCCGTTAAAACTTTTACGCCAATGCGGCTTGCAGCTTTGGTGACACCAGAAATACATAGTATAATTGGATGGAAAAGAAAGTCTTAGATAAGATTTTTCTTGGAAAAGGCTCACTTTTTCAGCGTTAACGAAGGTGTTAACTTGCTTGTCGACACGATCGGAATCCCTCTAGGAAATTTATCGGTTTAAAAAAGCAAGCGAGTTGAGTTGGTCTGAGAAATGTTGAAGAAGGACTTTGCTTGCCTCCAATAAATAAAAAAAGGTGCTCTGCGGGAACCACACTTGAGAGAACGTCGCTGTTTGTCAAAATTGTGCCTCATATGGAGAAAGAATCAATAAATTTCACGCGCACCAATCATTCTTGTTTTCCACAGTGTACTCCTTCAGATGTACAGCATTTGGGAGATTAATGCTGTTGGAGATTAATCAAGGATTTTTAAAAAATACGGCTGTTGAAATTTTGCATTGTGTGGAAAGGTAAATGACCGTGGGAAATCAAAATAAAGATGAAATTCCTCAGACATGCAATGTAAATTTTTGGCGGTTGGTATTCTAAGGACTCTTGAAGTTGCTTTGTGTAACTATTCAGGTATTATACACTCTGAATTTTTAAGGTTACATTTTCAACCTTTTGGTTCAACCCCTACGACGTTAAGCCAAGCAAAGCGATAGCGGAGCGAGACACAAGCCACGTAACCTAACATAACTTTAACTAAGGTTACCTTTAAATGGTCGCCGAGCCTGATACCGCTACTTCTCGGCGGCTGATTTATGGCCGCCGAGAAGTAAGTGGCAACAGGCTTGGCGACAGCCGAGCGGAGCGACAGCGAAGCGAGGCATAAGTGACTTTGGTAAACGGAAGGGGGTTGGTTTTGATAGGTTAAGTTAGGTTGGATGCCTCTTGCCTCGCTCCGCTGTCGTTTCACTCAATTCAACGACGGAAGGTTGAACCAAAAGGTTAAAATTGCTACCTTAAGATTTTGGAGTGTAAATCATGGAAAAATTTTCTTCATGAAACCTTTATGAGATATTTATAAATACGTATCTTTATATCTCTGTCACCACGTCGAGTGAGGGGGGGGGGCTATGCATTGAAAACCTAGCTTGAATTAACCTCGTTGTCAAGCCTGATGCTGCTTCTCGTTGGCAGTGATTGCCATCGAGGAAATAACGGCATCTGACCTGGCGGTGATCGGGGAGCGTCAGAGGAACGAAGCACAAAAACCTAAAATAACCTTACCTAATAAATATATTCTACGCGGTTGTATATCGTTACCGGTATAATCCCCTTTATATTGTAATAAAGGTTGAACAAGGGTTCATCGATAAAGAAACCTTTAAAAGTTTAAGTGTCCGTTGAGGTCAAGTTACAACTCGCAGTAATAACTAGTCTCGGAACTACATGCTCTTCGTGTTCATATTTTTCTGAGAGCTCAACGCATCTCTGAAGTTGACTTCTTGGACTCGGAACAGACATATTAACCAACCTTACCACAAAAAAAATCGTAGGGGTAGGAACTGTAGTATATACCGTATATTTGCACGCATACTGTTACGTTCTACGGGCTTATTATTACGCGAGTTTTCTGGCTCACGGGTGACTTTTACGGCTATTCAGCGACTATTACGCGACTATTACGCTTCTTTTGCCTTTTTTAACATCGTTTTTACTTTTACCTTATACAGCCTTTTAAAGTATTTTATTAGGCTACACTACAGTTTCTGTAACGGCTATGTGAAGAGACGTTACCATTACTTTCAGTTTTATTACGGCAGTCTTTCATTACATAATTAAAAACGTTTCAATTCCATGTTGAAAGAACAAGGAATTATTGAGTTACTGACGAAAATCTGACAGTGATTTCAGCTCTATTTTATGTTCGACTTTGTGCCTAAAAACAATTTCTTTTATCATAACTAGTGAAAGACCCACGCTACCATTATGGTCCTTATAGGAGATTTTATATTGCGCTCTTGCGTTTTTTGATACGGCTATTAAGAGATTATTACGCAACTGTCCTATTATACATGATCTTTAAGGTCTTCTGAGGCGGCTATTGCACGACTGTTTACGCAGCTGTAATGTAGCGGTATCAAGTGTGCCCTCTCTTGCGCGAGTTAGCCCAACACATCGAAAACATGCCACCTCACAAACCTTATTCCAATATAAAATAGGAAAATATATGTGGCTTAAATGTTACATACATGTGGCCTTTATGTTACATATCAGTGCCTTATATTAGCTATAATAAACATATCATAATTACGTTTCGCAATATATGAGCCCTTTGGGACTTAGTTTCGCCTTACATGGGCCATATATTTCAAAGTGATGCGGCATATATGTTTGGTGCTGCATACATACTTTGTCATAAATTAGTAACTTATAAGAGAAATATATGTAAAATATAAGGCTCTTATAAGCCCAAACTATAGGGTGCATTATGAAGTTTGAAACGGTCTCCTGATGGTTACGAGGTTTCAAACAGGCCGCTGCGCAATATGCTGTTTCCAACAGACACTGCCTGTTAGGAGGTTTTCAACCAGCCGCTGGCTGTTACGATGTTTTAGATAGGGACTAACGATATACAGGGAGGTCGTAAATAAACTGATCGACGGGTATGGACAGTATTGGTGACGTTGCCCCAAGGGCAAAAATAGAAAAAAAATGTGATAAAAGTCTTACCGTTTATGAATT
>Ga0058701_10004866_pt1 | contig 10994 bp, 4 predicted proteins | sample AgamicOrMae_FD_97039 | JGI IMG/M metagenome (GOLD analysis project Ga0058701, IMG submission 97039) | Agave microbial communities from Guanajuato, Mexico - Or.Ma.e | ecosystem: Host-associated > Plants > Phyllosphere > Phylloplane/Leaf | place: Guanajuato, Mexico | collected 2012-06-04 | reverse complement strand
GGGGGGCGGGCGGGGGGGGGGGGGGGGGGGGGGGGGGGGGGGGGGGGGGGGGGGGGGGGGGGGGGGGGGGGGGGGGGGCGGGGCAGCGCGCTTAATTTTCCGCACTCGGTCACTATCGCCATCTCTCTCTCAGATAATACCCATGATGAACATCTTGCTCCTCTGGAAAAACTGCTGTGAAATGAGTTTCTAGGTTTCGTTCGCTGTGCACAACTTTTCACGATTCCAGTTTAATACGCAGTGACCTTAACTCGCTATCTTTTTCTGGCTCTGGTGCTCTCAACAACTGCTTTCAGGTTGTCGGTACAGTTATCGTAACGAACACCCTTTATGGAAAATTTGCTGTGGATTTAGGGATTTTCGTCGATGGAAAATACACCAAATTCCCCGATTTGTACATGCGGCAGCTGCTGACATCTCGACGGCAGTCACTGCCGTCGAGTCGTAAGCGGCAACGGGCTTGCTGACTGTCATAGGTGAAGTTAAACTAGGCTCTGTTAAGTCTCTTGCGCCTCGCCTCGCTCAGTGTTGTGGAGACTACAGGATCGCATATGAAGAATCGCAGATACAGGAACGCTGATGTGAAGAGGCTAGCCATTGAAAGTGAGAGTGTCTGCCATGAAGGAGAAACGGGTCGCTTGTTTAGGTTTTGTTTGCGAGATAAGCTCATCAATCGTCATATCAATAGAAGGTTCTCGCCGAGCCTTTTTTTTTCATTTTTTAAGATAGCTATTCATAGCTCCATCTTGAAAACAATTCAACCAAAGTATCTGGCTATATCACTTCACTCTCATTTCTGATATAAGTATATATCATCACTCAAAATAGTTTTTCTGATCAAGGTGGGTACTTGATGCTTCCTTTTTTGTTCGTTTTCAAACCCGTTGAAAATGAATAAAAAAGAAAGAAAACTTGAAAAAGTTTATGAAAGCCATTTCTAGATTCAAGCTTCATCTCAATCGACCCAGGAAATATCAGCGACGAAAATGTCTTTTGAGGTTTAGTAAACATAGTTGGAAATTTGGCAAAACGATGTTTCGAAAGTAATCACATTCAGTTACTAGGAAAAAGAGCTTGTTAAAGCGTACAATTTTGTACTGGGTGTATTTTAGACACGATCGACATCGGTTCAGACATAGAAATGACTAGTCTATAGGAAATTTAGCGTCTTTGTCCGGAAGCAACAGATCGATCTATTTCAAAGTAAAATTTGACAGTAGCTCCAGCCTTATTTTAAAGAAGAAAAAGAAATGATAAAGGGGAATTTTATTTATTCGAAATATACTATTTCACAAAATTTCGATCCAAACAAATTAGTCAATCTTAACAGAGATTGTTTTTGAGCATTCTCAGAGCTCAAAGCATAATTTTACCTAAAACCCGTAGGTTTAGTATAGCTCAAAAGAAAGGGGGAATCTATTTGCCCTGCCTTTGATATGACTAGCTTCCCCGCGCGCTTCTTGATATGCCCAAGATGATACATATCGCGCAAATCAGCTCGAGGTGTTATTAAAGAGCAGTTGGCCGGCGATTACATCAGGAGCATGTGGCGTACGGGAGTTGGTGTGGCTGGCCTGGCTGCCTGGCTGGCCGCGCTCGGCTCGCCGCTCGGCTGCCCGCGGCTGCCTGCCAGCTCCGTCTGCGCGCCCCGGCTTCGCCCAGTGAAAGTGGGCCTTACACGTGCCACTGCCAAACTTCTTATTGACATCATCACTTTCTGATGTATTAGTTCCCTGACGCTCATTAGTCCACTCTGATCGTCCCTGGCTACGCTATACTTTCCGGGGCTGCGTAGTAGAGAACACTATGAGAAGTTTGATTTTCCAGCTTTCGTGGCCCTGTCGAGCGGGGCGAAGCATAAGGTACTTAAGCTAACCTTTCTTAACCTAGGTCAGCATAACCTAACGTCAAACCAAACGCTGTTCACAAAGTTATTTCCGGCGAGCAGTCAGCGGCATCACCTTTGGTTACAGCCGAGTAGAGCGAAAGTTAAGTCTAAGGTAACCTGACTATCCAAACCTGTGATAGCCATTCCTAATTATTTTTAGGTGGTTACTTGTCTAGATGACGTTGAAGTAAAGAAGTAGGAAACGCAACGATGAAAACCTAATCGTTAGATGTACGCTTTTGCACGGTAGCAACAGAAATTGGAGTACGTCTGAATCAAAAGAGTAAAGGTTTGTTCGAGCAAATTTTAGGTGAAACTATTTAACTGATAGTCCAATTTTCATTATGTCTTCTCTCTCAGCGGGGGTCTGTGTAATGTGGGCTGTTGGGTGACCTACCGATGCCGCGCGAAGCGTGTGTGACAGAGAGCGTGTGGGGGTGGGAGTGGGAGGAAGATAGCGACTGTAATATGCGCTGCCTCCGCGACCGAACCTGGACAACTCAAATTTGAAGTGACGGACTCGAAAATTTCTCTTCTCGAATAGTAGGCACAAGTGCTGGTGCGATTTACTGACAGATGGTTTTTAGATTCGATTTTTTAGATTGGATTTTAGATCGGAGGGTGGTTGTCCCGAGGAAGGGATAGGCCTCCTGGTCCCATCGATCCTTGAGCATCTCTTCACGATTTATCGATGTTACAGTAATCGACTCTCGAAATGAGATTTTAGCCAGCGAGATTTAAGATTTAAATTGGGTCACAATGCGGATTTGCCAAGTAACAGAGATGTCGTAACGAGAATCGAATGTAGGTGTCTTGAGTATAGAGGTCTAAGTGATAAGGGCTCGACACAAAGGAATCTGATTAAGGGCCGTCCTTTTAGGGGTTCGTCTTCCATAGGGATCTGACTCCGATAAGGGTCTTACTTTAGGATTCCGACTTGTAGGGGTCCCACTTATACATAGGGGTCCGAATGAATTCCATGTTGAGATCTTACGTACTGTATATGGTTTCGACTCAGGATCCGTGAACTTGTAGGGTGCGACTTACATTGGGGTCCAACTTAAGTGTTCTAATTGGTAGTACACTGGGTGCATGTTTCTTGTACAAAGGAGGATGCTTTACATTAACTTTCAGAGGCTTTCCTCAAACCGGGAAAAAAGCGTTAATGCCCTAATATTTAGGTGCCGTAGCCTTTGCAAGAAGAAGCTTGGGTGTTTAACTTGCTAGCCAAAAACAAGTATTCTTTTTACGGTTGCCTACGCCCACGGGAGCTGAGGGAAACGGGAGCGTAAAAACACCTGCGGTTTCAATGGAAAACTCCGTAGAATGCCGGGATAACTGACGTAGTACGTACTTCCATGCATTGTAGCTCAAGTACTGGTGCGAAATTCCATGCAAACTCGTCCGCGAGATCGCCCTTAAACAGAGGCGGTATTAAGAGCCGTTCAGATGGGAAGGTCATTGAACGCTGAAAAAGTGAAAACTCGAGCTTTTCGTCAGACAGTTCTTTTCCTACTGTGCTGCTGTTAAGGAGCAGCGACTCGGTTCAACCGAGTTCAACGGGCCACGCGCTGCCCCCCCCCCCATCCCCCCACGGGAAGAAAAGGCGCTTTTGTTTTTGACTGTAGAAATTTTGGGGAAAGTCGGTGGGCCTGTTGGCGAGCCTGGTCTGTTGGCGGGCCTGGCAACGGCCTCGGCTCCGTTTGGAAAACTTTCACTGGTCGTTGCCTCCGCATCGGTTGCGTCGACATCTCCCCCCCCCGGAACTCCCTTCAAGGGGTTTCCTCAAATTTTCAGGTACCTGCGTTTAGGCGTGCAACTCTTAAACAGCCGTAAGCACGTAATTGGTTCGGTTATTCTTTGTCAACTTGTTTATGTACCGAGTCCGCGTGTCTAATTTTGAACACCGTAAAGAGAGGTTAGATTTTGCGCGTTCCGTTGCCAAGTGACTTGAGACGCGTAAGAACCTTGCCTATATTAACCTTTTGGTTGCCAAACCCGATACTGCCTACTAACTACTGACTATTACTGACTACTTACTGCTAACTATTGACGGTAGTTACTGATGCGGACAAGTAAAAAGCGTCAGGCTTTGTGACAAGTTCACTGACAGCAGAGGGAGACACAAGACGCACAACCTTACCTAGGATATTTATCTCGTCAATCCCATATAAACTTTGAACCAGGGTAGAACACATCGGGGAAATCCAGCTCCCAAAACCGAAAGTGTAAATAGCATTACGTAATTGGGTTGGTTGTTGTCCTTGACGACTTGTATGTGTGCTGTTTCCATCATATTTTGTTTTGAAATCTTCCTTAGCAAGTTAAACTATAAGGTTAACTTTCTTGATTTCATGGAGTTTTCTTGTCTGAACATCACTTTGACCAAGGGAATCATAGACGTACGGAACAGTGACAAACTAAGAAAGCAAGAACATACATGTTCTTTGATGGTTTAATCTTGCGCAATCTTTAATCCTATACTTGGAAAAATAATTACTACTTCGGACTGACCAAAGAAATTGAAGACGTCAAATTTTTAGCTGGATAAATAAATGTACTTCTTAAATATATTGCGGACCTTTACTACCTGAGCAAACTAAAAGAAATTATGTTCGTAGTGCACGCTTGGTCTTTCCTTACGCAATGCTCCTACTTTGTCTAGTTTGACATGGCTCAAGAGAAAGCACTATTTTATTTTCCGCCGTGCGCGGAGGAGCATTGTGTACAAAAATTAATTACATCTCAGGTATTGTAATCAAAGGTGTCATTATCATATAATTAAATTAACTTTTGCAATTTGTGCGATTAGCGGAATATCCTGAGACTCTTGGTTTTCACCATATTTACGAAGACTCATAAGGTTTTGTAGGTTATATTTCGTACTTCTTCCGAAAGCGGGTTTCACATTTCCAGGATTAACGACGGTCATCAAAATAGGTTAAGATAGGAGTCTTGTGCCTCGCTCCAGCTTCAAAAGAAGAACACATAGTGGCTACTTTGAAAAGTTCGCAGCTTTTGTATCGAAAAGAAAATATCTCGGAGCATGCAACAGTTAAAATTGTCGTTAGAATCAATTTAGGTGTCGTTACGAAAATAGTTTAGCTGCGGGCACAGTTCGACTTTCTTATTGACTAATCGACTCACTAGAAAGTAAAAGTATTTTCTTGACTTTTTTAACGTTTGTATGCTCAGGGCCGTAGACAACCTCTTCGGTCGGTAATCCGCTGGTAATCTGATGCTATTCCGACGTAATCCTTTTGATCCGATTTTTGAGCTCCTTGTCATATCTTTTATGTTTCACAGCCTCTACAAGCGTGTTGCTGTGTTCTTACTAAAGCATATTCATGGAATATAAATAAACCACCCCAGAAATTTGAAATAAACGGTTAGCCTTGAATAGACTATTTCGTAAGCAATTTGAAAACACCATTTGCAGATTTTCGGCGCAGTTTTTATTTTGATTGGTCTTATAATAAGATTTAAATACTGTATATTTCGCGATTACAATAGATTAGACTTTCACTGGTAGGAAAAATGTCGTTTAATGTTTAGACGTCTTGATTTGAGAGGTCATAATCACGTTCGCTATTCGCAGTTGGTTTCAAAGTTTTGAGACGCAAAAATCCGTCTTTTACGAAGCGTCAAGACGGAGGAAACTGTCGTAAAACACGATTATATAACATACTCTATGAAGACCAGAATCTCAAAATGCGGAACCACATTTCGGTTGTGCCCAAAATTTAATTATCTAATCACCAAAACTAGGTTTATTTATACGTTTTTTTTTGGAGGGTGAGGAGAGGCGTTAACCCAATTTTCCTTTTATATTAAGAATCGACTAATTTAGTTTTCGTCTGTTACAGGTAAGGCCCGAATCCCCGAGAGAAAGAGCGGTAATGGTAAGGCGCCAGCAAAGTAATGAAATCATTAAATCGTCCCTGACACCTGCGTAGCATCAGTGTCGCGGAAATAGTGATGCGGCGTCAGTGAGGAGTATCAATGATACCAACTCCCTGACGCGGCATCAGTGACGAAGTATCAGAGGAGCACCACCGATAAAATATCAGTGATGAATTAGTGTCAGTGAAGAAGCGGTGGTGATGTTGGATCAGTAATAGATCACCAGAAAACACCAAAGATAAAAGCATCAGTAAGGAAACACCAATGATGCTGGCTTGCAAGGGTAACATGGCCTCAACGAGAGCTAAATGGTTTTCATCCGTCCCCGCGTGTGTTTCTCTACAGAGAAACGGAAACGAAAGGCGACGCTATGCCGCAGGCTTCGCATTTTCGGAGCGTTTTAATTTCTTTTTGCATAACGATTTGTGGAAAGGCCAAGCAGTCAATTCGAAGCGAAAATTCTCCAGCCACTTTTCTGCAATGCGAGAAAAATTTCGCTGCGGAGTTAGACTAAACGCGGTCACTGGTATTGCCAACAAGTGATATTGTCACTAGTTCTGTGTTTAACTTTACAGCAATTTCATTCAATAGTTGCCCTGCCAAATTCATGAGTACCTGGAACGCTGTGGTACCGTTTTCGGCATTGTTACATCGAGAGCATTGTTTTACTATTACAGAGGAGAAACACATACCCTTGTACTTGTTTGGGTACCTGCCCTAAATGACGGCATTCCTTATAGGTTTAGTTTCGCACGCGTGAGAACGCTAAAATGCGAGGAACGAGGAAAAAAAAGGTATTTCCTAGAAGGGAATGCTTGTTCGATTCGACAGAATTCCAGGGCACTAGTCTACTTTTTCGTGATGGATTGTATAGGCTGTATTTTGTGGGTTTTAGTCTATTGAATATGCGACTTTATTGGTCTTTTACTGAGGCGCACACAAGCTGCCTCTTAATATAGGAGATTTGAACGCAGGGTTTCTCATACTTTTCCGTTACGATTATGAGGAACGAGTCGAAGTGGAGTTCGGATATTGTAACTTTGTCAAATTTGACCGTGGTTAAATCGAGGTTACCTAGCATGTTTTAGGTCACGGAATTCCATCACGAACCCTTCTCTTTTTTAAATGCTCTTTTAAAATACATTCGTCTACAGAGCGGCTCGGAGAATCTTCGATGTCATAGGGCGGTGAGGTACATAATAACAGTGTCTAACCACGTTAAAACGACCTTCCTCAAATTACATAACTGTTGAGAAAGGTGGGGTGGGGGTAGACCACTCGAAGCTATATTGTGAACGAGGTGTGTGGATCGCCTCAGGGAATGTCAGGGCATTGCCTACAATAGGTATCTAATTTATGTGTGCTCCCAAACAAAACCTCTTGAGTATTAATCTCCAGTACTCCTTTCCGTAAATTTTGTTCATCACTTATCTTACATTTAGAAGTTTTGTGATTAGGGGCAATCGTTTTATAAACTTCTTATTTTAAGAATGCTATAACCGAAATTCAGTGAATATTTAGACTGAATTTTATTCAGACCATTAATTTGACTTTTGTTGCATCTGAAATTAAAAGTTTCTCTTTGCAGAGAAGGATTAGACATAATATATTAGAAGAGTTGACGTTAGACTCTAATAATGTATTGGTAACATGCAGTATGTGACGTCGTTAAGGTAGACTAGTTAAATTTCGTCATTCGTCAGCCAACATTTCGCCTAGTTCGACTAGGTGAGGTTCATTTCAGGTTCCTGTGGCTCGCTACTCTAATGCCTCACCAAGCCTGATAACGCTTTCGTTTCAGTGCCTTTGAGAAGCAGTCGCGACAGTTAGGTTAATTCAGGATAACGAAAGTTAGGTTTTGAGGTGTGGTAAGGTTAGTCAAGTGCTAACATTTTATATCACAGTCTACATTTCCCTTGTCGCCCTGCTAGAGCTGCGCCGCTCCAAAACTCCCCACGGAGATTTAGCAGGAGATAGTTTTTGCAGAGACGCTTAAAGAACTTGGAGGTGAGTGACCTCTTCCAGGAGAGGGGAAGTATGCCCATGTCTGAGGCAGCCTTTCCATTCCGCGGAAGTCGTGGAACAAGTAGCGAAGTGCTCCAGTTCGCGCGGTGCGCGGCTTGGCCGTTGCGCTGCGCCGCGGTGCGGCGTTGCGGCCGCAGAGCCAGCGCAAGCGCCGGCGCCTCGACCAGCGGGGGGTCACTGACCGACAGCCTGCCTCCGCGAGCTTCCATTATTCTTTCACTTTCTTTTGTACTCAAAAGCGTGGCACAGCCACGGCTCTTCATCTCATTGTGTCTTATTTCGCGTAACTCGCGCACACTTTCCGCGGATAAATCTTATCGCATGTTCAGGCGCTCACTGGTACATGGATCAGAAACAAGGCCTAAACACTGTAATTTTGAATCAGTGAGTCTCTGAGATTCAGTGAAAATTCACTGAATTTCAGTCTAAGTAGCACTACTGAAAAACATCAGTGGTGCTATATTGAATGAAATTCAGTGAATTCTCTCACTGACTGAAATTTAGAGTGTGGGGGCCCTTGGAGAAGCTAATGAGAAAAAAACCTTGTGATAAATTTTTGAGGTTGGATGTACCGACTCGTGTGTTCCTCATTTCGTTGGGAAGCCGAGTGGAGGAAGAGCTGAGCAAAGCACAAGGCACTGAAAGGTTAACGTAAGTTCCCTAATCCTGATGCGGCTTACCTCTCCGCGGCATCAACTGAAGCCGAGAAATTAGCGCCATCAGGCTTGGTGACAGTGGAGCGGAGCGGTACCCAGGCAAAGTAACCGGCGAACCTAGCCTTACTCGTTGTCTCTTTCGTTTTTTAAAATAGTTCTCAGAAAGTAATGATATATTAAATCATATCACAAGAGGCCAGAGCATTTAGTGATTCATTTTTATCATTTTTGGCACTGTAATGATTGTTACTATTTCTCACTTTTCCGTAAATTTTGTCACTTTTCGTCACTATTTTCAAGATTTTTCTCCGTTAACCTCACTCTTTGAGATACTGGTTTTACGCTGACCGATGACCCATACATAACATGATCGCTAAATCGCAGCCTGCCCTCGTGCAGAAGAGCATCTTTTGTAAGTTACGCCTTCTCCTCCAACCTCCCGGCCGTGACCTGTCGCCTCTCCCGGTCCGTTTAAAATCGACATGTTGAGCAACACACGTCGGTTTTAATCAGTTTTAGTTTCCCTCAATCTGATCCAATCTTTAAAAGCCATACATTTAAAAATAAATTTCGGGCCAAAAAATTGAAAAAATTGTAGGGTTACCCCTTGCTTTTTTTCGAATTTTGAGTAGAAAATTTTTTGTTAAATTTTTAAGGTTTGATAATTGGAATTATTTATGGGGAACTAAAAATGACGTTTACCGTCGTCGGTTGTTCATTTCGTCAATTTATCGTGTCAAAAAGTGGAATATAAAATGTACGCCTTCCTCTCCAATTTCCCGTCCGCGAACCAACGTCTCTCCCGGTCCGCTTAAAATCGATAAATTGAGCAACAAACATCGGATCTAACCATTTTTAGTTTCCCTCAATCAGATCGAATGGTCAAACACAAAAAAATCAAGAAAAAATTTCGGGCCAAAAAATTGAAAAAATTGTAGGGTTAACCCTTGCTTTTTCTTCGAATTTTGAGTAGAATTTTTTTTCTTAAATTTTTAAGGTTTGGTAATTGGCATTGTTTATGGAGAAATAAAAATGATGTTCACCGTTGTCGGTTGTTCATTTTGTCGATTTATCGCGTCAAAAAAAAGGAATATGAAATGTACGCCCTCCCCTCCAATCTCCCGACCGTGAGCTGCCGCCTCTACCGATTCGTTTGAAATCGATAATTTGAGGTATACACGTCTTTTCTAACCATTTTCAGTTTCCCTCAACCAAAGCCAACCGTAAAAAATAAAAATCCCATAAGAAAAATTGGGGAAAAAACTAAAAAATAACTAAAAAAAATAACGTCGCGGTACCCCTTTCCTTTTTTCAAATTTGAAGTCGATTTTTTGTTGGACATAAACGTTTGATGGTTGGAATTGTTTAAGGGAAACTAATTATTGTTTTTGTCATCGGCTGTTGCCCGCTTAATTGATACATCACTCCTAAATTGGAATTTAAAATCCATACCCCAGAATCATCTGAGCACATGGTTGAGCCAGTTCGTGGTCTTGATATTTTCCTTGCGTTTTTATTATTTTATTTATTTTTTTATTGCTGGTATATATTTTCCGAGCAATGCATACTTTAGTGTAGAAACCCTAAATAACTATTGAGGAATACTTTCACGATTCCCTCCTCTTTCCTGTTTGTTGGGACCCATAAAAGCCAGCCAACCATTATCCGTCTTAATACAGAAAAGTCAAGAATCTGGTTGCGCACACTTATTGGCATATAGGCTTGAATGGTTTGTAGAAACTCGCTTTAGGGTCACGATTATAAAATTTGTTGTTACATTCGTCTGGCTAAAATATCACTAAATGGAGATAAAACTTCGACTGGCATCCCTGGAAGAGGCTTAAAATGCCACTTTCAGAATTCATATTAAAAGTAAGTTTCAGGTATCATAGCAGTACGTGTTTTTGTTGATTTAAGAAAGATTTATCAAAAGCTCCATCAACCTAAGTGGCTCTTTAACAACGTCCTATTGATTTAGCTCTTGAAAAGTGTAACTTGGAAACCGAAACCAACCAGAATGGTACCATTCTGGAGGTCCTGTCGTGTGTCAGCCATTTCAAGATATAGGTTACTTTCGTTTCAACCCAAAATGTTTCGAACTTATCCGGAGTATGTTAATAAGTCACTTTCCCTCTTAGGGAGTGGAGTAGCGCTCTTCGAGGTTAAGTGACGCTTTTTGGAGTGAGATTCGCTCTGCAGAGAGTGAAATCGTTATGTTACTCGGGTGTTTGATTCTGTTCGACGCCGGACCGCGTTCAGAAACATCTCCCCGGTGACTTGTAGCTCTCCGTCTCGTAAGAACTCCACGGAAGACTGTTTCCGAACGTAGCCCAGGGTAGGCAACCGATTATCTTCCTAGCGAAGCCGGTTGCAGAACTTGCGCACCAACGAAGGTCCGTTGAAGTCACAAGTCCTTTTTTTTCGGGGGGCATTCGATAGCGCCAAAAACCACAAGCGCCAACGCCGCAAGCGCCAGTCCGTAACCGCCAAACGAGAAAAGTCGCAAACGCCAATGTTCGTAT
>Ga0058701_10004865_pt1 | contig 10996 bp, 6 predicted proteins | sample AgamicOrMae_FD_97039 | JGI IMG/M metagenome (GOLD analysis project Ga0058701, IMG submission 97039) | Agave microbial communities from Guanajuato, Mexico - Or.Ma.e | ecosystem: Host-associated > Plants > Phyllosphere > Phylloplane/Leaf | place: Guanajuato, Mexico | collected 2012-06-04 | reverse complement strand
CCTAACTTGACCTAACCTAACCTATACGAACTTTGGCGTTTGCGACTTTTCTCGTTTGGCGGTTACGGACTGGAGCTTGCGGCGTTGGCGCTTATGGTTTTTGGCGCTATCGAATGCCCCCCGTTCTTAAAACCTGGAAAAAATTTGAACGCTTCTCAATACAACAATAATTTCATGGTCAGTATGAAAACTCATTTTTCATACTTACAACCATAAATATCCTGCTTTCACTTTAATATCAAAAAGTTTTTGAACGGACTTTTTTTTTCGAATAGGGCAAAGCCCTCCGAAGGACGATACAATATAGAAATATATAGCTAGCAAAATGCAGCAATACAAAATTCAACGAATATTTGCAATAACAAAAATGGCGCACTTGGAAAGTGGATTTCCTTACCTCACTACAAAAACGGAACCGTTCTGGGATGCGGCCGCGAGAGATTGCTCCTTTTGACACGCCGTCATGCCGAGAATGGGACCAACTTGGCGGTTCAACGCTTGCTTTGAGCGGTTCGCGATTGATCCTCCTTCGATTTTGGCGCAATCCCAAATACGAATCGTGCCGTCCGAAGACGAGCTCGCAAACAGCGATGAGTCAGGGATCGGCACCAGCCTGTAAAAACACACGGCTAGGTTGGCAGCTACGAAAGCATACGAAAGTAAACCAATGAGAGCTCGTTTTTTTACCGCGTAATGCCGCTGGAGTGTTCGTGAAGGTGAGCAATAAGCGTGCCCCTGAATCTCCACCCGGACGGCGGCAACGAGGTACCCCAGCCGCCCTCGGTGATCGCGTTATTTAAGAACCTCATCGTATACTTCATACTTTTGTGTTTCAAGAGGCTCTGTAACTCCCGGCGGCAAGGAGGACAGCGATCTGTTGGATTTAAAAGTGAGATGCGAAAGCCGTTTTTTTTGACGTGGGGGATATACAGTACTTACATTGGATATAAGACCTTTCCGGATGCAGGTCGCTTGGGTCCTCACTTCTTGTGCTTACAGCGTTCATCTCACTCAGAAGCAGTCGTGGCGGGGATCTGAAACATCAAGTACAGGAGTGATAAAGTGAACGTATAGGAACTGCAAATAGCGGACATTGCGACGACATGGTGGAACACACGAGGTGGAAAATTCCATCTCAAACGGTTGCAGTGAGGACAGACTCACCCGCTTATAAACTGGTCCGATGATCTCCACGAGTGACAGTTGGGTTCTGCTCCGCCAAACATGTGCTGCCATTCGGCGTTCATAGGCGAAACGGCAGTGTCAGACGAAGGGCCTCGTCTTGCTGACCGGCTGGAACCGCTAGTCGCTTTCGCCCTGAGGGGAAAAACGAAAAATAGTACAAGAGGTTCACAACTGCAAATACCCCCTCCCCCCAGAAAAAAAGAGTTTCTGAAAACTTAATCTCGGATGATGTAATTCAACCTTAGAACCAAAGCTTCCTCAACGTTTTAACTAAAACCATTAACTAACTACCAAACCCAACTCAATATATGTACCTGGCCTAAGTCACTTTCCTCCAACGTTCAATCTATCTAACTTTGCTAAATCTGACTACTTAACCTCTTCAATCTAACTACCTATCCTCACCCAATCTACCAAACCTAACCTAAGAAACCCAAGGGGTAACACCTTGCTGGAAATCTGTACACCGGATATCAAGGCTATCAGCTGGATATCAGAGGTATAATAAACGGATATTAAGAGAAAATTGGCGAATTTTCAATTAATATCAGATAGATTTCAGCAGAATATTACAAAAATATCCTCTGGATATACAGAAATATTAGCGAGATATCAAGCCACGGTGGTAAAAGGGAAAAAAAGCTTCAAAAATCGCTGAAAACAGCCATGTTTCGTCCGATTCAACACAAGGAGATCAACAGGATATCAGCCGGATATCAAGGCCTTTTGTACACCGGCCATGAGTTGTCGCCCCTAAACGAAACCCCACTTTAAAAAGTGAGTAATCGTTTCAGCCAACTCCTATTATTTTTCTTTTAAAAAAATAATTAGGTCGTGGCTATTCGCCCGTCGGCGCAAATTCATGGACACTTGAACGCACGTGATGCATTTTAGTTGGGAGGTGACTTGAACGCACTGAACCTAATCTAATACATTTTATATGAGGCAGGTGGGCGAATAGCCGCATCGTAAATTTTAACTGACAATAAGACTAGTCGCTGTGGTGACTATTTTAAACAGCGAATTATAACTACAAAAACCAGAGCCACATTAATACTAACATCCTCGCAACGTATTAACAAAAGAGAGACGGTGATCGGAAAAAGATGATTGACGGACGAGGAAATCGAAACTGCGACCCAGTAATTTGAAAAGTACTTACCTTGGAGTCGATGTATCGATTTTGATGACATCGGGTGAGAGATCAACATTCTGTTTTTGAGCTTCCTGATGGTTGTTGAGTAGCACCTACAGAAAAGATGATCTTCATAGGTAAAGCTTCAAGAAAATAGTTAACTACACGATTGTTGTGGGAAAGTACCTTGCCCTTGGCGTCGTACTCTTCCGAGTGAGCTACGTCGAAGTGCACTCGGTATTTGTTAATTTTACATAAATGTTTGCTCATCTTTAATATCTGCTCTTCTACATTTTCAGTCATACCCTCTGAAATCAGTCGTCTGAAAAGCTGGATGAAAAAAAACAACAACATATTAATAATGCAGTGAAGCTGTTTTAAAACCAAAAATTTTATTGTTTAGAAGAACCAACAGAGGAAAATCGATGCTTTAGAATTATCAGTCAAAAAAATATTGCCCGCTCCAATTTTTTTTTAAACTCAGGTAACTTTGAAACGGAGAGAGTAACGTCAGAAAAGCACGAAATAAAGTCGCTAGATCTTCAAGAAGTCTATGAATTTGATATTAGCTTTATTGTCGTATCTCGTTTCTTTTTGAAGTTACCGAAGTTTTAAAAAATTGGAGCGGTCAATACTTTTTTGACTGCTAGTGCAAGATCGCCGAAATCATCGGTAAAAGCAGCTCGGCCGTACCTGAGGGGAAATCTTGGTTATTCGTGGCGGAATTACATGGCCTGGGCAATGCGATTTCCGAAGAGACATTCTCTCCGAAAGGGCATCCAATACTAGATTAATATCTGGGCACCTCACAAAACTATCGAACACGGTTCTGGGAACCGGTGGTTGTATAGCATTCAACAGAACCTCCTGCAAAGCACATCAAGAAAAAAATATTATTTACTCTTGGCCCGAAGAGTAATTTTTTAAACGTTCTAAAACACGATTACAGCGTTCTCGCGCATGGATCGATTGGATACTTGATGAAGCAAACCAAGCGAACCCACCGTAGAAAAACAGAAAAATACGGTTTGTAGATTCTTTCCATCAAACGATCTAGTGGAAATTATTCCAGCTCGAGTTGACCTACGCTCGCAAAATATCGACCTTACATTTAGCTTGGTACGACCGGCCCGATCCGTGGGACGGGTAAAAAAAAGGTGTTTCAAAAATCGTGACAGTTCATTAGCGTGTTACGAAAGGTCTATATTTTCATTTGAGGTCTAAAAGTTCACCCTGTCTTGCTTGCGGACGAGTTGAAGAGCTCCAATAAGACGCATAACGCAAATTTTACGAAAATATGGCTAAAAAAAAAAAAAGCTTTTAGATGCTAATTATTGTGGTTGTTTGGTCGGTGACACCATCTATTTTCTCTACTTCTTTTCCATATTAAAAGAGCTTAGATTTTGTTTTGGAGACGATTCTAATCATTCAAATATAGCGTAAAGCTAAAAATTCACATTAAAAAAAGCATGAATGAGAGCTTTCCCATAATAACAATGTATGGTTCAATCATGTTTATTTCAAAATTGAGTTCAGTGAAAGTGGGTTTTCATGTAAGAAATCAATGCGGTGTATACTTGCCACACAAATTTTAAGCGATTCTTATCACTTGACCACGGTTGCTCCTACTATCTAAAGTTGCTGTAAGTTTAGAATAAACCCTTGTTAAGTATAAAGAACACACCAATTTTCTTGATCGGAAAATTTGAAGCCTTTGGAGACTAACGATTTTTCCCGATTTTCCCGTATACCCGGCAAAAACAGTGGCATGATACAGCTGAACCAGCGAACGCGCCACGTATTCCTTTAAATTAACAACTGAATAAAAAAAAAGAACGTACCTCCTTGTCGGGCTGAATGAGAGGTTGACGCAAGTACGGCTGAAGGATGACCAGGACTTTGCAATGAACGTCAACCAGCGGCAGGACTCTTGCGACAGCTGACACCATATCCACAACAGCTAGCCTGATCCAGCGATTTGGGTGTAGGAGATACGGTGCTGCTTCGGTAACCAATTCGTATAGAGCGCTTTTGTGCAACAGACCTATTTCTGCTAGAGATGCCATCGCTGCGACGGCTTTTACCGCTACAAACTCCTCGGGGTCCGTCAAACCCTTGACAAAGCAAAGAAAAAGGGACAATTATTACAATTCAACCGACTTGAGCCCACGGAAGGGGTAATCAAAATATTTTACTTGTATTTTAGAAATGCATTCTTACGCTAGACATTTTTAAAATGTTATTTTAAAACAGGTGCAAGTCTTGCTCTAGAGAAAGTTGAGGTCGATTTCCCACATCTAAAACGCTAGAACGGTAGAGATTATCGTAGGTGATGCGGGAGATCAAGAGAAGCCCAGTAGGATGAAATTTAAGTAAAATTTCCTGGTAAGCGAAATTTTCTCCTGCACCGAGTGAAATTTGGCGTAAGTTCTTAATTCACGGTGGGTTAACGTAGAATTGGTTAGGATAGTTTAAACGAAGTGACTGTTCACACGCTGCCCCATTTAAAATGTACTAAGCTGGTTTCCGTGCGTTTAAGTCAACTCCCATTTAAAATGCATTAGGTTGGTTTCCGTGCGTTCAAGTCTCCCTTTCATTAACATAGCCATGCGAATAGAACAAATCTAGTTTAGATGAGGTATACAGTACACAGACCAGGTTAGGTTTTGTAGATTAGCTAAGGTAACGTTAATTTCGATCAGGATACAATAAGGTTAAAGTGGTAAAGTTAGATTAAGGTAAAGTAAGCTTAAGCTGATTTCGGCTAGATTAAAATGAATTAAGGTTAGGATACATTATCATTGGAGAACTTTGCAGTCCAAGTCGGGGAACCTTTTGCACCTCCTCTGTGGTTATCTAACTCCGTATCAAAAAATGAAGCCAACAGAATTTCCAAAACAACTTGCGATGTAAACCCTCAACACACAACGGTTTCACGTTAGAAGAAGACAAGTTTTGACGCTGACTGTACAGTGCCTACCTGTTGAAGGAGGGGCAGTATGATAGGCGAAGCATGACAACCCACATAGGTCGCCACACCAACAATACAGTCGAAAAATGAGCCTCGGAGATCCTTGTCCTTTTTGTCGTTCAGGAATGTTATCATATGCGATAGTAGAACGTCATTTGCTGAAACACAAAGATACTAAACTATTGCGTCACAATGAAGAGAAATACCCATCAACAAATAAACTAGTCTGACGCGATATGGTGGTCATACCAACAGTTCACTCTTGGCTGCGTTTAAGGTGGTTCCAGCGACTAGTCAAAATCATTTTAAGAAAATCGAATAAACTTTTGAAAAATCTTAAAGTCTGGGAAATTATTACGTTTGGTGAGCAGTCACTTCAGTTGTTCATCATAAATTTTGATGTATAACAACAGGTGGGTGTATTTTGAATTATTAGAAAAAAATATTCAGTTGCTGAATTGACTTATTTTTCATCAAAATGCTGTTGTTTTTGCGGAGCTTTAAAACACTTAACAGGTAGATTATCGGCAAACTTGACCAGATTGTTCCTAACATTCCTATCTTTATGTGAAATAGCTTTTTGTCCCTTTATCTAATCTAAGTTAGACGTTAAAAATCATTAACTCAACAGCTTGTCCGCCATTTTCCTAAATTCCCATAAGAGCCAAAGCATTTTCCCCCAACTTTGCGATTTAATGCCGTAAAAATGGAACGGTCGATCGTTTTCTTACTTCACCATTCGATAAGAACACTTATTCTGAACCTTGTCTGAAAATTTCAAGTCTTCGTCTAATTTTAGCCTACCGCGCTTGAACCACCTTAATACTAACAAATAGATTGATGGGGGAACTAACCTTTGTTTTTTCCGAAAAATGTACACAATTTTGAGATTCCGTTGTGTAGCAATGTTCGACGCACAAGATTCTGCGAGTCAGTCAACAGAGTAGCAACTGTCTGCTGTACCATTTCGTGCAGAGTCAGCAATTCTGATTCATACGTAGGACTCGCGGCTTTTTCTTCAACCGAGTCTTTATGGTTTTTAGCCCAAACGATTTCACTTTGTTCCAGGTACCTGGAAAGGTTAGGTATGACAATGAGACACAGACCTCTTAAAGCACGGCATTACTGAATAAGAGTGACTGATACCTGAGAGCAGTTTCAGCTAATTGGGCGATATTTTCAGCGAACGACGTGCGGACAATGACTGCGGGGTCACGAGTGAGCTGGAAAAAAACAGTAAACAGCACTTTAGATTGACCTAACCACGGTAACCCTGCTTCAGCAATTACGCATCTCTATTCTTTCGCCACTGTAGTGTTGCTGAATTTCGCGACTCCGTTGCAATAAAACGCGGTCACCTTTTTAACAGGTTAGAATAACCTAAAAAAACACTCCTGTATTGGGTATGGTCTACAGCAAACCAAAAGACACCATATATGTTAGATTATCTCAACAAGTTCTCGACATATCCGAGGTCGATTTGACGAAACGGATTATGACAAAACCGGCGTATAGACTTTGTGTGCGTCAAGAAGAGCTTACCGGTGCAAGACTAGGCAGAACGTATTCAGGAAATACGTAAGTATCGCTGGCAGGGACCTCCTGAACGTTGAGAAGACATTGATTTAATGTTCGTACGGCCCGGGCTCGGGCTCGAGCAGACGTATCTCGCAGCATGTCCAGGACGTACGGAAGAATTCGATCTAAAAGGGTTTCGGAGGAAGTACGCGCGCTCAGCTGGGTCAGCAAGTCCAACGCTTTCAATTTCGATCTGCATTCATGAAGTCCCCTGAAAATATTAACAACATTGCTTTACCATCCAAGGCGCATAAAAAAAAAATCCCTCACTATAAAAATATCTTACACTCAAAAAAACAATAAATACTGTTTAAGAGTGCAAATAGTGCAAATATCAGAAGAAAAATTATCCACAGTTTCAGGAAACCATACCGTAACCAATCTAAGAGATTCTAGAAGCTGCAAATAATTATTGGAACTCTCAGCCTCTGAAACTGTGCAGATGTATTACTCCTCAGTTTAAAAAAAAATGAATGTAAGGACTCCGGCCATTTCGTTTTCTGAGTTTGCACGATCTCCCCTCTCACTTCCCCAAACTCCGTTTTCTCGCTCGCTCAGGTCCACCATTTGTAATCAGGGGCAACGCCATCCAATGAGGACGCTCCAGATTATAAATGGCGGACCTGAGTGAGCGAAAAAACGGAGTAGGGGAGATCGAGCAAACTCAGAATACTTCAAACAGCTAATAATAAATTCTCCGTAAAATGTGTCGCATTTAGTCTGATTTGAAACTCTATTCAAGACAACTAACCTCATACAGGAAGTAACTAAGTTTGTGATAATAACAAGGATCTCCGCTGACGTCGCCACTTGGTTTCCGCTTTGTACTTCGCATTCTTCTTCCTTGGGAGCTTCATCCAAGATATCTTCTCCTTCGTTTCGATCTTCTTTGGGAACATCTTCTGCCTCTTGTCGCGTGTCGACCGACATAGATTCATCAGTGGCAGTGACGCTCTGCTTTTCTTCTTCCATTTCATCGAGGGTTTTGACGACGTCTTCTCCGATTGAGCATTGTCGACGGAGTCCAAGCTTGTTATCTTCTCCTGAGACTCCGACAGGCTTGCTTTCAAGCTCGCTACTTGCCGCCGTGTTATCGATCTTCTCTGTCACCGTTTCCTTCTCGGCACTGGATCCTCTTCGACCAATGTCTTCCAATTTCAAACTTTCGTAAGTCCTAACTTTGCATCTAGCTTTTTCTTCGCACTCGGAAACAATGGTAAAGATGTTCTCAATATCATTGTGTAAACTGTGCACAAAAGAAGCATGGCAACATTAATACACTATGAGAAATACGTCAAGCATGCAGGTTAGATGATGCCCAAGGAAGGCTCTGGGGACAGAAGTGCAAATCCAGTACATCCCAAGGACAGTTCTCGATTCACTGCAAGTATTTACTCAACGAGGTAAATTTCCTCTTAATTTGTGCTTTCGCAATAAAGTAGGACCTTAACCTTGCCTGAGACAAAAATTGAACCGATTCCAGTAGGCCATTTCACAAGATTTTAAACCAACTTTCACTTTTTAATTTTTTCAAATATTGATACTTTTAAAAAGTAACACCGCGGTACCAATCGATTGAGGGTAATGTAGGTTATTACGATATCCCCTCTCATTTTTTGTAACCGCTGCCCTTACTGTCATAATAATAAAAAATAAATAAATAAAAAAAAACCCTCAGCTGCCAGTGGAAACATACTGTCAACTTAGCTGCGATTTACTATTGAACTTCAACCCCGAAGTGCTAAAAGTAAGGGAAAAGAATTTTTCTTTATAGCATTTTCAAAATATTTTTTGGCATAAAAAAAAGATACTTGAACAAATTCCTGTACTCGACATTAAATTTACAAACTCTGAAAGTGCGATTTTTTTGAATTTTTTTTTTTAGTATTGCAATACTAAGACATTTACGTCTAGGTCGATTAAATTTCTTACCGTTCGATTTTTTCATCGGCGGGCATCGTAGGTGATGAGGAGAAGTTTAGAAAATAAGATTGGAGAAACGTGTAGAAGGCCTCGGGGAAAACTCGGCCTCTTTCGCGGTGCAGATATTCTTCAGCCGATAAGCGCCGCGCCGGATCGCGTTGGATCATATGCTCAACTAAATTCTGTCAAAAATAAAAAATGTTTTTCAGAGAACGCCCAGTCTAAACAAGCTCAAACAATGGCCTGCACTCCAAACTCAAGACCGATGCTTAGGCTTTGAGCATCCAAGCAATTATATTGGATCGCAAAATCAAATCATTTAAACTTAAAAACAGCAATCTATCCGCTCTTTCGGTAGGATTTGTGAAATGTAATTAATCGTTTGGAAATTCGCAAATTTTAAACACAATTTTGAGATCCAATTTCCTGACCACTCGATGGCATTCTCCTGAATAAAATTGCAGACTACCCATGCTTTCTTTATTTGACCATAAACGGGCGAAGGGCTCGTGTATTTTAGGGCTTTACCACTTGAAAACATATCTACTTTCCCCGTGACATGCCGACGATATAATAAGATATTAACCCATAACAGCCCAAAGTATTGGGAGTGAAATTCAGCTTAAGAGAAATTAAAAGGATTTTTTCTATTGAAATACGCAATTTCAAGCTTTGGAAAATGCCTAAGTAATTAAATTCCATGTTTCCAGGGTGGTGATATTTTTTTTTAATTTGGACAATACTGAACTGAAAAGATCCTCTAAAATAAATTTTTCTGTTGCCGAACGGCATCGCTGGGCGGTAGTGAGTTAACCTCTTGAGCCACGATGTATTAAACCGTAGATCCGATACGTTTAAACCATTAAAATATTTTTCTCAAAATTATCCGGATATTTTAGGACATTTGTCATTTACCTGAAATTTCTAGATTTTATCGTGACAGAGGTCTTTTTCCCCCTGACTTTTCCCTGACTGCCCTAATTCAGGAAATTCCCTGAAGCCTATTCGCTGATTTTTCCCTGTTTTCCAGGTCTGGCTTGAATTCATTTCCATGATTAAATAAACTTTTCAATGAAACACAAAAACAATGCATAAGACAATATTTTTACATTAAATACAATTTTATTGCTTGATTCGAGTAATTCATTAAATTCATACTTTTTTAGAAAATTCCAGAATTTTGGCTATATTCCGCCATTTTCCCCAAATATTTTCCAAGAATTAAAATTCCCTGACTTTTCCCTGGTTTTCTCTGATCGCTGGACACCCTGAATCACCTTGACTTGTTACATTTACTTTCGCTAAAAATCAATACCGGCATTCAAATTTTGCATATAACCTTACTTAAATAAGCGCAGGTTGTCCATCAAGTAAAGTCTCTGGCTTGTGCGGGGATACAAATTACACTTACCTTAATATCAGCATCTTGAATGCGATCCAAGCATTTTTTAGGCTTAAACTCATCATTACGGTAGGCCAGGAGATCGGCTAGGTCAAACGGTGGGTGTCCCTCGGTGAACAATTCAGCCAAAGAACAGCTGAGGAAAAAACAGCATGAAATTTTCCCCCTAGCTTACTGTTAACAGGTTAATCAAATTAACATACCCTGCTGAAAAAATATCCATGGCTGGGGTTAAATCGCCCTTCAAGACGTCATCTTCACCAAGAAATATCTGTCCCTCAACTGAACCATCGGTATTAACGAACCTGAAAAGAATTTTGAAAGGTACATCATTCATCGTTTCCTTCTTAGAAGTCCCTAAATGAAACGCTTACGTTCCGGGAGTTTGTAATCAATAAATACATTTTTTAGTAATAGTTTTAATTGATTTTTAGGGAATTTTTCAGGATTTTATCATGACTTTGCAGGCTTAATTTCATACTGTAGGTGTGAGAATTCCAAATCCTTGAGACGTTGAACCCTGAAGAACAGGGGTACCAACTTTGTAATCAACAAGAGAGCCGCTTTTGCCGGTCTTTTCTTACCTTTCAGGAGCAATGTAACACAGTCTTCTTCTGGATGTGTCAAAAAAGTATGAATAATCAGCAGGATTGTATTCAGGTAGATAGGTAGGTTTGAAGGAAGCAAAATCTACCAGGAAAACCCAGAGCCATGAGGTGACCATGATGTTTTCTAGTTTTATGTCCCCATGGCATACCTGAAGAAAATTATACAATGTTCAGAAAATAAATAAATAAAATTT
>Ga0058701_10004864_pt1 | contig 10996 bp, 4 predicted proteins | sample AgamicOrMae_FD_97039 | JGI IMG/M metagenome (GOLD analysis project Ga0058701, IMG submission 97039) | Agave microbial communities from Guanajuato, Mexico - Or.Ma.e | ecosystem: Host-associated > Plants > Phyllosphere > Phylloplane/Leaf | place: Guanajuato, Mexico | collected 2012-06-04 | reverse complement strand
TAACATACAAAATTACAAAATTATGGCCTCTACATTTTGTTCTGCAATGCTTGCCAATAATACTGCACAAAGAAACCGTGAGATTCTTTGAAAATTGTAGCCTACAGGTCGAAAATAAAAAAAGTGGTTCAATGGACCCCACTCTCCCCTACTTAAAAAAAAGCAGTGTTCCTGAATGGTCGTTTCTGCTTTTCTTTTGTTTAGGTTAGGTTATTTAACTTTTTTTTTCTTTCATTATACTTATTTAGGGTCAAAACTCAAACACCTTTAACAGGATATTTCAGTAGCATATGATCTGTCTCGGGTACTTTGAAACTTACAGTACAACATACGCCGGGCAATACAGAAAAAACAAAAAAAAACCTTTACAACAGTTTTATGAGACTCGACCGACAATTCAGACTACAGTGGAGTCTCGTTAGTACGACTCTCACGAGATAGGTAAGTTAGTTCGTACTGTTGACAAGGGCGTTTAATAGAGAAGCGCCATATAAATTGGCCATTTGCACAACAATTGGAGTAAAAGTGGAAAATAGCTTAATTCAATGAACGCTTTTGGTGTGATAAAGATTAGGTAGGTTTTAGTTTTGAAACGAAACAAAACCTAGATTGATGTGAGTTTCAAAGTGGATCGAGATATCTTTTCCTGATTCGGAAGAGCGCCTGAAAGACTCTTTTCAAAGTGCAGAAACAATAGCCATTCAATTACTAGAAGTAAACTCCGAAAAAAATCAGGTGACAACGATTAAAAAACTTCAAACCAAATAAATATGTTTAAAAAAAAAAAATTTCCTTCGGTAGATCGGTCTTGAACCGTAAAATGAGCGTTTAATAGGCATTTTGCATCCCCTTGAGCCGTCGAAGGCTAGCCAGGAAAAAAGAAAAAGAAAAAAGGGGAAAAAACGTTATGGGATGAGATTGAGTGTCGCACTATCGGGAGCTTTTCGAAGAAAGGCATTATTGATCCCATAGGCCTAATGTATTCTTGCCAGGACCACATTAAAAGGGTCAATATCGATAGGGGCTTATCGGAAGCAGCTCTAACGAAATTCCACAGTAGTTGCGTAAACGAGAAAACTGACTTGCAAAATCTCTCAATTTTTTAAATATTATTTTACATGACATAGAAAACCTATCATCGTCAAGATTCTCATTGTACTTCACGGTATGTCAAGGCATTGCAATGAAAAACACTTTTAAAGTGTTTGAAAATACACGAAGAAAGTTTAAAGAGCTGTGGTTATAAGCAGTCTGAAGGACATAATCCGCCAAGGAAGTATGCTACCTTGATACCTTTCCTAAGTCTGGCGGACGCTGTCCTTGAATCTTAAACAAAGTTTAAAGGGAATCCCTTTTCTCCATTGCACCTTTTTAACTAATATATCACCTAAACTCAAACAACCACACACTCATTGTCGGTAACTCGCTGCCAAACCATGCCTCATGCAATTTTGAGTGTCCATCTCTCCATGCTTGCCATTTCCCAAACGCATATGCCAAAATATCCCGAAGTACCACGAATAAATTACTTTAAAAAAAGGTCCCCCCCTTATTGCACTTATTCTTCGGATAGGAAGTCGAAGGCACTGTACAATGATTTTCACAAAAGCTGTATGCCAAGAAAATGTGATAGCATTTTAGGAACATGACTCGGCCCGAAACGGATTCGTGTCTTAATGTTTTTTTTTTCTTCTTATTTTTTTATTCAGTAAGCCGTACTGGTATTTTCACAGCCTTTAACGAGGTAAATTTTGTCCGTCAAGACAGACTTTAAATTTTACTCCGTTTTTATGCGAAGCAAAACCCGAGAGACAGATTTATTCCAGTGAAGAGCGAGGTATAAATACTCTGGTCGAACTGTCCGTGCGGATATCCGCTTGGATATCCGTAAAATTGCGGATATCCGTGTCGAATCATCCGTGCAACCACGGATATCCTTAATGAACCCTGCTCCTATATCGGTAGCACCGATATCCGCACGGATATCCGCTTGGATATCGGTGTTATGAATTTCAGAGAGCGGATTTTACTGTGGATATCCATGGTTGTACGGATGATTCGACACGGACATCCGTAATTTTGCGGATATCCAATCGGATATCCAAGCGGATATCCAATCGGATATCCGCACGGACAGTTTAGCCTGGGTAATACAATTGGCCTACCAATCGGTTAACGTTGCATTTTATAAACCTCTTTATTGCCGTGGGGACTTAAAAATGGCTGTAACGATTAAGACAGTATTAATGTCTGCGAGAACCATGACATGTATGACTTATCTATTAGTACTCATGGGAAAGTTATATTCCACAAAACGGTACTCAGACGGCTCTTTTAAGTTGATTGTTCATAGTGTTCCATTAGGAAAAGAGCTTTTTCATTTTAAATACCAGTCTTTATGTACATTTATACTACATTTGGGTTTGATTAAATATGATCATCAAAAATATGGGTACCGGTACACACGAGACCTTCATTTAAGCCTTAATCCGAGGGAAACGAAGGGTTACCAATCTAAACGCGTACTGTACCTGTACCTGTTTGTCGCAGTAGTGATAAAGGAAATGTTTCATACCTGAAATCACATTTAACAGACGTCAGCTTTAGTGTGATGCTTTAATTTTTGTAATCATTTTGGGACTAGCCTGTAATTCTTTTGAGTTGTTTCATCAACACTTAATTAAGATCAAATAATACTTAGTATGGTGCATAATGTGGACCCGCGCCGCAGTGAAGTGTATGAATGGATCCTTTGAGTGACAGCAAACTGAAATAGTATGTAATTAGTATAGAGTCAAATGGCATATGTATTTCACCGCGAACCCAGTGCCAACCCTTACTTCGTTTTAAACTAACTCATTTTCACCTGCTCATGTGTCGTAACCCTGTTAATTACAATCATGATGTAACTCCGTTTTAGCAAGTTTACATTGCCATTTTACAAATCTTGAAGATTGCCTCTAGACTTCTGACAGGATAGACATACCATACGGCACACATCGTGCACAGGGGCCATTGAAAACGTTATTCCAAGAAAATGATGTTGATTGTCTAAGATCGTAACCTTGACCTTACCTCAGCTTGCACACTTCTTGCAACTTTTCGAAAGCCAACTGTACAGCGCAACCATAAGCAAGGAAACGCCAGCGCCCTCCCGCGGTTTTTTTCCTAAGCAGCCATGTGGTAAGATCGGAGAAAAAATTTGGAAGCGCAATTTCTCATGGACAGGACACTTAGATTCTAATTGCTTGCTCGTCTGCTTCTAAAGGAACGAAAAGGATGAAAACAAACCAAAGTCTCACTACTTGTTAGACATTTTCAGCGTTTAGTGCAAAATGTGTGGCAGCCGGGCAACATTGCCAGACTTACCATCTTGATGTCACTTATCGTTGCTATGCTTCGGACAAAGAGGTTAACTCGAACGATTGCAGGACCATCTATACAAATGAAATTGCGTCAAAACAGAGCAGAATCAGTGAGGTATGCTGGAGTGCTTAGCGGTGAAGAATTCAAGAGCAAGAGGTGGTCTAAAATTAGTCTTTGCTTTGAGAGACATCTGTGTCCGACTTGTTCGAGAAATGAACTGCCCTACATGAGGGCACCGAGGAATTCATTCCAATCTAAATACATTATCTCAGCCTGATGATGAGGTTTGCAAGGTTTATTTCAAACGTCTTTATATTTACTTTCCGAGAGCATAACCGGATACAGATGCACTGTGTTCGTTAAAGATACTCAAGTATTTTGGTTCAGCTAAAAAGCCTATATGAATAAGGAGGAAAATGAACTTAAGATTATTCGCTTTGAATGCAAGTTTCACAACACAGGGGTCTGTTCAACGTCCTGGTCAGTATCCTAAAATCAACTCCTCCGTAAAGTTTAATAGCACACCGCGCTATTCCGGTAGGCCTGGAATTATGCCCCCCCCCCCAACCGTTTCAAACTAACGTTTTACACCAATAAAGAAGTTATCACAAAAAAAGGGAAAAAAACGCGTTGGATATATTAAAGATTTTGCAACGTATTGTAGAGGACACTGTCGCGTACCTGCTATGTCTTTCTTATGGATGATATCACAAGTAGTGTTTGGTTCCTCGAGGAATTAATTTACGCTGGTAGAGCACGGAATTCTGTGTTAAAAGCACGGATACTATCAACGTAAATTATGCCATCTTTACCTCTCAGAAGAGATTTTACTTTTATTACCTGTAAGTAATGTACAGTACAAACGGATCTCTGAAAATGTTAATTAACGATACCGTAACATCGTTCACCCATATAAGAATTTTGGTCATTTTTCAAAGAAGTTATATTTTTTATACCCGTTGTTTACGGTCATCCTGATCAGATTTTCATTCATTACACTGATGGATTTTTTATTCATTTTTGCAGCCAAAATCTAATTGTATTATACTGTAAATTTGTAGAAACGCGGCTTGTTGGCACTCCGAGAGAGGCAGCAAATCATTGTACAGGACTAACAGTTTTCTGTTTTGCATTTCTTTCGGACCCATGGTTCAGTTTCTGAACTGTAGATTATACATTTCCGAATATCAGCATTCCTCGTGAGGTAGACTGCATTCTACTCGAGAGTTAGTCAAACGCTTGCTAATATCGATTTAAGAGAGTGTTCCTCCATACGCTCCATACGACACTGAGTCGCCAACCTGAATGCTTGATAGTCCAGAAGACAATCTCCGCCTTTTGTTCATCGGCTTGCTACTTTACCGACGGCAAAACGAATATTTTTCAGGGTAGGGGGAAGGAAATGATGTTATATTGTTTGACATACATAAAAGCTGTCAAAATGTCTGTCCCAGAGGCAAATATTTACATGATTTTTATTTTGGGAAAAGGTTTTCGTAAGCTCAGCTAACCGCGATCCAACTTTAGCCATTAAAATTTTGGTAAAATTATGAAAACTCGAGAATGGTTATAAAGATGGGGCAAAAACTTGATCAGATCCTTTTTTCAGACAATTTTACGCTAAGATCTTCTTTTTTTGTTGTTGTCACGCTACCGTGTTAAAGTTAGCTAGTGCTCGATTTGTAACACCTCTAACAGCTTGGAAAAAATTGCGTATCGGAATTTCTGGAAAATCAGGGTTGTGATATTGGGGTCGAAATTTCAAGCATGCCAAATAAAGTTACGATGGAATGGGTTTGTGTTATACTCAGTTCAGCCAAAGGTTTCGATTCGGGACGACGGGGCCAGTGACGTCAAATAAAATTGCCCAACGCTGAGCCATCGACTTATTCGCCTGTCTGTTCACAATAACCGAGTCGATGGCTCAATGTAAGACTATCTCCTATGCTCGATGGTGATCAAGAATCGCTTGTGTATCCAAGCAAAACCGTTCAAAATTTTCCCATAACATCGCAACAAACTGCACAACCTCCTTCCTTCGCAAGCTTTTTTTTTTTCATTTCTTAATTTGTGAGATTTTTGGAGACGGTATACAAAGAACTAAACTACCAGCTATACTCATCGAAACGCCACAACATTCAAAGTCAACGATTTTTAAAGTATCAAAATAGGGCTCTACAGATCGCTACTGCATAAGGAAAGTCCTGGAAGGTTCCCACGTAAGATAGTCTTACACCGAGGCGTTAAAATGTGATAAATTTAGAATTGTTAATGTTATGGTCCAAGAAGACCTAAGTACCGTATTCGTTGCACACCGAACATAATCATTCCGCAATAGCATTATAAAATGGTACTTAAGGTAGAGGCCCTAAAAACAACGCAGAGAAGACACTGCAATGTCCTCTTTGTTTCTCATTTTACTTCATGGACGTTCCACGGGGTCAATCTAACAATCTGACAGTGTTAACGGGATGGCGTGTGCCACTAGTTTTAAACCGTAATTTCCCAGCCACTATGATAAATTATCTGACCACAAACCCTTTCTTGAACTGCCGTCACCTTGGGTCGATAATCAAGAGCAGCAGAACTGTGATGTTAACAAAAAAACATCCCTCCAACCCTAAGCATGATTTCCAATCTAATTAAGGCAGTGCTAGGGATAGGATTAGCAATCGTGGTAAACAGACTTCCGCTGTGTGATTAAGTGTCCGGAGATAAGTTCGACGACTCCATATCTCTTCCTATGAGAAGCTTAGCAGGTGCAATGTTGACGTGAAGAAGCAGTTGTTATTAAGGTACTGTCGCACACGCGTTTACATGGTGCCCAGCAGTGCAAAGGCGGTTGTGCAACGCACGTTATCATTCCAAAAACTTCTTTCCGGTTGATTTCCGGTTTGGCAACCTGTCTTTTGTAGTGTGTTAGAAACTTGTTTGAAATCACAAGAGCGATACCTAACCCGTTGAAAAACCAAAGGGTAACAGGAACATAAAATTGGCTGTTTAGAGCTACATGACAATGTTTTACTTGTTACTGACAGAAGTTATGTCGCTTGCGATATAACTTATGTAGACAAACGTCCCGACATTTTTCCTTTGAAGATGATCTTTAAGTGAAGTTGCTCATAAAAATATTCCTCTTTTAAAATCCTTACCCGGCGAAAGTAAGTAGACTTGTTTATTCAAGCAGTCGAACTGAGATCAAAGTTCTGTGGAAGTGCGACCTTCCGCGCTGAAAAGATAGTCGAAAATGATTCCGAAAATTTAGAGCCAACTGCGGTAAGCTCTCTTTACAGCTGCTTTATCTTTTTTTGTAGTAGTAGTAGTAGTATGGGAATTTTTGTTTTCCGCGCGTAGATTTTTTTGGCTGTAACTTTTTTTCCGGGATGAATAGTACGTCAGACATACTTGTAGGTTAAACCCAGACCTGATGGTGTAAGTCTTTTTTACGTGACGAGCAATAACAATGTTGGTATTACACTTTAGGCGCTGCTTACCACGCGAGGTCTACAATACTGGTACACAGTTCCGCAGGCGGCGAAGGAAAAACGACCTTCTTAAGTTATATAAGTTAAAACGTTCGAGCTCGAGTATTACACTGCAACCGCACCAGTGAGGATGATTTTCGAATAGATATAAAAAAAATATTCGAAAACTAATTCAATGGTCTCGAAGTTCGCTACAAGATTAATATTTCCTTTTTTATCTGACTTGCGTTACATTTTGCCACTTGAGCATTTAACCGATGCCGTGACAAGAGGGCGCAGAGCAATTCACAATAACTTTTAAGCGAGGAGATTTTAATCCTTTTGTTGAAAATGTAAGTCAAGTTTTATTTTTTTATGTGTATAAACCTGTGAATAGCATTCTTTTTAGCCCCTTGTAAGTCTCTTTTTAAAGGATAACGTAATGGTTACCGAAGTATGTTTCACAACTAAGATAGTGTCTTGAGGTTTCTGGTCGTAATCTGACCCAAGGGACATCAGGTGATCTAGGCCCTTGTGACCACATGAAAGTTGTCAATCTGGCTAGCACGGCCAAATCTCACCCTCAGTCTGGCCTAGGACGCATGTTTGCTGCCTCTCCTATATCCTAGAGGCACAGGTCCCTCACAATGCGTCCGGTCTTGGGGGCACAAACCACCCTCTCTCATCTGTCCCTTGTGCGCGAAACATTGATCTGCACCCCATGGGCAGACTTCTTGGGTCTGACTACTCTGCCCAGAGATCTTCTTCAGATATGTCTAAATATAATGTAGAGAGGAACTTCGGTACTGAAAAAAATGTGATGCCCGATCACAAACATTAGAGGCCCACGGATTTTTTAACCTTTCGTCTGCAACCTTTGTGATATTGTAAGAGTGATAATGTCCTCAGTGCTTCCTTAATAGCTGCTGCACTTTTTATTAGTTTTCTCTCCTGATAGAAAATATGAAGTCAAAATGGCACTAAAACATCAGAAACCATTTAGACGTCTTGTAAACTTCAATACACGAAAAAAGAATCCTTTCATGTGAGAGCTGTTTGCTTGCAGGGCGCCACGCCGGTATGAATGCCCCTACAACGATCAATGTGTTGGGTAAGTTCGTCAAGTTGGCACCTATTTTATTCTCATTTATATGATCCGAAAATCTAGCAAGCATTTTCCGACGTGAGCGTGAGCGTGCAAGAAGAGGAGAGGCTTTATTTTCTGCTGGCTTTAGTTTTACCGCGGATTATTGATATGAAAGTTTACCGTACTTCAGATTAGAACCTTGAATATTCGATTATTATCCTGAGATAGTTCAGAACTCGCATTGGACCAATTTTGAGGGAGGCTGACGAGATTTCGAGTTGTGATTTGCTTCACGCTGTCAGTAGTTCATTGGTCGAAATACCGTAGGTCTGTTTTAAGACGAGGGACATTTTGTCTTTTCTGTTATTAATGAGCACGGTTTCAAAACTAGTTAAGTGTTTCTATACAGCAGCTTTGAAAATGCTTCATTTGGTTTACGGCTTGTTATACATATTTTTGAAAAATGACATGAAGCGAGTAGTTTCATCACTGACTCCTCAATTACACATAAGCCACAACGTGAAATTCCAGTGTTTAATTTAAAAATATATTTAATAAGAGTAGATATTTAAAAAAAATTGACATGGAGCGAGCAGCTTTATCAGTAGTTACTCTTCAACTAGACATGTCACAACGTGAAAATCCAATGATTTATACAAAAAGATACGCGCTAACGTGTTAACTCTGTCACAGAGGGCTGCTCCATCGCATGATTCCCCAGGAGCGAGAAGTAAAATTCGATGTACCTGGGAAGTGAACGCAGAATTTGGGGAGAGTACATTTTGGAGTTGCTTTCGCAACATTACTTACTTAGTGGTTCAGGACTTCGCAATAGTTTGTGGGTACAGAATTTATTGTGATAGCCCTGAAGTCTATATCCATGGAGTACAGTTGAGTAGGGCCCAAGACCATGTCAAAAACACTTTAAAAAAATTCGGTTCAGAATGAATAAGCTGTCGACGTTGGCATAAAATCGTTCGCAAAAAAACATGATTTAAGTACCACTGGAGCTTGGCTCTTTTGTTGTTGTTGTTTTATGACTTTGGTGAATTATTTTTTAAAATCCTTATCAAACGTAGCTGCCTGCTTGTATGTGACTACATAAAAATTCGACAAAAAAAAATGCGAACCGTTTCATTATGACCATAAATTTTTATGACAGTTGTAAAACCCTTGCGTCGAAGGTTCATTTAAAGTGTATCAAATTAAGCAAATCGGCGAACCAGAGAACCCGCGAACTGATGATCATAAATATATTCCAACGTGACGTCACAATATCGCCCTTTGCTTACCTCGTTTCTCCAAATGTAATACAAATAGTCTTTTCTTTATTTCAAGATAAAAACTAGATGATAAAGGTCTTGCAAAACAATATTTTCATAAAACTGATAGTCTTGGGAATATATTTATGGTGCAGTTCACCGGTTCGCCGATTCGCGATGATATACACCTATGATCAATGGGTAATTGTAACCGTATCGAGGTATTCCATACTGTAAATTGTTATGTAGTTTTATTTTGTATCGAGCGTTTTCCACTTTGTGAAAATAATGGCAAGTCCAGCCAAAGGTAAATTACTATTCTTCTATGCCACCTAAATAGAGTAACATTGGTCTTTAAAGCTGGTAAGGTAGACTCGAAAAAAAAAACCGATCCCGCGCAAGCAAACCCCGTTCTATCGTCTCGTGTCTCCCTACTTTACAATACTTCGATTACGGAGAATCAGTTTCCTCCTATGGAGATAAAAGCGCTTGTTGATTTCAAAAGTAATCGATTGCTCTTTTCTTCCAGTTCAGGAACTCGAAGAAAAGACGTCGTTTTATCTATTGTCACTATGTGGCCTATTTTTTTCACTATTCACTCTGCAATTTATAACCTTCAAATCCCATCATAACCTGTTTTTGTTCTCTTTTTAGGCAAAAAATGAAACAAATGCCAATGAAGTAGCGGGGAATTCAAACGGAAACGAACTCACCGGTTCCATTTTCTCCGGATGGTCGTATTCTTGCGTCGTACCGTCCAGGACCTAGAATTTGATCTAATACCTGCTTTTCCTTTTCTCTGAAGTTTACTTTCGCCTTCCCTTCACCTTTTGAGTCACACCTGCAAGAGAAAAGCGCGTTAAAATTCTCTTCATACGGAATGCCAAAAGAACTCCCGCCATCTTGCAGCAAAAGCCCGAAATTGATTATAAACGCTTCTGTTTGTCGGATAAAACACTATAGCGTGAATGAAGCGACTGCGGTTTCGTCCGACATAAAGTGGCGCCAATATTTAATTCTGGGTTTGTTCCGCTAGATGGGGGGAGGTCTGTTCACGTTTTGAATTGCGACAAATGGTCGATTGGCCTCAACCCTTATCCCAAATGATGATAGGGTTGAAGTGCTGATAATCATCGAACTCAATGTCGCTTTTTTGCCAAGCTGACGATTCTTTAGAGGCAAATACACTCATCTGAATCTGGGGGCAGGCAGTGACGACGGCAGTCTATTTTAAAAACAGCTTAAGTTACTTCGCTTCATGAAAAAAAACAAAAAAACATCAGTACAAAGATATGGAAAGGACGGCGTTGGACGGCTTCTCCCCTAAGGTCGAATCCAAAAATCAAAGAGCCGCTTTTCCAGGAAAATTTTGGGAAAAGAATAAAACCTCCCTAGCCGCCCTTGGGACTCTGTTCATACCGATTTCAATATCTGAGGTGACGTCTCTCATGACAATTACTCATGAGCCACTACAAAGGAGTCAATTTCCAAAAGAAGAAAACGTCATCGGGAACCTCAAGGTCGCCGACAGGCTGCGAGCAGCGACCAGGCTACGGGCCTTCCACCAGGCCACCACGGTCACCGTTTTCGCCACTAGCCAAGACCGGGCCCCCAGCCGCAATATAAAATTTGTTTATTTTCGTTGCCGCACCAAATATTTGGAGGCTTTTTTGCATTGCTCTGGGTGCGAGGTATCTAAATCAGGGAACGCTTACCCCAATCATGTAAACCAAAAACAGGGGAATCAGGTTTATACTTATAACGGGCGAAATAATTATACCCGTTTGGACTTCACCCCTCAATCAGGTATAATATTC
>Ga0058701_10004863_pt1 | contig 10997 bp, 7 predicted proteins | sample AgamicOrMae_FD_97039 | JGI IMG/M metagenome (GOLD analysis project Ga0058701, IMG submission 97039) | Agave microbial communities from Guanajuato, Mexico - Or.Ma.e | ecosystem: Host-associated > Plants > Phyllosphere > Phylloplane/Leaf | place: Guanajuato, Mexico | collected 2012-06-04 | reverse complement strand
TTTTTTTTTGCATTTTTTTTTTTTTTTTTTTTTTTTTTTTTTTGTCATACGAATTCATGTCCGAAAATTTCCCATTACGCGGAGGCACAGTAATTTTTTTGAAGGTAGGTAACCCAACGACCACATCTCCTCGTTTATGTCTCGGTATATAAAAGGCCGAATGAAATCACGAAACATTTATATGTAGCTAGTTGAGAATCAATTTATTTTCAAATGCTAATTTAAAACCAAATCGTGCCTAGAAATTTTCATAGTTGCCTATCTTCAGAGTCCGATTTATTGTAGCTCAGTTACGGGGCATTCGTGGACCTGGAGTTCTTTGCTGAATAAAATATTTGTTTCAGGGCTTTATACCCACCATGCAATTTTAAAACTTTTTTATTTTGTTAAATTTTTATTGTGTTAGTGTTCTATATTAAGCAAGTGTCACGCAAGTTATAGATAGTATCAGCTTAGGGAAGGGTGTGTATCAATCTAAAGGCTAGGTTGTACTAGTTAGGTTAGGTTGAGCCAGTTCAAAGTTCACCAATGAAGTTAACCAATTAGCACTTGGCTGCAAAGCGACAAAATCCTCGGAAACCAAGCTGGCAGACCGGTGGTAATACGAGCTGGCTGAGACACTTCCGCTGCAAGGGTTGACCTAAATCGAAAGCATAGCTATCAGCAGACAGCAGACATTTCGAAAACAATTGAATCCCACGGCGAAGCCGGGCTTTTCTCAAAACGCGAAGCGCCCGCCGTGCGGCGTGCGGCTTGGCGCAGCGCAGCGCTGCTCGGGAGATTTGCAAGGCAGGAATTTGAAGCAATCGGGCGGGAAGCCACCGCGAAATGCGTCCTTTGCATCCGCGGGACGAACGTAGCCTGCCGACGCGACGACCGCGACCGCGGCGCGGGAGAAAATTGGAGGGAAAAAACAAAGAAAGGGTGACTTGACTCTTATCAACTTTGCTGCGTCTTCATTCTCTTTATTGCAATAACAGTTGTTACATTGCTTTCTCAGCATGTATGGTGAGATTGAGTTTCGTCTAAGATGAGTTACGCGACAGCGAATAAGTGCACTTGTGTTCCAACCATGTTTGCTCATGGCGCCCGTAGGCACTCCGTGGGTGCCGAATTGTTCATCCATGGTTCAAATACCATGACTGGAATCAAGATGTCGCTACTATAAGGCGCTGTAAACCCAATCTAAACCATGCCAACTTATACACAGTGAAATCTGGTCCCTGTTTTAAATATTCCCATACGTGCCTTGGGTAGGAAGGTAAAGGGGAGAGGGCAATTTGGTCGTTTTTAAAGATAGACCTATCAATGAGAAAGTCTCGTCGAGAGCTCTCAGTTGATATTTTTGTTCATAGGGGTCTTCAAAAATAACCCAATTACGCTCTACCCCTGTTTTACCCTCGTAAGTAAAACAGGTATGGGAATAGCTGAAACAAAGGGCTAGTTTTTCCTGTAACTAATCCATCTAATCTCATCCCACTGAAACTGCCTGCCCAGCTAACCTATCTTTATGAAACAAACTTTATTCAGCGGGTAAGACCGCTTTGTACTCAGAATAAAAATGTAAAAATAATGCTTATTAACTTTTCTTTTCTGATATGAAAGAAAGGGCTGAAAATGCCTGATTTCGCTCAACGGACAGGTACCAAATCCCTCACTTGTTAGCTTCGCGATGTTAGAACATTGCTATATTTAATGCATTAAATCGGACTTCTATATATTTACAGTGATGTTCGCCCCGGTACTTGTATTCAACCCACTTCAAAAGAGCGGCCCACTCAAACTCCGAGAGTGACCTTTTTCGACCTTGTATAAAGGATTTTAGCGAGATTCGTTCGCGTTCAAAAGAGGATTATAATAATCTGCCTCCACCATGTTAATCTCGAGACCGGAAGTGCAGCGCATCCTGTTATGCCCTCTTTTTATTTCAGCTAATTTGATTTCTTGAATGAGAAGCTTGCCAACTTTCTAGAGAAAAAATATTAATCCGTGTAAAAATAGTCCACAACCGGCTTTAAGAGCAGGCGGAGGAATATTCGCACTCATCAGTCAGAGTAATGAGGGTAGCTATCTTTAGTGTTCCGCAAAGCCATTTCCTAAAACGAGCAAAACTTTGTCGCAAACTTGGTAACCCCGTTATTCATTCCTCTAATTGAAACCCTCTTCTACCATAGAGGTTCCACGCAGGTAGTGTAGCCCAGGTTGGCAAACTTGCAAGCCATATCCACACCTATCGACTGCTGGCTGCTTTGACCATGGCTTCGGCCGCTGTTTTCACCGACGCTTTCGCCGGCGCGACTGCCGCGCCCTCTGCCGAGTGCTGCTCCTGGCCCCTTCGGATGGTTTCGGCCTCATGTGCAAATGCGACAATGGGATTACTTACATTGTTGCGATTAAACTGCGCGGAAAGTTAAGGTGGGGAGAGGTCTTCCTTTGGCAACAATGCGACGCGAGGCGAGTGGGCTCTTCCCGCCACACCGCGCCGCGTCGCCGCCATGTTGCGTCGCCTGGCGCGCGTTCCCGCGCTCCGTCCCACGCCCGCCATCTTACGCAACTTAATCTCCATGTGTGTTAGCGACGCAGCCTTTCTCACGACTAATTTCCAAATGTTGTGCACAACTTTTGAATCAATATTACAGCCTAACAGGTATGCTCAAATAAGCGAAATCTGGTAAAACCAAAGCGCGGGTTTGCCTCAAGCAAAGCTGTTCAGAAAACTTTTTCTTGTAGCCAAATTAGCACAACGTTTAATTAGGAGAATGTTTTTTGACTGATAAGCTCTCCGCAAGTTCATTGAAATTATGAATTGAGATTACATCAGGCTGTAAGGTTAGGTTATGCTGGACCGGTTTCGGTTGAGGCTACGTTGAAAAATGTAGGTTTGCGATCGAAGATTAGGTAGAGTTATCAGGGTGAGAGTGTGTCGTATATGGTACGGTAAAGTTAGGTTAAGGTTGGGTCAGATTAGGTTAAGCTAGGTTAGGTTCAGTTTTTAGAGAAACTTACTGATTTCTTTCAGCGAATGATCGGTTAAGTCTATGGATGGTAATAGTAAGGAGCTTTGATGTCAGTTAAACGAACGTCTCATTCTCTTCGCAGGAACGCTCTCTAGTCTTGACGAGGTTTGCTGAGGGAGGAAGTTTCTGAGGGATAAACGGTCCTTCGAGTCCGTGCACTAACTGGAATGATTGTCTTGTCTGCGCTCTATCGAAGGGTCTCTTTTGAGAGCCCATGCGCGTCTCTTAGAAACATATATGCTCATTTTAAAACATACAGAGTATTTACTGGTTTCACAAAAGTTCAGTTTCCCCTTTTTACATTATAACTAATAATAGAATACCGGTTGCAAATACCGGCTGCAAAAAAAAATCAGCGAGGCATTTTTTCCCTTTTTTTGTGAAAACGGGCAAAAAAAATGCGGCCCCAAGGCTTGATTTCCCTCTCTCGCCCCCTCCCTACAACTACGTTATGTACAGCTCGACAACAATATCTCTAGTTTTGTAATAACTGCTGGCATAGCAATTTCTGGAGGCAGCCCCTGGCCTCTAGTCTCGCCATCCCAGCTGAAATATTGTACAGAAGCGAAACTGTTTCGGCAAAATCTTACTTGTAATTAAAGAAGCTGGGTTTATGCGAGACGCCTGCCGAAAAAAAAAGTTTCAATTTAGAGGGTGGAGGTCATATTTATGGCTAAACGAGGCTTGGGAAAGTTACGGCTTCCAAACTTGTAGTATAGTAATACATTCCTCGGAGTTAACTTATGACGAAGTTTATCTTTCCGTGATATGGTGGCGTATATTCTTTAGGATATTCACTGACTATTGTTTCAATGCATCTTTTGGGCAGTCCTTAATCTGTCATGGTCACTGTGAAAACTAATTTATTATCTTTGGTAATCCCGTTCCTGTTGCAGGCATGAATGTAAGACAGGGAAAAAGTGTTATTTGATGTTTTTTTTAAGATAAACTTATCAACATATTAATGCGAAGTGCGAAGGAGTCGCCAAGAAGTCTCCATTGATATTCTTATTCGTAAGCTGATGGTAAACAATAACCAAATTAAACGCTCTTCCCCTGTTTCATACCTCAATACTTTTTGCTTAAACGTGTATAGGAATAACCTAAAATTTTATGGAGGTTTGCTTTTACAATGTAAAACGAGTGATACGCCCAAAGTATGCCGGTACCTCCATAGTTGTCTCCAATTAAGATTGATTTATGTAACAATGGACAAGAATCGTCGAGATTTACAGGTATCACCCGATCCATATATTTGGAATATTGTCCATTGTAGGTGGCCAATTCTTTATCTTTTTTTGGCGTAAAAGAGTGTACAAAGTGTAATGTTAAGATGATCACTAAACTATGCTGAAATGGTAATGTCTAATGAATTATTCTTACTCAAAAACTATAATTTTAATGTTTTACAAATCCCGTAATGTTTTCGAAACTAAAGCTATTTCTATTTCACTCACTGTTTTGCCACAAAAAAAGAAAAAAAAACGAAAAAAAAACGATTGAAAACGTATTAATTGTTGCTTGATTGAAATCTACTCGTAAAAAACACACCCAAATTAAAATCGTGATCGCGATCATCCCAGCGAACGCCCATGCTACTCATTTATTGTAAAAAGTGAGTTAAGGGAAAAAAATGCATTACAGGAAGGTTTTTTATTTTTGTTCCAAAATAAGTAGTCGTGACGAATGATCATGACCGACCACCATTGCCGAATACTTCCAAACTACGTTAATTTTTTATATAGGAGGTTTGCATCCTTTTTGAAATAAAACATCTTGTGAAAATGGTGTTAATTCAACAGCAGGTGCAAATTACGCGAGCGGAGGGAACGCAGATTGGTAACATACCTCTCGTAAATTTCGCGATATAAAATCGTCTTTAATATACTAAGGGGCCGTCCCACCGATTACGTCACGCAAAGTAGGACACTTATGGACCTCCTCCCACCCTTTCGTTACTCTTTTTTCCCCATAAATACCAGGACGGTGTTGCATCCGTCGACCCCCACCCTCTCCAAAGAGCTTATCGTAGTTCATTGACGACCCCGAAATCCTTTTGTAAATTTCATTGGTTTTACAGACAAAAAGCGAAATAAATTGAGGTCCTACCGGTAATTTGTTTAGACCTTCATTATGCCACTACGCTACTACGACTATTAATAATTGGGTCCATCTCGAAATCCCATTTTCAAAGTATGTAAAACTGCGGTACCCTCAACATTTTTTTAAAAAAAATAGGCGTTCAACCCAATGGTTCGCCTATCCTAAAAACAAAACACACGTTCCAGAGAGTTCTATACCTATTATGAGTGTGAAACTAAATCGGGAGGTAGTACGTATTCTGGTTATTTTTCAAGATAGACTTACTGCTCAGCCACATCCATGGAAAGCTCTCGCCGAGACCTTTTAAATGATATGGCTAAACACTGGTCTATCTTAAAAAAAACGTACTACCACCGTTTTAGATTCATACTCAAAACAGGTGTTAGCATTCCCTAAAACGGGTGTTTTGTCTTTACTGTGTGGGCTCTTCTACTAAGATTAACTTAGGTAAAGTCAGGTCATGTACTAGCAGTCTCAAATGTAATGACCGCTCTAATTTTTTCAATCTCTCGTAACTTTGAAACGGAGGAAGTTACGACAAGAAAGCTCAAACCAAATTGATAGATCTCTAAAGGATCTAGCGATTTTATTCCATGCTTCTCTGGCGTATCTCCCTCCGTTTCAAAGTTACGAGAATTTGAAAAAAAATTGGAGCGGTCAATACATTTGAGACTGCTAGTACCGTGCATTTTGAATCGCTCCGATGTCACTCCACTTACCTTGATGACAGGTTGAATGAAAGGGGTAAGGATAATTCCACCCTTCATGTTTAGTGTCCGTGAGCGCGACAACAAAACAATTTCTTCGTATCGCTATGCAGGATTGCCGGGCCTAAAATTCCTGTGATTGTGAGCCGGTGACACCCCTCTCTAATGAGCACAGCACCATATCGTAAACAAGATAAATCCCACGCTCGTAAAGCAGACAGCAGTAATGAGAGAAATTTCAAGGTGTTAACTTGCCTATTCCGTAAGCTGAGCCAGCGGTTAAATATATCAGAGTGGTGGGTTCCCAACCCAAATCAGCCCCCGTTCCAATATAAATAGCTTAACTCAATTTACGATGGATTTGTTCAATGGAATCCTTAGATTGTCAACTGCAGTCAGCTTGAGGAAAGAAGTTTGCTATGAGGGATATAGGAAAAATAAATGGGAGAGCCTGCAAAGCTGACAGGACTGTATGGTTGGAACACAGTATAAAATGTTTCGCATTATACCGAATGCGCTTACTAGCTAAGCTCAAAAATTCTCAGCTAAAAAGTACAGTAAACAACACCCTGTATAGTAGTTAAAAGGTACCTGTACAAAGCGACTCTTTACTGGAAATCGAACTTGGTCTTCCTTGAAGTCTCTTATTTAGCCCGAAGTAATACCTTTGAAGGATGTTTGATCAAACGGTCGAGTCAAAGACAAAAGGTTGGGAAGATTTTGTGGAAAATGACCTGTATCGTTCCCCACTAAAAAATCATTACCCTTACCGAACTCATTTAAACCACTGAACTTCAAAAGTGACGTTTTTAAGTCGAAATACATGAATTTAAATGGCACCTCCGGAAACATCTATAGTGTCGAAATATGACCGGTTATGAAATACATTTTGAAAATGGAAATTGAAACAGCATGCTGAATTGTATGTCCAGTTAGTTCTCAAGCCACTGTCTTTCATTTTTTCCCCATAAGAATACATTGTATAAAGAAGACCGTTTTAGCAAACATCCTAAAGAAGACCGTTAGACCAAGATCCTCAAGGAACTAAAATTGCACTGAAAGCAATTATCGTTAGCGGTATCGTTTATAACTCTAAAAATAGCATCCGCGCCGGACCGGTCATCTAAAATATTTTGCCAATTTGAAAAGTCAATTTTGCAAATTTGAACGCTAAAGGAAACCTTGAAATGACATTTTACTCAATAGTTATATCAGTAAAGGGTTTAGAGCTAAACCTCTAATTGATAATTCGTCGATTCGGTGGGTGGAGCCGTTCTAGCTGGCCTAACTCGACTTTTGGGCCAACGCAATTGTGGCTCTGAGAAAGTTGGGCAAAGGGTTCAGGGCCTTGGCCTCCTTTGCCTAAGAGCAACAGTCTTGCCGAGACTTGCTTTCAAAGGGCAAATCAACCAGGTTGATGGGCCGGCGTCTTGGCCGTGGCCGTGGCCAGTCGTCGAAGACAAAACTTGTGCCATTGGCGGGTTTGCGTTCATTGCCACCAATAAGAGCGCAGGAACGCTTTGCCGTGACCCTCGTTTAATCCTGCAGTCCTGTTCTGAGGATACTTCAATACATCTGCGGAACACTCGTGCGGCGTCTGTGTCTAACAGCAACTTGCTCCTATTTGGGAAAAATCCTAAATAATACTTCCAGGCTCAGGGCATTGCTGTAAAAAATAGGCATAGTAATTGTCTGAAAAGTTTTTTTTTGACATTAAGCCGCTTTGCGTAGAAATTGTATTAAAAGCTTCTTTTTTTGTTCATTTTTTGCTTGAAATCGTTCAGAATTCTGTTTTAAGGGTAATTAATTATTATCGTAACAATTTTTTTAAATCTTGACTACAAAATGTGCGAAAAGTGTTCTGCTTTTCAGTCATTAAATTTTGGCCAGTTCTATTCGCACGCCTATGTCAATGCTAGGGAGACTTGAACGCACGAAAACCATTCTAATATATTTTAAATAGGAGGTGACTTAAACTTGCGGATACCAACAAAGATTTTTAATGGGGCAGCGTGTGAATAGTCACTCTGATAAATTTTCTTTAGATCCGGAATTATTTTCCTTTGATTATTTGTTTAATTTACTTTTGCGCTAAAAGTATAAATTATTCAATTTTTTTCACTTGCCCTCTTCGTTGAGTGTGTACCGTACGTAAATAAGATTGATGAGGGTGCACTCGTCAGCTAGCGTATGGAACAAGTAGAAATAGCACTTTGCTGTAGCCTATCGAAAGTCGCTTGTCGCATTCGAACCTGCGGTGACTTCAAAATTTCTGTTGGTAATACTAATGTGTTAAAGTACGTAGAGCCTCGCGCGCTATCACCTCTTTTCAATGGTATTGCCAATATAAATGTCAAAAAAATAAAAATCACCTGATTCGAAGGTGAACGCGGCTTGATCTCGACTGTACCCTTCGTCTGATTTATTCCACAACCAATTCAGATTCGTTGCGTCGTTTTATCAGTGAACACGACTCGTATATGCCATGCTCTCCCGAAGCTTTGTCAGGACTTTCGAAAATTACATTTCAAGTTGCCATTTCACAATCCATTAGAAAAGCATTTATGATGTATGTAAAAGGACTGTTCGCTTTAAGCACCCGCCGTAACATGTCCGTTGTTAGCGGTGTTATTAGTATCAAATAATAATAGGATCGTTCGCCTCGCGGCAGTGGACTGTCGTTTCGTTTAGTTTGCGCAGGGAAACCTTAATTGGTTCGTAGGCGAGGCGGTGTCTCATGGAATTAAGTCCATCAAACGGTGTAATGAGTCCGGCACATGTGTCTATTATCTATTTAACGCTCGCGTACGCAGTGACAGTTGGCAAGACTGCGGTCAAAATGTCTTCCCATGAGAGGGGGCGGGGAGGGGGAAGGGTTAGGGCCTGGCCGCCTGGACTTTGAATAGGTCAGTAGCGGCCAGGGCCATGTTGAATCCCGTGAAAATGGGCCCTGAACACTGAATTTTCAGTGTTGAATTTTCTACCCCAAGTGGTCTAGAAAGTAAAAGTGCGACATTTCTGTTCGAGCCTTGAACGTGTTAGTAGAACTTTTACAGGCAACAAAGTAAAATGGCCAGTCGTCAGCTGCTCTGCAGTTAGAGGTACACCTTGAACCTAATATTTGAAAAATCTTTTAAGCAGTCCAAACCTAATAAATGGAACTTATTTTTTTTTTCACTGATCGCAACTTCACCAAATTCTAGGAAAACCAAGGGGTGAAACTTTGCTTGAAATCTGTACACCAGATACCAGGATATCAAATGATATCAGCTGCGTATAAGAGGTGTAATAAACGGATATCAAAAGTGGATTCACCTAATTTCAATCAAATATCCGACAGATTTCAGCAGAATATTGAAATATATCTGCTGGATGTACCAAAATATTAGCCAGAAATCAGTTGACAACAGTGGTCAGAGAGTAAAAAACTTGAGAATCGCTAAAAACAGCCATGTTTTGACCGAATCCAACAGCCGGATATCAGGGATAATAACCGGATATCAGCCGGATATCAAGGCCTTTTGTACCGTACATCGGATATCATGAGTCGTCACCGCTGATGAAAACCTGAGCAACCTCACCAACTGAAACCTAACAAACTCGGTCAACATAACTTATCGTTAATAAACAGGATTCCGTCAACCAAAATCTAACATAGCGTCGCTAGCTAGCTAGGCTTCGTTACAAGTAACCCTGCGTTCCTGCATCGCAATACCTCATTGGTAGACCTTAATGAAGATATTGTAATGGAAGGTACTTCTCCAAATCCGGAAAATTTGTAAAATTAAAAGATTTTGAATTAAAGAAAATAGGTAGATTTTTTAAGTGGGAAAAGTGAATGAAAGAAGCACCATACCCAGAAAAATAGCCAACGGGAGCGGTATATGAGCCTAGTTATTTCCGCTTGAGCCGATGCTCGGGTAGCTGTCATAAGCGCAAAAAACCACAAGCGCCAACGCCGCAAGCGCCAAACGAGAAAAGTCGCAAACGCCAAAGGTCTTAACTGCAATACTAACCTTACCTAGCCTAACCTAACTCAACCTAACCTAACTTAGCCTAACCCAACTTAACCTAACTTGACATAACTTAACCCATACGAACTTTGGCGTTTGCGATTTTTCTCGTTTGGCGGTTACGAACTGGCGTTTGCGGCGTTGGCGCTTGTGGTTTTTGGCGCTATCGAATGCCCCCCCCCCCGATGCTCTACCAATTGAGCTACCCCTCTGATGGTATAAGTTCCTATGTTGAAGTCTCTTTTCAAGATGATGATGGTTCTCTGAAATACTGTCCAGGAATTTACTGACTGTAGGGACTTATCGATCTGAAATTAGGGTGGGCTTGTGAATGTGGTGTGTGTTTTGTATTCGTGTTGGTGATCCGTGGGTTTGCTTATTCCGTAGGCGCCGCACTGCTGGTGGTCACCGCCGTTCCGAGTGAGAGCTTCTCAGGGGGGCCTGTATACATCAACCCAAATGCAGGCCACGCAGGATCTGCGACCATCCAACCATCAACGGTAGCGGGTGGACGCCTCACCCAGACCGTCTATGGTTTCCTGGATTTCACAACCACTATAGGCAATACGGTGATGGTGTTCTCCCCTCAAAGTGCCCCGGCGCCAGGTAAGTCCCAGCTTATTGGAATCCCCTTTTATGAAAATCGCACAAAACCCCACGCAGATCCTCTTCTCGTGTGGAAAACAAAAAATTATCAACTTCCTCCTGAAGGTGCCGATGTTGCTGCTATTCTCTTTTGTGAAAATTCGGCCTAGCCTCGCTGAAATCCTTTCGCTCTGCGGAAAACAAAAGAATGTTCTGCTCCATATTACACTAAATACATGTTTAAAATATTCAGCTCCCACACGAAAGCATTTCTTCTAACATATATTATTGTTCTAAAAAATTTTCGGAAAGAAAAATATACAGCTGAAAATATTTTAAAATTACAAATTTATTGTTTTTGAACAAGTCCAGGTGTTTTTGGTAGTAAGGACGTTCTACCGTAATGGGCTTTAATTAGATAAGGGATTGAAATTTTCAAGATTACTTCAAAATGTGTTTATCTATTGTATGGCGAGTTTCATGAAAATTTGACCGTAAAATTTTACGTAACCAGATTCTAAAGTTGGGAAAAATACATAAGTTATAGAACATTGAATATTGCACCTTAATTT
>Ga0058701_10004862_pt1 | contig 11000 bp, 11 predicted proteins | sample AgamicOrMae_FD_97039 | JGI IMG/M metagenome (GOLD analysis project Ga0058701, IMG submission 97039) | Agave microbial communities from Guanajuato, Mexico - Or.Ma.e | ecosystem: Host-associated > Plants > Phyllosphere > Phylloplane/Leaf | place: Guanajuato, Mexico | collected 2012-06-04 | reverse complement strand
TTTTTTTTTTTTTTTTTTTTTTTTTTTTTTTTTTTTTTTTTTTGCCTGGTGACATCGGGAAAGTACCATCACCGTTCGGTGTTTTTTTTATTGCCGTCTTAACCTTATTCGTAAACCATGGGCAAAGTCGAAATCTCGCCTTTCTCTCCTCTCCTGTAGCAGCATCTTTACTTCTCTTGATACTCTAAACGGAATTTCCAAATCACCCATCCCCATCTTACCCCCTCCCCCTACCATCATCCTTCTCCTAACCTCCATTTTGAATTTGTCCATGTTGAAGCTTCTCTTCATCCAGATTCTGTTATCCTCTTTACTGTGAACACATCCACGAATGCATACAATATCGTAGTCAGGTATTTATGTATATATTTTTTTAAAACCTTCACAAATAGTTGAGAATTAATTAATCAGACAAAAATAATTTATTTTCACCCATATAAAAAGGTCTGAACGTCTTGTTTATTGTAGAGCAGAACTCCCTGACTCCGTAAGTGCGTGAAGATACTCCTTCTTTGCCAGCGCATGTGTCTCGAGCAGAAAGGATAATATCAACTCTGGTAGGGTCAGTGTGTACCAGGGTACACAGGTTCGACCAGGTTCGTGCATCCCCCTTCCAAGACTAACAAACTGGCCCAGGCTTGGAAGATGCACCCAAGAAACAGACAAACCCCCGCGGAGTTTGTGACCGCGCACGCCCCTTAGTTATATCCGTGATTATAACCATGCCACTCGGTTAATGGGTGATTTCGATGTCACAAAACGACAATTTAAAAATGCGAAAAAATCACTAGTTAGCCCGTTTACCACACACCCCTAATATCTCTCGTTGTTTGCAAAATTTTGACGACCAGTCCGCAATACAAAGCACTTCACCTGTTTGTTATAGCGCGACGTAGTTTTCAGTTGTAAACAACTAGATCTCTTATTCAGTACGTAAATGTTGGATGTATGCTATATACACAAGTAAAAGATATAGGAACATCTTTCCATGGGCAGTAAGATCGCGCGTCGATCGCATCACGTCTTATGGACGCTAGATCCCGTGCTCCTCGTCAGGGGAATCGGCGTTGGGAGCCGAGCAAGAATCGGCCGCTAATCGTCCGAGCACTCAGCTCCTATCCCCGCCCTTGGTCCCCACTGATCCTTCGATCTATGATCGCATTTATCCGCCCGCCTTCCACTCCGTTTATAACGCCGTAAACTTACTCCTCTCTCATTGTTCGCCGAGCCCCACGATCGACTCAGCGTAACCGCAGGCCTGGGGTTCGTCCAATTTCGTCGCAAACGCAGGTCGCAATTAGCAGCGCCGCGCGCGGTGAAGTCGGGAACCATCGGACCAACCTAACTATACTTTCAATAGAGGATCAGATGCTACACCAATTCTTTTGTTCACGCTGCATGTGTAGGTCCAGGATTTGGGGAAAAAACATTCATTGTCGTCTCCGAGTTCGCCGCGCGCGGAGGTGCTATTGGCGATGTGCGTTTGCGACGAGACTGGACGAGCCCGTGGCCGTTGCCGAGCAGCCTAGCGGCGAAGCTCTGTCGCCCAGCCTCAGATTACGCAGGGCCGTGCGTATAGTGCGGCAGGTCGCTCTCTGTCGACCGTACAAGAACTCATCATCGACAGTCATTTGCACAGCATAAATACACCACGTTCCTTCCTGAACTTTTTTGCCCCCCCCCCCCCGTGCCCAGCTGAGCTCACCCCAACGCTTTCGATGGCAAGATGGACTCCTGAACGGGACTGGCAACCAGCTGCTTAACACAGGTTACCGTGGCCCGTGTTAAAACCTGTTGCTTTTCACCGTAGAACTGTGCCTCATTTCACGGGATCCCCACTCATCTCAGAACAATCACGGCATTGTTGTTTTTTTTGACAGTAATCCCTATTTTCCCGAAACACCAACTCGATGGCGCTCCACAAGCTATCCATCTCTTGCGGCTCCCATCGCTGTGCATAGCAAACATAGGGATCAAGAATTGGGAAAAATCGACCGAACAAGGATTATAATAGGTTTATAGTGCTAAGTTTTCGGTGAAGTTGGCCGCACTAGCGGTTTGCCTGGTTTTAGACAACTTTCCCACCGAAGTGACAGTTTAGGATTGTAAAACGGCCTACATAAACGAGGATTTTAGTCATATTCCTTAGTGGTCGCCTCTTAACTTTATACAACACTTTTAGATGTATGCGTTACCTTACAAATTATAATCCTCCCCCCGCCTCATGCTTAGGCCAAAGCCTCCTGTGCTATTAGGCTTGTCACTACGAGATTCTAGTGGGCCCCACTTTTCTAAACCGGAACCAGAACTTGGAGAGAAAGAGATAGAAAATCTAGATAAATGTTCAAACTTCACACAGCTCAAGCTTCATCACTGCGTGCAAGAAATTCACCAGCGTTTTTGTGATTGTTCCATTCTTAATTTCACGGCTCGGCGCGAAATTTGTAAGAAATTTGATAATACCGGGATTCTTGCTGGAAATCACTGTCACTAGAATGTCACTCTCTTGTCGAGAGGATCAAGTGTGCATTGGTGCTCCGTGATGGGGGCGAGAAACAGCTCATTTTTGGAAATAGTGACAGGCCTGATAGCACAGGAAGCCTTGCTTAGGCACTCTTAACTCTTACACTTAAGTGGCAATTGCTTGCAGATGGGCGGTACAAGTTTGCGGCCTGTGGGGGTGCTTTGATATCGCGGAGGCACGTTTTAACAGCTGCTCATTGTATTGACGAAAATCTGTAAGTCAGCTCACTGTTGCTTTTTCAAGAAATAAGAAAATATGGAATATATTAGTTTACCTTAAGCCATGTGGCCGTATAACGTTACTATTGTCAGCGTTCGGATGTCACAGTGAGCAAATCCACAAACAGAAGACTGGATAGATTCCTCTCGTAACTTCTACTATGAAAACGTTTTCTAGTTATCTTCGTAGCGAATGTGAGGGAACGCTTGTATTCATTGAGACCACTGCTACCTGCCGTTGTAGGAAACGAAACAAAGTTCAACGTAATGCGGTTTGCAATCACCTACGCAGATTTTTGTAGTTTTTAACAGTAGGAGCTACAAAAGACACCTGAGCTGTTGTTTGCTTAGAGGTTTGTTCACGACAGCGATCGCTGTACAAATTCTCCGAGTCGTGGCAAGGTTAACTGACAGGAGAACATCAACCATGTCTTTTAGTTACATAAGTTGCAAAGACAATTGCGTTTCATAATGTTTTTTGTCCACAGATCCCAAGTAAAGGCAGGAAATGGAAGACGTACTCAAACTTTGCCAGTCCAAAAGATTGTAGTTCACGCTAGTTATACGGAGGATAAGACTGATTTCGATATAGCTATTCTGATTCTCGGCAAAGATGCGGAGCTGAATGGTGATTATGACTTAACGTTGTTTCCAATGTTATGAAGTCTAACAAGGGAACCTCCCCAACTGCCACTCTGACTTTGACATGAAATCTGTATTAATCTACTGGAAACCATCCCAAATTAAAAACCGGGGCCGGGTAAACCCTCGATCTTACGGAGTTATCGGGGTAGAAACTACCCCTGAAATGACAAAATCGCGTGTGGTGCCATGTTTGCGCGAGTGCAGGCGCGGAGGGACCTTGCCAAGGACCACTATAAACTTCCTTCGCAAAGTGCTCTGGGGGTACAAGAACGTGAGCGAGCAGGTCAAAACCAGTTCACGTGTATTCAATTTTTTGACACGATTTTTCAAACTTGCGTTTGGACGCATTGCGATATTTTAGCGAAAACCAATCAGTCGATTAGAGGATGCCCGGATTTGAGTGTATTCCCTCTGAAAACATTAAGTTCGAAAACTTGATTAAATATTATCCGATTGTTATCAAACTTTGAGGGGACCTTCCCTTATACAAGGACACGAGCGCTGTTGATTTTGGACCCGATTGGTCAAACCTTTTAGCGGGGCACGGGCCCAAAGTGGGACACAACGAATTACAATGCTCTAGTGTGAGTGGGACAGCAATTTTCAAACGTGTTACCGCTACGTCTTCTCCAATAACTTGGTGCTTGCTGTTTGCAAAATGGGATAGATTTCCAAGAGTGGGACATTCCCTGAATGCACAACGGTGTTAGTTTTGCGTTTTTTTCGTTTGTTTTTTCTGCCATGCTTGTATACGCAAGAAATCGAGGTGTTGTGAAATAACTTAGTGTTCCCAAAATGGGACAGATGTCCTCAAGTGGAATTTACCCCGAATATCATATTTTCTTGTAGTTTCGCGGTTGTTTTGTCATACTTGCATTCGTAAAAAGTAGCCAAGTGTTACAAAGAAATTGACGGAAGCGATTGTCCCCAAGGTGGGATACGGGCTTAAAATAGGACAGAAGGAATTTTATCGCATTTGTGTTTCTGTGGTTTTCACATTATTCCTCTCGTGTTTTATTGCCCATACACTAAGGCTGTGGGACATGGAAGTATTGGCCTGCTTCAGTCCCGGTTTTCACATGGTAAGCGTCAGTGCGGTGAGTCCTTTTCCCTGCTTCAATTTATTGTACAAACCTTTGCGTTAAGATTTCATTGATACATAAAAAATGTGGTCGAAGACGACCTAATACTTCCATATTTGTTTTGATATCCAACCTTTTTTTTGAGATACAGGGGTTCAAACGGTTTTGACCTGCTCACCTTCTTGAGCCCCCAGAGTACTTTGCGAGAAAATTTTGTAGCTGTCCTGGGTAAAGCCCTTCCACGTCTGCACACCCGCAAACATGTCACCACACGCAATTTTCTCGTGTTAGGATTAGTTTTTACCCCGATAACTCCGGAACGCGGAGGTCGTAGGATCGAGGGTTTATGCCGCCCAGGGTTTTCTTTTGGGATTGTTTCCAATAGATTAGCACCTTAAATCTCTGAAAACCAGCCTGAAATCCCTGCAATCCCTGTAATCCGTTAAAACCGGTTTATAATCCTTGAAATTCGACGTAAAATCCCTGAAGCCCTTGAAAACCGACGAGAAATCCTTGGAATGTGGCCTGAAACCCTTACAATCCGACCTGAATTTTCTTATATCTGGCCCCAAATCAATGAAACCCGACTTGGGATTGCTGAAATCCCTGAAACCCGATCTAAATACCTTGATATCGGCCCTTAAACTGTTAATTACTTCAAATCCTTCAAATCCCTGAAATCCGTGAAGTATGGCCTAAAATCCTTGAAATCGGACCTGAAATCCCTGAAATTCGGTCTACAAGTCCCAAAAGAGTTACTTGCCCCTCGTTTCGGAATTTTCTTTGGGTCATGTGAGTAGAACTTACCTTCTACTCACATGTTAGGGCTGTCATAATTTATTAATTTTCACCATTTCATGTGTGCTTCCGATTTTCACAAACATTTCAGGAATCGGAATTTTTGATGCGAGAGTTTCACCGTATTCAGTTGTTCGTATGCGTACCTGCAACCAGCATTAACCCGTATGCGCGATGATTTCCCAGAGCCTGATGATGTCGTTGCAGACTAAACTAGTGCATGGCCCAAAGATGGCCGAACGTGTTCAGGCGATCAATTTTATTCGGTCCGTGAACCTGGTTTGGAAATCGAGTGTTTCTGAATTTTCCCTGATACTAGCTATCCTTTCTGACCGAAGTTTCATACCTCGTGCACGAATCGAAAGGTGTTAATCCGCCTGAACATGTTCGACTATCTTCGGGCCATGCACCAGGTAAGGCTGCACTGAAGGCAACGACTGAAGCCTATCTCAGTGCGCCTCCCGCCTCGCACGTGAGAGGAAGCGTGGGGAACTCCTCCCTCTGTAGTCTGAGGCTCGCATGAAAAAAAACATGCGGTTATGTATCTTGTCATTTCAATTACATCACTTCGAAAATATACAAACAGGACGATAGGTCTACAGCACGACAATAAATGTTTATTCGCTTGCATTAGGTGAAGCAGCATTTCATAGAACTCGAGAAAATCTTTTTACGCCATTTTAAGAAAGAGAAAATGTATGGAATGACTGAATAGTATCGTCTAGCCGATGACGACACGAATTTTTACCAATTCAAAAGAAAGTAAGACCATTTGCTGCAGATACAGTTTTATCGCAGGCCATATCTAAAGGAGTCGAGCACACTTTCGCTGTGTCTAAAGTGTTCGGCAAGATGCAAACGGCCATCAGATTCTGCCGGACAAAAGCGTAAATATACAACACGTTATAAACAGGTTCCAGGTATGTAATTCATTAAAAAAAACAACTAAATAATTCGAAACTTTTGCCTCAAAATCTTACATTCCTGAGTTTGGAGGAAATCGAAGAGGCAGATATGAGGTGGTCCCCTCGTAAGTGTGTTTCAATGTTTGTGTTTTAGGCCTCATTCTAGCGTATTGTTTTTGTTGGCAGAGAATGTAGGCACAGTGTGTTTGCCGCTGGGTAACCTTGCAAGTAAAACGTTCGGCGGAGAAAAGGGCGTTGTTGCCGGCTGGGGTAAAACAGGTTTGAACCGGTATCCTCTAAAAACGACGATATTGCCAGGAGTGATGTGATCCCTGGTTCAGGAACCTATGTGGGCAACCGTACGGATATCGGCATTTTTCAGATATCTCGAAACACTTTTTATGCTGACGTAGATTTTTCTGGGGGTGTCCATGCAAGTTGTTCGGGTACCCCCGAAACAATGAATGCCATTCGGGTAACTGCGAAATTATTATGAATATTCACGGTTTGCAGAATCAGGGATGGGACGATTTTTTTTTATTTTTTTTTATCATGCCGAAAGTAAGATGAGTGTAATAAGGTAAAAGTAGCTAGAAATTAATGTTACGAAGAAGCTCGAACTAAAACTTGTGCCTTTGTCCAACAGAAACCAAAGAGTCAAGTGATGCCCTCCTAATGGTTGAGGTGCCAATCTTAGAAAATGGAGAATGCCGGCAACTGGGAGAGAATTTCCAAGTGAAAACCTTCCAGCTGTGCGCTGGTGGGGAGGCAGGGAAAGATTCCTGCCAGGGTGATTCAGGAGGCCCATTGGTGGTGAAGGACAAAACCACGCAAATGTTTTCGGTCGTAGGCGTGGTTTCCTACGGTTATGGTTGCGGTAGAAGAGGTATGCCAGGAGTTTACACTCGGGTCAACTATTTCCTTTCTTGGATTCTCAGTAACATGACGTAAACAACCTGCAAAAAGACGTCACCAGTTTTAAAAGCAAGGAGATTTGATTTCCCGAACTGTTTGAAATTGTTAATAAACGTTTGAGGAAATATGTGATCCAGCAAAAATGTGATTTTAGAGGTGAAAATGGTAACGAGATTAGACTTGTTATAAAGCGATGATACTTCCTTATTGCTTTAAGGCATTTGGATGTTATCGTCCCGTTTGACACCACTTTTCCCCTGGAAACCCTTTCTACGGGAACGTAACGATTAGGTGACGACTGCTCAGACAACACATGATAATTCCCTTCTTTGTATAGTGTATAATCAACATGAGCGCGCAAACACTCATAACCAAGAAATCGATCCGTCCTAACAAAAATCCACCAACCGCGAAGTGCTCATCCCGAAAAACCACCAACTGCAATCCATTCAGACTGTAGTTGGTAGAGTTTCGGAGCAAGCGCTTTGTAGTTGGTGGATTTCTCGAACTAGCACTTTGCAGCAGGTGGATTATCATTAGGAGGGATGGAAATTGTTTATGTTTATGGCCGTCAGCTTTTCAACCGCCTTCCAGAAAACTCCGTGCGAACTGTAGAGACTAGGAGTGGGGTGGAGTGGTCTACGAAGTGTGCTCTGTGATCTTCTCAGCCGCAGTAAATTCAAACTTGCTCGGCTCGCGTCTGTTTTGGAGCGCTCGAACAAAACCAAAGTAAGGGACATTTTGACAAAAATCGCACTTTTTTCCGGGGAAAGTGGTGTCCTAAAATATCGATTGTTACCGACAAAGCTGTTTTTATTCATTAACTGTTTTTTCCTTATTTCTGAATGCTTTTGGAGGCCTCTTTTAATAAATACTCAAAATCGATTTTTTCATCGAAATTCAAGTTTTCTCCAGGGGATCTTAACATTCACACGGGTTTTGTAGACGCAAGACCTTTTTTTTCGGAAATGTATCTCTTTAAAGCTCAGGACGTGCGTGGTACTTCCGGTCAGCAAAGGGCTTTTTTTTGTCGATTAGGGCATCAGTATCGTTTGCAATTTGTTCGTCAATCCTTCTTTTGCCTCGTACGTATGCATACAAAGTGTGTTTTTGGAATGAGTGATCATATTTGGGCAAAAACCCGTTTTCTTGGTTAAAAGTGCCCAAAACAAAATTATTCCCCATCGGGAACCTTGCAACATTTTAAACGTGTAATATTAAAGTTTGTCCACCCCCCCCCCTCCAAAAAAAAAACTGATTAAAGGATATTTTCTTTCGGCTATGTTTTCATGATTACCTTCTCCCGAAGGTAGGCAACCAAATAGCGCGCCGAAGAAAGTGCCCCCCCCCCTTACGACGGCTCTGGATCCGCCCTTGGCACAAAGAAGTTTTTTATGAGCTATCGGGAAGGAAACCGCGGACTGTTAGCTTCGTCAGGCTTCGTCTTGGATTATTAGATTACTCTGCGAAGTCAAATGGGTCCTAGGTACTACAGTATATCGGTTGTTTAGAATGGCGTTTTGGGAGACATGCTTGGTGCTTTCTTATTATGCGCTTCCTATTGCTGTGTGCTAAACTCAGGGAAGGAATACATTGCTTTTTCGCAGATTTAAATATTAGGATTAGACTCGCGGTACTTTGTTCCGATGCAGTTATTTTCGTTTTGCCAGTTGGGAAAGTAAACTGCTTTCGACTAACCTCCTAATCAAAACATAATTCGTCAAATGGAACTGCTATCAGACCACCACATCGAGCAAATGTGAAGTCTTGCGCAGAATCAAAATAATATTTTGTTGATGCCAAAGATTCTTAAAGTATTTGACTTCGTTTCCTGTGGATTTTTTAGATATTTTTTATCAAAACCAGTGATTGTGAGTTGGTGAAGCTGAATTTGGCATTGCTAGCTATATGAAAAGACATACGGTATTTTTAGGTGTGTGTGTGGGGGGGGGATTTGAAAGTAGGTACGTTACCTACTGGCAAAACACAAAAGATTAAGGATTTCCAGCGCAATCGGCTAAAATTAGACAAGGGCTTGATATTTTCAGTATTAGTTCAAAATGTGTAGGCCTATGTCTATCGAATGGCAAAGTCTAAGGAAGTTTGACCGTTCCGTTTTTACGCAATTAAATTCTGAAGTTGGGAAAAATGCATGGGCTCTTACGGCAGCTCCGAAAAATGGCCCTAAAACTGTTGAATTATGATTGATAGCGTCTGATTGAGATTAGATGAGGATCAAAAAAACTGTGGAGATTGGAGTTTCAGGATCAATTTAGAAAAGTTTGACGACAATCCACTGTTTCGTTATTTTTAAAATCTTTAAAAACAGCGGCATTTTGTTGAAAAGTGAGTCAAATCAGCAACTTCATTATTGTTTGACGTAAGAAATAAATTTTTACTCAGGTGAAAATAAAATGCGAAGAACAGCTCGTGTAAATACTAGTCAAAAGCGACGATTTTCTCAATTTTCAGATGTTTAACACGCGTTTTGAATTTTTCGATAAACTTGACTTTTCGGAAGCGCTGGAATATCCTTAAATGAAACAAATTACCTGAAAACAAAGAAGACATGCGTTAAAAGTTTTTTGCTCATTTCCATTCTTCCCAAATTTCAAAATCTGACTTTCAAGTATATTAAGTACAACCTGGTAAATTTAAGAATGTTATACTTCATGCAAGATTTGTTGTCAACGAAAAACTGTTTGGTGCAGTAGAAACGTAGCTTTTCAGCTTGAAGAGTTTACCTCATTCTTGTCCAAAAAATATCAACGTTTTTTACTAAATCGTCGTCATTTTCTACACTTTGGCACATTTATGGGCAACTGATCGTAGTGAGATGACTGTAAACAAATGCTAAAGAAGGCTGAAGGCCCCGAGTCTTTCTTTTCAGTCTCTCCCGAAAACCGTTGTGGCAAAGCAAACGAGTGCACTCAGACAACAGGCATCACGGAATTCTTCACGGAGCCCCTGCAACGCTACGAGATAGGCAGCCCAACTCACTGCGGTGTATAGAAATCACCCGGTCCACATATTCTGCGAGTTATTAGCCTCTCGCAAAGCCCCGTATAACCAAACATGCCCCTAAGTTTCAACTCGATCCTTTAACCTTTACGCCAGAGAGAGTTTGCAAAAAAAAGGTGGCAGCATGAAAGACGGACAGACAGAGACACAGGCACACGGATTGTCCAAAACCGCTTTTCTCGACGTTTCCATGGTTGCACATCCCGAATCCGGTCATATCTTAAATCCGAGTTTTTGCACGATTCCAATATTTCCATGGGACATATGGCAGTAAGACAAAGTTAAGGAATATTGAACAGTACAATGAACCAAGTCTTTTTGTTTTAAACATAAGGGTTACCAAAACAAATCAAAGCTTGACTGCTGAAGTATTGTGACGCAATACTTTTGTTACTTACTTTTCCGACAGAAAAGCGTCTTTTTTATGCCGAAGATAGAAATGTAACAGTGTCTCGTTGCATTATTTGAGTCATTCTCGTATATATATTTTCTGTTATCTCGTCCAAAAAATTTAAAAGGAAAATTAAAAACTTGTTTACTGGTGAAAATTTATAAAAATAAGTAAATGAATAAACGGTTAAAAAGGGGTAAATGGAATAAAGACGACATAAAAACTAAAAGATTACGTTTTAAAGGTACAGATGTCAATGAGCTACTTTGCTGAAGTTGGCGCCCTAGCCACCGAGGCGAGCACAGCGTGCAGAGCACGTGTCAAGCGCACAGAGTAGGTAAGTGAGAGTCGGCACTCCCATGTATTTGAAATTTCATTCCCAGTCAAAGTCTCAGCGTTTGCACGTCGCCTGCACGTCATTTACACGCCTGCACACCGCTTGCAACACGGCTGCACGGTCGAGAACGCCTGCACCACGCCTGTTACTGTGAGGTGGATAGC
>Ga0058701_10004861_pt1 | contig 11000 bp, 9 predicted proteins | sample AgamicOrMae_FD_97039 | JGI IMG/M metagenome (GOLD analysis project Ga0058701, IMG submission 97039) | Agave microbial communities from Guanajuato, Mexico - Or.Ma.e | ecosystem: Host-associated > Plants > Phyllosphere > Phylloplane/Leaf | place: Guanajuato, Mexico | collected 2012-06-04 | reverse complement strand
ATATACTGTTTATCTCAGTGAATTAAATTCTTCATTCCTAAAATCTAGAAGTTCACATAGATTTTAGACCCACTTTTTAGGCTGGAGAAAAGTGGGTTTTTCTCCGATTTTTCTGGATCGTGTTTAAAGGTTATGAGGAAGAATTGACAACAGTACATATTGTCAGCATGAAAAGTTCTATTGAGCTGTAAACCGCCAGTGTTAATTGGCGCAGACGGCATAATAAGAGAATTACTATTTCTTAAAATTTTCATACAAGGCGTGATATTAACTAGTGGGATGTTGTATCGCACCGTACCTCTGTAACTGTATCGGTAACAAGTGCAACAAAATAAGTGGTAAATACATGAAAAACATGGTTCCATAGGAAGTGCAGGGAACACCAATGTAGACCATCATGGACGTGAAAGTACACGGTGCTTCAAATCACTTCGCGAAATTCGTTCACACTTAAATCGCGCCTCCAAGAAAGCCACATCTATTTAAACCACACTGCTCTCTTCTCCTTTCCTTTACCATCATAGAGGATTCTTGCCACAGTATACACCTAAGAGATGCCAATTTCTGTCTTCTTTTAAGAGCGTACAACACTCCCAAGTTAACGAAAGGCCTTTTCTAATTGTCTGATTAAGTTACATACACTGGTGCACTTCAGGAAATTTCTTATTTAAAATCTAGACATTTACAGTCTTTTCAACACGTAGACGGCAGGGCGATTTATTAAGTCGGTAGGCCATAAGCCGTAATTTGACTTAAAATTTTTGTAATTGATTTTCCATATATTTATAAAAAAATTGAATTTCGACCTAGTAAATTTGAAATCGGGCTAAGATAACTGCAGCGTTTGCCTGGTAGAATGTAATATTGCCGGAGCCTCCAAGCAAAATGGGACAACAAAACGCCCACGGAAGGTTTAACCTAAACCGTGGAGGAACTTAAAAGCTAACATTTCAGGGACGGTTCAAGTTCTTTTAAGTCGAACCAGTCACGAATAACTGAGCTTTTGATTTCCTACTGCAATTTGATATGTTAAAATTGCCTCTTGATTAGTGTTTGTCTGCTCTGTCTAGTTTTGCTCGCCAGGCATACGCGGTATTACATTTAACCCGACAAGCGACGATTCTAAACTGTAGGACACGGCCTAACTTTCATATTTGCTAGATTGATAAGTTTGGCAGCTACTTTAAATGTAGTAACATTCATAGACAACATGCGTCTCACACTCACAAAATTCGGTTTTGTTGGCCTAAGGGGGGCACAACAAATGTTGCCAAGAAACAGCATCACACGTGCAAGGAAGGTACAATCAAGATCAGAAGTCGTATCGCTTTACGTTCCATGTGATACAACTTCTGATTTCGACTGTACTATTGAGATCAAAAGTCGTGTCGAATTCGAACCTTCTCGACTTTTAGTTTAGGGAAATTGGTATTGTAATACTGGAGATTTTTAATACAGAGGACTTCGCCCACGATCAGCTCATTTCATTGGTATCGCCATGATTTTCTAGAAACAAAAAGTCACAAGATTCAAATGCGACACAATTTTCGATCTCCACTGTACCTTCGACAATGTTAAGATGTGTATCGAGAGTGGTGTTCCCTTACACCGTATGGGACTTCGGGAGATAGAGAGTCACGAAAACAAATGAAAATGACAAATCTTTCAACAAGGAGCTTTTCTTTATATGGTATGCAACATGTGAGGGTTGCTAACACGCACTACCTCCAAAAGAATATTATCTATAGTTTAACATAAACCCGTCATCAACGTTTTGCTGAATTCTTGTGGTTGTTCATTGACTTTACCAATAAAGACGTTTGCTGTTTTAAGTTTATTTTTATCTCACTTGTTATTTGGAGTTGGTCCACTTACTTGAAGTGGTAATGGCAGTGTCATTGCTACGAAAAATTAACTTTCTCCTCGCCATGCTGTCACCTTTTTCCTTGCAACACACTGACTCCATTTTGTTTTTTCTTTTTTAAACCAAGACCACACCTGTCTTCAGTAGAATTCAACCAAAACACTTGCACAAAACCCACATATACTTTTTCTTGTAACCACTTTTAGTTAACATTAAAACCAGAGCAAGAAAACATTTCAACACTTAACACTAGATGGCAGTTCATTATTTTTTTTTATTCTTTTCGTTTTGTATAAAAGCTAAGTTGTTGCAAATGGAGAAGAGAGGTGTGCCTATGATAACGTCACGAGTGTCTGGCTTCCGACTGTAAAAAAAAAGAAAAACGAGTAACCTGTACTGAAAATACCCCCAACAATTTCTTCGGCGTTTTATTTTGCTGCGCCAACAAAAGAAAACCAAGGCGCAAAAGCCAATCATGTAATACAGCCAATGCAATTCAACACTGGAACCATTTTCTCATGTAATTCGAACATAATCACAACATGGAAAAGGGAAAATAAATGCAAACCAAAATTTTAGCCGCTTGACGTTTTGTAACAGTTGGTTTGTTTCTACAGTGAGTTCTGCGCCGGTCGTAGTAGCGACGCGGCGCATTCACGTCCACTTGCACATATCACGGTCCCTATACGGTACAGAACATAGTCTACCTGTTCGATTCGATACGGTATGGTACGCGGTTCAGCCAAAGTAACAAAACAGATTGGTTACCTTTGCAAGATAGCACTTGACATTTGAGAAACAGAACGAAAGGTAACTAAAACAGTATTGTACAGCACTGCCTGAGGGCTCCGGACAGCAGCAGCCTTCGTCGTTTTGCTATCATAACAAAAATAAGGCTCTCGCAGAGATTCCGGGTTGACAGCGTTACTTTCAACATTCTGGTCCGTTCTGGCGCTCGAGTCCTCAGGCCTGTTCGTTCAAACACCGCATCAACGAATGAAATTTCCAAGTAGGTACTGTAGGTAACGAAATGCAATAGCAAAACACACTAGATCGCCTGCTACGTTACGTGAACTACTTAAAGCTGGCCTCAAGCACCCCGTAACAAGTCCGTCTTCGTCTTCACCACAGGGTGATGAACATGTGTCAAGACGAGCTTGAGCTCGTGCTTGAGCACCCCATCTAGGTAACCGGTGCTGTACAATGTCAATCACAATTTTGGAAATCCAAACAGAGGAGGAGTACGTAGTACAATCTCGTAACAAAACAAATCAAGCATGCGATCTTTCAAAACACCAAACGTGCGATTGAAAGAGAGAAGAGAGAGAGAAAAACAAGTATCAAACTCTTGACTAAATGAAAGCAATAGTGGAGCCAGCCGTTGTGAGTGGGAGGGAGACGGAGAGAGCGAAGTGGCTCCTCCTCTTCCCCCCCCCCCAGTCCCGACTGACACGAGGACTGACCACTGGTCACTGTGTCTGCCTGCCACCTGTGCTATATCCACATCACACATTAAATTTAATTCTATTTAATTAAATTCCTTTCCATTGTTTAGCGGTCCCATTCGGCTGATTCGCGGTTAATAACTTAATATTCAACAGTTAACTACATCTGAACGAGTGGTCCAGCCACTCTTATGTGCTATCCTTAAAACAACAATAGAAGTAACAAGGATCTTGCTGGGGTGGGTTCTCGGGACGCGGCGGGGTTGGAAGGATTGCCACCCCGCTCGCTGGCTTCAAGGGATTTCGAAATGTCAAGGCGACGGAGGGGCGTCAAAGAATACATGATATCATCGAGACACATGGAATGAGTTAACAAAGAAAAAAGGCGTTCAATTCAGGCTAAGAAAGCTGATAAACACTGATGGACTTGACCTCCTGGCACATAAATAAGATTAACAAAATAATATATCTATCTCAAGGAAAGCAACAAGAGTAAGAAAACAAGCGAAAGATTCCAACCCCAACAAACCTGTTCTACGCTCCGACTCGCTTATTTATATTCATTCCCACTCGCATTTTTTTTATCCTTTACAAGTTAACACATTTAAACTTTGAAAATCTCTTTCAAAGAGCATATCTCCCTCTATGTCCGCAACAGTACAACAAAGAAACAAAGCAATCAAAATAGGTTGAAGAATTTCACTTCACTTTTCCTACCGTTTAACATATCATTTTATAGACCAATCTCTAATAACACAACAAGAGGAATAAGAGTGTTAATTACAATTCGGTAGTATGGAAATAATACATAGAAACTCAGTGACTTATTTTTGCGATTTTTTTCTTTTCTTTTTCTTCTTGGAAAGCACGTCACAGATTTTTCGCTAAGGCTTAAGATGACTATTCCTTAACCGGGCACTGTTCTCTTGTCCAATCCACCCACCCACCCACCCACCCAGCGCGTTGCGTTGCGTCGCGCCTGCCGCGGCTCGACTCGCCTCGCCCTGCCCTAAGCGTTGCAGCCCGCATCTCAAATCGTCTCGTCTCGATTCGGGAACTTCCGCCTTCCAGGACGAGTTTCCTCTGACAGCTTCCTCACTCCGCCCATCTCTCGCAGCTGTCAAGAAAAATTCCTCGGAAGTTCCAAGTTCCCTTCGTTTTCGGTTTGCACGCTTACGTGCACTCGAACTTCGTACACAAAATAGATCCAAATTTGCGAGAATCAATTCCGAAGCAATTCAATGTTGGGAGCCGTGACAAGAGGGGCAAACAAGCTATTTTTCGTTATGTGTAAAGTCAAATGGGTTGGCCCCATTGAATAAGCTAGGCATATCACAGGCTGCTGTAAGTTTAAACAAAGGAAGATCTTCAAATTACTCCTCCAGCAGTTCGGCTGCTGTAACAACTCTTCATCTAATCAAATCAACATTTTGAATATATAAAAAAGGACTAAGTCAACTTTTTTAAACTCAGATCTTCAGCCAAAGTTTAGGTAGTACCCGTTCCAAGTCATTCAAAACAAAAAACAAAACCCAACCGATCGTTTTCGTCATTTCTGACTTAATCGAACAACTAACAAACAATTCAACTCATAAAAATTGGTTGCCCTATACTCATCTGTACACGTTCACCACAATTTCCACATACAATACGGTTCCTTTTCTTTCAACAATTATAGGTTATGGCTTAAGAGTAAACGTCATCTTTGTACCTTAAATCTTTGTCTTGAGAGCGTGAGCGCTGCATGCTCGCCAAGCACGCTCCCGCGGCCGATCACGCGCTTGCCTCCCGCGTGACCCGCGCGACACCTCGGCGTGACCAGCACGGGCGGCGACCCCGACCTTGCCCGACCCGACCCGACGCAGGCCGGCCGCCAGGCGACCCATCCATACCCCCTCCCTTACCCTTCCCCAACAAAAACACCTCAAACAACCATCCCAATGCTTCACTCCCAACGGAATGGTACAATCACCATCAACAATCCAGCGGGCGCCACCGCAGCTCAGCGCGACAGCGCCCGACACACGCCCGTCCGCACACCTCAATTACAATAGAGACGCAAGCCTACACAGGCAGGCACCACTTTAGTGCTGCCGCGAGTAGCCACAGCTACTCTGCACAAGAGCCGTGCTGCTGCATGCCATGGGCTGCATGACATGGGCAGGCACAACTCCTGTGTGCTGGTCGACCGGCACGGCGAGCGACACCCGGTCTGGTCTAAATTTTAATCTTGCTTCTAGAGGGTTCCCAGACGTGTAGCTGTCAGCTCGCCATGTCCATGTCGCGGTGTCTAGCGCCTGTCCTGTTGGCTTCGGCTATCCTGGAGGGAAGTATCGGTCCCCGCTCGCGAGGGACTAAAACTCGATTCGGTCTATTAGTGGATTGCAGAAGAGTCAAATTCACTTTGGTCCGGGCCCGACGTCACTGGGCCCGACGGCCGCGGCGGCGACGCCGCCCACGTTGACGTTCACGCCGCCGGCGGGGCCCACGCCAACGCCCACGATCGCCGCCTTGTCGTTGGTGTTGGCCGCCGAGGTAGAATTCGTGGTGGCGCTGGAGCCCGACCCGTCCTTCATCTTCTCGCAGTAGTCCGCGAAGATGTCCCGGAAGCGAGCCCACGACTTCTCAGGAACCGTGATTGCTGTCCGGAAATTCGTCTTAACCTGCAACACCGGTAGCCATAGCCGGCGCTAAAGGACACTACTGACAACACTCGCACATCGCTCATCACATCTTTTTACGAGCCAGGAAAAATGCGACCATCGAACGAGATAGCCCTTTCATTTACCGGACTCCCCTAGGTTTTCCAAACGATTGCAGATTTTTTCGCACCCACTTCTTTTTTTTTTCTACACGAATATCAGAGCCAGAATAGCGGCAAGACTAAAACCGATGGCTTCAAATGAAACTGTACTAGTTGAAAATGCAGTTTCAATACTGTACTACTACCGGTGGCAATTTATAAGCATAGGAATTAGTACATTCCTGAACAAGCATTTTCAACAAGTACAGTTTCATTTGAAGCCATCGACATTCATAAAAAAATGCAACCTTCCTCTTTTTCGTTTCTTAGGGAAGAATTTCTACTTTCCATAAATTGACAATGCACTGCAAAACGGCTGTGTCCCTTGAAGTAAGTGCAAGCAATCAGTAGACAGTTTCTCTAAATGGGGATAATTAATTTAGGCTAATGACCATATGCGATGATTCCGAGTTATAAACCGAACGGAAGGTCTACTAATATTTCTAGTTAATTAAGAAGCACTCATTTCAAGGTAACTTAAACATCAGTATCGACTTCGTAAAAATACTATTTGAAGTGAAAAGCATTCATTTAACACATTTCGTCCAGATGAGCGGCTCTCTACCCGAAAAAAAACAAAAAAAAAAACGTTACAGCATTCGAAACTAAATCTTGCTTTAGTAATAAAGAAGAAAAACTGCATCCTAAAATAACCCAAAGCGAAGAATAAATAATTCCAAAACTATTCTTTTGGACAAAGTTACTCAAAAAAAATTCAATAATTTTTATAACAACGAATAAAAAATGTGACCCAAGTTTACCAGGGCGATAAGTAAATAATTTAAAAGATAGTTTTTGGACAAATTTCCATTCAATAAAAATTCAACACAGTTTATTAAAAAAAAAGGAACTGCGACCTCAACTTAAACAAAGCAAAACCCCATTATTTTAAAAGTAACTTTTAAGCGAATTTACACAATAAAAATCAGTAATTTTAATTTTTAAGCACGAAGAAGTTGAGCATGTTCTGACGTAAATAGGTTAAAGAGGAATGAGTTGTGGAATAAGGTTGACGGGTGTTAGCAGCTCAAAGTCGATTCTTACTTCCGAGATCCGCATGTAAATGCCTCGATTATTCTGTCCAATGTCAAAGTAGAAGTTTTTATTCTCGACTCGCATGTGGCGTCCCTCGGGGAGCTCTCCCTTGAAGCCGCCGTCGTCGGTGCCGAACTCGTCGAGCAGGTCGGTGAGCGCGTCCCGGAACTCGATCATGCCCTGGGCGGGGATCGCGATCTGCGAACGGGACCCTCCGCGGGTCACCGTTTGGGACACCTGCCGGCACCAACGCAACGCATTCAAACTGTTCCAACAGCCTTGGAAAACACAAATGCCATCTCCTTTTTTCCACCCTGGCGACGAAATGATAGGGTTTTCAAAAAATGTTATTATTTCAATTTTTGAGAAAAAAATGTTCTTTTTTAGAAAAAAAAATGTTCTTTCTGAGAAAAAAAATGTTCTTTTTGAGAAAAAAAATGTTCTTTTTGAGAAAAAAATGTTCATTTTGAGAAAAAAAAATTCTTTTTAAGAAAAAAAATGTTTCTTTTTTTTTTCTTTTAATTGACAAATTTCATCTCCTTCTTTCACCATCCCGGCGACAAAGCGCCGAGGAAACGTAAAAGAGAAATGACAGCGTTTTCAAAAAATATTATTTCAATTTTTGAGAAAAAAATGTTCCTTTTTTTTAATTGACAAATTTCATCTCCTTCTTTCACTACCCCGGCGACAAAGCATCGAGGAAACAGCGTTTTCAAAAAATGTCATTATTTCAATTTTTAAGAAAAAAATATTGTTTTTTTCTTTTTTTTGATTACTTTTATTTAATATTTTTTCTTACAAGAAGGAATGAAGGAAAGATTCTTTTTAAAACACGGGGATTCAGAAAGAATCCGATTTTTTAAAGTGTATGCCTAATTTGATTGACCTAACTTATATCAAAGACTCCTAAAATTTCTTCCAAATCATTCTTATAATGAAAAACAGAGTCTAGCTTAGACAGTCGTGTCCAGATGAGGCTGCTGATAACTGCTGGTTTTTGGACGGCTCATCTCAAAAACACTGGAATGTCTTAAACAGCTGTTCCAAAAAACTGGGACACGTAACTATCTGTCTGAGCTGGAGACTCCTGTTTTAAGGGAAGAGTACTTTATACTTTCATCCCTATTCAATATTTCAACATAGCAGGAGAATACTTTAATGAATACTTTCCAGCGACTAATAAATCAGCGATCGTCATATAAAAAGAATTAAAAATCAGTTGGCATCACAGCTGAATCGTTCAAACCGCTGCCCCGAAGAAAATATGATCCAAATTAAGCTGCAGTCAAATATCGCTCGGACCGATCATATGACAAATGTTCAGAGAATTATAAGGCATTCTTCCAAGTATTATACGACACTTGAGAGGGATAATAGTCTACAGGCTCAAAAATAAAAGATTTGGGAAAACCTTTTTTTAAATACATTATTTTTGAAGGAAAAAAAACGCTAATTACAGGTAAGATTACTATCCCTCTGAAACACCAATTTACCATGCAATACATCATGCAATGAAACGTTTCATGCACGCGGCTGACTTGGGACAGTTTTCCCCATAAAAATACAAACATGCCATTAATTTAGGAGGGAAAACTGGTAGAAGTTAGTATTTGCATACGACTGATGAATTCTTACGGGTTTCGGAAATTCGAAACTGCAAATATGTTAGTCAAGATTTTTCAGTTATTCCAACCCAACGAATTCAGCATCGTGGCGCATCCCATGGAAGAAATCAAAATCACCGAAGCATTGCTTGTTCGCCTAACTTAAAGGGTAGATAATAGAGTTTGGTAACGCTCTAAAATTTGCTACGTTAGATGAGTGTTGAGTTAGATTACAAGAAGGCTGTAAGTAACCATACTGACCCTCAAATTGTCAATATCTTTTCTGGTGTATTTCGTTGTGTGCCTCCAACTTATATGATTGTAATCTGTCCTCTTTATAGAGCCCTCCTCACTATGGACCAATAGTAAATTAATAATAAAAAAAGTTAAGTTGGATAAGACTAGGTGGATTTGCGTCAAATGAGACTAGATAAGCTAGGTAAGGTTGATAAAGCTCCGTTTAATGAAGCAGTTTATATTTTTTAGTATTTCATTCGTCTGTAATAGTATCTTGTACTTTCTCCGCACAAAAGATTACAAAATCAGCTTGTTAGAATGACTAAATTCTGCATTTTTAGTTTTAAGGCGGCGGTTCAAAATTGCTCGAAGGTCTTTAGCACCCCATCCAAGCCAGGCGAACAGTATGTTTCCAACAGACAAACACACACATCACAAACAACGAGCACAACATCGACAAAGAATATGGATTGGGATAGTACCTCACTCACCCTCAGAAAGCGCCCACGCGAATTCTCTTTGAGGTCCAAATAGTACCGACGATTGTCCTTGATCATCATTTCTGATTTGAGCTTTCCGTCTTCTGGTACAGTTTCTGGGTTGGGTGGGCCTGGAACACAGCGAGAACCGCCTTAACGTAGGGAGCCATTGAGCCCCCCTGAACCGCACCCAATCGCACACTACGCCATGCAAACATCAAAGCAAAACTCATCCAAAACGCTACACGTCCACTAAACAATCATTTTTATCAAATTCTGCAAGCTAAAATGATTCTCCTTTCTTTTTTTAAGTGATCCGCAAAATATTGCGATGGTTTTCCAGACAGGATCGAGTTTCCCGGGCTTTCTACGAGATGATATGGGGGGCATTCGATAGCGCCAAAAACCACAAGCGCCATCGCCGCAAGCGCCAGTCCGTAACCGCCAAACGAGAAAAGTCGCAAACGCCAATGTTCGTATAGGTTAGGTCAAGTTAGGTTAGGTTACGCTGTTAGGTTAGGTTAAGTTAGGTTAGTATTGCGGTTAAGACCTTTGGCGTTCCGACTTTTTTCGTTTGGCGGTTACGGATTGGCGCTTGCGGCGTTGGCGCTTGTGGTTTTTGGCGCTTATGACAGCTACCCGATGATATAACGTGAGAGGCTGTATCTGGTCCTGGTAATTTTGGAGGGTAATCCTTTGATCGACTGTGTTCGGCCGACGCTGGTCGGCCGGCCGCTCCGAGCCCCTGGGTGCAAAAAACTCGGACCAGACCAGCGAGGAACGGAAAATGCTAGTCACATGTCTGCCGTTTGCCATAACTCATCTTAGCCAAAAAATAACAAAAAACGAGGGTTAGAAAAAACGGGGAAGAGGAAAAAGGTCGAGAATAAAACGCCGAGATAACGAATCGCAAACGAGACATCCTTCCCGGACAAACAATTTTTTTGTATCATTTTATTGGCGCATGATTTTCCGATTTCCCGATCGATGAAGGCATCTATGATTGAGGTTCTAGTGACCTTAACGGCGACAACCGCGTATGCTTGATGAAGGGTCTTTGCATTTAGGTTGGCAACGCCGTTATAAAGATATAAAACCAAATGCATTGATTTTCCTAGTCTACAAAACCTGAAACAATTTTTTTTCTTATTTTATCGAAAAAAACAAAATCAAGCTGCGATCTTTTCCAAAACAATTGCTTGATAATATTACTTCAGCTTGCGTTAAACTTTGCTAGCTGAGTTAAATCTGGTCTCAACACACTATGCTCAAGTTTACTATGATGCATAACGGACAAGGTTTTTTTCATCTTAGTTTGAGAAGTAAAAGATTTTTCCGGCGGTACGACGGAAATCCCCTCGAAACCTAATTTTCCAAGACAAAACGAATCCCTTGTTTTTTTCCAGGTCCGCAAACGAGTTCAAACTTGTGTCTTGGGTATACTCAAAAAAATTAAGCCCTGCCAAAGGAAATTCTAAAAGTCTTGTCCTATCAAGGTAAACTTCTTCCGGAATTTTCTATTAAAGCGTGACT
>Ga0058701_10004860_pt1 | contig 11000 bp, 6 predicted proteins | sample AgamicOrMae_FD_97039 | JGI IMG/M metagenome (GOLD analysis project Ga0058701, IMG submission 97039) | Agave microbial communities from Guanajuato, Mexico - Or.Ma.e | ecosystem: Host-associated > Plants > Phyllosphere > Phylloplane/Leaf | place: Guanajuato, Mexico | collected 2012-06-04 | reverse complement strand
TATCATAAACGCCAAATTTCAAATCCGCCAACGCTGCTAACAACCTAACGTAACCTAACCTTATCTAACCTTACCTAATCTTACCTAGCCTTACCCAACCTAACCTTACATAACCTTACCTAACCTAACCTTACCGAACCTGACCTTAACTAAGCTAACCTTACCTTACCTAACCTTACCTTCTTTAACCTATAACATTTGAATTTGGCGGTTATGATTATTGGCGCTTATGGATACTGGCGGGTAAGGCGTTGGCGTTTTTGAAATTTGGCGTTTGTGGGTGCCGCCCTTCTGCGTTTATTCGTCTCTCATCAGTGCATACTTGGGGTTTTGGCGGGTAAGGTTATCGGCTGTAATGATTTTTGGCGGTTAAGGCTTATGACAGCGCACCTTGGTGTAGGCTTTCGGCGGTTATGAACATTGGCGGTTGTGAAGTTTGGAGGTTTTGGCGGTGTCAGACTTGGAATTGCAGCGGTGCGGCATGTTTGCACATTTTGATTTTGGCGGTTATGGCAATTGGCTGCTACAATTTTTGGAGGATAAGGACTTTTGTATCGTGGATTTTGGCGGTTATGATTATTGGCGCTTATGAACACTGGCGGGTATGGCGTTGGCGGTTTTGAAATTTGGCGTTTATGGGTGCCGCGTGGATTGAGAGTAAATATTTTAGTTTAGGAACACATAGCGGCAAAATAATAGTTACCACGTTTATCTCTTCGTGACAAGTAATAATTGATTCCGTGCACCGATAAGGTTCGGAGAAGTAAATTTACTTTTGCATTTTGAGGATGTTTAATCGTTTCATACCAGTTAAGTTAAATTAAAACTTTAAAATCAATGTAAAAAAAATCGAAAAGCAATCAAAACCGTTCCTTTTGTGTAAATTAATCGTCCCCATTTAAATCCGACCAAGGATCAAGATTTTTCAATTTTATACAGACGCGAGAATTCCTGATTTGAGTCATCTTCGCGCCAAAACGCTCTGATTTAGAGGTTTTTGTGCAACATTTCTGTTAAATGATCGATGAGGAATGGACTTTAAAGGGGTCAAACACTCTTAAGCAAATGTTATTTGCAAAACAATGAAATATCAAGATTTCAATGTTAGATGAACTTGCAGAAAAGACTTGTCGCTATTGAATGCATAGTTTAATGCTCGCATAATAGATAACCAAGGTAAAAAAAAATAAAATAAAAAAAGAGGGAGAAAGAGAGGAGGCGCTGAAAGAAATATAATCAAAATCCCCACCGATAAAGGACACTATAATACGCTTTGAACATACGCAAAGGTAAACTACAAACAGTTCGTCTGGCTCTAGCTTGCAACGCACGACAGTGGCGCCACAAGACACAAGGCTCCTGAATGAGGCAGAACTTAGCATCGGAACTTTCATATGAGTCCATACACTTTGGTCGTCCTGCTGAGCTACATCACGCTAACTAATCTCAGTGATGTTGACAACGACATCCCCGCTCTAAAAGCAGCTTGAAAAGTTAAGAATACTGATTTATAATTGAGTTAATTTCCTATTTACGAGATGAGCTCTGCATCGTCAACACCCATCCCTCTTTTTAGGAACAGATACTCTTAGTTTCAAAGGCTGCATCTTTTTCCTCCTGCGTTCCGCCCTGGTTCAATCAAAGAATTATCAAATAAACATCGTCTGGGTTAGGTAAAACACATAAAGGTAATGTTCGTTAGTTTAGGTAAAATGCCAAGTGCCTATCTTTGCTACGGGTCAGGTGGACTGTAGCCAATCCTTACGCCACCTTCTCGGCTGCAGGCTGCTACTGAGAATCAAAGGACCGTAATCATTGGTGACATAAGGTAAGGTTATTTTGAAGCCCTCTGCCTCGCTCCGTAGGCGCTTCGTTCGGCTTGGTTAAGCGAAATGTAGTAAGACAGGTGATGTAGGCAACTTTTCCGGTTACCATGCGATGATTATACCATAAAATTTCCTGTTTAATAAGATAATTCGCGGAGGTGGTCGACCTCGAGATACCATAAATACCTCATCATACTGTACAAAATGTTGATATGGAAGTCCCGGACCTAGTTTCATACAGTGGCCAACAGGAAAAGGCGAGCGGAAAGGACATATTTTCCCTTCCGTTTGTGCAGTTGTTTCAGTTCCGATGGGGCGCCGGGCGCCTGGCGCCAAAAGGAAAATAATGGCGCCTATTTAACTTTTCAAAAGAAAAAAAATGATGGACGCGTTACCGGTGCAAGTGTAAGCAACTCAATATTTTTGTACCATTCCAGAGGCAATTAATAAAAAGAAACAATTTTATCTTTAGATCATTTTTTAAGCGTCATTGACTTTAAATATTAAACTGACATCCAAGAATGTGGCCCAAAATTTTTAAGTCTTTCGAGCAAAACAATGAAACAAAATCTTCTGACACCATAATTGTATTCATAAATATTTTCGTCCTTAAAAAATCAAAACGACGGGGAAAAAAAGGAGTCTGAGCAATGCAAGGCAATAGAATTGCCACTGGTATTTTACATTTTTTTCTTTTTTTTTTTGGACACTAAACATTTGCGGAAATACTACGATTCGGATTAAGTGATAATTTGAAGCTAAAATCGAAACCGTAGAGTGTAATAAGAGAGCTGGTGATTGATTTTATACTTACTGGTGCAGGCCAAAGAACTCTTTTAACCCTAATTTTAGGTTTAAAAAAATCAGTGGAAAAAAAAGCAGCCATGGTCTTCCACATCCTTCTCTGGCCCATAGTCATATGCAAAATTCCCTTGTAATAAGTCTATCCCATATTCTAAAAAAAAACAAAAAAAAAACGAAGGCGTTAACAAGAATCCCAGGCATCTAAATAAGAGATCACTAGGATCTCCTATTCAGAGAAGAGACACTCCTAGGAAGAGACGTCAGTGAGTACCGATAATTGTAGGGATTGGACTGTGCACTCCAATGGTAGCCAATTGCGGATTTTAACCGTGACAATATAGTCCCACCAATACATAAATTTCATGAAAAAACGTTCTCTAAAACGCGGCCTTTAATGTACACAACGGATTTATTTCAAAATCACGAGGGCATTCCTGCGAAATTCAGGGAAAATCCTGTCATTCGGGAGAGATAATTCCTTCAAAACAGAAAATCTTCTTGATTTAATGAGCAATCCTTAATTTTTCCCAAACAACTGCCTCTTCATTTAAAAACTAAATTTCCATCGAGAGTCCATTTTTCAAATAAGGTATTAATAGCGAGCTGAGAATAATTTGATACAAACATGACACAGCCTTTTCCCTGGACTTACATGTATGGCAAAATTTTCGCTGGGGGGAGATTTATTTACGTTGATCGTCAACATTCTCGACTCCAGTGACATGCACACATGGCCTCGTATCGAATGACGCTACGAAAAAAGGGGGGGTGGGGGAATCGCAAATGAATAATGCCATGTGCAAAGAAAGAGGTCGAAATCCCAATAGGTCTTATCCCGCTTAACATTCTTTGAAAAATCTTTGCTTGAACATACAAGCGCGGTAAGCAGGAATGAGGTATTTTAATAGTGCTTCATGTTACACATTCTTGTTCAAGACCTCATCCTGTATGTTTGATACGCATTTCCCGGCAAACTAAACAATAAATCTGTCCATTCCAGACATTAAATTAATGAGCTTCAATATTCAGAAAAATCTTCTCTGTGAGGATTTATTTCTTCAATAATTAGCTGGAACTTTTTCAATGTTTCGTTATTTGACATGGTTGAAACGAACTTGATTTGGAGATTCCCGTTTGCTCAACTTTCCCCGATGGACTTGACATTTTATCATATTTTGTTCGACTTCAAAATTTTCTTGAATTTTTAGTGCAGTTTCATTTTTTCTTCCGCAGAGCTTCGGTTTCTTCTCACTTTCTAATATTTTTTAGCATTTTTCAGTACTCTTCCATAACTTCCTTGACTCCCACACCTTTTGGAAACCATGTTTTAGATGACAAAAAGTTTGGCAAGGTTGAGGTAGGTTAAGTTAAGCGAGACTAGTTAAGGCAAGGTTTATGACAGGCATAGGTAACGTAAGTTTATGTTTGGAGACGTAATCGAAATATGAAGCTTAAAATTTAGTTACAGTCAGACATATCAAAACTCGTAATCAGTCCAAAAATGTCAAAACCCAACGACGGTGCGCCTGCGTTGGTTAATACCCGAAAACTCTAAAATATCTTTTGGAAACATCGAGCTACGTTCCGCTACAGACGTGGACACATACTAAACCAAACTAAAGAGCAAAAGGGTGGGTGACGCATATCGCAAGGCCGGCTAGCACATATTCATTCACCCATACACGTAAAGGAAACAATGTCAACATTCTCATCGTCGTATATTTGGCGAAAAGGCCTCATTAATTGCGTCTCTTTAGCAACATTGCTAAGGAGTGGCGAGCAGCCACGTCGATTAGGAGAGTCAGGCTTTTTGATAGAACATGACCCACCTTTGTGTTAAAGCAACGCGATTCTTTACTAAAAGTCGCCCATGCATCACGGTCTCATGACTGGGGGTAGAAATGAGCGCTTCCCTCCCGCCAAACCGCTTCAGCTCATGAACCGCGACTCTATCGGTTTTATGAACTGAGTGATGGTGGAGCGAGGCACAAGACATCTTGTTTAAGCGGAATGAAGCTTGGTGATAATATGGGGTACGTGGCATCAAGCACTGACTCACTCCGCTGTCACTCTGATCGATTTGGAGACGAAATGGAATAGCAAAAACAGGGGAAAACGGTACATAGTAAAAATAAATACTTAAATGGATTAAGATAATGCTTAATCGTAGTCTTGTCTTAAATCAAGAAAAGTCGAACTTTTCGTAATCGTGTGATCTTATTTTAAGGAAAAGTACTTGAAGTCCGATTAATCTTCATTTTAGCCCTGCCCAACTAAAATTAAGATGATTCAAGCGTTCATTTGTATTCTCATAATGTAATCAAAAAGGAGTTCATGATATCTTCTATCGCTAGCCTAATAAAACACTCTCCGGTGAAAGGGGTACACACCTTGTTACTGGTAATGCACGGTCCTCTGTACAGAGAGATCGGTGGTTCGAATCTCAGTGAGACAAGTAATTAATCTCTCTGAATTGACCTCTTGATGTCAAACACTATGGTCGATAAGTGTCGTGCAAAAGGGTTGGTAATCATTTAAATGCCCAAAAACGTTTTTGGGAGTACTTAATCCACCTAATTTTTACCTAAAATTTAAACTCAAAGTAGGTCGCTTTGATACTTCATTTAATTTTACAGTTCGAATTAAGACTGAAACTCTGTCACATGTCTGTCTTGATAAGAATTATATCCTGATCTTAAGGATATTAAATCACTTCAGACTAGTCAAATTCAGTTTAAACTTTAAAGTCTATGTAGAACATTTCATAAAGAAATCAAAGTCATTCCCTTTGCGGAAATAAATCGTCTCGATTTAAGTCCGACCGAAAGCCAAGATTTTTTTTTTAATTTTTACAGACGCAAGAGTTGCTGACTCAACTCTATCTACGCGCCAAAACCCTATGTTTTTTTTAGGTTTTCTTGCAATGCTTCTTTTAAATGATCGATTTTTTAAAAGGGTGCTCATTATAACTTATTCAACAACAGAGCAAGTTTTCTTTACGGTATCTTCGAGGTCAATTTTTCCGCAGACCGATGGAAACTGGTATTTTTAGGTTGGCGTCCACATGACACCGTGTAAAATCCACAAACTTTAGCCGCTCGAAATTGAAAAATCCCGCATAAAGTGCTTATATTTATTTTTTTGGAGGGGGGGCGTAAGGCTCATTTTTTGCGTTGAAAATCTTCAAAATCAAAAAATTCCATGCATAAAGAAAGCTCCAGCTTCAAATCACGAAAATTTCTCTCCTTTTTTTTGGGGGGGGGTATAGATCAACTTCATACGACGAATCCACACTGAAAAGTAGCAGAAAATTGAAAACGCATTATGGGTTCAAACAAACGACTTTTTTTCGTAATTCCTTGAGAGAAAAAAATAAAAAAAATCGGCTTGATTGGTCTCAAACCCTATTCCATTCAAAAACTCCCACCAGACAGTAAAACGTACAGTGCCAAGAGACATCACTTACTGCACATTATTTACCGACACCGCGCGTGTAGAGAGCGGTACACGATTAAAATGGGTAGGACGACACATTTACAAACCAAATGCATAAGCGGCCATCCCTTCCTTCGGAACGTGTCCAGGGACACGGGTACCCCCGTTCGAATTCCCGGACACAAGTGTTCTCACCGGAAGTATTAGACCAAAACACCTGTGCTCTGAGAAAAAGGATCACATGTAGGTACCTGGAACACACGAGAATAAAACAAGGTTAGAGGCCCGATCCGAAAAAGAATAATGTGGCGATACCGGGCACCATTGATTAACAAACTTGCACGGTGGCGATGAAAACTTGTGTTTATCTTTTGTGGGAGTCCATGCAAGGATGACTTTGGATCTCTATCAGTGCAAACGGTAAACGGTAGTACGTACTTCGGCGCTTACCCTCCCCACCACTACACAAACCGCCGTTCTATATTTACAGGAAAAATAGGCCCTCCCCGAATTTGCGCTTTTTCAGGAAAATTCTTGAGGTTTCCATCGACTTTATGACTTCATTCGTCAGCGTTAGCCCGATGAACAACCATAAAAGAGTCACAGAACCACGCTAATTATCAAAATCAGTATATAATAAAACGTTAGACTTCATGCATACCTCATTCGAGCTAGCATTCATACTTTATGGGAAGTATAACTGCTGGATAATCTTCTTATGGGTGAATGAGCTTTGCTCAGTATTATACCATGCCCCCCCCCAAAAAAAAATCACTTACAATGTAAAGTGAGCCATCACTTCCAAGAGACAAAGACCACCACATTAAGATACATTAAATAGGCCAAAAATAAAACACTATGACTTTAGACATATGTTTTCTGGGTGGCAATATATTTGGAAATATAATAAACAATGAGCGCGAGCATTAAAATACAGTTTTCCATACGTCATCAGCAATTCATCGTTACAACAGACGTAAATTTTAGAAAGGCATGACAATCGCACACAAAAGGCATTGGTAACATGAGAAAATATTTCTTTTAAATCAAACTAGGTTATCGGAAAATAAGGGCGTTTTCCCCATAGAAAACGTATACACGTAACTCTCAATCATCGTGGACTGTTTTGGAGCAGCCGTAAGGTTTGAGACGTTCCGAATGAGTCATTGAAGCAAATAATTCAGCCGATAATAATCGCTGAAGATGTAACCAGGTTGACAACATTGGAACTTGAATATATAAGTATTACTGCAGATAAAAATAGCTCAGGTCGCCCTTGACACCGCATTCCAGGGCCCATAAGATGGCTGCTAACATTCCCTCGCCTTTTTCTACATACAAATCACCTTTTTAAAGTCCCAAGTTTGTTTCCTTGGAAACGCCGTTTCCTGTATTACAAAACTGAAAAAATATAATTAAAAAAAATAATCATCTAAGATATTCAAGTTTCTTCGAAATCACTTCATATTAATATCTGCGATCTGCTAAAATTCTCCATCTTTTCCTCGAAACGGCTGATTGGGATTTTTCTGTTGTAAAAGACATGTGTTGTGTAAGTTTATATTTTATTGTTATTAGAGGATGTCGATCGGTAGGCTATATTTACTGGTGTTTGTCTATGGTACCCAACATACACACACACTCCATCAAGCTTGAATTTTCAACTTCTTGAGGACAGGTTGAACCTTTCATTTCATTAACCGTGTAAGATTGGTTTCGGGCGCTCGCTTAAGAATCTCTCCACTCGGTGATATCAAAGTCTGATACAGTGAAATCTCCGCTAACGTACACTTCCCTACAACGGACATTTTTGAGTTCCACCGCGTTATTCCATGTGACACAATGTACCGCAAAGTGGGGCGAGTCGGGACTGGCGGGGCGAGTTGAGACAAAGTTCAGAACCTTGAAAACAGAGAGTCGACTGCACGGGCGAGTTTTCGGTGGTGCAGAGGGAGTTTTCGATGCTTCTCGCTTCTCCGGAGTGCTTTCGAAAATCAAAAAGTCTGCTCATGCAGATGAGTCTCTGTTTTTGGGGTCTAAACTTTGTCCCAACTCGCTCCACCAGTCCTGACTCGCCCCACTTTACGGTAGGTACTTGCACCCTCCCAAAAGCGGACTCTCCACGGATACGCACACTTCTGTGAGAATGAGTAAACCTTCCAATATCGGACCTCCGAAAAAAAAATGGGCCGCCTTGCAAAATCAGATTCCTTACTTCCGCTTTGATCGTATCCCTCGCATTTTTGTCAAGGAGCGATGGCAACGTGACCGCAGCGGATGACTTGCCGAGCACACGAAGACCCCTTTACTACCAATACCTTAAGCAGGGCTCTTAACTTTTACGTTAGCGGACTTTGGAACCTAAAATATTCCCTTTCCCAGGTCCTTCCTATAATATATGTTATCACTCTTAAGATCTTGTTAAATTTCTTGTTATTGGCAGCTTTTTTTTAGTTTGCATTTTTATATTATGGAACGCGTTACTGTACCTCTGTTCTCTCCGTTCGGTAAAACGGCAAAATAATAAACACATAGTAATGCTGATTCTTACAAAGTATGTCTTTTCTTTTAATCACCCTTGGAAGCGCGTTACTTATTTTTATAACAAAACTGAACCTGGAAATATTCTCAAGCCAGTGTTGAAAACTACCAAAACCACCGCATTTACGCTAGAACTAAAACGTTGTCTGCTTCATATAGCAGGAAAAAAAAAACACAAAAAACAAACTTTGTTTTCAATTTTTGCTTTACCCATACGTGTCCGTTATTGGGAGGTTTCACTGTGTTGCTCACTTTTTAGAACAAGAAATGTCGCCCACGTGATGTCTAGTGCAGAATCAGGCCCGTCAAAAATACGTTCAGTTCGGTTGGTTAGGTACTCCCTGCTGCATGCTCTGCTCCGCTCGACCTCAAAAAATATGCGGCACAAGTGGTACAAAACACATTTTTCAAAATTTGCAGTAAAATGATGAAACCTACACAAGCCAAAGCTTGAAAAAAAAATGCATGTTATGGTTAATCAATAATACCAATTAGCATAGCGTCAAGCGCATCAAGAAGGAAAGAGGAACGAACGTTTAAGAATTAATAAAGTCTTCTGACAGACAAGCGAGGGTCTGAAAAGCAAACATAATATAGCACCATACCATTCGTAATAAGTGTGTTTGAACACACTATCATCGTGTAAATATGGCCCCTTATAAAGTTTATAGTAAGCGTAAGTGTGAATGAAACCCGAGCGAGTTGAGCCTATCCGAAACGAGTGCCTTTAATCCATTTCTAATGGCTTATCCAACACTCCCGCAGTGAACACTAATTGCTTGTAAAACACTTCAGATGATAGGTGCTCGCTCATTCGGGTTGTCATAAGCAACATCGCCTAGTTTATTATTGGTGCTGGGTGAAACCTTTCAATGAATTACGATCATCGACATTTCGAAAAACGCTGATCGATTTTTTAGGATATTAGTGGGTACTTCAGGCTGGTATATCTTAAAAAAAATATAAGAAAGGCAGTTAACGTCACCGGTTGGAACATTTGCAGTTTTTTTTCCAATGTACACTTTTAGTTTTAAAGGTTTGGATTAAGAACCTCTGTGACCGCCAGGACATTATTTTTCCTCGAAGGAGTTTCAGTTAAAACACGACTGTTAAAAGTATATTGAGCGAGATTTACTTCTTCGTAAAGTTACAGGCCTGCTCAGGTTTCGAAAGCATTTCCACGTATTACACTTAAGAGCAAATAAAAACCATTTACGCAAAAAGTATAGCACTAATTTTTTAACGGAGCAATTTTAACCTTTTGGTTCAACCTTCCGTTGTCAAATCGAGCGGAACGACAGCGGAGCGAGGCAAGAGATATCCGACCTAACTTAACCTATTATAACCAAGCCCTTTGTCGCTCACCAAGATTAGTTAGTCACTTGTGCCTCGCTTCGCTTTCACTCCGCTCGGCTGTCACCAAGCCTGATGCCGCTTACTTCTCGGCGGCCATAAATCGGCCGCCGAGAAGTAAGCGGCATCAGGCTGGGCGGCTGTTTATTAGGTTACCCCTAGTTAAGTTAGGTTAGGTTACGTGGCTTGTGCCTCGCTTCGCTTTCGCTTCGCTTAACGTCGTAGGGGTTGAACCATAAGGTTGAAAATGCCACCTTTAAAATTTAGAGTGCAGAGTGAACAATAGAAAAAAAATAACGCCCTCCCCCCCAAAAAAGGCGCATGGAAGACGTTAATTCCAGCACACAAATAGAGACCTCCAAGCCCGATCGATCCACGCGAAACAATTTTGAGTCATCACGCACAAACTACGAGGCGTAAACGAGACGCACGCCATTTATCGACACCTCTCCTCCGTCGGATTAATACTGCCTTCTCGCAATGACACGTCCACTTCCTGTGTAAACAGACGTTGCGCCTAGACCTGCGACTCGCTTTTCGGCCTTCGAGGGAAAAACCACTAGTGCCTGCATTTTAACACCCCGCAGCACAAACAAACGGCACACCCCTGTCACCCGTCCTATAATTTGTCCCATGCCGAAAGGTGTCTCAAAGGGTGCAGCAACTTTCCATAGCCGTGACAACGAAGCATCACTCTAAAGAAATAGTCATTTTTGACTAATTGACTAAGTCATTTTTATTTGAATATTTAATTTAGTCATTTTTAAATTCAGTGTAAAATTGTCGAAATTGACTTAGATATAGCGGTTAAAATATTTCTACTATCTTTAGGATTAATATTTTCTAGTACTAATATTGGTTTGGTCTCTGAGTCTAAAAAAGGTCATCATTTAAAGTCTCACTATTAAGCGAGTTCTTTTTTCACTATTTAAATTGTCATTTTTTACTTTAAAAAAATCAAAATTGACTTATTGAAATATTAAAATTTTAGCTACTCAACTTTAGTGAAATCTTACTATTTCTAACAGTAAGCTGTAAATG
>Ga0058701_10004859_pt1:0-10000 | contig 11000 bp, 11 predicted proteins | sample AgamicOrMae_FD_97039 | JGI IMG/M metagenome (GOLD analysis project Ga0058701, IMG submission 97039) | Agave microbial communities from Guanajuato, Mexico - Or.Ma.e | ecosystem: Host-associated > Plants > Phyllosphere > Phylloplane/Leaf | place: Guanajuato, Mexico | collected 2012-06-04 | reverse complement strand
ATTTCAACCTAAACTTACTATTGAAGAGAGCAGAAGATGAAGGCTACGTTCAGCTTCAGGAGCTTTCAAAACTATTTGGCGGCATTCCTTTTGTTGTAGATACTATAATTCCACCCATTAAGGTAAGGCGGCATAGAGAGATTCCAAAGACAGAACTGACCTGCGTCGCAACTCCCATCAAATTTTAACTAGTGAAAATAACATACCAGTTTCTTCGGATTCCTCAGCTCGAGAGCTGTCCAAATGCTTCCCTTTCATTCGGCTAAAGTCGTGTTTGGCAACATTGTTTGAAGAGGACTTGATGTTTGATTGCTATTGCAGGCTAACGATCCTATCTTAACGACGGGACTATTGCAACAGCCTGGGTTAGGATTACTTCCAGGGCTTGCTCAGCAAGGACTAGCCCCTCCTCTTGGACAAGCGGTACCCAAGCTACCTCTGCCAGAAGCTGATTTCCTTTTGCAACAGTATCAACTCCAAATGCTTCAACAGCACCTGTTAAGGTACGCAAGCTGTCTTCTGTTGCGGGTTAAAGATGAGTTTTATTTGCTTCAACAAGGCTTTTTCTGTTTGCAGGCAAGCGCACGCCCAAGTCCCAGCCTCTATGAGTAAAGTTCCGCAGCCTAAACAATGGAATAATATGTCGCATCTCGAGCAAACTCAGGTTAGTTTTTTTTTTGACGAATTAACAGGGTTCTTGCGTAAGAAATATCTGAAAAAGTGAGCTACAAATGGGGGATTTTGCTTTTTCATGTTTTCCTGGAAAACATGAGGGCAGACAGAATCTGCGTGATCGGTATCGCCGTAATATTTTTGAAGATTGCCTTCAACTATCGCTAGCTGGAGACATTCTAACCTAGGAAAATCTGTGAATTTTCTTTTGAATGAAGCGCAGGAACTCAAAATGATGAAAAGCTATGACAGCAATGCTTAAATGAGTCGAGCCGTCATTAATGTCTTTATTCCCTCTTTCAGATGAGTGCTGCTAATTCGCGCATGGACATTGGAGGAGTAGGCTCATATCTTGGCCAGACTGGTCCCTCTACGAGCCCTGTTATTTCCCTCATCAATCAAATGCAGAAACAGCAGCAACTGCCAACGACGCAACCAGCCCCCCAACCGATTCCCCAACCGGTGAGTGGTGCGCCATTCCTCGGGGATGTGCTCAGGGAAGACAGAAAGTCTCATGGCGCTTTTGTGTGTTCATAGACGAAGGATGGAGGTGCACAGTTGGATCCTCTGCAGCAACTCATCCAGCAAATGGGTGGCATGCGCGCTGGCACGCCCACCACTCAGCCGTCGCAGCCGGCGCCCAGCGCTGCGGATACATCCGATCCCATTCGTAATATACTTCGACAACTCAGCCAGCAGAAGCAGCCATCTGTTATGCAGCCTCCTGTAAGTGAGCTCTCGATTCGTGGATCTGAAGATCTGCTCCTATGAAAAATATCGTGGAAAATCCTCAAAAGTCCGTTAGAAATCTACTAATCGAGCAACAGATATCTGTTCTATCCATTTTTAGTCTCCTTAATCAGATCCAGTCGTCAAAATAAATATCACTTTGAAAAAATTTTTGAGCCAAAAAATTGAAAAAAAATCTAGGGGTACCCCTGGCCTTTTTTTCAAATTTTTAGTCTATTTTTTTTGTCAAATTTTAACGTTTGATGGTTAGAACTGACTAAGAGGAACTAAAAATGACTTGTACCGTCGTTCTTTGCTTTCTTCGTCGATTTATCGCTCCGGAAATGGAATATGAAATTAACACCGTCCCGTCCAACCTTTCTCCCCCGGACTATTTGACCCTCCCGGTCTGGTTAAAGTTGACAGATCGGGCAATATGCATCGGTTCCAACTTTTTTTAGTGTCCCTCAATTGGATCCAATCCTAAAAGCCATATATTCCTAAAAAAGAATTCGAGCCAAAAAAAAAAAATGAAAAAACCTAGGGGTACCGGCCCCGGGGAATTTTTGTGTTTCGACCAAAGTCGATCCACCATATGTCCCCTTATATAAACCCCTTGCTTTTTTTAAAATTTTGAACCAAAAACTTTTTGCTGAATTTTTAACGTTTGATAGTTGGCATTGTTTCGGGGGAACTAAAAATGATGTTTTCTGTCGTCGGTTGCTCATTTCGTCGATTTATCGTGTCAAAAGTAGAAGATAAAATATACGCCTTTTCCTCCAACCTCCCGGCCGTGACCTGCCACCTATCCTGATCCGTATAAAATCGGCCAATTGGGCTACACTTATTGGTTTTAATCATATGTAGTTTCCCTAAATTAAATCCAAGCGTCAAAAAATAAAAATCCCATTAAAATGGAGATGACAGATGGATCTCTTTTTGGAGATGAAACCTGGCTAGCAGCCGTGGGAAAAATCGTTTACCGATTTCGGTCAGGGCTTTCACGTTTAAACGATTTCTCCCCATTTCAAACTGTTGTTTTGTGTAGCCTAACTTTGATTTCATCGTTGAACGTGCAATGAAAGTGAGTGCTTTCGTTTGTTTTGTAGATGGATTCGCTTTGGGGCGGACCGCTGTCGATGTTTGGTGGCGGCGGGGCAAGTTGGATGGGTCAGATTCGACCTCCAGTGGGTCTTCCCGGGGGGCAGCTGCCCACTCAAATACCCACCCAGCTCCCGGGGCAGATGCCCGCTCAGCTTCCAGGCCAACTGTCCAGCCAGCTCCCTGGTCAGTTAGCTGGACAGCTAAGTGGGCAGATTTCTAGTCAGTTGCCGGGCCACCTACCCAGCCAGCTGCCCGGACAGCTGCCAGGTCAGATGTCGGGTCAGCTGGCAAACCAGCTGACTGGGCAGTTGCCTGGGCAATTGCCTGGGCAATTGCCTAACCATGTGCCAGACCAGCTTCAAGGCCAGTTATCGCAACTGCCAACCTCGCTTTGGGGTGACGTCTGCGCTACTAAAGATATGAAGACTGAAAAACAAATTGTGGTGAGTATTATTCTGCGACAATCTTCGCGCTTCTTGCAAAGTTAAACACTGTTAGGAACGCTGCTTTTTCTTTATTTATTTTTTATTGCTTAAAATAGCAAATTTTCTGGACTTCATGGTCACTTAACGGTTCCTTCATGCTTCTATCTCTCAATCTTGCTTTTTTTAAAATGAAAAACTTGTTGGGTATGAACGTATGTCTGGTGTTTTATGTTTCTCGGTTCCGGTTAGGTACCGAGGTAGATTAATCAATAGCCATGTTGAAGGAAAAGCCGCTTAGCTCGTTTGCTTGATATAGCCATGGATAGCAGTCGAGTCTCGATAGTAATTTTCGATATTGCGTGATTTTTCGTCGGGTCCCATGAATTACGCTTTATCGACTGTATAACCAGTATATGATATACGCCCGTTTCAAATTCAAACTTTTAACAAGTATAGGACTGCGCAAAACTCATATTTTACCAGTGCAACTGTTTCTACTTCCTTAATGCTTTACTATTTCGAATGCGGATACCTAACATCTCGGATTTTGGGATAGCGTTAAGTGCCCGCTTCTTGAGTCATGTGTAAAGGGATTTGGATGTTTCTAGGAGGAGCAAATTCGAGCCGAAGAAGAGCGGAAGAGGCAGGAGCTCGGGCGGAAACAGCAAGAAGAAGAGCATCAGCGGAGGCTGGAAGAGGAGAAAGCGAGACAGGAGCACGAGGCTGCCCTGGCCGCCGCCGCCGCGCAGGCCGCCGCGCAGGCCGCTGCGGCCGAGAAGCAGAAGAAGGAGGCGGAGAAGCAGCGCCTCAAGGAAGAGGAGGCGGCCAGACTGAAGGAGGAGCAGAAGAAGGCCGCCAAGGAAGCCGCCAAGGAGGAGAAGAAGAAGCAGCAAGAAGTGAGTTCATCGTAAACTATTTCATCTTCTTTGGAATATTGCTCTTCTCAAGCGAAAAAGCCGCCTTTCGAACGGAGTAACGACTCATTTGTAACAGAAGAAGTAATATTCTTGAAAGGAAGGAACGGTAGCTTTGGAAACGATCTTGTCAGGTGATGCGAACCACCTTTAAGCTATGGAGATCGCTGGCCATAAAATGTTTATTTTATTTGCCTTTTTTTTTTTGACATGACGTCCACGTAGCGGTGCGCCCCCTCTCAATTTCTTAATCTTAATAACGGAGTGTCCAGGAGCCACTAATCTTTTACTTTAATTTCCCCGGCTAAGAAAATTTTTAGATTTTTCTTATTAATAAGGAATATTTTTGGGGTCCTATTTTCTTCTTTAAAAAATAGCCTTTTCAGTATTTTTGGGTAAAATATAGTGTGTATTCTCGTTCAAAGGAAAAGTAAAATCTTACGATAGGTACGATTTAAAAATCAGGGAATATTCTTACTAAATTTTGTTAAAATTCCTCGTAAGGTACTCTGGATAAGACCTCATTTCGGTTGTTGAGAAATGATGGTTATCAAATATGTGTTTTGTTTGAGCAGGAGGCAAAGAGGCAAGAAGCAGCCCGTAAGAAGGAAGAAGAAAAGAAAAAGAAGGAAGAGAAGAAGAAAAAGAAAGAAGAGGAGGAAAAGAAGCGCTTACAGCAAGAGGAAGAAAAGAAGAAGTAAGAACTCGTAATAGATGTAAGGTGGCTCTAAACCGGCGGAGTCACTTCAGGCCTTATACACCGAGAGAACGGGAGACGTTTTCTCACGCTACTGGTTTGTGCGGGTCGCCTACTTACAGGATGAAAGACAGCTCGCTCGGGTAAGTCCGGAGGAGTTCGCCTTCGCTCGGCTGCCGTTCACCCTGTAAGTAGGCAACCCGCACAAACAAGAGGCGTCAGGAAACGTCCCCCATTTTCGACGGCAGTGATACACCTTGAGTCGAGGTCGCGGGACGTTTGAAGTGGAGGTTGAGCGTGGTGTCGCTGTTGCAGACAAGAGGAGGAGCAGGCGCGGCGGGCGGAGGCGCAGCGCCGCCAGGCGGACGCGCTGCGCAGGCTGCACGAGCAGCAGCAGCTGACGCAGGTGGCCGCCGCGCAGATCAAGGTGGCCAAGTCGGCGCCCTGGAGCCAGCAGGCCGCCACGCTGACCTCCAACGCGAGCAGCCTGGCCGACATCCAGCGGACGCAGCGCCGGGAGAAGGAAGTGGTGAGTGTCCCTCTCATGGACTTGGGTGGACTCGAGTAGAATCGCTTGCCCGATATGTGGCGGTAAAACATGGAATCCCGATCCCCCAACATGTTCAGCATGGAAGTTCTTTTTTTTTCCTAAAACTATCCTCTAAGGAGTATGAGATATAGTACATATCAGAAGCGTATGAATGCTTTACCCCAATACCGCCCAGCGATGCCGTTCGGAAACAAAAATTTTGTTTTAGAGGATCTTTTTAGTTCAGTATTGTCACAATTTATAAAATATCACCACTTTAAAAACTTGAATTTTAATAATTTAGGCATATCCCAAAGCTTAAAATTTCGTATCTTTATGGGAAAAAATTCTTCCAATTCTCGTAAGCTAAATTTCACTCCAAATACTTTGGGCTGTTATGGATTGAAACCGACTACCGCCCAGCGATGCCATTCGGAAACAGAAAACTTTGCTTTAGAGGATCTTTTCTGTTCAGTATAGTCACAGTTTAAAAAATATCACCCCTCTGGAAACCTGCAATCCAATAATTTAGGCATTTTCCAAAGCTAAAAATTTCGTATTTAATTGAAAAAATTCTTCCAATTTCTCTTAAGCTAAATTTCACTCCTAATACTTCGGGCTGTTAAGGGTTAATTACTCGACGTGGCAGTTTGGCTCGTGTGGGGAATGTTGTTGACTCGTTTCGTGGTTCTGTGCAGCAAATGCGGGAGCAGCAAATGATTCTGCAGCAAATCCAGCAACAGAATCTGCAGCAGCAGCAAATGGCTTCCCAACAGCCACTCGCTCAGCTGGTGGCCCAGGGGCCGGCTTCCGGACAGAGCTCCTCGTCGCAGCTGCAGCTCAAATGGGCCGAGCGCCGCGTGCAGCCGGAAGCCAAGCCACTCGCGCAAATCCAGCAGGAAGAGCAGGAACGCCTGGCCAAAGTAAGTTTACAAATCCTGAGGAATACGTCAAGTCATTTCTGATGTGATGAAAGGTTGGATCAGGATCAGAAACACACGAAATGAGTATGTTTGGTTGTCGTGGCAGCAACTGGAGCGCGAGAGAGCCGAACGCGCCGAGAGAGAACGAGAGAGAGCCGCCGCGTCGCGCGACTCGGCCGCCGCCCCGCCCGTCGGCATCTGGGGCTCCGCACCGCAGAGTCTCACGTGGGGCAATGCCAGTAAGTGCCGGCCGGCGAATGCCCCCTACGAGGCTGTTGCCTTGCAACTCATGAGTTTCTTTCCGCAGGTTCAGCCGGCTTCTGGGACGATACCCCTGCTCCGTCCTCGCCAGCCAAACCCGCCTCGAAAGCGGCCGCCAAAGGCGCTAAGGCCGCGGCGGCCGCCGCTCCTCAACAGCAGCAGCAGAAAGGAAAGAAGAAGAAGGAGGAGGCGACACTACTCAAGCTGTTCGAGCAGACTGTTCAGCGGGACGACTTCCACCAGTGGTGCCAGAAGGCGCTGGAGAACTTGCATCCTTCAGTCGACAGTAAGTTTCCCTCCCAAGCACACGCTTTTAGTAATATCCTTGCGACCATCTTTTTCTTAAAACTTGAAAATCGCCGCTATTTGAGGTCATATTCCAGCGTATGGTCTAGGAGGCGGTCACAATTGGGAATGAAGTATTTTAGCTCAATAAGCATTGTTTGGTTTCAGTCCCGACGTTCATCGGGTTCCTCCGAGATGTGGAGTCTCCCTACGAGGTTAAAGACTACGTCCGTCAGTATCTGGGCGAAAGCGGGTCGGCCAACGACTTCGGGCGCCAGTTCCTGGAGCGGCGAAGCGCGTGGCTGAACCAGCGCCGGTCGCGCCCCGCCGCCGACGACATGTGCAGCCCCGCACCAGCCATCACCCCAGCTCCTCCGGTCAGCCATGAATTCACGGAAGTCAAGGTAAAGTATCAAACGGAACCCGGCGCATTCACACCACCTTTACACGTTTCCGCTTACCCTTATACTAAAGTAAGCGGCATCAGGCTTGGTGACAGCCGAGCGGAGGGAGCTGCGAGACTTTTACCCGCACCAAGGTTTACCTAACCTGCGCGGATGTATGTCTCAATCTATTATTGTCGGGCTGGAACACATGGGGAAGAAAGCGCAACTTCTCAGACTTGGAGCGTAGAGAGATATACGTATTTTCGTGTTTGCAGGGCAAAGGGAAGAAGACGAAAAAGGGTAAAATGCTGAAGGTGGACAGCCGGATCCTGGGCTTCAGCGTGACAGCTGCCCCGGACAGGATCGTTGGCGACCGCGACTACGGGGAGGGCCTCTAGGCGGCGTGCTTCCTTTGACTCCTGCGATTCGGTGGACTGGCCACCGTGACTGCTTCCATCTGTCTTGATTTGTGAGAATGCAGGGTAAAAAATAAAAGGGCAGCAGTTGCGCGCCCGGCGCGTCATTCATATCAAACCTTTGACCACAGTAATTTATTGGCATGCCTTATACAGTATTTTATATGACTTTGCTACGGAGCCGTGTTGACAACATTTTCTTCTTCGATCTCTCGAGTGAGATGCTGCTAGAGAATGAGCTCGCCGGAAAAGTTGTTCCCGAGAACGAGGAGGAGGCATTAGCTCTGGAAATCAAGTTCCGTTTGTTTTGAGATGTTCTCTTTGAGCTCGTCGTACTACATAGTGTCGTTTGTACCTGGTATGATTTTACTGTGTTTTTTTTGTTTTTTTTTCTGAGTATGTTTATGTTCTAAGTAATAAATAATCCCACCTGTTAACTGATTTTTTTTTTCATTCGAGTCGAACCAGTCGGAGATCGACTGTGGGATTACTGTGGGATCCGTCTCTTACTCTGGCTATCACATTTTTTTCTCTTCTTTCTGGAGGAATCGGAGAGCCTGGAAGGTAAAGAGGTGGCAACTGACAAGATGAACTTGGAAGGTTGTCGCCTCTATGGGCTCTCTAGTTCTTCCGAGAGCTGTTCACGTGGCGACACTATCTGTTCAAACTTGATTTCGACTCTTTATGGTATTGTGAAGAACCATATGTCGTGTGGTATTATTGCCTCTCCTGTGTGAATTCGAAACAACTCGTGACTTCGATAGGGAGACTTTTCTTTAGGCAATTCTGTAAATGACATGAAGTCTATTTTTTATGTGTACATAAAACATTTGTGATAGGTAAACAGAAAATAAGGACATGTCTTGTTGATAATAAATGATTTGTTATTTTTGACCCATGCAGAGTTTTAATGTACATATAAAAGCGCCGCCCGCGGGCGGCTGAAGTACCTGACATTAAAACGGACTGACTCGCTGATATGCGTTCAACTGACTTGATCTTTGTTAGTGTTTGCTTTGCAACTCGATTGGCAATAAAATTGGTACCACTGTACCACTGTGATCTGTGTAATCAGTTGTCTCAAACAAGTCTAGCTGATGAGCCTAATTCGCCGTGTCCCTTTTAAAAATCGCCTTAACCAAAGAAACTCTTCAATGAAATGCTCGAGTCTGAACCATGCCACATTCAACACCAAGATAAAGTTTTCTTCTCTATAAATGAGCCGCTCCTTTAATGAGGCACTGTGAACAGTCGAGACATAATAGGGAGGGTCCGTCGAATGAACTAGAACATTACAGATTGGTAAAGTCTCGGGAGAATCTGGAAATACTGTATAACCTTGATTTGTAACCCGAAATAACTTGAACCTTTCCCTAGTAATCCGTGGAGTAAATTAGCATTTTATTTGGACATGGATCGTAAAGGAAAAACGTACGTAAACTACCGTTTAATTCGAAGTTTTCTCCTCATTCTTTGAATTTTCTATGCTGGCAATGTGTAGTAGTACAGATTTTTGATGGTTCGAATTTTTTTTTCTCGGCTCGTTGAACTTCGAATTTTCTAAGTTGCTCTGTGTTGGTCGTAAGTATTGGTACCTCTTTTCTTTTTTTTGTATTTGTTTATTTATTTACTTGGTGTTTTTACTTTTTAGCCGTTTCCTGGACGTCAGAGGGTATTTCTTCAGTAATCCTTAAAACTTTTGAGAATTTTTTAATTTAGCCGTTCTTCCGTCAAGAGTAGCCTATGAATGAAGGTGAAAAGAAGTGAGAGTCCCTAATACTCTGATAGATGCATGTAACGAAATTCTTGGGATGATTTTCAACCGAACATAGACAAATTGATGTTGAATAAACTTCTTGAAATTTATAAAGATTTTAAAAGAAACCGCGCCTTTGCGAGGGGTCTGATTGGCCAATCAGAGATCACCCAGTTTGAGGCTCTCTGATTTTCATATTTATTCCAAGAGCGGAATATGCTCTTTAATAACACTCAGTCCATGGTTCCCGACATTTGTTGTTTGTTGGTTGTGTAATTTTGTGAGCAACAGAAAAATTTCTGAAATTCCTTCACTGCGTGAATTATTTGTAAACTAAATGTTAGTTTGAGATTGATACTGATCCGTACCATAAAATTTGTGTTCATGCTGGAGATGTCTCCGCTTTAAGACTGAGAGAATCCATCTTTTTAGAGGTGTATGACAACAATAGCAGAAGACGATAAACGTGATAAAAATCTGAGGTAAGTAAACACTAAGGAATAGTTCTTTTAACTACACAACTGTTGTGTTTTTGAGTTTACTCGGAGATGGTGCTGGTTTTCGCACTTCGCGTTTTCGACAAGAAGCTCTGATTGTTCTTTTGACGTCCATAAATTGGACCGTGTTGCAGGACTTTGCTCGTCCCACAGACCCGTCAGCCAAAACAAAATAATCCTTTCTACTGAAAATAATTTTAGACAGTTGTCAAGTCATATTCGCGTTGAACATGGGTTCTTTATGTTGCGGGAAGGTTTCCGTTCACGAAGATGCCATTTAATAATATCCGCGCCATTTCAGTCTACATTCACTATCATGTGAGAGGGTCAGTCAGTCTAGCCTTCATAATGCCATAAAATTAAAAGTCCTAACATATTTGCATGGAGGATGATATTTGTACCAAAT
>Ga0058701_10004858_pt1 | contig 11001 bp, 6 predicted proteins | sample AgamicOrMae_FD_97039 | JGI IMG/M metagenome (GOLD analysis project Ga0058701, IMG submission 97039) | Agave microbial communities from Guanajuato, Mexico - Or.Ma.e | ecosystem: Host-associated > Plants > Phyllosphere > Phylloplane/Leaf | place: Guanajuato, Mexico | collected 2012-06-04 | reverse complement strand
TCGATGTCCTGCGCTGTGATTGGTCGCTTTTCGAAAGGCAGTGGCAATGTAAGTGGCAGCGGCAATGCGTTGTGTGATACAGGCTTTACGTGCGCCCCCCTCCTCTCGCTCTGTCAGCCAATAGTATACTACTGGTGTAGTATTAGTGAGTACAACTATGGCGCCTAAGTTGATCAAAGTTATCCAGAGAATAGGCCATATCCGTAACGTTGGCGTAAATATCACGAAACTTGGACCGTGGGAAATTTAAATAAGCTAAACAAACGAGATCCCCAAACGTACCCCGCACTCGCTATTCTGGATCCTGATTGAAGGACAGAGAGAACAAGGCAGTAGGACAGGGAATGGAAGAGCGCACCCGCACCGCGCCAAAGTCACAACACTGCACTTGCCTGTATGAATTGGTCCAAGTCCTCCGACGGGGGGTATGGGGTCTTGCTTACTCTCGACACGACTCTTAACTTGTTACTCGATGACTGAATGCCCATCCCTATTATCTGATCTTACTTATCACCTCGTATATGGCGTAAGTGGGGGATAGCTATCCCTGTTTCCCCTCTCGGAGGGTGGTGTGGAGGAATTCTGCGAACCTCTGTGCGCGGCGTGCACTCGGAGCCTCCGTTCCCTTGGTCGGGGGATTGGTGGCCGCTCCAACTAGTGCTGTGTCCAGCTTGCGCGATCAGAGGGCCGGGATTATTTTTTGCATTCCTCCCCCTTCCCCCCGCGGGGGGGGGGTCCAGGAACTACTGCGTGCTGTGTGTTGCTGCGTGCTGCCGCACGCAGTGCGCGTAAGTGCATCAAGGAACCCTCTTCCCCATTTAGCCGCCGGAGTGAGAGACTGCTCGGCTGCTGCGCGCCGTGCGCCAAGGAGCCTCCTTCCCGTTTTTTCTTGCCGCCGAGGTCAGTGACTGGTCGGCTTGCACCGAGGAGTCCCCCATTCCCTTTGGCCTATTTTTGTTGCTGGAGCTGGGTGGTTCTGGCGCGTTCAGCCGGTCATAAGAAGTATCCTTTTAATCGACCGAAGGTAGCAAGACCCCCATTTTTCCCGGACGGAATCACTCGTTAAAATAAGAATGATTGAAAGCTTAATACTACAGAAATATAGTGTCATCTGCCGAGCTTTACGGGTTGCCTAGCACAGGGCAAACCCGTAACACTTGGAGTTCTGCGATGTATTTTGGGACTGATTCATTCGGATGCTGATTCCGTTGTGAGAAGGCCAAATCGTAGGCCGCTTGAGTCGATTCTGGCTCTAACTCTTCCTTCAGTATTTCGACCAGGTCCGCAATGCTTTTGGTATAGGGACGGTCGGGAAGACAGGCTTCTTAAAAAACTCCTTATCCACGACGACCCACACAAGACAACAAATATGCCCGACGGGGATTGTACTGTGGCAGCACATGGCCCTCATCGTCCCAGTCCACCTGTCTAATACCAGCAATCTGGTTCATCGCAGTCCATGGGTTCACCATAAGGGCGATCTTTTCGTCCCTGTCCCAGGTGCACCAGGCAGCACAATCCAAAAACCTGTCTTGCAGTTAATTGGCAATGTAGAAAATGTATGCAAATCGGGCACATTGCGGGGTGTTGCCCCAGTGGTCGCAGTGATTCAGTTGTCCACAAAGTCAGTGTGAACGAGCAAGTTGCTCGTGTGGGTGCTGCAGATGTTGGGGAAAGCACGCCTGTGAGTTAAGTTAATTTTCTAGTGGATCCCAATGTTAATTTTGTATCGGATTGGGTTCAGTCTTCACCAAAGTCTGATTTCCTCAGTGAAGTGTTAATTCGTCTGATTTTCTTAAGCCTAGTGTTGAATTGTATGATTTTCCTATTTTGTAATCAGTCTGTGGATTGTGTTCCTGCAGTTGTCTAGTCAATTGTGTCCAAACTCAAGGTAATGAAGAAGAGTCTACTCTTCTGTCCAGTGAAGGGGTTAATCCTGTAACCTCAGTGGGTAACCTCGCAGAATTCCCAAGCACGGTAATATCTCTAAATATTAATGATAAGGTAATTCATTGTGAGGTCGATACTGGTGCTGGAGTATCTTTTATGTCTGAGCTCATGTTTAATGATGTGTTTGGTAATCTTACCTCAACACCTAGTCCTATGCAGTTGTCAACTATTTCTGGTGACAATGTGCCAGGTCTAGTGGAAGTTTTTGTTAAAAAGGTATCTTACGCGAAACTTCATGTGTTGCCCTTAGTCATTTGCTTTGGTAACTTACCAGCTCACCCTCTGGGTCGTCAATGGTTAGATTCTCTTTACCCTGAGTGGAGGCAAGTATTGTGCAATACTATTCAAAACGTATCCTTCGATAAGGAAGCTTTTGTAGAAATGTTATCTAACCAATACCCCAGTGTGTTTATAGCTGATGCATCGTCCACTATTAAAGGGATGGAAGTCTCCCTATCCCTCAAGCCCGATGCCAAGCCTGTTTTCAGTAAGGCTTACCCCGTGCCTAATGCTTTTTTACCTGTTGTTGATAAAATACTTGATGAGTGGATTTTGCTGGGTAAGATATTTTCTGTGCCATAATCAGAATTGGCTTCCCCATGCATTTTGGTTCCCAAAAAATCGGATGGTTATTGTCTTGTCATCGACTTTAAAAAGTCGTTGAACATGCAATGTCGAACGCAAATTCACCCTCCTCCAAACCCGGAAGATATTTATGCAAAAACCGCTGGTGCGAATTTTTTTTTTGTCTTCTTGATGTAGCCTTCTTCAAGGCCGTGACTGTGTTCGGACCATGATCCTCTCTGTGTGTTCTCGTGTTTTCTTAGTTGTAGTTGTGAAGTGTTACATGATGACTGAATAATAAGTTCTCTGTGATTTACGTTGGTTAAACCCTTAATCGACCCACACTCAGTCTTCACGCTTAAGTTAAGTCAGTTTAAAATGTCTTAGTCCAGTCGTCGAGAGACATCACAGATAGGAATAGGAAGGTTCTCGAATGGAAGGACAAAGGACGTTTACGTGGAACTGTAGGTCAGAGAGCCTCGTGGCGGCTAGAGGCCTGGATATACTAGAGAGAAGGCATTGGGCAGCCATTTTTTTTTCTTATAAGACCGCCCAATGCATTGTAGCTCACGGAGAAACTTCGGAGACAAGATGGCGGCGCCCATGGCTTTGCACCCTCAATGCCTCCTCTCTAGTATATCCAGGCCTCTATTGGCGGCTATCCCCCCCATGTCGGTCCAAGAGGTGGAGGGAGGGTTGGGGACAAGCATGCTCTGTAAGCGGCCGGGAGGCGCGAATTAGCATGGACGGACGACAGGCGCTGTTGCCAATTCCTCGTTAAAAAACTTAGCAATAAGAAACTGATAACTGAACCTTTAAAAGGCCCGACCTAAAAGATAAATCTTGAAAGGGCAGTCGAAAATCTAGCTAGCATGAAGTAGATTAGTCAAGAAGGGAAGAAAAGGAGTGCGGCTCTTTGAAGAAAAAAAAACAAAAAAAAAACTCAAGTTCGGATTGTGAAGTGATAGAACCGTTCCATCGTTGGCCCAAAAACGGTCTTTTCATCACCAAGTACCGAAACATAGGGTTAAAAACGTCGGAACTGGAAACAACCGAGGTGACTTGTGCGTGTTGCCTACTTCAGCGAAACTAAAATCTCGCGGGGGTACCCCAAAACGATGATTTTTTTTCGTATTTTGCAAGCGTTCTGTGACCACTTATGGCGGTTTAGTCCGGTAAAAATATCACACCCAGCGCTTTTTATCGAAAAAGGGTACTTTTTTCGACATTTTAAGGGGCTGCGGGCCCTTAAACATTAAATCTTTTACTTGAAATTTTGCACACCTCATTTTCATGCCAAGTGACATAAATTAACGAGTGAGCCCGGTGAAATTTCGAAAAATGTGTAATCTCGACCCGCCCTACTGTACTATCAGTTCAAAAGGTATTGTCCGGCTCTGGTCGTGCAACAAGGCGGTGGCCAATGTACGTGGACCAACTAATTCGCCGCTTGTGGGTATAAGGGTCCGATCCGAAGTATACGTATACGGATTGCAGTAATACGTTATAATGTCCACACCTAAGAACGCAGCAGCTGCGGACAGTTGTATTTCCCCATGAGGCGGAGCCTTCCTGCGCGACCAGAACCGGACAATACCTTTTGGACTGATAGTACCCAGCTTAAATTTCGTATATAGATCTCTTATAAGAAAATGCAAAAATTTTCGTATATGATTCCAACATTGATTTCTCATTTGAATTTTAAACCTTTTCGTATAAGAAATTTTTATGCGCGTTTTCGTATATGAATATTTCATGCGCGTGTCGTATATGAATGTTATGCGCATGTATTCGTATATGAATTTCTTGTACGTTCCCTCTCGTATACGATTCACATGGTTTCGTACACGAGCGAAGGACGTACAGGAAATTCCTTTACGGAGCGAGATGAAACCTGAAACTTTAAGAGAACATACAAAAGCAGAACAGTTAGGAAAAAAAAGAAGAAGAAATGACAGTTGCTCACTAAAATACTATATTTACTATAATCAACGATCTTGTAAATAATACTGCATGTCGAGAACAAATGCAAATCGAACAAAATTCAATGCAAAATGTCATACTACTTAACATTAATACAATCAAGTAAAATCAAATATCAAGCGCAATATAATTAGGTCATAACAATTGCAGTCTTGAAATCAGTCTGGGATGTTTGTGCCAAGCGTTGGCAACACAAGCCTGAGAAAACAAAAAGAAAAAAAAAAGATTACCATCACATTTGTGCGCAAAAAAACATAGTGCAACTTCACTCGTAAATCGATGAAAGGAGATTCCGCCAATTCGCAACATTACAGCGGCTCACTCGGTCGTAGTTCAAGCATTTAAATCATTAAAGATTTACATCAATCTTTAAAATGAATCTCTACAAAACCTTGCAAAAAGAAAATAATAAATAAAAAGGGGGTGGAGGTTTTTTTTTGAGCAAGTGCTGTTAATTTTGCAAGTTGGTGGAATCTGCAGGGTAGGTATTCGGTAGAGCAGCTAATGGAAATCTTCTATATTACTTGCCTTTAAATCATCGTTAGGTCCATCAGGTTACTCTACTGAGGCATCGCGCTGGGGCGGGTCTTCATGATTGTGGTCAGCGGTTATTCCTCCAGCACCAGGAGTTGTCTCTTTCTCAGTGGGCGTTTTCTCTGGTGATCCTGTGTCGTCGGACTTCTTTTTATTTCCTTTTTCAAAAAGCTGAAACAAAAAGCTGGGATTTAAACAGCTGCTGCAAATAAGTAAGGAAACCGTCTATCATCCACGTCGACACTACCTGCATAGCGGAAAAAAAATAATTGAAAAAAAGGACAATATTCCGATATTGGGGGGTTTATTTTATTCTTATATATTTCTTTGATTCAAATTTACCGCTATTAAAAATAAGCAGTGTCACCGTGGATTGCAGATGGTCCCTAATCTAAGGATAATACAATATAGCGGAGAAAACTTACTTTACGTAACCATCGGGCCTCGTCGTTTAGTTTGGCACATATGACCTTTTTTTCCGTTCTTTATCGTGTTCTGGAGCAGAGTGTCTGGCGCTCCAATATATCGGTAGTAACCCTGAAGACCACCTGTAAATGAAAACACTTCATTAGCCAAACAATTCGATATCTAAGGGGGAAGCAGTTCGGCTATTTTCTTTCAGATTAAAATTCAAAACGTAACGGAGTCCATAGAAATAAATTAAATAATTCAAAGACGGAATCTGAACTCCTAGGCGCTGTCACACTGGGTTTGACATTCGGACGAGCCCAGCCAGTCAGCGCCTTTTTTTTTTTTAAACAATGCAGATGCTGCAACGAACTGATATCAGCTGATTGTGGCACGAGAGAACAGTTGCTTTCGATTCTACTCCAATACAGTAAAGTCCGCCTGTTACGACCACCGCTTATGGCAAGCCTATGATGACCGAAATCTGTCACCAACTGGACAAAATGATTGTAAAAATGTTCGGTTATAACGACCTCTCGCTTACAACGAGCGATGCGTGGCTGACAAGTTTGGTAATCGTTATAAGCGGACTTCACTGTATTTTTTTTTCCAAGAAGATATTGTTGCGAATTAGTGACTCACCTAACAGTGTGTTGAGCTTTGCCGGAGTCATCGGGATTTTCTTGTTTGGCCCCTCAACTTTGCTATGCTTTGGTGCACCCCCCTTCATGGTTTTAAGACCAAGTTTGCGGCGCCCCCACAGGGCCCGCATTAGTGCGGAGATGAAAGAATTTTCATTCTTGCTCAGTCTTATGGCATTCCAACTTGTAGAGTCAACAAGCACACCGTTGCCCAAGTTCACCTGCAAATATCAAGGTTAGATGACCTACATATTCCGAAAATTCCCCCCTCCTCCCCAAATGACAACTTTTTGAGCAAGAGAGGAGGGGAGAGGTAAACAGTTTAGTTTCATACTGACGTGCTGAAGAAAAAGGGAGTAACTCCACCTTCAATCCTGCCGAAAGATTAACTGACAGAATCTGAGTCTAATGTTTTAGAAGTTCTCAGAGTGGAATTACTGTTTTCTTCCTTCACGGCAGTACCGCTATTTCACTTCCTAAAATCGACAAATTTCCCGCATTTCACAAAGTTGCCTGACAACACGAACACTTAAGATAAAAAAAAATAGGACTGCGTGAGATGTATACATGTGAGCCCATTAGCCTAGAGAGCCTGCAAGCAGAGTTTGGCAGAGTGTACCACGTGACCACACCAAGGTTTGGATCCCAACCAATCAGCGAAGCCAACAGCTGGATTCCAACCAATCAGATTGGTGGAATTCAAAGGGACCTTTAGAGTTGGCCACTCTCGCGACACTACAGTCTCTAGATTAGCCCTCAGCCATGTTCACAATTCACATTAGTTAAAAGGCCATACATACTAGTCCCCCTTCACCGCAGCATGGAGTTCAAGGTTGCTAACTGTTTGTTCGTTTGTTTGTTTCAGAAATGGCGAAAATGTGGAGGGCGCCACTCACAAGCAGGTGGTGGACTTGATCAAGTCGGGCGGCGACATCCTCACCTTAACAGTGATATCGGTAACAGCCCAGGAGGCGGAGCGGCTCGAGCCGTCGGAAGAAACAGCAGGCTACAATTACATAGATTATAGCGAGAAACGCTCGCTGCCTATCTCGGTGCCAGATTATCATTATTTGGAGAAGGGAGGGGAGCGGTATGTGGTAAGTGAACGCACAGTCGTTTCGTTGTTTTCCGTACGAAGTGAAGGGTTTAGACTGGACGAATCCCGCACGAATTACCTACTCTGTAATTTTTTCGCACTGGAAATTGTTTCATGTTCCTTCTCGGTTCATGTTTACTTTATGAGGATGGGCTTCATCCATCCGTGAGTAGCCTAGTGCCTCGCCATCGTTTTGCTCGGTTATACATGACGTTGCTTGGGCTACTTGTCCGCGGCATCGTCTCTGGCTGCCGCCCAAGGTAAAGCGGCATTACGCTTGGGGACCCTTAAACCATAACAGTCCAAAGTATTTGGAGTGAGTTTTAGGTTAAAAGCATCTGAAAGAATTTTTCCCATTAAATTACGCAATTTTAAGCTTTGGAAAATTCCTATATTATTACATTTCAGGTCTCCAGAGGGGTGATATTTTTCAATTTTTGACAATACTGAACTATAAAGATCCTCAAAAATATATTTATTTTTTTATTAAATTATTATTTCGGCAATGTTGGGCGGTAGTGGTTTACAGTGGTTTAGATCAACTTAGGTTAGGTATCTTTTCCGTCGCTCCGCTCGCCTTGATGACGGAAGATGGCACAATACAAGGTTCGAAATTTCGAATCGAGCTCACTTCTGTGGTATTAGCTCACTCCAAACCTTGAGTCACCATCATTATCGTGAACAATTTTCCCGTTGCGGCTGGCAATTTTCGAACACGATCTTTCGACGAAAAGATATTTGAGTCGTGGCTGGTTTTTAATCGTACCGAGATTTTCAATTAAGCCAGTGTAATGCGTGAATGAAACGCTAATGTTTTCGCATTTCTGTTCTCCAGGTATTTAATATTTATATGGCCGGTAGGCACCTGTGCTCCCGACGGTATAGGGAATTCTCCAACCTGCACCTTAACTTGAAAAAAGAGTTTATTGGTTTTAATTTCCCGAAATTACCCGGGAAGTGGCCGTTCACGTGAGTATTTGGCGCAGTCTCTGAATGAGATACTTACAGGGCGGATAATTCAATCTAGATTGTTATTTTTTCAGGTTGAGTGAACAGCAGTTAGACGCGCGGCGAAGAGGTTTAGAACAATACATGGAAAAAGTCTGTGCGGTGCGGGTCATCGCCGAAAGTGATATTGTGCAGGAGTTCCTCACGGATACAAATGACGACCAGGTAACGAAAAGCGCGTACCATCAGTGGCAAAGGTATTGCTCCCTCTCATGTTTTCAAACCTTCGTAACTTGGGAACAGAAAGAGCTACAGCAAAGGAGCACCAAATCAATTCGGTGAATATTTGCTCTACCTATCGACTTAATAGAATGCTTTTTTGTTGTATCAATTCCCGTTTTCCAGTTAAAGAGGTTTGAAATACATGTGAGGTAGCAATACTTCTGCCCCTGATAAAACAAATCCACGCCCATTTTCCTCTTAATAATATTTTACTTCTTTGTTCAGTGAAAGTTTTGCTGTCGCGCAAAAAATTAAGTTTGAGAAAAGATCAGGTTCTGTTTTTAGACCCAGGTTTACGTAGTCTCCTTGTTGGTCTGCACTGTTGGTCTCCGTGTCAGTGTTTGTCCGTGTGCGTCTGTTTGTTTGTGAACCTGCAGAGGTGCGCGAGGCGTACTTTTAAACGAGTAATTTTTACGGCTGGCGAAACACTGAAAGACTGGTCGCACTGACAAGGGGAGTACCTTAACTTGCCGCCTCCGATGTTCTTGAAACTTTCGGGAATTTAAGATAGTTTTATTGAAAGATACCCAAGCCCAAAACTTGCTATCAGAGTGCATTTTTTTCTACCTTAAAAACAACGTTTAAAATTGAACAAAAAATGAAAAAAAACGAAAAATTGCCAATATCTTGGAAACAGCTGGAAATATCGCAAAATCCTCAAAAATTCAACCGTAGACGCCACTTTTAGGTGTTCTACAATAAGTAATTATTGGTTTTAACCCATGACAGCCCAAAGTATTTGGAGTGAAATTTAGATAAAAAGAAATTGAAAGGATTTTTTCCATTGAAATACGCAATTTGAAGCTTGGAAAATGCCTAAATAAATAAATTTCAGGTTTCCAGGCGCTCTGTTACTGAAGGTGCATCTTCGGCGCTGTATTTGCTGCGTAAAGTTCTTGAAGTACCCGTTTATTGATTCAGTCTTTAGGAAGCTACAGTCTGACCGTTGTAAGATTACGCCTGAACTTTGAACGCGCGTACGAAGTGATTCTTCATCCTATTTTGAACCAAAAGTACCGACAGCAATTTCCAACCAGCATCCTTTAAAGTGCTGTTGTGTTGAGTTGGGATAACTTATCTGTCCATAACTGCGACTGAACTTCAAAGTCGAACGTATTCACATACCATAAGTTTAACCCATTTTTTCTCAGTTATTTGTAATGTTTGAATGAACGATGAAATATCTTTCCCTCACCTCATTTTCCTCTTTGTGTTTTTAAGAATTGAAAGAATCGTGTCTTATGTGCAAGGGATCTACCACACGTTTCTGTGAGCTTCACTTTGGTCGCTCAAATTCGACTCGTTCGGCTTCTTCGAGTCTGTAGATTCGTCTCTTCGCCGGGAGCGAGTCTTTACGAGTCGAACAAGTTTACAGTCAAAGCTCGCTGAAATTGTCGTTAATGTTATCGAGCTAGCCAGAGAGGAAATTCCAGACGCGCTGTCCCGATGGTCTTCCCTTAGCGATATAAAAACTGCTGTGCTTTGAGTGTAAATAAGTCACTTGTTGACGTGCCGCATCACTTAACTCAACGAGCCTTTCGTAGTTTACAGTTCACTCGCGTAATAGCACGACTCGCTCGCCGCACTCTGTGTGTCTTTTTCTGTGTGTCTGTATTTTTCTGTCTGGACTGTTACGTAGGACGATATTTCTCAATACCTCTAACGGCGTGACTTAAGACTTGCTGCAAGGATTTAAAGATCACCACTGGAAGTGAGCCTGAAGGGTTCTTTAGCGTCGAAAACTACTCTGGACGTATTTTTATCACGCAGCTTTTAACATTCATGCGCACATAACCACGTCGCACAGTAGTGCCAACTCTATTCTGTAATATTGTTCAATCGTGAGGTGCATGTTTTTCGCCGTTTATGGCTCTTCTCATTCCTGCGTTCTGACATTACAATTTTTTTTTTCAAACATTGCGTTGAAAATCTGGGTGCGTCTTATTCGCGCATAAGTACCGTATTTAAGACGAATTTCAATCTTAATTTTCAATGCAAACTAGAAGAAATGAATAGTCTGGTTGAGAGGAATTCTTTTAGGTGTTATCAAACCTGGAAATGAAAAATACCAACTCGATGCGAATATTGTCTGTCTTTTTAATGTGCGTCTGTGTGTGGGTGTGTCATCGTGGAACTTTTGGAGTGGCAGAGGAGATAAAATTGAGATTGAAAAGGTTGTTTTTTTTTTTTTTGTGTTTTAGGGCCATATCTCACCGGTTGATCTCAAAGTTCAGCTGCCTGACAAATCAGTGGTGACCGTATCCGTGCGCAAAAATTGGCCTGCTGAGGATGTGTACAACGCTGTAGTAGAACGAATTCGCATGGCGAAAGCCACCTCAAATTATTTCTACCTTTTCGAGGCGGTGGAAGATAATTTTGGTAAGTCATTGAGATGTCTTGCCTCAGCCGCGAAGCATGTCCCTCATCGGCGCTCCCGTTTTTTATCTGCCCACAGATTTTTTTTTTGAGATCTTAAGGATATTCCAGCGCAGTGGGCTAAAATTAGACAAGGACTTGATATTTTCAGGATTAGTTCAAAATGTGTATGTCTATCGAATGGCGAAGTCGAAGAAAATTTGACCGTTCCGTTTTTAC
>Ga0058701_10004857_pt1 | contig 11003 bp, 4 predicted proteins | sample AgamicOrMae_FD_97039 | JGI IMG/M metagenome (GOLD analysis project Ga0058701, IMG submission 97039) | Agave microbial communities from Guanajuato, Mexico - Or.Ma.e | ecosystem: Host-associated > Plants > Phyllosphere > Phylloplane/Leaf | place: Guanajuato, Mexico | collected 2012-06-04 | reverse complement strand
CTTTTATAGTGCAGACGTAAAAAAATCCAACATTTTGGTCAGGGTTTATACGATATTCTACAGAACTTCTGACATGCATTGTACCGTTTGTCGAGGAAAAGAGTGAACGACGAGACCGGAATGACTCACAAGGGCATAAGCGACGGCGAGGAAGTGTTGAGTGCGGGAGGATGGGGCAAAATTAAAAGGAAGCCTGCTCTGTGTGAAGGGGTGAACAAAGTGGGTGCTCACTCGGTCCCATTTGAGCCCTCCACTTGTACCGAATAGAAACATAGTCCGAAATAGAACATAAAGGTTATGTGAGGTGTCGTGTGCTCGATCGGCAAGGTCGGAAAGGTGGAACACAAGGTGTAAAAACCGGGTAGCTGTCATAAGCGCCAAAAACCACAGGCGCCAACGCCGCAAGCGCCAATCCGTAACCGCCAAACGAGAAAAGTCGCAAACGCCAAAGGTCTTAACTGCAATACTAACCTTACCTAACCTAACCTAACTTAGCCTAACCTAACTGAACTTAACCTAACTTGACCTTAACCTAACCTATACGAACTTTGGCGTTTGCGACTTTTCTCGTTTGGCGGTTACGGACTGGCGCTTGCGGCGTTGGCGCTTGTGGTTTTTGGCGCTATCGAATGCCCCCCTAAAAACCGACCTTAAAAATTAAGAGCGACGCAGCAGAGCATCTAGATAAAACAACGAGAATTTGGTAAAAAAGAGGCATACAAAGAGCGTGTTGGGGCTTAGAGTTGCATCGGCCCTGTCATTCTCCTGTCCAATGGATTGTCGTTAATGATGAGCTCCAGTTGAATCGTCCGAAAGGGACAAATGACACACGATGGGAGAGTAATTACGTCTGCGAGTTACGCAGACTCTAATCACAACGCATTTTACGATCTAATCACCAAACTGGAAGGCAATACAATTGATTTTAACTGGCCGCATCGCTCCAAAGTGCCTGTAAATGGAGTTCCACGAAAACGGGCAACGTAGGCAAAAAGCAGTGCGTGTATGTTTAGCGGGTTGCGTGGCGTGCCAACGCTGGAAATAGACTCAACAAATACGTAAATAAAGGACAGTATTTAACCTTTAGGGAATCAACTGTCCGGGGACCGCTTTCGTATCTTATCTAAAATACATCACAAAACCTAGATATGCAATGTTTCCAACGCGTAACAAAGACGTTGAAAACCGAAACTTGGAACATCTATCTCTCTCTAGCAATTGGCAAAGAGGGGCTCTAACGTACATGTCGAAAGTTTCGGACAACGGTTACGAAAATCAATTCATTTTGTAATTCAGCAGTGTTTGTAATCATGTTGCAAGCGATACCAAGAGTACGCACGACTCGGTACGTGATAATATGACGCCTGATAAAGAAAAGACGATTTCCCATCACGATCTGTCGCTTCTCCACGCACTACGTTGCTCTACGTTGGCTACGTTTATAAGTACTAATTTTGGCACACTGCCAACAACACACCCACAAAAACTGAAGCGGAGCAGAGTCTGCTGTCGTATACGAAAGTATAAAAAGATTCACTTTTTTAAATCACGGTGTAAATTATTGTAAATATCCATGAAGTCATACAGTACTATGAATCCAACAGGTATTGTCGGGTTCTGGTCGGGTTGGAAGGCTGTGCCTTATGGGGAAATGAATTGACCACCGCCTCGTAAGCACAAGAACCGGACAATACCTTTTGGATTAGTAGGCTCAAAAATATTGATTGCTCCAATTATTTAAAATTCCTGTAACTTTGGAACAGAAAGAGCTACAACAAAAAGCTAATATCAAAGTGCCAGATCAAATCTCAATATCAAAATCAAATCAATAAAAAATAAAATCAAAATCAAGACCAAAAGAAGTATCAAAATGCAAGATCTCTTGAGGATCTAGCGATTTTATTTAGTGCATATCTGACGCATCTCTCTCCGTTTCAAAGTTACGGTGGTCTGAAAAAATGGGAGCGATCAATACTTTTGAGACCGATAGTACTTATAATCATGACATCAGTGAATTTAGTGTACTGACTGCATATACAGCTTGTTCTTTGTTTCTCCTCCCCCTCTACTTGCGTACGAAACCCTACACGCTAAAAAAATTAGTAGTACAAATTTAGTACTAAAATTTTACAATTTAAGAGTAAAAATTCACTCCTAATTAGTGAAAAATGAGTCATTATTTGCTAATAATGGATTACGTTTTTCTATTTAAGAGTGAAGTTTCACTGCCAAAGCAATTTTCACTGCAATTTTTTTTAGCTTATACGCGTTTTCCGGTGGTATATACATACACATGCATTCTCCAGCCAGGGTCGTCGCAAAGAGTGGATCGACATCGTAGCGAGGCATCGGGTACTCAAACCAACGTTCATTTTGATTAGCAGTAGATAAGGCTAAGAGAGAACTGGCACACCACCTAACCTAACTTAAACTAGGGTTATTTTGCAACCTAAACTTACCTAACCTAATCTAACCTAACCTTACCTAACCTAGCCCAACCTAACCAAGGCTTCAGCTACCCTAGATTAAGTTAGGTTAGGTTGCAATATAACCCTAGGTTAAGTCAGGTTAGGTGGTGTGCCAGTTCTCTATTAGCCTTATCTACTATTAGCGATGTAATTTTTTGTTTGTAAAGTTGGTACTCACTCGTGAGAGCGCGTTGATGCGCTATCGTCGTCCTTTTTGTGGCGCGAAGAGCAGCTGCTCCCCATAGCGGTTCTGAACTGCTCACTGGTTAGCCGGAGCCGGCGGCGAGAGCCACCGAAGGCGCCAGAGCCACAGAAGGCGCCAGAGCCACAGAAGGCGCCAGAGCCACAGCCGACACAGCCGACGCGGGTCGCAGCCGCATGTCGCCCGAGAGCCTCAAGCTCATCTCATCCCATATGCCTGAGCACATTTCGACATCAACACACAACAAGGCAGTATGCCTTTGTAACAGTATGACAACTTGTATACTGCGCTCGTCTACACTGTTTCAAACATGGCGCGTCTCCGCGGTTCGACGACTCGCCCCGAACGAGAACTAATATCGCCATGGAATAAGCATAGATTAAAACAGCCCAAAGTAATTGGAGTAAAATTTGGCTTAAGGGAAATTCGGAGGATTTTTCCCATTAAATTACGCAATTTAAAGCTTTGGAAAATGGCTAAATTATTTAATTTTAGGTTTCCAGAGAGGTAATATTTTTTTTAAATTGTGACAATACTGAACTGAAAAGATCCTTTATTTTTTTTTTCGAACTTCATTGCTGGGCGGTACAGGGTTAAATAACGCAAATTTTAAGCTTTGGGAAATGCTTAAATTATTAAATTTCAGGTTTCCAGAGGGGCGATTTTCTTTAAATTGTGACAAAACCGAACTGAGAAAATCCTTTAAAATATTTTTTTCTGTTCCCGAACGGCATCGCCGGGCAGTAGTGGGTAAAGTAACAAGGTATGTTACTTAATCTATGGGAATAAGCCGTTTTTCAATCAGGTTAGGTTAGTTTGAGTTAATTTATATAGGTGGTGGTACGCTGCATGAAAATTATTAGTGCCGGAGGTGTCCTCACCGGAGGAAACTGACGAATAGTATTATTGATGTCATTGGTTTCCGATGATATCAGGTAATCGGATCACAAGCCTTCAATCAATCGTTTTGGTTGATTTTGCATTTTTCTTTTCATCCGGTGCAGTGAGCGATCGGTCAACGCGCATCGGAGCAAACAGAGCTGGACCCCCCCTCGGGGGGGGGGGCAGGGGGAGGGCAGGGGGGATATGCTTGGCAAATTGTCCGCACCAACGAGCACTTTTCCCGGCTGACCTGCAAATAAATTGGTGGACCAAAACAAGACCCTTCATGGTTTTCGTCCCTAACCAGTCCAGCTCAAAAAAAGAATAAAACAGGAATATTTTTTTCTCTATTTTGGTTCGGTAAACCTTACTCAACCCGACCAACCCTCAAAACCAAGCCTGAAGAACCCCTTAACCTAACGAAACCTTGCTGACCAAATCTAGGCTGACCTGACCAATCGGACTAGTTCGATGGGCAATAAGACGGCGGTCGACATCGAAATAGCTCTCGCTCGTCGATACGTGGGGGACAAGGACGCAACACGGTCCGAGCGATATTATAGAATCTTCGAATATGCACCAGAAATGCGAGGCTTCCGTGTGATTTATTTATAGCCCACATTTTGGTCGTTTAATCTAAATTTAAGCATACTGCTCACAAATAGTGGGATGGCAACCAAAGATCACACTATCTCGTAAACATCTTTCACACCATCATTTCTACCTCACGACCTGTTCCTTCACTGTAAGGTTTAAAGGGTCGTATTGGCTACTGATCTTATTTCACCCTGGTTTAGCCATTCATTATGAAGATAAAAGATTGCGCAGCTGTAGGTTAGATGCCTTCTTAAGCTTCGTTCGATCTTGCCCAAAGTGCACCTAGCATAAGTTAGCCTAACCTAGCTTATAACTGACGATATCGTTTCCTCGAGACGATCCTCTGTGAAACATTCGTTGATAAATGTAAACTACAAGTAGGGGACCCAAGCTGACAATGTAGTAAAAACTCATCCCTAGGTATGGAGGTAAAACAAAGGAAAAGCGTAGTTTGGTTATTCTTGAAGATACCTCTATGAATACCCATGTCAATGGAGAGCTCTCGCCGAGACATTTTCATTTTTATGGATGTTGATAGGTTTATCTTAAAAAATAACCAAATTACGCTCTCCCCCTGTTTCACCTTCATACCTAAAACAGGTTTACGACTACCTTAAACATGGGTTAGTTTTTACGGAGTGAGATAGAATCCTAAGAAAAAAAAGGAAAACAGAGAGAGGTCCTTCGAGCCTGCATCGTGGAACGTGCCACTACACTCATTCACAAGGTGTTAATTACGAATTCCAAGTTCGGCGTTGTGTTGTTTTTTGGCGCCTCTAGTCCCCCCCCCCCAAACGTTCGTTGACAATAGCATGTCAACATCCTCAAACTTCCGAAACAAAAGAAGAGCATTGCCAAATGCACGATCCTATCGCTTTGTTTCGCTCCAACAAGCGCGCCGTTCATCACTTCGGAAATCTCGCCGAGATTGTGCCCTGATAGGCGAGGCTATCTTGCTCATTCGGCTCTGATTGGCTAGAGTCGATTTCCATATCAGTGGGACTTGTTTTCATTGGCTGAGCAGATTCATCGGAGAAAGGCGGAGATTCTCCCTACAGTTAAACGCACCCGCAATTTGCGTACTTCATTGTAAATACTTTTGTTCTGCATAGACGCACTTTCTTTGGATTAGGCAAGTTTCCACGATACTCTACATGTTCTACAACCAAAAATATTCTTCAAAAAATGCTTTTAAATTTTTCACACATTTTTTTTCTTTCAAACTTAGTTTTTTTTGGGGGGGGAGGTGTTTTTCTCTAAAAAAAAGATCCCACTTCATTTTCTTTATTTTTCATTTTTTTACAATAGATCATTACTGTTTTAAGATAAAATCGATTTCCAAAACTAGTTAAAGATTGCATGAATTTTTTTTAGAGTTACTGAATCAATATCTGAATTGTTTCTAATACTCGTATAATTCCGATAATTTACACCTATTAATTAAAGTGAACGCATTAAAATCTGGGTGTTGATGGTGATCATGGGGCAAGGCGGGATGGGAAGGCAGACAATGACTTCGGTACATCGAGTAGTTAGGCATTTACAGCACCGTTAAAAAATTTCGTTTATATCAAGCAGGTATCTAGTATCCGCACACCTTGGTTAAAACGCTGCCTTCGTTGATAAAACAAACGTCTTTCAGGAAAAAAAATCTTCGGCAGCATTAGTTACACGTTTTCTTCCTTTCTCCTGCACACTTGTCTTGTCTGTGAGTTCGTTCTTCGTCTTCTCTAAACAGTTCAAACAACCTCATTGAAAAAAAGAAAGAGAAAAGACTGTATTTCTCTCAAATCGAATAAAGCTACTTTTTTGTTTGGAGGACGTTCAAAAACACTTGTACGGGAAGCAACTGGACCGTGTTTTGGATTTATTAAACCACTACCGCCCAGCGATACCGTTCGGAAAGAGAAAAATTTTAGATGATCTTTTCAGTTCAGTATTGATGCAATTAAAAAAAATCATACTTATGAAAACCTGAAATTTAATTGTTTAGGTATTTTCCAAAGCTTAAAATTGCGTATTTTAATGGGAAAAATCCTTTCAATTTCTCTTAAGCTTAATTTCACTCTAAATACTTTGGGCTGTTATGGGTTAAAAGAGTGTTGCTATTGCCCCGACACGCATAAATACAGAGAGACTTGACAGCATTAATGCATTTTAATAATAGGGTGGAACACAAGAGTTCGGAAACGCAACCTTCTATACAGAGAGTGAATCTAAGAAAAAGTGTTGTAGGCTATATTTATTGTAAAAAAAGGGAAAAAGGCCTTGATAAGCAAAAAGAATATAATGTAGGAGGTAAATTTTACCCTTTCAGAAGATCCCAGCATAACAGAAACACACCCACGCGTCCATATTTGGCACATCTTTCGTGTTCGGATAATGCCCTGAGAGGCAAACACGCACAAGGAAAAAATAGACGGCATGCTTTTACTTACAAAGCAAACCTAATATCTCATCTTTAAATAGTTTTCTCCGTGATCTGTACCGTTTATTTCTGCGTGATCCCATCTCTGTAATATTATTGGTTAGAAATAGGGAAAAAATGGCGGGAATTGGAAACTGGAGTTGTTGAATATCCCCCACCAAAGTTTAATTCGTATTGTCAACACAATTTACGTGCAGGAGTAAATCGGTACCGGTATAATAAAAAAGATATAATTATTATAAATAAATACAATTTTAACTTAGGTGATTTTACCCTTCTTTGGCGCCCTGCAAAGAAACGCTCGACGATAGACAAGCTTTGTCTTAGGTTCTTAAATCTTCAGGAATTGCTCTTTTCACAGGCGGAAAACTTTATCCTTCGGCAATTCTTGGCGTGCGAAAAACACAAAGCCGACGTTTTCTCATGCTGTAGATAAATTTCTGATATGTTTTTTTAAGAGGAGAAAAAAGTGTCAGTTGAAACAGAGCCCACTGAAGCCTGTACGCAAACATTTTTTTTCCATAAGCTCTGAAAATTTTCAAGGTCGCGTTTTCTACCTCTTGTGTTCCACCTCTTGTTGCCCAGCCGAGCGGAGCGCAGCACAGGGCCCCCGAAACATGTAAGAAATTGGGAAGAGATTTGAAAGCTTTGCTTCGGGACTCTAAGAATATGATTCTAGTTTAATATTTTTTGAAAATTGTACCTCGATATATTTTATTGTAGATTCGTTTGCAAGGCTTGGGTCCCTGTGGGGTAGTGTTTCTCAATAAGCGTAATATCAAAATAATAATGGTACGAACATGACCGAGGAATGACAACACGTTTTAGCCTTCGGCCTATCCGGGCTCGACCATTTTTGTAGGAGATACAAGCCTTCCAAAACTAGGACCAAATTTTTCGGCTGGCCCAGCAGTGTTCACGGACCGGTATTAAGAATTCTATATCTCGCGCATTTAAAAACCCATAGAACACAAAAAATAGCACAAAATCCCATAAACCAGATTTTTTAATTTTTTACTTATTTATTTTTTATTTTTCTTTATTTTATTTTTATGCCCTTTTTTGTTTTGCTCAGCAGTGGCATTTTTATATGCCTACACTGTTCTACCGGTACACTAAATTCCTCCAAGTTTGTTTTGAAATGCGCGTCTACCGGTGACCTCTGCTAGGTGCGAACTATAATCGCGAATTATGCTACATTTTTTTAAAATTCGGTTTATTGTTGAGGCGTGAAATTTGGATAGAGAACGAGAAACGTCATTAACATACTTCTCTTTTCAACTGACTTCACTTTTAAAAAGTTGTATTTTACTATGCGTAATAACTGAAATCTTGGCAATATTTAAAGTTGATCATAGGAGTAGTGCCCACGAATAATTACCGTACAGTCAATTGGCAGAGGAATTTCAGCCTTCCGGCACACAACGTGACAATGTTATGAACATAAATTTTCAGAAATGGTATGGAAATTTCTTAATTCATACTGCGTGACTGCGGGTAAGGCAAAATCACAATAGATTGCTTCAATGTATCCTTCTTAACTAAATAGCTAATCTTGCTGTGCTCTCGAAACGATTCCGAGTTACCGGTATGTTAAAATATCTCACCATATTTGTGGTGGTTTTTATGTCGTAGCTGCCGAGCTCCAAAATTATAGTTCCAACAGCCTTGCCACTTGAGGGGTTAAATATTCTGGATGTATCGTGAATTCAGGTTCCCCCTCCACCAACGGACACGTACCCCCACCGCCACTTCTCTCTTACGCCTCCACGCGAGTTTTGTTATTGTATCATCCCATAACATCTTTATCAATCAATAACGATATTACGGTAGCGATAAACCGAATAACCCAGTTTACAAACAAAAGCCTTTTCGCGTCTTTTCTAACCTCAAACTAAAGGGCAGTCCAGACGGATGCTGTGCCATTTGAACATCCCCAGATCCCGCCAGCGTTTTTCACCCTGTCAGTTGACAGATGTCGGTTATATTCGATGATGGTGGCTGTTTGTGTCACAGAGGATGTTGCAAATGCCCAACCCTAGAGAAGCTAGTGATCTCGAAGCCCTCCTCCAAAATCAATGGCTGTCCGAGAGTTAGCAAATGAGCTTGTTAAGGAAAGAAACTAATCAATAGCTAGAGCGTCGGATATTTACCTCGACAGAACTTGGGTGTATGATCCGTTGCGCTGGTGATCACATAGGCGCCAAGTGTGTAGTCTCCGAACAGAGTGGAGTTGTGTTCACTAGCTCACTCACAGAACTGACACTCTACGCCTCGCGTGGCTAAAAATACCCAATGGCAGCGCCTCGTTGCTGCCTGCGCTCTGCTCAGCACAAGTGTCTCTCCCGCCTGCGCCGCCGCGACTTGCCACTGCGATGCCCGCTCCCGCTCCGCTCCACTCCGCCGCCGCGTAGCTCCGCGGAGTGGCAGCACCGGGCAGCACTACTACGAAATCGATTATGCCCGAAATGCGCGCGCAACGTCAGGGCCGATGACGTGCGAGCGTTGTGGCGCCATATCGCCGGCTACTTTCAAAATTCTTGCGCTCGCAAAAGAAAAGTTCTTCAACCAACATACATTTAAAAGATTTGACTATTCCACCTTTCGTTGCGAATAAGCCAAACAGAGCACAAAGAAGTTAACTTTACCAAAGTCCACCTGACAGTTGCCCAGTCGAAGGACACGCAATACATATTCACAGTTAAAAACTGAATGGCAACACTGGAGAAAAAAAAATTGAGGGGAAGATCATCTTATTCAAGTTTTCTATAACTTCAGCGAGGTATCTCTACTAACCATCGGGTAGGCAACCGCCTGGGCTTCTGTGCATCTTACAGCCTAGCTACTCGCTGCAGACATCCCTTTGGCAGAGGTTTCATTCATTTTTTTTGGGGGGGGGGGTACTTTGCATTTCTTTTCTTCCAATACCATCTTGCACTATCGACAAATGCCGTAACGAGTTTCATAATTTCAAATCGCTCTAACTTATTTATGGCATTGGACGATATCCGGGAGAAGAAGAGGTATTTCCCTCAAGATTTTTTTCGGTTATTTTTGCAGTTTCTCGGTGAATTTTGAAAAATTTCTGCCTATTTGAATAGCTTTATCGTTCAGTTAATTTAACGCTCCTGTACTTGAAATACCGGTAGGAAAGGTTTGACTGAAAAAAGACATTTCGTTAAACACGTTCAAAAAATATTTATTTCAGTTACATGGGCCAGCCATGCTAACGTATAAACTTGAAGTTGTATTAAAAACATTAAAAAATAGACAAACGGTACATTCTAGCAACTGTTCAAACCATTCTAGTAACTGGTGCAAAACAATATAACATTTTGATAAGGCATGACTCGCTTTCGCTTCCACGACAATTCATCACACAATACATACGTTCCCGGAAAAAAGAGGAAGAAAAACGAACAAAACTTCCGATCACAAAAAGGCAGCATCGGCACGAAATATTCCTTTTATGAAATGCTTCATGATTTATAAAATCCATTCTTTATTTCAGACACCATTCGCAGTGAAAGTTGTTTGTTCCAACCTACAAAGGGTCTTAAAACTTCTGCACAGGTATTCACGTTGGTTCCGAAAAAGTAATAAGTCTCTTTTATTGATGGGCCACTCTATTGATAAGTTTGGATGTCGCTAGAACGTAGATTTACATCCGGAACAATCCAAACTTGGTTTCCCTTTCTGGAGCGTTCAGACTGGCTGATAAACTCAAACCTAAAATCTTCCTTGTGTCCTTAGGATCGATGACGCCGTCATCCCACAACCTACAGGGAAAAAAAAGATAATAATAAAAAGATATTTTCCAAAAAAAAGAAGAAGAAAAAAACAACATAAGTTGCAACTACAGGAAACAGACTACGCTCCAATCAAAATCCAGATTTGGACATGTCTTGCGAATCACATATCGAAAGTTGCATTTTCTCCGGCTTGTCTTGCACCTTTCGTTGCCACGCCGAGCGAAGCGATAGCGGAGCGAAGCACAAGGTTCTTAAACTAAGTTGAACTAACAAAAATTAAGCTTGAACATTCGCCCAGCCTGATGCCGCTACCTCATGGCTGCGGTTTGGAGCAGAAGGCGTACATTTGGTATTCCACTTTGTGACGAGATAAATCGACGAAATGAGCAAACGACGACGGTAAACATCGTTTTTAGTTCCCCCTAATTAATTATGACAATCAAACCTTAAAAATTCAACAAAAAGTTTTCAGCTCAAAGTTTTTTAAAAAGGCAAGGGGTACCCCTACGTTTTCTTTTCAAATTTTTGGCCCGAATGTTTTTTTTTGACTCTATGGCTTTTGAAGATTGGATCTGATTGAGGGACACTAGAAAAAGTTAGAACCGATGTATATTGCTCGATTCGTCGCCTTTAAACAGAACGGGAGGGTGAAAGATTTCGGGAGTGGGAGGTTG
>Ga0058701_10004856_pt1 | contig 11003 bp, 8 predicted proteins | sample AgamicOrMae_FD_97039 | JGI IMG/M metagenome (GOLD analysis project Ga0058701, IMG submission 97039) | Agave microbial communities from Guanajuato, Mexico - Or.Ma.e | ecosystem: Host-associated > Plants > Phyllosphere > Phylloplane/Leaf | place: Guanajuato, Mexico | collected 2012-06-04 | reverse complement strand
TACTCTGTTGCCATTGTATGAGTTACCGGTACAGTGCCTTATGTTTCATGATTATATCGTTACAAAAAATAGGTATATTTTTTTTTTTGATTCATAGTAAGACAGTCACAAGACTATAAGCAAATAAAGTTGTTTGCTTCATCAGTCTTGAGTTTACCGTAGAAAACACCACTGCTTTCTAAATAGAAGCAAAAAAAAGCAGTATAGTAATGGTCAGAATAGGAAAAATCGTGATATCGGTTATAGCGACAACCGGATATAACGACGAAATTTTCAGTTCCCCTGACCGTCGTTGTAAACGATTTCTACTGTATTTCAGCAGAAAGTTTGGACCATAACAAACCGCCGCCATCTTTGAATTTGAAAATTGAGTTAATTTCTTTTGCCGCTTTTACCCGGTATCCAGTTGTTAAATATAGGCCTATACTCGTAAAAGTTTTATACATTTTCCGTGTTGTATTGAAAAGTTTCCACCCTCATAAACTTCCAGAAAATCGCATTTTTTCAAACTATGTGTCAAGCAGACAACTTCGAGACTCAACTGTTGACCAGAATGGTCTGCTGAACACAAATTCTGAAGAAATAAGATTATTGAGAAGTTCATGAAGATTAAGACTTCGTTATACGATACGGGAAACGTTTAAAACTTACTTGAGAAAGATTTAATAAGTAGATTAAGCGTAAAAATTGCAATGAAATCAAATAATTCGTATTTTCCAAATCAAAGATAGCGGCGGTTTGTTATGGTCCAAACCTTCTGCTGAAATACCTCATTCACGCATCTTGGATACTTTTCGCATTCGATATAATATCAATGCTATCAACCAAACTCCACCTTTCTGCGGTAGTCATTGTTACTTTATTGTGGAAAACCAATCTTTTCTTTAAGATTCTGTTGTTTTTTTTTTTTGCTAAAAACTAGATCACGATACAGTCTTTCCTTAGGAACAGGTGTATTAGATCAATATATTTGTGGTTGAAGCGTTTCCATCTAGAGTTTTCATTCATATTGCAGTCAGTATTATTGGGATAATAAAAAACAACTCGATTAAAACTACTTAAACATTTATTAACTAACTAATATTTACAAAGTAATTCCCTTAGGGATGAGCTAGTTTCACAGCTCAAAGAAAGAAATAACCATGAATCCTAGATTTCCTCCTCAACATCAATATGTTTCTTCTACAGTCGTTTCACTCTAACGGTAAGGGGGTGTGTCGGGCCGATATCCCTCAAGTCCTCTCCCTCCCGCCTAAGGTACCGGTATCCGAATGCTGGGCGGGCAGAGTCGGGGAGGAGAGGGTCCACTTCCTCGGCGGCTCGGTGGACCCGATGCACCACCTTAGGCTGAAACAACTTCATCATTTATTTGTACAGCCAAGAAGAGGCTTAGTTATTATATCACTTTCTTTAGTAAAAACCGAACTGTCCGTATTATTCATGTATTACAGAAAACGTGAGGCGCATCCGTCATTTTTATGGACAACCTAAAAAAAGGTAAAAACATCTATCTTTTCGTAAACTAAACCGTCTTTTGAAGAGAAGTCAAATCATAGAGCCAGCTTCACAAGGTTGAAAGGCTTCAGCACTTTTATCATTGCACACGTTAGTCACTCTTAGACCTTTGTGAAATATTCACACAAATTCACACTCAATCTACGCACAACAGTACCTTCCAAGTAATTTCTTTTCATTCTTCCGGGGCCTGCACGTAAAAATGAAGGTTGCTCTTTTATTTTACGGAGATTTCTGATTTGCCTTGCCGTCAGTGCGTAATGTGCACCTGATCGTGTGTATTTACGTGCCTGCTGGACTGGGTACCTAGTATTCTACCAGCGGGGCGTCATTTAGTTAAATTGTTTTAAATATATTCTCGCCGAGTTTCGTTGCTTTTTGAGCTTGATCTCGCGTTTAATCGTAAAGAGATTTGCAGCGGATCACGGAGACGACGTTTTCGGAGACCCCCGATGCATGCTCATCGGACACAATCCTGAGGGTCTCTGAAAGGTCTCCGCCAAACCTCCATTCGAAGCAGCATATGCCAGGTTCGACTAGACCTTTCATTGCCACTTAGTTTTGGTTAGCGTCGCCTTCTTCAAGATGTGCTTCGTTCTCGACGTTGTTTGGGCCCCTTGGTATTTGGGCGTTGTGCTGGGGCTGGGTATGTGGAACGGCTCCCACCTCCGCACCCGCCGCTGAGACCTGTTCCCATCATTGAGATGAGCCACGGCGGCCTCCATCCTGCGCGCCACCCCGCCGAGATACCTGGTCACCACGTCCGATGTGCCCCTCAAAAAGTTCGCCCCCAGCCTAAGTTTGTACTCGGCCAGTCGCTTGAACAAGCTGACCAACGAAGCTAACGGGTCGTCGGTGCTCTGTACAGGCGGGACGAACTCCATGCTGGACGGCGTCTTCATTGTTGTCGATGGCACTGAGGTTGAGGAAGTGACAACTTCGACCACGACCTCTTTGCCAGCTGAATGAACTGTTGTAGGCGCCTCATCTGTTGCGGGGACGGTCGTCGGCATCTCCGTGGTTGTCTCGGGTGTGGTCGAGGTGAAATATACTCTCTTGTCCTCAGGGACCGGGCCATCTAACTCGTTTTGTTTTGAATCGAGCAGGTTGGCAGTGACCTGGCGGCGGCGGCGGCGTTGTGCCTTGAGCCGCCGGGGTTGGGCGCCGCCGCTTCCGGTATACGAGAGTTCAAGGGACGAGCCAAGCTCGGCGTTTTCCACCGATCCGGTAGCCCCGCTCTGGGCGCCGTAACCCACGGCGACCTGGCCGGATTCCCCGCTCACTCTCACGGAATATCTGGAGGCAGCCGCCTTGGCGTTGGCGCCCTCTTCAGCGTTTTCCACGGTGGCGTTGGCATCGCCGGTGTAGAGGTAGCGTGACGCGTCGTCCGCGGCGATGGAGCCCACGACGTAAGGCGACTCTTCCTTTTTCGTCGGCGGGTACGTGATGTCGACCTGCTCGATCGGCGTCGCGATGTCGTACCGTGTCTTTTGTAAGGAATCCGAGACGGAGCTGATCGGCGACGGGTCGGCGTACGTCTTCACCTCCCCTTCGCCCGGCCGCTCCTCCTCGGGCTCGGAGGACGAGCCTAACTGTGCTTTGTCGTAGCTGTCTGAATACTGCGCGTCGGGGGGCCCCGAGTTGCCGCCGCCGTAGATCGGGGGGCCGTAGCCGAACCTGGTCTCTGGCTGGTGCTGCATTCCGGCGAACACTTGACCAATAACCTCTTCCTCCGCTTTTCCGTTGTTGGTGCTGCCTTCGGTGGCCATGGGTGGGTAGTCGCGCTCGTAGTAGTAGTTACGGTCGGGCGGAAGTCGGCTATGAGGTCCGAGGTGCTCGTCGTGTCTGCGGGCAGCTACACCTCCGCCGAACGGATACAAGAAGAGGCCGGCCAGACCAGCTGTCACGACCAGACCGATGATGCCCACGCTGACGGAGGGCATAACTTCGCGCGCGAGGTAGTTGTAAATCTTGGTGGATATACCGTTCTGGCCTGGTTTCGACATGTTGCCATCATGACCGATTTTGCTCTCTGGCTTGGTTGTAGCGACGGCAGTCGTCGTTTTCTTGGTAGGCCGCCTCCTCCTGTTCTTCTTCTTCTTTTTGTTTTTCTTGTTGCCTGAGCTCGGCCGTTTGGGTCGTTTTGTTGTTGTGACGGCGTCATCGGGCAAAGTTGAAGGAAGGGTCGTCGACTCCTCCAAAGTCGTTGGCGCGGGGGTTGTCGAGGCGGACGTTGTGGATGAGATCGGGGCAGCTGTGGTGACACGGTGTTTCCCGTCACCAGGTCGACGTCTGAAAGCGAGGGCGGGCGTGAATGGCACCGCGGCCGTTGACACTTTAGTTTTCTCCACAGGGACCTGAGTTACGGGGGAGGTTGTCGTAGCTGAGGGGGCGGCCGGCGTCGTGGGTCGCTTGGCGGCAGCGGTGGCGTTGTTAGGCTTTCCCTGCGGTTTCTTGGCTGTTTGCTCGGCAGCTGTGGCGGGAAGCTTACTTTTGTGAGGCGAGGAGACGACTGTTTCAGCGATTTTTACCAGCTCAGTTGGCTGGGTGGTCGGCGGTGGTGAGGCCGTGGTGGTCGTCTGGGGCTTCTTTGTGAAAGGCATGGGCTTCCGAGTGGGCTGGTTCGGCGGCGGGCCCGCCGGCCGTTTGCCAGCCCCCTTCGGCGGGGCCGGCTTCGCCGACGCGGGCGTGGACTGGGTCGATGGACCGCCCGTCTTCTTCTGGGACACCGTCGTTGGCCCGGAGGGCGGGATCGACGTGAAGGTGGTGGCGCTCGGCGTTGTGCTCGTGCCATGGGGCCCACTAAGTAGAATCCAGGTCGATATGCGCTCCGACGCTGTGGTGCTGGGCTGCGGCTGGATTGTGGTCAGGGGCAGAGGCCGTTGATGTTCGGGCTTCAGCGATGAAGGCACGACCGATGACGGGGGCCTGGTGGACGACGACTCGTGGTTTACGTCGAGGGGCTCCGCCACTCCCTGGAAGCCGCCTTCCGAGTCCATCCGAACAGCTGGATCGGGCTGCCGGGTCGTCGGTGAACTGGGGGTCGGCGATGACGACGGCTGCGGCTGCGGCGGCGGAGACGGGGACGCGACGTGGGTCATGAGCTGGGTCGCCACCGCTTGGAGCGACGCGCCTAGCGGAGCAGTCGGCGGCTGCTGGATCACCGGAGGCTGACTTGCTGCGTTCTCGACCCTGTAAAATCGAAGCTTAATTAGATGTTGCGAAACGGAAGGGATATAATAGTTCTTTGACTCGGGACTATGCCTACGCCTACACGAAGAAAATTTGCATCATTTAGAGCACGCAAAGTTTGACTACTTAGCTTGCCTCTACGCGGCGATACTTTTTTGGAACCTATCCGCCGATGATCTTAATTGTTCGAAGGAAATGCAGTCGGTTAACAAAGCGTGACTTCACCGTCGCTTAAAAGAACGCTGATTTAAAAAACTTCCTTTCAGCGACACAAAAGCCCCGCTGACTCGATACTAGCCATACCGTTATCATTAAAACCGCATTTATCTCGGCAAGAATATCGTTTAAAGGCAAAGGAAAATGGATCATTCCGTGCCAAGTGAGCAATAGTGTTAGAGTAGGGGGGGAGGCGTGTCAGGGATCCTTTCAAAAATAGTAGGATATTGTTCATGCAGGTCAAAATTTTTGGGGTATATTTTCTGTGGACCGATGGTGGGCTATTGCCTTTTTCTTCATTCAGATCAGAACTTTGAGACTTTATTTCTACTCATACGATGCAAAGCATATTGTCATTGAAGATGCCGTTCTTGGACTTGCGTCAGGTGAAAGCTACTAAAAGTGAGTTCTCAAACAACGTAGAAGTTTTCAGCATCATAGTGATGAGACTGTTAGTGCCATTGATACGCAGTGAGTGGCCGTTTCGAATCCTTATTATCATCTCTATTTTAACAAATTAACTAGTGTGCAGTGCAACTTAAAATTCTAGTTTTTGATTATTACTTCATTTTTACCGTATGTGCGAAATTTTCCAAAAGTAAAAAGAGGAGCGCGTAATAAACGGCGAAACACAGCAACTACAAAGTGCTATTTACCTCTGATCGCAGTTTTGTAGAAAGCCTGTTCGTTGAAAACAATTTTGAAAGCATAGTTGTCATAGTAAAGATGTTATAGGTCGGTTGACATAGGTACTTATCAGTCAGTTTCGTAAGGATTTGCATCGTCGTTTAGATTGTATTTCCACAATAAAGGTCTCTCGCAAAGAGTAATATTTATGTACTGTAAGTATAGGCAGTGTGATGGCACAGCAACGTGCCGATGGAATCTAGAAATAGTATGTAAGCTACCGTATAGGAGAAAAACTTCACAATTTAGCAAGACTAGGAAAAAAATCCTAATGGGTGAAAAGTTAAACTCCCCTTACTCAGTATAATCGAACAAAAATTTAAGAATTCGCAAACAGATGCTACAGGAAAAGTCAAGAACTTTTTTTTATCTTCCCTGGCTGAACTGTCCGTAGCACGGATTATTCAACACAGACATCCGCACGGATATCCGTGTGCATATCCAAGTAAATGGTCACAACACGGAGAATACTCCATGGTCACAGAAAGATATCCGCATGGATGTTTACACCCTGTGACGATATACATGGATATTCAAAGGGATATGCGTGCGTATGTCCGTGTCAAATTATTCGTACTATAGACAGTTCGACCAGGGTTGTCATTTTAAATTGAATGCAAGTTCACTGAAACTGGGAATTAACGTAAAGTCGCCCTACCCAAGGAATCCAAACCAATAGGACTTTTAATTCAGTTCCTCACATTTAAAGATAATAAATAAAAGAAAAATCCCAAGCCGTTCGAGACAGCTCCATAAAATGCAAATTTCGATTTTCAACAAATGGTGACATTGCCGCGATTAGATTTTTTTTTCAACACAAGTTGTATATTTAAAGCTGCTTTGTTGTTGGAACCGGTAGCAGTATTTACGCCTAAAGAAACCATGTCAAAGAAATCCTTCAAGTTTAGTATTTTAATTTTTAAGGCTTTTTTTTAACATTTTCAGAAATTACAATTTCATGGTATGCTAGTCCTTAATACACTTCTATACAAATAACTAACTGTTACATTGAACCATAAGGGTCTGGACGCGGTTAAGTTCTGTCTCCTCTTGAGGTATTTCTTCGTCCCACTCTCAAAGCGCAGAAAGTCATTTCTGATCTAATGTTCTTTTTTTTCGTGAAAAATTGCGTATTTTAACTTTTGAAATAAACAACAAATTTCAGATTCTTCCTGCACTCAGTTTTCAATTTCCTTTTCCAGACTTAACAGTAAAAATAGCTTCGATATTTAAACTATCTTTATTTATTTGGAGGATATCTATATGGAAATACATACATAACAACACAACACTTTACAGACATAATATTTGTAGACATAGTATTTGCTGACATAATATTTGTTGACATAATTTGTAGACGATGTAACAAAACCTAGACACATAGTGTTATGTACAAAGCGTGGTCACTGCAAAACAAACTATGGCGGCGAACGATACCCTGTTCGGTTTAGTGGTAGTTACGAACCGGAATCGCTTAGACCGGAATGGCATCACTTCATCCGTACTTAGTTTTTACACTACGATTATTTCACTTAAGCCATAGTTCTTTTTCTGACGAAAACACCAACACGCCTATGTCCTGTGACTGGATCCGCAAACTAGGTTTGCCTAAAGTTGAGCTGTCTAGTTGTAAACCGTTCACGTTTCGCACGTGGGGTTACCAATGGGTGAACACCCATCATATCAATGCCATACTGTAATGACATGTTTATTTACCTCCTCATTAATTGCTACTTTAAGAAATGGGATCATCTTCGTCTTTGTCGGGCCGTGCTGAAGCTTACTCTGATTGCTACCATGAAAATTCACTCAAATTCACTCACATGATTGATTTCTTATCTAAGTGTATTCAGTGCTATACCGGAGGTCTTGATTTAAGATCTTGTTTATTTTGTGCTTAAAACACCAGCCTCTGATTTGGGAGGTGTCTAAGCCTTAATATTTTGAGCATGTCTATTCCGTCCATCCTGTCCCATGGTACCATAACAGTAACAAAGTTCTCTAAGAGGAATAAAAATCTTTTTCGTTTTAGAGTAGCCGGATCAAAGTTGAAAAAGTTCTATTCGCGTCATGTTTTTCAAGTTACTCGTATATAGCTAACGATTTCTGAAGAACGTTTAAAATGGGCGTTTGTTCTTAAATAGAGAGTAAAAAAATCAAAGAAATTTTTTTTTTCATTTCGTAGGTAATACGTAAAAGTAGTCACTTTGAGTCGTTTTGAGAAGTAACATAGTAAAGTCGGTGGCGCGGTGCTGTTTTGGGTTCATAGGCAAGAACAGATCTCATAGGTGAGCTATTAACATGCTGTCGCGTGGACGCACACGGAAATTTCTGGACTACAAAGCAGACGTTGGAAAATTCTTTTGTAATTTGGTAAAACGTCCTGTATGCGAGGACGGAGGATTTTCTTCTCTAGGCGGATTATTACCAAGGCAAAAGACGTATTATTAAAGAAGCCTTCGGAAATAGCTAGGCCAATGGGAAAGATTGGTTATTTAGGTTCAGGCAGAGCGTTGACAATCTGAGTTATAAGCTTAGCGCCGTCCGACATGCAGCATTCATCTTCTGATCCCTTTGAGGGCAGAGCCAGATCACAGGACAGTTGACAAGGCAGTCTCCGTCACGTATCATCCCCAAGTTTCCACCACTCGCGAATCGGATCGAAGCGCGGATGGACGGTAGGACGGTGCCGCGGCCGGCACGTGGCCGGAGGCCGGCAGTGGGCCAGGAAGTGCTCGACGACGGGGTCGTGGGCGTAGCTCTCCTTCCTGCGGGTGGAGGACGGCCCTCGGCGGGTGATGGCCCTGCGGGCGATGAGGAACGGCAGGATCCACGGCGTCATCAGGGTCCCGATGGCCGCGATCACCACGATCGGCGTGATGAGGATCCCGGCCCAGAAGTTCATCCCGTACGATCCCAGGGACGAGAGCAGCCCCATGAGCCCCCCTCCCCAGCCGCCCCCGCCCCCGCCACCGCCGGCGGCGGCCGGCGGCGAGGGCCGCATGGGCCGCATCGGAGCCGTGGGGTACGTCGTCATCTCCGGGGGGGCCAGCTGCGGCGGGGGGGAGGGTCTCTGGTCGCTGCCCTGGTTGGCGGTGTCATTGATGACGATGTGCAGCTCGGGGCAGCCGTCTCGGGACAGGTGGACGTTGGTGAGCGCCACAACGACCTGGGGACACTTGGTTCCCTCAGCGTCCGGCGCGGCGGGCGTCGGGGCAGGCGTCGGGGCGGGCTTGTCGGTGTGGCTGTCCGCCGGCTGGATGACGATGATCTGCGGCGGGGGCGGCGGCGCGGGGGGCGACGTCGGTGGGTGCGGCCACACCGGGTAGAACTGGTTGCCGACGTAGGCACCTTGCGACGGCGGGGACGTCCATTTGGTGGGCAACGGCCGATGAATAGTCTGCACCTCGGGCTTGTGATGCGCGTGAGAGTAGAAGGAGAAATGTTCGTGGGTGGAGGGTGAGGCGGTATAGTGGTCTGATGGCCTGTTCTTGGTACCTGTGCTCGGGCTAATGGAGGCGTTATGGGCTTTTTTGAGGACGGGGACCTGAACCCAGTGCGTCGGGGCCGAGGGCGGCGGGCGGCGGCCGGGTTTGCTCATGGTGATCCGGCGGGCCGCGTTGCGCGCCTCGGGCTTGGCGGGGGCGCTCGGGGCCGTGGCCACGAGCACCCACCCGCGGCCGCGCTCGTCATCTGAAAATGCGGGGAAAGGGGTGCTGTTAGGAGTGTACCTGCTAGTTCGCTGGTTGGCGCCGAGCCACGTCGCCTCTGGACCGGAGCCGGGGACCGGACTGCGGCGGAACTGCTCGGAGGAGCCCTGGCCCGGCCAGCTGTGCACCACGCCTCGCCATTCGCTATTTCTAGCTCTAGCGCCCGCGGAATCTGAAAAAAAAATCACGACGTTAAATCGCCATTCAAACGTCATTCAAAAATACAGTGAAACCCGTTTAAGATACGCGTCAATACGGTCAAGATACGATATCGCATCGAACGCGTTTTCTCAGGTCTCTTGATATCACATCAATAGGCCTACCGCGCCTTTTCAGTCCAGATGTGACACGAACTCTTGAAAAATGTAAAAATATCCGGTCTGCACGGTCGTATTTTAAACGGAGTTTACCGTGTTTATTTTTTAAAAAATATAATCGAACATTAACAGAACGCTTTATTTAAAAATATATATAAATTTTGATAGCTTTCATTTATTTTTCAAAAATATCATCCCGACATTAATTATTACTGTACCACTCCGGTTGGAAAATATACCACTTTTTTTTTTTTGACCAAATGTATCAAATGTTGAATAGTTACTTTTTGCCGATCGGAATTAACCTGAGCATGAGAGACTAAGAGTGCCTATGAGAGTCTCTTGAGATCAACAATAAGAAACAATGTAGTAAAACGTTTTTGAACGTCAAAAATTGCAAAAAAAAATAGATTTTTTATTTTAATTTTGTGGAGAGAAAGCATAACTATGGATTCAAATATTTTCAAAGACTGCAAACATTTTCTTAAGCGCAGCTGCGGGGTCATAATGCAAAATTAATTAAAAGGACGCAGACAAAATTTTCTGTAGCTACGACGTAGATATTAGGCAATTCTTACGTAATTTAGTCAAACGTTTCAGCGGATGATAGGCTATATTTTTTATACGAAGACTTAATGTATTTCTGCTTAAAGATAACAAGCTGCCTTTTTCGCAGCTTATTAACGTTTAAAAATATAAAATATACTTGTCAAAATTTAAAATTATTATTTGAATTTTTTCAAGCTTTTACCCCGTCTTGATATTTGGCAAAATGTTTGCCAAAACTTTTTCTTCGAGGGGGTGGGGATAATTTATACCGTGCGAGTGTTGAAAACTGTCGTTTTTCTCGAGATAGTTTTGAACTTCGTAGATCCAAATTGGTTTCAATGAGTGACATTAATTGTGCGGAGTGTTTTTTGTTCGTTTCACTGCTCTGTTTGCCGAGAATAAACACGCCTCGTGGGGCTTGAAACATGTTGCAGAAAAAACAAAAAGATCCGTCCCCTTGTGTCACCTTATGATGGCTTTTGACACGCATGCCACAAGTATGTCGCCCTCAAAACGGAATCCCGCGACAAAAAAAATGCCAGCCAATTACTTGCAACAAGTTTTCGAAGCCAACGCTGCTCGCACACACCGCACAGATATCGCATCACTTTCATTTCATTTACTTCCTCCCTCAATTCCATACGATTTACTGCATAATTTCTCATCTAGTTTGTTTGTTAGCAGGCTGGCATAATTTAATGCTCGAAGGAATATTCTTCAACCCGACGACTGTTCATGCTAAAAAGGAAACCCAAAAGAAAACGATAAACTTTGAAGGGTGTTGCTATTACGAACACACTCGGTTTTAACAGATTTG